>Ga0265292_1002549_pt1 | contig 12473 bp, 11 predicted proteins | sample Munlanlewell296A_FD_189080 | JGI IMG/M metagenome (GOLD analysis project Ga0265292, IMG submission 189080) | Leachate microbial communities from a municipal landfill in Southern Ontario, Canada - Leachate well 296A | ecosystem: Engineered > Solid waste > Landfill > Unclassified | place: Canada...
AGCGACAAGGTCTCTCGCGATCTCTTTCAAACGCTCTCTGTTGCCAACAATCGCTTCTAATTGTGCCCATTTCGCTTTTGCTTTCTCTTTCGCATTAAACTCAATGCCTTCGGCAATTGCTTCAACTTCCGCGTCTATCTCTGCACTCTTTTCCTCAGGTAAATGTATTTTTACTAAACGGCTTTCGTAATAAATAGGAACAGTCGCACCGTCCTTAACCGCGTCTTGAATATCATAAACATCAATATATTTTCCAAATACTGCTGGTGTGGATTTATCCTCACTTTCAATTGGAGTACCTGTAAATCCAATGAATGAGGCATTAGGAAGTGCGTCTCGTAGATATTTTGCATTACCATATCTAGTTATTGCTTCCTCGTCTTTGAAAACTGTTCGTGCAGCAAAACCATACTGGCTTCTATGTGCCTCATCAGCAATTACTACAACATTCTTTCTATCAGTTAATTGGTCATATGTTTCTCCTCCGTTCTCTGGAAAAAACTTCTGTATGGTTGTAAAAATAATTCCTCCTCCTGCGGTTTGCAACAATTCTTTCAAATGAGCACGACTTTCTGCCTGTATCGGATCTTGGCGAAGTAGTCCACGACTTGCCGCAAAAGTATCATATAATTGGTCGTCCAAATCATTTCTGTCAGTGATAACTACCACTGTTGGGTTATTTAGAGCAAGAACAACTTTCCCCGTATAGAAAACCATTGAAAGTGATTTACCAGAACCTTGTGTGTGCCAAACAACACCAATTTTTCTCTCTCCATTTTCCTCTGTAGCAGTAACCGTAGAAGTTATTGCTTTATTTACAACATAGTACTGGTGATAAGCGGCAACCTTTTTAACACTCTCAATGACGACTAGACCAGTCTGTTTATTTTCTTTTTTAACTTTCTCAAACACTGTAAAGTTTCTCACCAAATCAAGAAGCACCGTTGGTTGAAGCATTTCTGTAATAATCGTCTCCATTTGTGGCCTCTTATTTTCACCAACTCGTTTCTCGTCTGGAGCACGCCAAATCATAAACCTCTCCCAAGGTGCTGTAAGTGAACCTACTAATGCGTCTAACCCGTCAGAGGCAATAAGAATACCGTTATAAGTAAACAGTTGAGGCACGGCGTCTTTATAGTTCTGCAATTGTGTAAATGCTTTGCGTACTGTTGCGTTCTCATCAGTAGCGTTTTTGAGTTCTATAACGACAAGAGGAAGCCCGTTGACAAGAAGCACAACATCAGGACGCTTGCTTGTGTGGTCGTACGGAATAGTAAACTGATTAGCCACAACTAAATCGTTGTTTGTGTGATTATTAAAATCAATAAGGTGAACAATCTCCCCGCGAGTACCTCCATTTTCAGAAGCAACCTCAACGCTTATGCCGTCTGTCAGCATTTTTTGAAACTCCTCATTGCTCTCTATTAAGTTAAGTGGTGATAAATTAAGGATTTTCCTTATTGCGTCCTCGCGTCCTTCAATTGAAACTGAAGGATTAAGCCTCTCAATTGCTTGCTCCAGTCGTCCTCGCAGAATAACCTCGTGCAAATCGGGTCTTTCTAATTCTTGGTCGTCAGGTGATAGATATTTATAACCCTGCTTTTCCAACAGTTCTATAACCCAAAGTTCTATGTCGTTTTCGTGTATTTTGGTCAAGGTTTTAGTTTTATTGCAACTTTTACTATATCTGCTATTTTTTCTGCTATTTTAACTATTGGGAAATCATCATCAGAATTATTTCCTTCAAACTTTGGGGCAATATAGATTTTTTCAATTGAGTTTATTACGAATTTCTGCGTCGTAGATTGTCCTGCTTCCGTTTCGTCCATTTCTTTTACAGTCTTGCTGAAAGCGGAGAGAGATTTTGCTTGTGCCGCTTTGAAAGCATAGCGTTCAAGAATAAAACGCTCTTTATTATATTGTTTACTAGCAAACCATTCAGCATAAATAAATGGTAATGATATTGTTAATTTAAGAAAAAATTGCAGATTTACTTGAACAAAGAAAGCATAAATGAAAAAACAAACACCTATAAACATAAGTGCTCCTGTAATGGCAGAGAGAATACCAAACCATTTTTTGAGTTCTTTTTCTATCTCACCTTGACGTAGTGAAAAGGCAAGAGCCAACGCTCCCGACCCAGCACGTCCTAATTGTTCAGTAATTTCCAATTCAAACTTTTTAATTTTTTCCTCAATTTCCTCTAAAGACTTTGAGTGGGTATTGAAAGTTTCTTTACTCTCCTCTGCTCCATTTACGAGTTCCTCTATTGATCCTTCAAGTTCTGTGGCACTTGTGCTTTTTTGTTGTATGTCGGCAAGTATAGTAGTAATCTCACTTTTAATGGTATCAATTTCATTTTTCAGTTGTGTTGCTTCTGTGCGTCGTGTTTCAATAGTTTGAAATCTCCCGTCAGTAGTATCCGTCATTTGTTGCAAAGACGAAATACGCCCCTCCAAATCGGTGAGTTGTTTTTGTATGCCCGTAATCCTTTTTCTTGTATCTGCCATATATTTTATATTTATTTACCCCTACGCCTATCTATCTCTGCTTGAACCGCTAAATCCTCTCCCATTTGTACTTGCTGATTTATATAATCATCAGACGCTGTTTTGTATGCTAGATAGTCGGTTTTATAAAGAACCTCACTCGGAAGCATTGAAACTCCTCCTACGCTAACTTCGTCGTTGTGCTCGTCTAACCATTCATTGAAATCCCTATTATCGTTATACTGCAATTTGTCATCAAACTTCTGTTCTCTTATTTCGCGTTCAGCAATAGCGTATCCCAATTTTTCCTTATAATCAATTTCTCGTTTGATGACCCGCTTGTTTGTTTGGTGTTCCTCGTATTTTTTATAGAACCTTTCTGATACTTGTGAAAACCACCACACTACTAGATAAGAAACAGAAATTGGTATCAAAAATAAATGAAAAGCACTCCACAAATTAAAACCATACATTTGAGACAGGTAATCTACTTTCAAAAAATGTTGCGTGTCCCAAATAACCTGATTATCAACAAAGAGAAGTGTATATGTAAACTTCCAGTTTGTTACTATCCACGCCAAAATAAAATAAAAATACATTGGCGTAAAAAGACGCTCTTTGCTCATTTCAATCATATTTTTGAAAGTATCAGAAACAGTATCAGTGATTTTTGTAAATGTAGTTTCCATAAATTATAGTTTTACTCGTATTTCTCCATTAATCAATTTTGGTAACAACAGACCTCTTGTTGCTATAAGTGACTTCATAGACATATTATTGAATATAAACTTTTCAAAAATTGGAGACATTATCAAATCCATTTCTTTCAAATTATTTGATGATGGTATCAAAACCCTTGCTTGTTCAAGGTGGATACGTTGAATATGACCCATAGTTGTCGCTTTATTTTCTGCTATGGAACGAAAAAAAGGTAAGTGGTTAAGTAACCATAAATATAAAAACCATTTAGGATAATTACCAGAAGTAACTTTGAATAAGTGTTGATTGAGTGCCCCAATCCCGTGTTGCCAAATAACAACTTCCAAACTTCCTGACCACGAAAACAACAAGTCTCCGTTATGAACTATGTATCTTTCTGGCACACTCCTACTCACTCTATCAGTTTGTTCAGTAATCCCAGAGTTTAACTCTCTTATTTTTATGGCTGGTATTTCGTCCGATTTATCTTTTGAAGGAAACTTCTGTAAAGCCAGTCCATTTAAGAACTCGGCTATTTTTGAAAATCCTCTTATGCTCCACCCTTCTGGTATTTCTCCCAACTCACTCTCAATCATTTTTCCACCAGATGCTTTGTATGTTTGCCCTTTCTCATTTGGAAAATTGAACTCAACAAACCATTCATTAAAAATTGTTTTCGCAATTTGTTCTAATGTCTCATTTTGTTTATGCAGTAGTTCTATCTTTTTATCCAGACTTAATAAAACTTCCGCTATCCCTTTTTGTTCACCATAAGGGGGTAACACGACATCAAGTCTTTTCAGGTCTTGTATGGTTATTTGAGATTGGGCAGACCCAGTGTCTAAATATCGTAATCCTTTTGAAAAATAATAGTATAAAAAATCTCTATTCACTTCACTTTCCTCTAAGTCAACAATGATAGATAGGTTTGTAACAAATGAGCGTTTTGGACTAATTTTAATATCACCTGTACCACCAACACCACGAGCAACCACAATCAAATTTTCGTCTGAATTATAATTTTCGTCCGTATAACCCGTTATTCTGTATCCACTAAAGACAGGATAAAGTCCAGTATCTGATTTTTTTACTGGCATTCGCCCGTACCGAAAAGTTGCAACCTTACCAAATTCTGTTTTGTTCCATTGTGTTGCCATTTTATTGATAATTATTTTAATTTTTCAAAAGCGTCCCGAATAACTACAGCCATTCTCTTTCGCCTTTCCTCTAAAAACCTTGGAAACTCCATTTCCTCCCAACTATCTGGTAGGGCGTGCCAATAATACATTCTCTTGTTTTCCTCCCCAGAAAACTTCCTTATATATGTAGGTAAGTATTCACTCGGCTTATCATCACTTATATCATTATTATCGCTCCACTCAACCAAAGCATAGTTTGCAACTTGATTTATTTCATTTCTATCCTGCACACCTGTTCGCTCCAAATACTTTCTCGGAAATAAATGATGTCTTTCTAATGCTGATCTCTTTTCTTGCACACCGTTTTCCATTAACTGTATTGTAGATAAATTAGAAAATAGAACTCTAGCACCCAAGATATTCAATGCCGCATAGTAAGCAAAAGTTGCTGGATTTCGTGCCGCCGCACTAACCAATCCGCTTGTTGGGAGAGTTATATTCCAATAGTCTGGCGTAATCTCAGTGTTAATAATACGCTCAAGTATTGCGTCAAACGCTTCACCTCCTGCGTGCGTTTCTCCTAATTTAGTAAGTCCTACCAAAGAACGTCCTTTCTGAATAGTATTCAAATCCTCCTCCATTTGAGTTTCTGCTGAAACTGTATATCGTCCTGTAAGAGAGGAAAAATAAAACCAACGTGCAATTATTTTACGAAGTGTAGAATTATCAATACCAAAATCATACTTTCCGACAAGGTAAAGGGTATAGGAATACATCACGTTATAATCGGAACCAATAAGACCTTCTCTAGTATACCCCGCTTCTTTAAGTGCCTTAATAAACTCGTGCCAATTGTTTAGATTAAGAGTTTTTTCTTGTGCTTCCTTAAGTAATTCAAATTGTTCAACACGTCTCTTGTCGCTAAACTCTCCAGTCTCTAAATCCTTTCCACGTAAAATACTGTACGCATATTTCATTCTTGCACGCTTAAAACCAAACCCAACAGCAATGCGAAGTAATTGGTCAGGATCTGGCTGGAAAATATAATTGAAAGCTGTCGCAGTACCTTCTGCTGGTACTTTAGCCGAACGTGAAAAATCCTCTAGTTCAAATCTGCCCTTATCCCAAAACACAGACATAAGAGTGAGAATAAAATCTGCCATATTTAATTTACTTCCTTTACTATTTATACGGACAAACACCTCGGCAACTTGCTCCTCGTTTGCGTTTGGAGAAAGTGATAGTACAGAAAAAGGAAAGTTTAAGACGTTATACAGTTGTCCTATGGCGTTTTGAATATCTGCTTCCTCTTTAGCAGTAATCTCTCTATGTTCTTTTAGTTTAGTAATAAAATCATTACTAAACTTGATCACGTTCTCACTTTTCCATAAGTCTGAAATGTTATGAATATATTCTGGGCTTCGTCTTGTTGCGGCGTCTGGTATCTCAAATGATTGTTTCAAAGGGTGAAAAGAAATGACAATATGTTCTTTTGTGTAGTTTTCTCTAACAACCTCTTTACCTTTCATAACAGCATAGAGTGAAGTAAGTCTTTGCTGCCCGTCTACAATCAATAAACTTGCCGCTAACTGTCTATTGTCTGTACCAATTGCCCGCACATTACTTTGATTATTATTCTCCCAAAATAATAGATAACCCACAGGGTAACCCTTATACATACTGTCAAAGAGATCTCTAACCTTTGTATCCTCCCAAACAAAAGGTCGTTGAATATCGGGTAAGCCAATAGCACCCATATCAATGTTTTGTATGAGGGTCATTAAATTATATTGAACTTCTTTGAATACAGTTGCCATATATTTATTTGCTATCCCTTTTATTAATTTGTTCAATATCAGTTTCTGGGAGACCAGAATAAATGGCTTCTAGTTCCTTTGGGTCTGAAATCATTTCTTTTGCGATTTTATTTACAAGACGAAAAAGTGTTTCTGCAGTTTGTGGATTATCGTTTAGATTTATTTCTCCAGCGTGAACAGAATGATTACCAATTACGCGAACAGTATCTAACATTTGTTGAACCTTTACTGGTAGTCCGTTTTTTACGAGTTCAGCAATATCTTTATTCAAATTATTACCTGTACCACCGAGGTGTACACACAGTTTTTGCATTGCTAAACGTAGTAATGCGGCGGCAGAACGAGGTGATTTTTGTGCAATTTGTGCCGCCTCCTCGTAATCCTCCCTAACATCAGTTGGTAAATCAATACTTGCTGGTGAAATAGAGGTTATTTCGGGATAAATTAACTTGGTAGACCACCAAATGGAATAACTCTTACAGTTGTAACACTGTGTAGTATTTAGACCAGAGATATGTACATTATCTCCGTTCCAATGATCAGACCATTCTTGTTTTGCATAAGCACCACAATGTGGGCAATTGAATGCGTCGCCCTTATAATATGGAATTGTATATGGTATTTCGCTCATACATTTTATATTTCAAATCCAACTTTTTTTAATTGTCTCTTTATTTCCTTATTCAAATCCTCCTCTTGTTCCATTTGTTCTTTGAGAGTAGAAGTAAGACGTTTCATTTTATCCTCAAACGGTTCGCTGTCTTTTTCTCCGTCTGCTATGCCGACGTAACGCCCTGCTGTGAGAACGTATCCTTGTTTTTGTATATCTGCCAATGTTGCTGACTTACAAAATCCTTTTATATCCTCATACTTTCCGTCCTTTTTTCTCCACTCGTGATATGTTTCGGATATTCTTTCTATATCCTTCTCTGTAAACTCTCTATGAGTGCGATCTGCCATAAAGCCCACTTCTGATACATCAATAAAAAGTATTTCTCCAGTTCTTTTTCTATCACCATTACCTAAACGCTTACGAGAAATGAACCAGAGGCAGGCAGGTATACCAGTGTTATAGAACAACTGTTTTGGAAGTGAAACAATGCAATCAACTAAATCCTCGTCAACAAGTTTTTGTCTTATTTCTCCTTCACCACTTTGATTAGAGGAAAGTGAACCATTGGATAAAACTGTTGCCATTACACCTTTTGGTGAAAGGTGATGGATCATATGTTCCAACCAAGCGAAGTTTGCATTGCCGTCTGGTGGAAGTCCATATTTCCAGCGTGCGTCTCCTTTCAAAATATCCCAACCCCAGTCTGACTGATTAAAAGGTGGGTTTGCTAAAACATAGTCTGCCTTCAAATCTGGGTGTGCGTCTTTAAGAAACGAACCTTCGCTGTTCCAAGCCACTTGTGAGCCGTCAATGCCTCGTAGTGCCAAGTTCATTCGGCAAAGACGATAGGTTGTGTGATTACTCTCTTGTCCGTAAATGGAAATATCCTCTAATCGTCCTCTGTGAGCCACGACAAACTTTTCCGACATCACAAACATACCCCCTGAACCACAAGCAGGATCATATACACGCCCTGAAAGGGGTTCTATCATTTGAACCATTAGTTCAACAATGCTTCGCGGAGTATAGAACTGACCTCCTTTCTTACCTTCAAGAGAAGCAAACTCTCCAAGAAAATACTCGTAAACTCGTCCAATAAGGTCTCGTGATTTTTCTCCTTCAATACCAAGAGCAACATTTGCAATCAAATCAACGAGACCTCCAAGAGCGACTTTATCCAAGTTTGGTTTTGCATATTCCTTTGGCAAAATACCTTTAAGTGTTGGATTTTCTTTTTCAATTGCCTCCATTGCATTATCCAAGTCCTTTCCTATGCTTGGAAGTTTTGCTCTTGAATGCAGAAATGCCCAACGTGCTTCTGTTGGCACATAGAAAACATTTTCCGCTTTATATTCGTCTTTATCCTCTGGATCTCCGCCCGCATATTCACCCTCACCGTCTGATAGTTTTTTATGGAGAACATCAAATCCGTCAGATATATATTTTAGGAAAATTAAACCAAGTACAACGTGTTTATATTCACTCGCGTCAATGTTCTTTCGGAGTTTATCAGCGGCTTTGAACAACTGTGCCTCAAAGTTCCCGTTACCTTGATTTGTAGTTGTTTCTTTTTTCATAGTTTTATTTATTAAAAATTATCATACCACATTTTGTGGCTTGTTTCCAGTAAAAATAAGGGTTATTTAGACAGAGGAATAATTAGAAGTTTTAGTATATTTTGTAATTCCTGTATCTGGTAAATCATTAAAAATATCTACACTCGTTCCTCTTGGCACATAAGAGGATACTTCTACTTCTTGTACTGTTTGATTATTTCTTTTTGGTATTTCTGGCAACATTGCTAATTGCTTTTTCAACCAATCAATTTGTTTTGCTGGTATCTTTGACACATCAAACTCCTCAACCTCAACTACTTTAATTGTATTCTCTACCACTAATTCCTCTTTTATAATCCCTCTCTTTTCTAATTCTATTTTTACCACAGGGCTTTCAAACACCTTGTGGGGTTGTCGTGCAACAGATTGACTATAACCCGCTTCTCTAATTGCTTCTGCTTTACTTTTACACCCCCGTCTAATCCAAAAATCAACCGCTCTATTTTGTCGGACAGTGATAGGTCTGGTAATGATATTATCCTTTTCCATAAAATAATTGTAGCACTTTTACTGTAAGTCTCGCTGTGCATATCGCTACCTTTCGCTACCATTTGCTATATAGTTCTTTAGTAGACAATTAGTCCAAAATCTCCTTGTTTATAGCCACGCTTATCGTCTTTTAACCATTTTCCAAGATAATCTGGTATTTCTATCTCATTACCATTTATGACAACCGCTTCTACTCCTGCTTTTATCAGCCGTGAAAGTCCTTCATTGGTACTATTTGTAACTTTGTTGAACCGTTCCATAAGTGTAGAGTGCTCGGCTTTGTTCATAAGAAGCAATGCAGGTTCTGTCTGCCAACGAATTATATAAATAGTTTTCTCTGTAAACCTGTTTCTGAATTGTTTGGGGATAGTTAGTATCATTTTTAGTATTGAAATCCGTTATTTATATATGAAATAGCATTAAGGCGACGACTATCAATCATTGATGAGAACATTGTTCCTTTTTCGTCTCTCGGTTCAAAGAGTTTAGTCAGTGAGTTATAAAGAGTGTCGTCTATGTCGGTACCTTTTTCCTTTTCGTAAATACTTTTTAGTGATTTATGTGTTTCTTTCTTGTACTCACATATCGCAGTCCACATATCCTGCAAACCGACACTATTTCCTTCATCAAGGAATTGCACTCTGTATTTAGGAACTTTTTTATCAATAAATGCTCGTATTTGCTCAAAATCAAGATCCAAAAGACTTAAATCAATGCCCGCTTCGTCGTTAAAGTGGTCTCCATAGGCAATTTGTGCAAACTCCCCAATGATGACTGCTGTTGTTACTGCATAAATAAAATCCTCGGCTTCCTCTGCACCCATTTGAGCGAGTACCAAATTATGTTTGACAAGTTTTTTATGAACGCCGTAACCCCATAGAGCACAAGGAAAAATTACCTCATCAAAAGCATAATCAAGAACTTGGTCGTGTACCTTCTGATAAAGTTCTAGTTGCTCGTCCATATTATTTATTTATTCATTTTTTCACTTACCATTCGTTTATGCTCCTCGGCAATATCTGCAATATGATCTATTGGTTTTTGTGTACCTTTTTTATTAAATTGACCGAGAAAAAAAGCGGAAACAAGTATAGTTAATATCAAGAATACAAGTGGTTGTTCAATCCCAAATGTAGAAAAGATACTCACAACAAAAATAATAACCATAACCACAATAGAAACATTCCTCAATAAACCAGATTTCATTTTTTTAACCTTCATTAGTATTAAAAACAGCACCAAAGCCAGTACTATTGGTGCCAACTTATAACCTAGTTGTTCTGATGTCATATAAAAATAATTAGTTAATAATAAAGACCCAACAGAGTTGGGCAGATAAACAAAAAGCCCAACACAGGTAGAACCCGAAGGTTCTCGTGCCAGTTTCCCGACACGGCGTATAAGGCAACCCTATGCTGGGGTTTTTATTCCTTATACGCCTTTTGACCATACTCCTTAAGTTGCCTTATGAAGGTTAGGTGCTCTTATTCAGTTGTAATAAAATTATATCACAATTTAAGAAACAAAAAACACCACCTTCTAATGTGATGTCTATTGTGAACAAGGTGTGCCTTTTATCCGATACTTGTGATGTGGCAATTATGAATTACTACCATTATGTATTTCTCCTATCCCGCGATCGCGTATTACTCAGTCAACTTTTGTTCAGTTTAACCCTTACTTAACTGATTTCAACCCACTAAAAGAACAACCACTATATTCAACAACAAGTATTTCTGCTGTCCTTTTTGTTTGAGAAACTGCTTGCTTCGCACTTTCTAAAACTTGGCTTCTAGTTGAAGTGCTCGTTGTTAAATATGTGGCTTTTGGTAAATAATAGTCTTTGCCGTCTGACGCTCTTATCGTCTGAGAAAAACCATTATTACTCATTGCTTGGTGTAATAGAGCAAAATCAGTAAGTATATTACTGTTTAACTCTATTCTTGCTATATATGACATATTCTCTATGTTTTGTAGTTTTTTATGAGACCGACCCACCTCTGCTACTCGTATATTATACCATTTTTTAATCTCACTAATTTACCGACGTCTAACTTAACCCACTATTTGCAGTTGGTCTGAAACCATAATCAACTCCCCTTTTAAGCGGTGGGGGGATTTTTATAGAAAAGGAGAAAGGAATAAGTTTAGTACTTTGTTCTACGTTATGTTGGGTAGTGTCCTGACTATGCCGATTGATAGTGACATATATTCAATATATAACGAAATATGACTATAGCATAGGGGTGTGGATAATATGCTGTACAAATTTATAAATATGATGTATAATTCGGGGCATAAGTTCTTTTACATATTTGTATTGAACAATACGTCTTTATAAAGGGGAAACGAACGAATGACCTGGAAAATCATTCTCTCAATTGTTTTGTGGGTGGTTGTGTGTAGCGGTCAAGGCCTCGTCGTCGAGACGTTGCCTGCCCTGCCGAGCCACTCAAGTAATTTCTTGCAGTTCATGACTACAACATCCACAGGTGAGATTGCAGTCATGGCAACAAATCCTCATTTTGTCGGTCTGAGATACGACCCACAAAAAAAGGTGTGGTCTGTACCTCAGGTACAGATTGGGTTCCAGCTGATCATCCCGCCGCCGATTGAAAAGACGGCAGAGGATGGAACCATCCTCCAGACAACATTACCCACTTTGGGAACCACGGTATATTCATCCGTTGGGTTTCCCTATAAAAAGGTGCCGTCCTATGCTGTCTCTAACCAGACAGCAACGCGGATGACACCCGATCGCACGTTTAATCCGTGCATCGGTACAGGTAACAATCTGGGATTAGATGGATTTCGAGGTGAGTTTCCTTCCCTCGATGGGAAGGTGTACTACGTGGGTCTCAAGGATCCGCCTCGGAACACTGTCGGGATTTACTCATTCAAGGAAAATCCCGCATCGCTCGCTTGCGCACTGAACGAGGAACTCATCCTCACTGATCCAGAATTCCAACTCATCCAGGTCTGGCGGGAAAAATCTGGGACATTTCTTGCGGAAAGGTCTCCGCGTAACCCACAGACAACTGAAACAGAGATTGTGCGAATTTCGTCTAACGGCGATTCAACAGTCTTACTATCTTCGTCGCGCCCCGCAAAGGTCACAACTGCAGTATGTTGTGATCTAGCCTTTGACCCCGATAACTGGCAAGGAATTGCTAGTTACAAGGATAAGGATGGTAAGTACCACGTTGTGGTGCTTACCGATGGCAGCCCGAAGGAAGTTTACAGCGCAACGCGCTGGAACCTGCGACCTATCGCCCTAAGGGGCTCGTACACCTTATTGGCTGTGAACGAGTATCTCGGCATCGAGATTCCTGGGAAATTTGATTCCTTCGTTCTTCTCGATATCGAGACCAAGGAGTCGTGGACGGTCTACGGACCAACCACGATCCCAGGTGTCGTGAAAACACCAGTGAACCCTTTCTGGGCGTCCATTGATGCCTCAGGGTCAACCTACATCCTCGTCGCTGATCCGAAAGATAGCACCAAGGATAAAGTGGTCAAGATTTCTCTGCCACCACTTCCGCCACTCTTGGTGCCGAAGGTTGAGACCCTTGGCACTGTTGCTCCAGTGGCAACTGTGGTGGTTACTGGCG
>Ga0265292_1002550_pt1 | contig 12472 bp, 5 predicted proteins | sample Munlanlewell296A_FD_189080 | JGI IMG/M metagenome (GOLD analysis project Ga0265292, IMG submission 189080) | Leachate microbial communities from a municipal landfill in Southern Ontario, Canada - Leachate well 296A | ecosystem: Engineered > Solid waste > Landfill > Unclassified | place: Canada...
GAATGAGTTTGTAAAAGCCCAGAAGGTCTGCAACCCGCCTCAGGCGGGCGAATCCGACCGGCGCCTCAAACTAAAAAACTCGAAGATTTCGAGTTTTTTAGTTTTTAAAAGGAATAGAAAATGTTTCATGTTTATGTATTACGAAGTTTGAAGGATGGAAAGCGATACATTGGTTTCACCTCAAATATAGAAAGAAGACTTCTTGAGCACCATTCTGGAGATGTTTCATCAACTAAAAACCGAAGACCGTTAGAGCTTATTTATTCGGAAGATTTTTCAAATAAGCAAGAAGCTGAAGAGAGAGAAAAATTCTTTAAATCAGGTCAAGGAAGAGCGGAACTTAAACGAATGAGTTTGTAAAAGCCCAGAAGGTCTGCAACCCGCCTCAGGCGGGCGAATCCGACCGGCGCCTCAAACTAAAAAACTCGAAGATTTCGAGTTTTTTAGTTTTTAAAAGGAATAGAAAATGTTTCTTAATCTATAGATTTCAAATTATTATCTTCCTTGAACGATGTCTCGAACTTTTTCCGTAATCGTCTTAAAGTCAATCTTTCCACTCCCCAATTTTGGCATTTCGGGCAAAATAACAAACTTATAAGGGACTGCAATGCTAGGAAGCTGTTCCGACATTTTGCTAAGAGTAGTTTTTTCATCTATCTGTTGTGTAACCGCTGCAACTATACGAGCGCCACGTATAGCATCCGGGACTTCAACTACACAGCATTCAACATCGGGGGGCAAAAGTTTTTCAAGAACATCTTCAACTTTTATCAACGAGACCATCTCCCCTCCTATCTTGAGAAATCTCTTTAATCTGCCTACATGCCATAAATAACCATCTGCGTCCTGAAAACCCATATCTCCCGTATCGTACCAACCATGACGAATACTTAGCGATGTCTGTTCAAAATCATCGAAGTACCCTTTCATTACATTATCACCTTTTACAAGTATTTTCCCAATTTCTCCAACTTTACAAGACTCACCGGTTTCATAATTTTCTGTCATAACTTGCACTCCCTCAATCGGGCGACCAACACTTCCTGGCCGGTTATTCTCTAAAGTGTTAACGGTGATGGCGGGACTTGTTTCAGTAGCTCCATATGCTTCAAGTAAAACTTTTCCATGTTTTTCCATGAAACCTTTGCGTAAAGCATCAGGACATTTGTCTGCGCCAGAAAGTAAAATGCGTGCGGATTGAAAGTCTCCTGGTTTTGAATTCCGCAAATATCCCCAGAAAAATGTCGGAGTTCCAGCCATAAGGGTAACTTTTTCATCTCGAACTATATCGCATACAGTTTTAAAGTCAAGAGGATTTGCATAAGTTACAATCGTCATTCCCATTGACATTGGGACCCAAAGGTTTGCTGTCTGACCAAATACATGGAAATAAGGCAAATTGGCCAGAAAAATATCATCCGAAGTAAAAGAAAATACCTTGATGAGACTTTCATAATTTTGAGTAATATTTTTGTGAGTAAGTTGTACACCCTTAGGATCTTTTTCACTTCCACTCGTAAAGAGAATGAGTAAAGTATCATTTTCATCCCCTTGATGAATACTTTTTAATAACATCTCAACCGGAAGACTTGCTTTGATAGCAGCTTTTAATTTATCTAAAATCGAAACAGTTTTCATAATGTCTTCAAGAAAGATCATCCCCTCAACTTTTGGGCAGTTGATTTTTTCACAAAGAGCTTTAGAAGTAATGATTGTACGAAATGCGCATTTTTTTTGAGCAAATTCACTATTCGATGCGGCACCGGTTGAGTAATTAATCATCACCGGAATACGTCCGCTCATAAGTGTTCCCAAGATTGATAAAACTGATCCGGCAGAGTTTGGTAACATTATCCCTAAAAAGCCTGATTCATATTTCTCAAATTTTTTAGCCAGGATCAGAGAACCGATCAACGCTCTTTTATAAGTCAATTTACGGTTAAGCGTTTTATCAATGATTGCAAGTTTTTTCTCATACTTTTTTGCAACCCGGACAAATTGTTGATGTAGCAGCATTTATGACTCCTTATATTTTACTAAAAAAATCGAAACACACTTTTAGAGAGAGGGATTTACAAACATATTCTGTTTTTATACCTGTAATATATTTATTTAGTTTGTAATTCAAAGGAAAAAAATCTAACGGTGATCAAAATCTTAAAAATATTTTTATCCCAATTCTCACCCATTCCAAGCAAAATAAAATATTTTCAATCATAGAATATTGAGCATCATTTATTATTTTTACAATTACAATTATTAATTGAAATATTTCTCTACTATCCCGGTGTTAGTATGAAAATCAAAATTTACTTCATTTCCCTTTTCCTTCTTTCAAATTTAGTTAACGCAGGCTCGTTAGACAGCGTTCATGTTGGACCGGGAGTTATCCATTACCATGAAGTTATCGATGCCGGACCCTGGAATATTAACGTTCTTGCAATTGATCTCCATAATGAATGGCTAAAATTTCAATCTGTAAAATCAGGTGATAAGTTAACAGCTTTTGAAAAAACATCTTCATCTGCAGCCCGCAACAACTTTGAAGGACATAAAGTTGTAGGAGCAATTAACGGAGATTTTTACAATACAAGTACTGGCGAGCAAATAGGAACTCAAATTGTGAACGGCGAATTACTCAAAGTTACAAATGATTGGCTCAACATCGCTTTCGACATAAATAACAATCCATTGATCGGAATGCAGAGTTTTTCCGGTTCAATAATAACAAATGACAGCATAAAAAGTATTTCCGGTGTTAATCGTATTCGTGCAACGGATGAGATGATATTCTACAATTCTTTTATGGGAAATTCTACATTTACTAACCAATATGGAACTGAAGCGCGATTAATACCAATTGATAGTTGGCTTGTCAATGATACTATCAGGTGTCTTATTGATACAGTTATGGCCGGTGCCGGGAATATTCAAATCGGTAAAGGGAAAGCAGTTTTGTCAGGTCACGGAATATCAGGCGCCTTTTTGATAAATAATTTTCGCAAAGGTGATACGGTAAAAATTGTTTTGAATCTCGCACCTGCGTATCCCAAACTGGAACAATTGATCGGGGGAAATACCAGGCTTGTTACAAACGGAATTGCGAACAGTGATAATGGGGATCGGCATCCGCGAACCTCAATCGGATTTAATCATGATACTACCAAAATCTTTCTATTCTCAATCGATGGAAGGCAAGCTGCATTAAGTGTCGGAATGTCCTACAAAGAACTTGGCGATTATATGATCAAATGGGGCGTTTATCAGGGTTTGAATCTTGATGGAGGCGGTTCAACAACTATGTTAGTAAGAGATCTTATTGTAAATAGTCCTTCGGATATCGGCGGAGAAAGATCGGTGGCGAATAGTTTATTGTTGATCAGTACAGCGCCAACCGGATCGTTGGCTCACTTGAGAATTAAACCTAAAGAGGTATTTTTAATTAAAGGATCAAGCACGAATTTTTCCGCTTCAGGATTTGATCAATACTTTAATCCCGTAAGTATTAGCTCCGGCAGCCTTTTGTGGAGATGCGATTCAACAATTGGAACGGTCGCTCAAAATGGACTTTTTACTGCAACGAACGATACGATAACCGGATATATTTATGCTGAAGTTGGCGCTATAAAAGATTCTGCATTAATTCATCTTACAAGAGCCTCTCAGATTGTTTTGGAGCCTAATCCGGTAATTCTGCAAGTAGGTCAATCACAACAAATGAAAGCAACCGCATTTGATAATTATAATAATGTCATTCAACTTTCGCAATCAAAATTCAATTGGTCGGTTTCAGGATCATTGGGAACAATAACCTCCGGCGGATATTTTGCCGCAACAAATACCGGGCTCGGTGAAATTATCGCTGAATATGATTCTATAAAAGGTTCAGTCCCATTAACAGTTGGAACAGCTGCTACAATAATAATAGACGATTTTTCAAATCCTTCTGGCTACACTTTATCCGGTACAAAAATAAATTTAGCCGGATGCACTTTTACTCCCGATAATTCCATTTTTGTTTCTCCGTCATCATCCGGCAGATTGAATTACAGCTTAACAACGGGCGGTACGAGCGCTTTGTATTTAGCCAAAACAATTCCTATTTCTGGAACTCCTGAGAAGTTGAGCATTCAGATTTATGGTGATGGGAAAAAACACTGGCTGCGCGGTGAATTTGCAGATAAAGATAACGAAAAATTTATCATCAATTTTACTAACGGCGACCCAGGGATTGATTGGACAGACACCTGGCAATATATTGAAGTTAATTTGAAAGATGCGGTACCAAGTTGGGCTAATCCAAGCGCAGTACTCACCTTCCCAATTCAATGGACTCGACTCTATCTTGCCGAGACAAGCGACTCAAAAAAAGATGACGGTTCCATCTGTATTGATGATTTTCGTGCCCACTTTACTTCAACCGGAGTTGACGAAGTTGCAAATGTTTTACCGGAAGAATTCAAACTCTTTCAGAACTATCCAAATCCGTTTAATCCATCAACAAAAATAAAATATACAATTCCACATGTAGTGAACGCAAACTTTGCGTCAACAACGCATGTAACTTTGATAATTTACGACATCCTTGGCAATGAAATTGCAACACTCGTAAATGAAGTAAAATCGCCGGGTGTGTATGAGGTTGAGTTTGATGGAAGCAAATTTGCCAGCGGCGTTTATTTTTACCGGCTTAGTGCCGGAAGCTTTTTTGAAATCAGAAAAATGGTTTTAACAAAGTAATACAAATTCATCTTTTTAATAATGAGGTTGATTTTATGAAAACACTTTTATTTTTAATCGTCCTGTTTTCTGGACTATCGTTCAATTCATATTCACAGGTGTTTTTCAATTATACGGCAAACTCTGGATATGATTATTATGACGAAATTTCGGGCGGAACTATAAGCTCGGCTGTTGGAGATAATGGTTCCGAGATAGTAGCGCTGCCGTTCCCGCTTAATTTTGCCGATTCAGTTTTTACTACAGCTAAAATTTCTACAGATGGATGGATTCAACTCGGAGCCACATACAGCGGCGCCGGAAATATTAATGATCTTGCTAATACCGCATATAAAAATTTTATTGCTCCTTTGTGGGATGACCTGTATGCCGATGCACAAACGGAAATTAGTTATAAAACTTTGGGCGCTTACCCGGCGAGATATTTTGTGGTGCAGTGGAAAAATATCCGGTGGCAAAGTAATTTTATAACAAACAGAAAAAGTTTTCAAGTAATTTTTTCTGAGTTTGATGGATGCATGATATTTAGTTATGGCTCATCTTCAGGTAACAGCGATGTTAGCTGTTCGATAGGAATAGTTAATCAAACCGGCGGATTGCATAATTTTATTAGTGTCTCTCCATTTTATCCACTGCCAAATTCTATCAATCTATCTGATACTATTGCGGATAATAATATTAGTCCGCTGAGTTTGGTTCCCGAAAATTCTCAAATTATATTTTTTCCTATTAACAATTATAGACCTGTGAAACTTTATCAAGTTCCCGATACTTTATTTGCCGGTACGCCAAATCAAAAAATAATTGGGATTCTACACTGCACTCACCCGGGTCCGGTTCTAACTTCCCCCTGGATGACAAAATTAAAATTTAATACAACCGGCACTTCCAATACTTCCGATATCCTTCGCGCAAAATTATACTCTACTGGGTACAATCCGCAGTTTAGCACACTGCATCAGATTGGTGCAACAGTTGAAAATCCCGGTAATGAATTCGAAATAGGAAACCTAAGCCAGGTCTATTATGGTGTAGACAGAGCTGTATATTTCTGGCTCGTGTTTGATATTGCGCCGGCAGCACAAATTGGAAATAGGATTGACGCAACTTGCACATTAATTGAGTCTCAGAGCTGCTGCCCTTCTGTTATTCCCGATACTGCTCTTGCCGCCGGTTATCATGTTATTGGTAACGGCGGGGTATCCGGCACGTTTAAAATCGGTTTGAATGAAAACTTTAATACTATTAATGATGCTTTAAATTTCCTCAACGGTTCAATTGTAACAGGTCCGGTTAATATTGAAATAACTAATTCATATAGTACGGCAAACGAAATCTTTCCAATCGTTATTCCTTACATTCAAACTACGCACGACAGTAGCACGGTAACAATTTATCCGGCAGAAAATGTTTCTCAGTTAATCCTATCCTCCGATAAACCAAGCACTGTTGTTTTTAACACCTCATCAAACATCGTTTTTGACGGCAGGGCAGGGAGAACCGGAAACACAAAAACAGTAACAATCAAAAATACTTCGCCTGCCGGCAATGCGGTTAGCTTTAATGATGCCACAAACGTTACTCTTCAATATTGTAATCTAAGGGCTGAATGTAATAAAAAAGAAAAAGGGATTATTTTATTTGATAATTCTGACTATTTCCAAAACAGTAACATCTCAATTTCGGAGTGCAGCATTTTGGGGGATGAACAAACACCTCCCTTTATAGGAGTTAATTTTTTGCCCGGCAGTTATAACTCACAGATTGAGATTAAAAATTGTGCGATTAACAATTTTTTGAAGACCGGAGTTTTTATTGGCAGCGCCGATATTTCCAAAATAACAGGTTGTTCTATATATAACAGTTCTTCAATTGTTGTCGATACTGTAATCGGTATTTACTGCAGCAGCTATTCCCCTACAATATCCGGCAATAAAATTTTTAATATTAGCGGTGCTAAAAAAGTAACCGGCATTTATGTGCCTAATTCGTCGAGTGAAAAAATTTTTAACAACTTTATTACTCTCGGGAACAACACCGATACTGAAATAGAAGGTATAAATTTTAACGGCGATTATGCGAGCAATATTTCAATCTATAACAATACAATTTTAATATACGGGAATTACTCCGGGTTAAAAGAAAGTGCATGCATACTTAGACAAAACCAAACATATAATATGGGTTTTAGTTTTAAGATGAAAAATAATATTGTAATAAGCAGAAGAACCAGTAGTAGCGCAAACCGGATAAATTTAGCTATCGATATTGAAGACGATAGACGTAATCCCGAATTAGACTATAATAATTATTATTCTTTCCCCGGCACTTTATTCGGGAAGTGGAAAACAAATTACGCTTTTTATATTAACGACTGGCAAATCTATACCGGGCAGGAACAAAACTCGATTAGCAAAGATGTTAATTTTCTTTCAGTTAATGATCTTCATTTAACCGGCGCTTCGCTGGGTGATATGGACCTGACCGGAACACCCATCCCAATTGTTCAAACTGATATTGATGGTGAGCCAAGAAATCAAATTCATCCTTATATGGGTGCCGATGAGTCGATAGATTTTCCATTACCGGTGGAACTGGTTTCGTTTACCGGAGACGCTGAAAATGGAACTGTCTTTTTGACATGGAAAACCGCTTCCGAAAAAAATAACAAAGGTTTTCAAGTAGAAAGGAAAAAGTCTGCTTCGACGGGCTCAGCAAACGGAAAAGTAGAAAGTAAGGAAGGGTGGAATGTTGCCGGTTTTGTAAACGGGAATGGAACATCGACAGGAAAAAACAATTATTCTTTTATTGACGAAAATGTAGAATCGGGTAAATGCAAATACAGATTAAAACAAATTGACTTCGACGGCAGTTTTGAATACTCAAACGAAATTGAAGTTGAAATTGGCGTACCCGATAGATTTGCGCTTTATCAAAATTATCCAAATCCATTTAACCCGACTACAACAATAAATTACTCATTACCATTTGATTCAAAAGTAATAATAAAAATCTATAACATATTGGGACAAGATGTGAAGCTGCTGAAAGATGAAATTATTTCTGCGGGAAATTATGAAGTGCAATTTAATTCTGCGAGTCTTTCAAGCGGAATTTATTTCTATCGGTTTAGTGCAGAATCAGTTGACAGAAAACAAAAATATTCTTCGATAAAAAAGATGATACTGCTCAAATAAAATTGTATTGCAATGCCGTCAGCACCGCTGGCGGCTTTTGCTTTATAGGGCAAACCAAAAAAAATTAATAAAAAATTTAACGGGTCATCTGGCATTGGTCTCATAGCCTGGTGGAAGGTGGGATGGAGCTACTCGTTACCCATGTTCGGCAGTAACGAGTTTGGGTAATGTTTGTTGTGCCAACCTCTTAGGAGAAAACGTTTTTTCAAATCACCCGAAACAACTCGGAACCTGGAAAGGAATAGAAAATCCAGTTTCTAAAAGTCATCATAAATTCTCAATACCAAGGAGAAAGCGTTTGCAAATTTTCATCATGAAACACTCTTAAACTATTCAAGAACTCTTTGCACATAAGGAGATAAAAAACCCTCACTATTACAAATAATAATGAGGGTTTCTTGTGACCCCAAGGGGATTTGAACCCCTGTTATAACCTTACAAGTGGATGGCTTAAATCTTGAACTATGGAATAATCTGGCAAGTCTTTAAAACTTCGTAATTTCTAACCACAACTCTCTAAACGATAATTTTACAAAGAAGGCTAACTACATGCATCCCGCTAACTAATCAATACTAATTTCTACTGTTGACTTTAGCATGATTTATATGTAAAATCTGTTCGAAGAATACTCGAACTTAATAACGACTTACGGTAACTACCTTTTATGAGGATCAAATTGAAAAAGATATTTTCAATATTCATTGTAATAATATTTTCTATCCATGTAATTGCTCAGGCAGGTGCTTGGAATCCATCGGGAGCTAACGCCGGCTTCCCGAGAACAATTCTCAAAAGTTCTGAAATTGAAGACGTAAGAAATTCACTCGAGAATAATGAGATAAAGAGTCTTTTTGCAAATGTATACACGAGTGCAGCTTTGGAAATTCCTTCTGGTACCGGCAACTCAGTAAGATTGACGCAAAGTCATATCGCCAAGAATGCTGCTTTCGTTATACTAATGAATAAAAAGTATTCGGGAGGTTCAATCATCGATCTTCCTACCGACGAATCACAAACACTAATCGCTAAGGTTATTTTTATACTCGAATCTTTTGCCACTGATGTGGACAGAATTACAGTTGCCAACCCATCAATTTATGATAGTTGGCAATGGCGAAGTAAGGAACTTATTGACTTTGCTATCGCTTATGATCTTTTGCGTGGAAAAGGAGTTGCTGATTCATTATTAGTAAATGCTAAAAGCCATTTACAGGAATTCGCCGGACATTTATATGAAGAATCAACCAGACTTATTGCGCCCCCGACCTATCCAATAAGTTTTTTTGACATTGTGTTTAATAATCATGCGATCATGACAGCTTCGGCGCTTGGAATGGCGGCAGTAGTAATTAATGATGCGGTTAGCGCTGATGTTACTCAACAACCCATCAACTGGATCAACGTTGCAATGTGGAACATTGAAAATATTTTTTATCTCGACGTCAAACGACAGAGCGAACCGGGGACTATCGCCGGTTACGCAGAAGGTCCAGGTTATTTGCGTTATGGTATGCTTAATTGCTTACCCTTTATACGTGCGATGGGAAACTTCGCACCGGCAGGTTCATTACAATATACATACAAAACCGAGACACGAACTATTCCGAATCCATCAAGTGACACCCGTTATGATCATCTATTTGACTGGATAGCTAAGATACGTATGCCGGATGGCAGACTGCCGGCAATAGAAGATACGTTTGTAAATGAATTTTTTCCGGAACTCGCCTTATTAGTAAAATCGAAATATATCTTGCAAAATTCATATAGTCATTTAAGAACCGGCAATTCGCTTAATCTACAGTTGACTTCATCAAATACGGATCTGCGTGTTAATTACATTTCGTCTCTTCCAACAACCGGAACATCTTCCGATAGTTTATTTCAATCGCTGCCGTTAAGTGGAAATCTTGTTTTCAGATCAGCTTCAGATTCGAATGCAATTTACATGCATGTTACTGCCAAGAATGGCGTTGCACGAAACAATTCATTCGGGCACAATCAAGCCGATGTTACAAGTTTTCTTATCTATAGTAAAGGAGAGGTTCTTGCACTTGATCCAGGTTATATACAGTATGATAGGAGAGTAGAAACCGGAAATGCGCAAAATCATAACATGGTATTAGTTGATGGAGGTGGACCACAAATTGGCGATCCGCAGAATTCCAATGAAGCAGATGGTTTCATAGAAAACACATTTGGAAGAGAAAAATTAGATTATGGCGAAGCGAGAACAAATTATTCCGGCGCTGATATAAACCGAAAATTTTTATTCGTAAGAAAGAAATACTTTCTAAACGCCGATTTTATTTCCTCAGATTCAAATCATGATTACACTTGGCAAATGCACGGTTATGGGATTGAAGGCGGTTCCGCCAACAATGAAGGGGTTTTTATAGACAATTTTTCTAATGATGAAGGCAAATGGATCAAAGGAAGTGAGACGATTTTAGTTCATACTGCGGTAAGTGGAGGAGATGCAATTTTTTCAAAAGTTGTTAAACCTCATGAATTTGCCTACGATTCGGTGGAAAGTCATACAGCGATGTATGTAATGAAATCGAGCATAAAGAATGCGGAATTTTTATCCATGCTTTATCCGTTTACTTCGCAAACTCTCCAGACGACAACTATTCATTCACCATTGTTAACCGCATTAAAAATATACGATGATTCATATACAGATATAGTATTCACTCAAGAGGACACTATTTTACAGATGCTCGATAGTGTGATAACCGCACTTCCTCGCAACTTATATTCCGATGGAAAACTTACTTTCTTTTCTATGAATAATTTAACAAAAGGTTTTGATCAATGGTTTATCAAAAGCGGAGAAAGTATAAAATTCGGAGAAACAGAGATATTATCCTCGGATACAAGAGTTGATATAACTTTAGAAAAAAATTCCGATCTTCTTTTTACCGGTTATGTAAGTAAAGCTTGCAGTGTTTCCTTATTTCTGGATAGGACAGTTTTATCTGTTACGGGGAACAACGTTGTTTCCTGGAGTCAGTTAAATCAGAACTACTTGACTCTCATTTTTTCAGGTAACTCATATTTCTCGATCAATGTTTCCACCATTGTGCCGGTGGAACTTGTATTATTCAGAGCGGTAATAGACAAAAACAACGTACAATTGAATTGGAGAACAGCAACTGAATTAAATACCTACGGATTTGATATTGAAAGTAAAATGTCGGGAGAGGATTGGAAAAAGATCGGATTTGTAGCTGGAGCCGGAAATAGTTCTGAACTAAAAGAATACATTTTTACAGATATAAAACTCTCAGTAGGAAAAATATCTTACAGACTAAAAACTATAGATACTGACGGAAGTTATGAATACAGCGCAGAAGTAGATGCAATAATATCTCTTCCAGGATCTTACATTCTGTTTCAAAATTTCCCAAATCCTTTCAATCCGTCTACCATTATAAGGTATACATTACCTTTTGAGAGTAACGTAAAACTTGTTGTGTATAATTTAATTGGAGAAGTTGTAAAAACATTTGTAAATGAAACAGTTACTGCCGGGTATCAAGAATTCCAATTTGATGCTTCAAATTTATCTTCTGGAATATATTTTTATACTTTAAACGCCATCTCACTAGATGGGAAACAAAATTATCAAAGTGTGAAGAAAATGTCGTTGATAAAATAGTACCATACTCCATTCTTTCTTTTATTCTTGAATAGAATGCAGAACGAGAAATAAAAAACCCTCACTATTACAAATAATAATGAGGGTTTATATCGTGACCCCAAGGGGATTTGAACCCCTGTTACAGCCGTGAAAGGGCTATGTCCTAACCACTAGACGATAGGGCCATCTAGAAAATAACTAATTTCAAATAATTGTTGCAGCACAAATCTGGGTGAGTAATGGGGTTTGAACCCACGACCCCCAGGGCCACAACCTGGTGCTCTAACCAACTGAGCTATACTCACCATATAGAATAAACAAATAACAAATTCCAATTAACAAAAAACACAATAAATTGGTTCGCCTTCGGCGAATTGGATATTGTTTCTTGTTATTTCAATTCATGTACGCCCAAGTGGACTCGAACCACTAACCTACAGCTTAGAAGGCTGTTGCTCTATCCAATTGAGCTATGGGCGCATAGTTCAAAATCTAAAAAACCAAACCACAAACTATAAAAAATATTGGGATTTGGAATTTTGCTTATGTTATTTCAACAGTCGGGGCGGCAGGATTCGAACCTGCGACCTCCTGCTCCCAAAGCAGGCGCGATGAACCGGGCTACGCTACGCCCCGAATTACTCAATATTAAAAGAACTAAAACATGGGAATTTCTAATTCAGTATTTGTAAAACTCAAAATGAATTAGGAATTTCATATATTAGGATTGTAAATATAAGCCGAAAGCTTTTAATTAGCAATTGATTCTAATAAATTTTCTATGCGTGTTATAACACAATAGAAATGTCATGGAGGTAACTCGATAGAAATGTCAGTAAAAAGATAAACTTGGAGCATCAAAAAAAGGTGATCCAGATGGAGAAAATA
>Ga0265292_1002551_pt1 | contig 12472 bp, 14 predicted proteins | sample Munlanlewell296A_FD_189080 | JGI IMG/M metagenome (GOLD analysis project Ga0265292, IMG submission 189080) | Leachate microbial communities from a municipal landfill in Southern Ontario, Canada - Leachate well 296A | ecosystem: Engineered > Solid waste > Landfill > Unclassified | place: Canada...
CGGCTCTCGGCGATGCGGTCCTCGCGAGGCCGTCGTTCCACGACGGAACCTGGCATGTGATCACTGAGCGGGGGCGATACTATCGGATAACAAGCATCATTGGCCGATAATACGTCGATTTTGCTGCGCCAACTCTCCAGTTGACAGGTCCTCATCCATTCCATAGATGTGTGACAATTAAAACCTCTAAAGGAGAAAACATGAGTAGCGAAAATACGAAAACAAAAGAAATCCTGAAGTGTTTTGAAGAGCTCTCCGCAGTCCCCCGCGGTTCAAAAAAAGAAGAAAAAATCCGCAAGTGGCTTCAGGACTGGGCGCGCAAAAACAATTTTGAATCAAAGGCCGACAAGGCAGGAAACCTGATAATAAAAATTCCTGCGTCCAAAGGATATGAAAAAGCCCCCATAGTTGTGTTTCAGGGACATCTGGACATGGTCTGCGAGAAAACTTCAGATTCAACGCATGACTTCTCCAGGGATCCGATTAAATTTGTGTACGATGGCGAGTGGCTGCGCGCCGACAAGACTTCGCTCGGTGCAGACAACGGCATTGCTATCGCCATGGTCATGGTGGCGGCCACCGACAAGGAGCTGTCCCATCCTCCGCTCGAACTCCTCTTCACATCGGATGAAGAGACCGGCCTCAACGGCGCCAAGGGACTTGAACCCGGATTCATCGAGGGAAAAATTCTCCTGAATCTGGATTCGGAAGACGAAGGCTACCTTACGGTGGGCTGTGCCGGCGGTGTAAATACAGTTTCCACGTTCCCGGTTGAATTTGAAATTTTTCCGTCGGGCTACGAATCTGCAAAGATAAACGTGAGCGGCTTGATGGGCGGGCATTCGGGCGTTGATATCCATCGCGGCAGGGCAAATGCGATCAACTTGCTGTGTCGGACGCTTTCCCATTTGGCGGGCAGCACTGATTTGCGGATTGCCGACATCGCCGGCGGTTCTGCGCACAATGCAATCCCCAGGGATTCAACCGCCGTCGTGGCGATTAAAGATTACAACACGGCAACCAGGCTTGTGGCTGAGTTTGAAAAGACGTTAAAGATAGAGTTCAAAAATCCGGACCCGGAGCTGAAGCTCTCGATCACCAAGGAAACAAACAAGCCGTCAAAAACCTTGACGTCGGCAGCGACCAAAAAAACGCTGAACTTGGCATTGGCTATGCCCCATGGCGTCACCGCGATGTCGACGGATGTCGAAAAACTCGTTGAGACGTCCAGCAACCTTGCGAATATCAACATCGTGAACGGCAATCTGAGGATACTCACGAGCCAGCGGAGTTCTCTGCCTTCAAGGCTGGATTTCATGACGCAAAGAATCGCGGCGCTGACCGAAGTCGCAGGCGGCAAGAGCGTTAATGAAGATGCCTATCCGCCGTGGCCCGCAAAAATGGATTCTCCGTTGCTCAAAAAATGCATCCAGGTATTCGAGAAGAGGTTCGGTAAAAAGCCGGTTATCGACATAATACACGCTGGTCTGGAGTGCGGAATAATCGGCAATATGTATCCTGGCATGGACATGATTTCATTTGGTCCAACGCTCAGGAATGTGCATTGCCCGGATGAACGGCTCCTTATTCCAACGATCGAGAAGGTGTGGGATTTTACAGTTGATCTGCTCGCTTCATTTAAAGCATAAATACCGGCTTACGGACGCAATAAAGGCCCCCACGATGTTCGTGGGGGCCTTTTGTCGTTTGGTTCAGCTGCCCTTCTTGAGTTCCGTAAGGAACTCCTCGAAACGATCCGTGCACCATTCCCACTCGGACCAGCGCCTGACGAGATCGAGGTCGATGGCATGCTTCGAGGCCACGGCGATCGCATCCTCCATGGCATCGCGGTCCCCCCAGCGGTAATACATGGAGAGGAGCTGGCGCACGCAATCGGTCGGGTCCAGCGTCCTTATGTCGCCGTCGCGCGTCTTTATGATCTGCAGGGAATCCACTATGTCGTCGCCCACGGATATCGGCGGCGGGGATATGACCACCGCGAGCGGGCAGCGGTTGCTCTCAAATGTATTCATCTCGGTATTGCGGAAGCCGATCCTCGACATGGCGGCTTTGAGCTCGTTCACCTGATACTCGCGCAGCACCAGATCCAGCGACTTCGGCTTGATGGAGGTGCCCACGTGGAGCGCAGCACATGCCTTGCCTATAAGCGCAGGGCCGTAACCGCACTTCGTGAGATACGCGCTGAGCCTCGCCGCGATCTGTCTGAGCGAGAGTCCCTCGAATGAAATCGTCCTGTTCGTCAAACCGGGCTTTGAACCGGGCTTCGAAGCCGACCTGGCAGCAGGCTTAGCAGCCGTTCTCTTTGGCGGCCGCAAGCCCTTCCTCACCTGTTTTTTTGAGCTCTTCGTGGTTTTTCGTGCAGGAGATTTCTTCTTAGGCTTTCCCATGGTCGGCATACTGACACGGCAGAGGAATCATTTCAACGATCAAAAGAATGCCTTTCAATCGAAGGCTCCATGTCCATGAAGCGCGCGCGCAATGACCTGAGTTCCGCTGAATCCGGGACAAGCGCGAGGAGCCGCTTGAGCCGCGCCCTAACTTCTCCAACGCCTGCGCCGCTGTCGAGCATCGAGTGGCCCAGCGAGAGGTATGCCGGCGCATAGGAGCGATCCGCCTCTATCGCCTGCTCGAAGAGAGCTGCCGCGCGCGCGGGTTGCTGGCGCGAGATAGCGAGCCCCAGCTCGTGGGCGGCCAGGGCACCCGACGATCCGCATATCTCCCGCTGCATGGATTCAAATTCCTTCGCAGCAGTTGCGCTGTCTCCATCGAGGCGCGCCAGCCGGATGCGAAGCGCCGCGAGAAGGTGCGAGCTCGATGCGCCGCCGTATCTGCCGGAGTTGACGCGCGAAATTATGCGCCTTGCTCCGTCCGAATCGCCTTCATCCAGCGAGATGCGCGCGAGCTCGAGCGCCGCGTACAGCCCGTCGTCCTTTCTCGCAAGCGCCGTCAGAATTTGCCTGGCGCTCTCGACGCGTCCCTCGCGCGCCAGGCCGCGCGCCTTGATGATTTCCGCAGGGCCATCGCCGCCGGGATAGCGAGGTATTTTCCCGCCTTCGAGCGCATCCGCCAGCCGCGACAGTTTTTGCGCGGAGGAGGCGTCGCCTTCGCCTGCGGCGATGCGAGCCATCCTGCGGGGTTCGTCTGCAATGCCCGGGCAGCCGGAACGTCCATCGAGCAGGGCAAACTCGGCGCGCGCTGCGACCGATCTCACAGCCTCATTAAGAGATGCGAGATCCATCGATCGCGCATCAAATGAGATCGATGAGGCGAGCTGCCTGCACGAGAGAAAGGTGCTGACAAACGCGCGGTCGTCATCAGCGCAGAAGACGCCCACGACTCCGTTTTTCGCAGCTACGGCAATGAGCGCGCCATCGAGCCCATCGCGCGTCTTGAAAGATACCAACGTCTCGCTGCGGCCGGCTGTCTTGACTTGCTCGATGCCCTTCAGGATGGAGCCGGGGTATTGCTCCATCACGGCGCTCGACGGCGCGTCCTGCGCTGCGCGCGATTTAATTGGATCGCTCCAGACGACCCTCATCATCGCCTGCCCCGGGCCTGAGATGGAAGCGATCTCCCTTCCAAACCCGGCAGAGGCCTTCCATCCATTGCCCGGCAGCTTGAAGGAGATCCCGCGAGAGGGTTCGACAAATATATTTTTCTCCCTCGACGCCGCCGCATGCGTCTCTGCCGGGGCGATGAGCACAAACGCGAACGCAAAAAGAGTTGCGATGGCTAAACCGGATGCACGCCTCATCTCTTTTGCTCCAATGATTGCCTGCAGATGGCTGCGCGCCCCGCTGCCTCTTGTGCGCGCGGCTCCCCGGCCGTTGCCAGGGCGCGAGAGATCCGATCGTAAATCGGCAAGGCCTTCTCGCACCCTGAGAGTCTCTCCGCAGCCAGGGCGCTTGCAAGCCATCGGGCCGCGGCGGCTGCCAACTCGCCACTTGCGCGCGCGGCGCACGAGGCCAGCTCCCTGCTCTCCGGCAGGAGTTTTACCGCGGCGCGCGTCGCGGCGACGGCCTTGCCGAGTTCCGCCACGGCGGCCTCCGAGTCCATCGAGCGGGCGCCCTTGATCGTCCGATCCACTTGCTCGATTTGCGATGAGACCTCTCTTTCCAGCTGCGCCCTCGCCTCCAAAAGCTTCTCCTTCAGCGCATTTGCGAATGGCGGTTCCGAGCCCATCTCCTTTATCCTCGCTTCCGCCATGACAAACTTTCGATACGCGCCGGTTGCATCGCCCGACGACATCTGCTCGCGACCGGAATCGAACAAGGCGCGCGCGCCCGTCTCCTGATCGGCCGCGGATCTCTCATCATCGGCTGGCTGAACCGTGCCACCCTCCAGCGCCTTCAGCATGGGAGCAGCCTCGCCGCCCGGGTCGCGCTCCGCCGCCTCCATGAGGGCCAGCCTCGCCTGCTCGGTGCGACCCGCGCGCAGATGGAGCCTGGCCTCTTCGATCAGCCCATCGGCGCCATGCGCCGTTTCCTCCCCTGTCTTCACCTCCGAATCCTTTTGCGCATGCATATCCATTGCCGGCCTGAGATGGAGAATCGCAATCGAGCAGATGGCCAGCAAGGCTGCCACGGCAAGCATCGACAGGATTCTCCTCGACATGACTGCGCGAAGGGAACGCGGCCCGGTCCTCGTAAGCCTCACCGAGAAGCGCTGTCTGCCGACGCATATGGAGCTGCCGTCGCGAAGCATTGACTGGGCGGCGCCGTTCATGTTCGCGTCGACCCTGAGAGCGATCCCTACGATCCTTCCGCCCTTGCGCATAATTATTCCATATGGGAGCGCGCCCTGCTCGAGCGTTTCAGTGAGCCGGATCTCGCCGCGATGCGAGGCCAGGAATAAGAGCCAGGCCTTCGCGGAGCTGCATCCTATTTCTTCACCGCCGTCCACCGGCATGAGCCTGATCATCCGTCTTGATCCTCGATAACAGCAAGTCCTGCCTTGCGTTCGCGTCGCGTATCCTCGCGTCGAGTAGCGCCGCAGCGTCCGGGCCCGCGAGAAAGCGGATGAGCAATGCGGCGTCGGCGGCTTGCTTGAACCTCCTCGCGCGCACAGACTTGTACCCCTCGCTTTCGAGCCATCTCGCAAGCTCCAGCCGGACCCCGGGCTCCGACTCGGCGCCCCTGGATTGTGGCTGGGCTATTTCTTCTGCGCGCGGCCGGCCGCACGACATCGACATGGCGCAGATGAGAAGCGCGCATAGCGCGCATCTTGAAAACGATACGCAGATGGCGATCCACCTGCCGACCGATGAGGCAGCGACATCCGCCGGTTCGCCGCGCCAGGAGACCCTTTGTCCGGAGACCGGTCCCCTCCTCGCCGCTGCCGACAACTTGAGCATCTGCGATTGCGCATCGGGCGGCGCCAGGTCCATGAGGTGCAGGCGGGGGGAATCGCGTCGTTCTTCGCCCGCGACGGCGGAGCGGCTCACGAGAATCAGGCCCCTTTGCCCTGCGGCAACCAGACAGAGCGCTTCGTCCAGGCAGAGCGCGCCGCACCCGGTGAGGCTTTCTATCGATTCGCACCACTCCCTCGCGGTCGGCCTCTCATCGACCGCCCCTGCCGGCGCATCGGCCGCGCTCGCAGCGCCTTCGTCCCTGCGGCGCCCCAGCGAGCGCCACGCGGCAAATACCGCAGCGCAGATGAGGAACAACGCGACAAGCCCGCGAATGGAAATCATAGCAGCGCGCCCACCCCTCCCATCGCCACCTTCACGATTATCGGCCCGAATATGACGATGAAGGCCGCGGGCATGATGCATGCGATCAAGGGAAAAAGGATCTTTGTAGCCGCGGCAGCGCCCCGCCGCTCCGCGCGCACGAGCCGCATGGCGCGCATGCGCGACGATGCGGCCCGCAGCACGGGCCCGATGCCGGTACCCAGCCTGTCGGCCTGCACGGTGAGCGAGGTGAATGCCGAGACAGAGGGCATGTCGATGCGCCTGCCCATCTCGAGGAGGGCCTCACGCCGAGAACTCCCCATCCTGATAGAGGCGTCCAGGCGCTTGAATTCGGCCGCCAGAGGCCCGCCCCTCAGCCGCGCCGCCACGCGCGCGATCGCCTGACCGAAATCGGAGCCGGCCTCCACGCACAGAGTGAGCATGTCGAGGGCGAACGGAAAGCTCCTCTCGATGGACTCGCGCCGCTTTCTGGCCCTTCCGGCTATGGCGCTCCAGAGCCAGAACCATCCCAGGAGCGCCCCGCATATCGCCCCGGCCGCGCGGTGCGTGCCTGCAAGGGATGCGGCTACCAAGGCGCAGCTCGTTGCAGCGATCGCCTGCATAGCCGCAAATCCAGGCGCCAGCGCCGGATCGAGACCAGCTGCGGTGAGCCTGCGCTCAACGGATTTCAGCTTGAGGCTCGCGTTGAATCGGGCGGCGAGCTGCTCGGAGCGGACTCCGAGCCAATATGCGGCGCGCAGGTGGAGAGGTTCTTTAGCTGGAAGCGCGTCTTCGATCGCCTGCCTGAGCCGCCTTCGGCGCAGCGCCCCCGCTAAGGCGAACGAGAGGGCGTATGCCGCGGACGCAGAGCTCATGATGAAGAACAGAAATTCCATGTCAGGTCCTTTACGGTAATCTCGCCCAGGCGACCTCTATCTTCTCGTTTATCGCCTCATCGGGCCTTCGCGCCTTCCACAGCGCAGGCACCACGATTCGCGATATCCGCATGCTGGCGGCGCGCGGGAGCCGCTCGCCGTCGCAGACGAGCGCCTCGCCTTTTCCGGAAATAGAGATTGAGCGCACCGACTCCTGCGCATCGCCCTGCATCGCGCCTGTAATCTCTACCGCATGCGTGCGGCACTGCAGGCCTTTCATCTCGCCCCCACCCGGCCCGGGCGAGACCTTCATCAACGCGCCTACAGCGGGAAGCGCGGGGTCGGATATCGACAGGATCGAATCTGCGCCTGCCGGCCAGAATATCCGCTCCCTGAGCTCTCCCCATTGGATCTTCGCCTCGGCCCCCGCTTGCGCCCGAGGATCATGTATCACCCGCCTGACAAGGTTTTTCCCCTGCCCGTCAAGCGAGCTGCTCAAGAAGAGATACGCACCGCCCGCGCTTTCGGTCCGCCCTGAGGGGCTTGCGGCCGAAGGCGTCGCGCAGAGTAGTGCGACAGCTATGATTACAGACGAGAGCCTTGTCACTCCTCGTGCAATATGCAGGTGTCGTGCCAAAGGGAGAATGGCGATATTTCAGCAGGTTACAGAAAATGAGGGCGTTTCGATGCTGCGATTTCGTGCAGTCAGTGCCGCGCGATCGCAACGTGCATGAGGATAAAGGCCTTCTTGCGAGCCTCCATCGTGTACTTCACGCCGAGCGCATTGTGCAGGAAGTCAGTGACCAGAATTGAGAGCGGGACATTGTATTCCAGCTGCGGCGGATTGCCGTAGCTTTTCTCGGCAGTGTAGTAATTGTGCACGATATACGCGGCCAGGGCACTCACCTGGCCGGCGGTGTTCTGCGAGGGATCGTCGCGCAGAAGCCTGCCCTCCAGTTCCTGCGGCGTGAGCCCCATCGCGCTGGCAGCGGACGGGATCATGGCATCCACGATCGTGGCAAGATGACCGGGCGGGAGATCCTCGGCATAGAAGTACGGTCCGTTCAGCGAGAGCCTGATCGTGGGCGCGTACTGAGATGACCTGTCGGAAATCCCATCGATCCCACTGGCGAGCTTGAAGGTCGAGGAGACATCCACATCCGCCTGCCGTTTGCGGAACCAGACGGTATGGACCCTGTCACGGCTCGTGGCCATGCCGTCGAAATCGCTGGAGTCGACCGAGATATCGAGCCCAGCGTCCTGGAAGACGCGGTTGTGGCGCTGGATGAGACCGACCTTCCGATCGCTCACGATCCCCCGCTTCCACATGAGAAAGCCCTCGCCCCCGACCCGCAGGCTGTCGATCACTTTTTGGAGTATCAGGACCTGATCCTTGCCGTAGATATTGCCGAAGAAGGAATAAGCCAGCTCGAAGTGATCTTTGGGCGGCGAGACTTCATCTATCCCGGAAGGCGGGAACTCGACATCGACTGCCCCATTGAGCGAACCATGCTTCGGCGAAACCTCGTGGATCTTGATCTGATCCTGGAAAATGGCCTTGAGCTGGGCCTCCACGAGACGCTGGCCGCCTCCGATCACAAGCACGGGTGCCGGCCCTCTGGTCCCGCGCTCAAGAGTGCGGATGACCGCCCGCTCCACCGCGGTCGTGAGCGGACCGAGCGGGCTGTAGCGAGTGTAGATGTCTGTGTCGTAAAGGGTCCGGCGATCGTAAAACCCATCAACGAAGCTTATACTTCTTATTTTTTGGACCAGGCCATGCGCGGTGGAACCGATATCTTCAGGAAGCAGCGGCGGCGGAGGGTAGTTGGGAGCAATCACGTGCGCAGTGAGATCGCCGCACTCCTCGCAGGCCGCCTCGACAGCCGCGGTCAGGTCGCCTGACTCAAGGTCCCAGACGCCGCTCGCAAATGGCGAATCCACAGCCGGAGATGCTTCCGCTAAAAAAAACGGCGACACTACGCCGACAGCTGGCATCAACCCTCCCTAACCCGGGGCACACGCCCTCCATATACATTTTCGTCAAAATTCGCGGGAAGTTGCGGGAAATCGTCGCCCTGGTCAAGGAATATTAGCCGTGCTTCATGTCATGAAGTGCACGGGGTCCACCGTGCCAAAGCACGCGGTGACCTGCGGCTGGCATCTCGCAAGCCGACACCGAGCCAAAGTACGCGGCGACCCGCGGCTGGCATCTCGCAAGCCGACACCGAGTTATTCGCAGCTCATACAACTAACGGTGGAATTTTAGCCACCGCGTTCCCCATTGCTCGAAGCCTGCCGCGGGTCACCGCTTGCTCCGTGCCAGCATCGCGTCCCATTGCATTGCCATAAACGTGAAAGCCCCGCTTACGACATGCCACTCCGCCATTTGTATCATGGCGCGTGACGAGCGGGGTCCCCAGTTCAGCTTCGAGCAATGGGGACCGCAGAGCTAGTGATTCACCGTTAGCCTTATACGTTGAGCTAAACTCGGTGTCGGCTTGCGAGATGATGGACTGGGGACCCCGCTTGCGCAGTGGCGATGGACAAGGATAGAGCGGATACCGGCCACGGGTCACCGCGTGCTTTGGCACGATGTCGGTTTGCTGGACGATTCTCGCGTAGATATTGACATGGAAGCCCGGTAGCAGCTAGTTCGTAGGTATGGACGAAAAGGAAAAAATCGAGCGAGAGGCCCTGGCGTACTTTCTCCGGCTCTACAACCGCAGGAAGGACACGAAATTCCGGCTCTACATCAAGCGCGAGCGGCCTGACTTCGAGATCCAGGACAAGATCTCAAAGGAGATCCTGGGGGTCGAGGTCGCCCATATCTTTCACGACAAGAAAGAGGCGATGATGCTCCTGGGACGCGATGATTCGAACGTCCACGGCATCATCACGGCCCAGGACCACGTGGACGTGGTAATGACGATCCTCAAGAAGAAGTCGGAGAAGGTGAAGGACTATCCGTGCGAGCACCCGGTGCTGCTGGTGCTCCGCGATTTCTCGCGCATCTTCGATGCGCGAACGGTCTTCGACCCCAGGCTGGGCCTGAAGATCCCGGGGTCGGGATACAGGGAGATATGGTATCTCACCCGCACAAGGCCGGTGAAGAAATGGGACAAGCTCGTGAGGCTGAAGTAGGGGGTCGCTACACTTTCACAAACAGGTCGCGAAAATGTTTGAATCATAGTTGCGAGGGCTCCTGGGATGCCTCGCAAAATAGTTCACAACTTTTTCAGCGTTCAGCCGATAATAATTTTGAGGGCGTATACCTCTTTTTGCTGGCACGGAAGATCGACGCCAAGTTATACTGCGATAAATTTATCTTGCGGAGGATCATATGGCTGATGAAATGTGTCAGAGCGTGAGCAGGCTGGATTCGGCAGCCTACACGTACGCTACTCAGACGACGATTTCTGAGAACAAGCCGGCAGCGAAGCCTGAGGAGCAGGGCAGCGTGCTGGGATGGTTCGCCTGCTCAGTCCTCACCGGTGTCAACTTCACCGCTGGGGCGAGTTACGACTGGGTAACCGGAAAGTGCAAGCCCCAGGGAAATTTCGTAAGCAGGATCTGGCACGGCGGCCGTTAGTACCCTGAGACGTCAGATCTTTCCCTCTGTTTCCTCTTTGAGTCGATCGAAGAACTGCAGCATGAATTCGTGCCTCTCTTCCGCAAGGCGTCGGCCCTCGCCCGTGAGCATCCTCTCGCGCACATGCCTCAGCTTGTGCACGGCAAGATCCGCGTCCGCCTCGCGCGGGCCTTTTTTCATCGATATACTTCTTTTCGATGGCCGATATCGATGACGATGATCAGGAGACGCGAGTGCCGAACCTCGTAAATGATGCGATACGGTCCGACACGATGTTTGATCAGGCCTTTCAGGCTGCCTCTCAAAGGTGTTCCGATCTCAGGGTTTTCTGAAATACGATCAATAGCCCTGGCAATTCTCGCACCAAATGCCGGTTGGGCCTTCATGAGAATGGAAAAAGACTTTTCGGCCTGCTTCGTCAATTCAACGCTATAGGACATCTAAAGATCCTCAGAGATGATATCTGGACTTTACTTTCTCCCAATCCACCGTCCTGCCTGATCTTGCCTCGCGAATTCCTTTCTTGATGCGTTTGAAATTTTCCTTGTCCTTCAGCTCCTCGGCTGTGTCGATGAGACTTTCAAAATCGTCGATTGCGAGAAGGACTGCTACGGGCCTGCCGTGCTTTGAGATGATGTATCGATCCAGCTCTTCATCCACCTCATCGATAACGCTCGGGAGTTTTGGACGCAATTGCTTCAAGGTGATGTAGTTATACATAAGACCTCCTCGGCAGCTATAACAATAGTGTACACTATGGCGTACACTCTGTCAAGCGCCTGCCCTTCCAGACAAATGCACGAGGCCGCTCCGCGCCCTTCATGCCGTCATAGGTCTCGACGTCAATTTGAAAGAAATTTTCCTCCATACAAAAGAAGTATAGGCATCTATACGCGAATAACAACGACCTTCCTGAGCCAAAGGGCGCCGATGGCTTCCAGCATCGCAGTTGCCGCGAGCAGCGCCCATCCGAGGCGGGTATGAAAGAGCGGCGCTATAAACTCCGGCGCCAGGAGCTGCAGCGCGGCTGCGAGCGACCACGGCAGCGCGAGCAGTATGGCCGCCTGCATGATGCCCTGGGCAGTGAGCGCTCGTATGCGCTCAGCAACGCGCCTGCGCTCTTCTATGGCCGTCGATAAGGCTGCGAAGGTCTCGATCAGATTTCCACCGGCCCGCCTCAACACCTCCACCGACTGAACAAAGAGCCCCACGTCGTCCGTGGGCAGACGTTTCTCAAGCAACGCCAGGGACTCTTCGATAGTCCTGCCTTGTTTGACTTGCGCAAGCGCGCGTTTCATCTCGTCTCCAAACGGGGGCCGCAGTTCTATCGCCGCCATCTCCATGGCCTGCGGCAGGGCTAGGCCGGCCCTGAGCGCGTTGCCCATAAGCGAGAGCGCATCCGGCAGCTGCTCGTCCGCGCCCTTCATCCTTCGCCTGTGAGCGATTCGGAAGATCGCGCGCGATGCCGGGCCTGCAAATGCCAGGCACGAGACGATGCGGCTCGATGCGTCTATACCGGCAAGGTCCAGATCGTGGAGCACCGCGGAGCGCTCCTTTGAGAGCCACGCCTCGATAGCGCCTCGCCTCGCAATCAGCGCGCGATATGATGCATGCGCGAAGAGGGCGCATGCAAAGATACAGGCAAATTTAAAGAGTATATCCATAGGATTGCCATGTGGTTAGAAATCTACCCCTCCCTGCCCTCCCCTTACAAAGGGGAGGGAGGTAGTGCGATCTCAATGCCCTGCCTTGCAAGCCTCTCCGCGAACTGAGGCGGCAAGCCCGTGGGCAAGAGCTCTCCCCCGTCGTCCGCGCAGCAGGCAAGCGTCTGCATGCAGGCAACCTGTCCCTCCATCCCGGTGAGCTCTGCTATCTCCACGACTCTTCGCGCCCCTCCCCTCGCGCGCGCGACCTGCACGATGAGGTCTATGGCGCGGACGATCTGCTCGCGCACGGCCGCAAGAGGCAGCTTAAGGCCCGCGGTCAACGCCATCGTCTCGAGCCTTGCCACCGCATCCCGCGGCGAGTTGGCGTGCACGGTGGTGAGGGAGCCTTCATGCCCGGTGTTCATCGCCTGGAGCATGTCCAGTGCCTCGGGGCCGCGGCACTCGCCGACCACAATGCGGTCGGGCCGCATGCGCAGCGCGTTGCGCACCAGATCCCGTATGGTCACGGCACCGGCGCCCTCTATGTTCGGCGGCCTCGACTCCAGCCTCACGACGTGGGGAAGGCGTATGCTGAGTTCGGCAGCGTCCTCGATGGTGATGATCCTTTCGCAAGGATCTATTTCAGAGGCGAGCGCGCCGAGGAGCGTGG
>Ga0265292_1002552_pt1 | contig 12472 bp, 9 predicted proteins | sample Munlanlewell296A_FD_189080 | JGI IMG/M metagenome (GOLD analysis project Ga0265292, IMG submission 189080) | Leachate microbial communities from a municipal landfill in Southern Ontario, Canada - Leachate well 296A | ecosystem: Engineered > Solid waste > Landfill > Unclassified | place: Canada...
GCCGCAATAAGAAGAAATAATGGAAGAATGTATGAGATATATCTATCAAGATAAACAGGATGATACAGGGAAACAACAAAGAGAATAAGCGGAGTTAAAATGACAAAAATGGGAAGTATAAAGTATTCTTTTGACCTTTCCTTTATGATTCCGCGCAAACCTATTATAAACATTATTCCATAAGCGAATGATGCAATAAAGTAGTTAATCCGCGGAGAGCTGAACCCTACAGAGAAATTCTTAAGTGTATAAAATAAACTTTTAATTTCAGGACTTGGTATCCATGTTGAAACAAAACCTGAGGTACGAAAAAAATGTTCTTTAAGCATGACCGGAATCCATGGTAGATATGCAATTCCTACAGCTATAAGAGAGATTACTAAACTCGCCAGTACTTTCCTTTTTTCCTTCATGAGGAAAGCGCAAAACGCCAGAGAGATCAGCTCGATTGATACAACATACATAGCAAAATAATGTGTATACAGTAACAAAGCAGTAGAAAAGAAATAAAAGAAACAATATCTTTTTTCACCTGTTTTTATTGCAAGCAGCAGCGATGAAAAGGATAAGAATGATAGGAGGATAAAAAGGGAATACATTTTAACCTCCTGACTGTAATAGATGTGAAATGGTGAAATTGCAAGCAGGAATGAGGCGGCTTGTGCTGTCTGCTCATCAAATAACTTTTTTGCTACTGCATAGAGCGCATAAATATTGAGGACGCCAAAAATAACGGATGGCAGTCTAAGCCAGAATTCTCCGCTCCCAAATTTTCCCCATAGATTCAATAACAGAAAATATAAAGGTGGATTGCTATCAAGTACTCTTCCATTCAGAATTCCACCGAGTTCTTCTTTCTGGAAAACACACAAAACCTCATCAAACCAGAAGTCATAAGTCCCGAGTCTGTAGATTCTTAGAATTATACTTAATGATATTATAAAAAAAATGGTTAGCCGGGAAGGGAGGCTTGTCATAAGTATTTATTTTTTAGCAAAAAGCTCCCAGAATCTTTTCGCTCCATGAAATGGACTGGTAATCCCTCTTATAATATATTTCCATGGATGAACCTTCATATCTTTTTTCATATGATGTTCTATCCATGATTTATTAGCGTACCTCAAACCAGCTTCAAGATCACAACTGTCAAGCATTTCAGTTCTTATAACTGCCCTGTTATAGCCATCATATTCCTCCCAGTTTTTACTGAGGATAAAACCTTTCCTGTCCAGATCCTCAAAATATCTGCTCCCCGGGAAAGGAGTAATTATTGAGAACTGCAGAGAATCAGGATCCTGCTCTATTGCAAAATCAACTGTCCTTTTAATCGTATCCATTGTCTCCCCGGGAAGTCCAAATGCAAAGGTAAGATGAATCTTTATCCCAAGTTCTTTAGTTATCCTGATATTTTCTTTTGCTTTGGCAAGATCAAGATCTTTGCCGCAAACTTTTACAATATCCTGAACACCTGACTCAATCCCATATTTTAGAGCATAAAGTCCGGCATCAACCATTGCTTCCAGCATTTCACGATCTGAAGTATCAGCCCTTGCCATTATGGCCCATGGAACTTTCAAACCCTTTTTCTTTATTTCATCACAAATGCTGATAATTCTTTTTTTCCCGATGTTAAATGTATCATCATCAAAATAGATTGATTTAAAACCCTTCTCATTTACTAACCAGGCCATTTCATTTACAACATCCACCGGGTTCCTTGTGCGATAAGAGTTCCCGCCGTACATTATCTGAGGCCATGAACAGAAGATACACTTGAAGGGACATCCTCTGCTTGCCCACATCTGGACACTCGGTTTTGGGATATTGCCGGGGGTATCATTATATTTCCCCATCTGGAGTTGATGTCTGGCCGGCCAGGGGAAAAGATCAAGGTCAGTTACCAGCTTGCGCTCACCAGTAAAAATCACTTTACCATTTCTGTCTCTGAAGAAAAGCCCTTCTACGCTATTAAGATCTTTCTTCTCATCAAGGTGTTGAACCATTTCAAGAAGGGTAAATTCATATTCACCTTTTAGTACGATATCCACACATTTAATGTTCTCGAGGAAACTGGTTTTGTACATGTTCATATCAGGACCACAAAATACTACCGGAACATTTTCTCCCAACATCTTTTTGGTCATTTCAGCAAATTTCAGGTCAATATCTATGCTGTTGGTCGAAACCTCAAAGACTACGATGTCAGGGGCATAGTCTGTCAGCTTTTTAAAGAATTTTTTATCATCATCACGGTTAGCAATACCGTCAACAAGCCTGACGTCAATTGAGTTCTTTTCCAAAAGGGCAGCAGCATAGGCAAGGAAAAACGGAAACGGCATATATTCCGACTCTTCTTTCTCAAAGTGAGGCCAGCGGCTTCCAGCTCTCACTCCATAGAAACCCTCTTTTGTCCATGGCGCATTTCCAAGAAATACTTTCATCTAACTTTCCTTACGAAAATAATGGAACATAATATTTATCTATAATCTTATCCCAACTGTAAAGAGATTCAGCAAGTTTTCTTCCTTTTTTTCCCATGCTTTCCCTGAGATCAGGAGAATCAAGAAGAAGCTCGATCTTGTCCATAAGCGCTTTTTCATCACCTGGAGTGACTAAAAAACCCGTTTCACCATCAATAACTATCTTCTGTAAGCCACCGACAGCCGAGGCAATAACCGGCAATCCGCATGCCATAGCCTCTACGGCAACAATCCCAAAAGGCTCCATCCACAAAGATGGAACAACCACTATATCTGCCTCATTATAAATCGCAGGGAGATTATCCTGATCTACCCATTTTATCAATTTGAAATATTCCCCCTGAAAACGGTTCTCATAAGGTTTGAAATAATCATCCACTGTCAACATAAGCATAATATCATTACGTTTTGAAAGAAGTAACTTAAATGCATTCTCAAGGATTGTAAGCCCCTTTGCATATTCTGCAACCCTTCCTGCCATAAGTATCTTTTTAATACTATTATCTCTTTTTTTCTCAAGGGGAACAAATTTTTCAGTATTAACCCCGGATGGTATTATTTCTACCTGCTTGTTTAATTTTGTGACAACATCTTTAACGTAATCATTATACACTACAATTCGCGAGACCCCTTTAATGCTCTCAGACACAACATATCTGTAATAATTCAAAAAAGCCACGGAGAAAAGATATTCCTGGGTAAAATGGAACATAATTCTGCTAAAAGGATATGCATTAATTTTCCAATTAATTATTATCTTCGCAAACTCTTTTAATAAACTTATATTCCCGAACCGGCATTTCTGACATTTTACTGAATCATCAAAAATATTATTTGAGCAAATTTCACTGTCGGCAAAAAAGAGCTTGTTGTTAGAACATATAATTTCATAGGAATAAAATCTGAAAATTTGTGGATAGTCCTTTAAAGCTTTTGAAACATAAGGCTTTAGAAAATATCCATCACCGAAAAAGACATAATCTGGCTTAAACTTATCTATTGCTTTCTTAAACTTCCTGGGAACATTTACAAAATTGAAAGTGAGCTTGTTAAAAGGGATACGGCATACTTCAAAAGGAAGCTCTGATTTTATTACGCCGCGGGGAAAATAGAGGTCAAAATCAGGGACAAAGAGCTTTACTTCAAACCCTCTCTCTTGCATTCCGGAAGCAATCTGGAAAAGGTCATTCCACGATCCTCCTCCCGCAGGCCAGTGAAAAAGAAGATCTACAAAAGCTATTTTTTTCATATTGAAATCAGAGCGCCTCTATAAGTGGAAAATAATATTTTTTCATTACCATATCCCAATCGTAAAATTCCGTAGCTCTTTTTCTCCCCTCATTCCCCATCTTTATCATTAACCCTCTGTCATCCAAAAGTTGTTTCAATGCATTGCAAACCCCTTCAACATCATTTGGTTCTACAAGAAATCCGGTCTTCCCATTTTCCACAATACCGCTTAATCCGCCAACGTTTGATGCGATTACCGGCTTCCCGCAGGACATTGCTTCGACAGCAGTGATACCAAAAGGCTCATGCCATGTTGAAGGAACCACGCATATATCTGCCATTTCATAAAGCATTGGAAGTTTTTCCTGATTCATCCAGTTTAAAAAGACAATGTGGTCACATAAAGGTTTGGGTATCGCATCCATTGTCATATCAGCGTCAGCAGTACAAAAAAGTATAAAATCATCCCTTGTTTCAAGAAGCTTCCTGCATGCCGCTTCTATTATTTTAAAACCTTTAGGTGGATAGGAAATTCTTCCCGTCATAAGTATTGCTGTCTTCTCCCCTTTCTTTTTATTCCCCGGTACAAAACGCAATGTGTCAACACCCGAGGGAAATACATTTACATTTGAGCTGATTCCATTTAGCAGGTTTTTTGTAAAAGGATTATAAACAATAATTTCAGATGCACCTCCAAGAAGTTTTTTTGCAATCTTCTGATATGAACCGGAATAAGCACCGCTTGAAAATATTTCCTGAGTATTTAACAGGTAAAACAGGTCATTTACATTGTAATTTAAATATACCCCTGCAAGCGCTTTAAAGAAGCTCCCACCAGGGTATTTACAATTTTTACATTGTTCCATATTCAGGAATAAATTGTTATTACAATTTTCACCCCTGTTGTTAATGAGATTAAAGGTATAACAAAAAACTTCATATGCATAGAATCTGACAATAGTCTTATAATCTTCAAAAACCCTGAGAAGCATCGGCTTCATATTATACCCATCACCTATAAAAACAATATCAGGACTAAAGCCTTCAACAGCTCTTCTAAACCTTGAAGGAAGAGTATATTTATTAAAAGAAAATTTATTAAAATTTATTTTTTCAACAGGAAACGGAAGAGATTCATCGATAACTCCCCGCGGTAAATAGTCAGGGAAATCAGGAATAAAAAGTTTTACTTCATATCCGCATTCACTAAATCTTGTAATAATTTCTTTGAGGTCAGTTGTCGCCCCTCCTGAAGGAGGCCACATAAACATAAGATCAATAAAAGCTATCCGTTTCATAAAATTACAAAGATAGTTAAATGGAAAAATGGCTTTAAAATGAAAAAGAATTTTTTTTGGAGCAGAAATATCACCGTTTTATAAGGAAACAGTATATTTTAAGAAATGCTGTTGCAAGAATTCTCTTTATGGTTTTATTTATACCCTTCTCCCATGGAATAGTTACTTTCTTTTTTTCCATTTCAAGGTCCTGCTGGTAAAGGGCAGACCTTAGCAATCCCATCTGAGCTAAGACAAGGCAAGAAAAAGCTGCAAACTTAAAGCTTTTTTTAGAACTTATGTTAAGAAATTCTGCAACTTCTGTAGCAATCATTCTTAGCGTCCTATTGCCATCGCATCTTATATAAAATGACTGGAGAAAACGTATATATTGATACTGTTCAGTAAATCTTTCAAGTCTCGGCAGTGAAAATGATGCAAAATCCCATATGCCAGCCCATGCAGCATAAACCGCGATAAGCAGGTCATTGGGATCAAGTCTCTCCTGCGTGCACATTGGAACGTCATCAAGAAGAGAGTTAGGGACAAAATTTATGTTATGATGAAAACAGTCATCCCATGTATCAACAAGAACCATACCGAGACTGCGTGCATCCTCCATCAACTGGGTTTTTGGATAAGCAGTTGAAAACTGCCCAATATAAATCGGGAAAGGCAGAGGATGGAAATGTTCAAGCCAGGGAAGGTCGTTAAGGAGTTTGTCTATGAACTTAGATTGCATATAATAACCATTTATTGTTTCACCAGGATTAAATGCCATATAAGTAAAAAGAGGGAACATACCGTACTTCTTCTGGAGTGCAGCGATCTCTTCTATAACAGCAAGACTTTCTTCTTTCTGTATCTGGATGAAAGTTTCAGGATTTGCACTCTCAATGCCAACTTCAAGCCCTATACACCCTGATTTAGCCAAAAGCTCTATTAAATCTTTATTTTTCTGGACATGAGAAGCCCTTGTAAGCCCGGTCCACTTGACCTTCAAACCCTCTCTTAGTATCCCCTCGCAAAGGCCTATAACGTACTTCCTGTTTAGTAGGAAGTTGTCATCCCAGAAGTGAAACTGACATATGTTAAGTTCGGTTATTGATTTTTTCATCTCTTCAATAACATTTTCCGGGTTTCTCCAGCGCACCTTTCCCATCCACATCAAAGGCGAAACACAATATGTACAGTTATAGGGGCATCCCCGTGAACCTACTATGGGCAGTCTTCTGCCGCCAACTACATGAAGCGGTGTCGAATAACAATCCATCGAAAGGAGATCCCATGCAGGGAACGGGATGGTATCGAGATTATCTATAAGCGGTCTTGCAGGGGTCTGTACAAATTTTCCATCTTCTCTGAAAGCTACTCCGTTTATGTCATCAAACTTTCTGCTGTCCTGTAATCTTTTAAGAACCTCAGTGAATGTTATTTCTCCCTCATGAAGAACGCATAAATCTGAATACTCCGTAGCTTCCTCAGGACAAAGTGATGTGTGAACTCCGCCAAACACAATAAGAGCTTCAGGAATATGCACTTTTACCGCGCTGGCAATATTATATACAAAGGGTGCCTGTGCGGTCCAAAATGAAAATCCTACTACATCCCATTTTTCCTTGATTATTTCACAAATCGTTTGAGAATAGTTCATATTCATTACATGAGCATCAAGGATCCTGACGTCAATATCAGGAAGTTCTTGCCTTATATAGGATGCAAGATACCCAATACCTAATGGCAAAATCCTTTTGTGACGCTCATTGCACGGTAAAGGCGGTTGAATTAAAAGTACTTTCATGCTAATTCCTTTAGCTCTGATATGACGCTATATAGTTTTTTTCCTAAAACATTTAAAGAGTAATTATTCACTATCTTTTCCCGTGCTTTTTCCCCCATATCTTTGCGCAGTTTCTCGTCAGTTATAAGCATTTCCATTTTCTTCAGAAACTCATCTTTGCCTGAAGCTAAAAAACCATCTTTCCCGTCATCTATGACATAAACATTCTCCCCTGTCCTGCTCGCAATAACAGGCTTTCCTGAAGCCATAAATTCAAACAGTTTTGTAGGACTCTTGGAATTGACCCACAAATCGTTTGCCTGAATCAAGGGCACTACTCCTATGTCTATCCCTGAAAGAAATTGAGGAACTTCATCCGCCTTTATAGTTCCAAGAACTTCTATCCCATCATTGTTATATACTGATTCAACAACTTGTTTTACTCGTCCCATATATTGTCCACCACCCAGTATTTTAAGCCTGATATTAGGATATTTGCTTCTTAGTGCTGAAAAACAGTGAAGAAGAAATAACATATTATCAAAAATAACTTCTCCCCATACAATCCCTGTCCAGGAGAACGTTATCGTATTTCCATCTTTTTTAGTAGAGTTATTATTAAACTTCTCATCATCAACACCAGTTGGAACGTAAAAAGTCCTGTCATTGACCTTAGACATTATATCGAGCAAACTGTGGCTCGAAACAACACAACCAAGGGCTTCTCCCGCATATTTCATGAGCACTTTATTATAATCCTCTGGAGCAATGTTCCCATAAGAATCTGACCTTGCAGGGATATCAAAGAAAAACCTGTTGAGCTCCCTGCTCTTATAAAGCGTTCCGTACTGGGCATCCCAGTCATCACAATCAAGTATATACCGGTTCCTTCCCAAACGCGAAAGCAGGAAAGGTATAGCTGCATGGAAAAGAAGTTTCTGGACGTAAAATATATTTCCCTTTTCACCCAAAAGTCTCAAAAAAGCTTTTAAGGTCAATTGAATCTTTCTCCTGTCCCTTAGAGCATACATTGTCTCTTCGCTGTATTGTGGCGGGAGAAGGTGGTCTTTAAATGACAGGACTTCAGTTTCCATCCCCATTTTTTTTAATACTGATGCAAAGTGATAACATCTTATTCTTACATGGGGATATTGGTATCCGCTATGTCCTATAAAAATAATCTTCATGGTTTTATTGTCTTTAATAACTTTGATAGTTTTTCCCCAAGAACATCAAGGGAATAATTCTCAGCCACATCTTTTTTGGCTTGTTCTCCCATTTTTACCCTCAGGCTATCATCTTTTATAAGAAGATTAATTTTTTCAACAAACTCGTCCTCGCTGTTTCCAAGAAAACCGTTTTCTCCGTTTTTTATAATATGCGGTACTTCTCCAAAATCAGAAGATACTGTAGAAAGCTCCATAGCCATGTATTCAAAAAGCTTTGTAGGACTTTTACTGCGCATCCATGTATCATTATCATTATCCGGAATAAGAGGAAGCAGACCTATATCCATGTTATTCAAAAGGTCATTCATTTTATCGGGCGAAATCCAGTCGTAAAATTGTATAGCACCGGGAAATCTCATTTTCATGGAATCAGATTTAAGTTTATCGTAAAAATATCCTGATGCCGCAATACAAAGAGTAACTTTTTTCCCTGCCGGATTTATTTTTGAAAAACATCTCAACAGGAACATCACATTCTCATACATTACTTCGCCCCAAATATTACCTGTCCAGATGAGATTCACTTCATTTCCTGTTCTCCTGGTATTACGTGAAAATTTTTCTATATCAACACCTGTCGGGATATAATGGACATTTCTGTTCCACACTGACAAGTAATCAGCCAGATAATGACTCGAAGCTACGCAGGCTGCCGCATCTTCAGCAACCCTTTTAGTAACGTTCTCAACACCATCAGTTCCAAAAAAAAACCTGTTAATATATCCCCTGTTGAAAAGAGGAGATCTGTCTATGTCCCAGTCATCGTAATCAAGAACAAAGCTTCCTCCTGAAAGCTTTGTAAGAAAATATGGAGCTGCTGAGTGATAATGCACTTTCTGTATATAAAATATTGCCCCGCTGTCTTTTAAAAGCCTGAGAAAGGCTCTGAAATTAAGGTAAAGCTTTTTCCTGTCTCTTATACCCAGCATGTCTATTCCTGAAAGATGGGGCGCAAAGTCGTCTCTGAAAGATATTACCGACGATTCAATCCCGTATTTTTTGACTTCCCGGGCAAAATGATAACAACGGACCCTTACATAGGGATAATCATAGCCGTTGATCCCGATGAATACTGTCTTCATGCTCAACCTATCTTTATTCGTCCTCTGAAATATTTATAACGGCCTGTTAAACATTTCTTGGCAGATTCATTGTTCTCTCGCAGATGCTGAAGTACCCTTCCACGATAAAAGGGATTGGAGTTAATAACATTAAGCCTTTCTCCTTCAACAAGAGCCTCAGACGAAAAACTCACCGGAGGAAGAATATCATTGTTTTTATTTTTACTCCCTGCCCCAATCCACCCTGTGCCTGCATTGCCTGACCAGATACAGTCCCAGTCGTCATCTACACTATCCCTGAATTTCGGGAAATTACCAATGTTCCCGTCTGAGCCTGACCATTCATCGTAATCATCAGAAAGCATTACATTAGCCTGTTGTTTTAATATATCAACAGGCGACCTCACTTCCATCTCAATCTCCCATTCTATACAACTGCCTTCAAGAGTTATCTTCCATTCCTGTGCAATAGGCAATCCCATCCATTCTCCCCTTGCGAGAATCATGGAATTCTTATTCTCAAGAATTTTCCACTCAGCCACGGAAGAATCATACCATTTCACAAATGAACGCATAGAAGTATAGCCGGAAAGCCCTTTTGTAAGCTCCTTTTCATTCCATAAAAGGATAAGTCTGCCGTTATTAACAATTACCTTCAGTTTGCCGCTTTCAATCTTCCCAATCCCCTTCTTGTCTCCGACTGACACCCAGTATCTGGAAATCACCTTTGAAGGTTCACCCTGAAGCACTGTCTTTCCTTTTTCAAGGAGGATTACCTTTGTGCATATATGCCTTATGATATTTAAGTCATGGGAAACAAATATAAGAGTGTTCCCCTTTTGCAGAAAATCTTCTATTGTGCGCAGACATTTTGCCTGAAAAGACTGGTCACCTACTGCAAGCACTTCATCAACAAGAAGTATTTCCGGATCTACATGTACGGCAACAGCAAAACCGAGCCTGACAAACATTCCGGAAGAATAATTCCTAAGAGGTGTATCTATAAAATCGGCAATCCCCGCATATTCAACTATGGAGTCAAAACGTTCCCTGATCTGTTTACCGGTTAACCCAAGTATTATCCCGTTAAGAAAAACATTCTCTCTTCCTGTCAAATCAGGATGGAAACCCGCTCCAAGCTCAAGAAGGCCTGCGATCTTTCCATTTACCTTCAGACTACCCTCAGTGGGAATAGTAACACCACTCAGAATTTTTAATAACGTGCTTTTCCCTGCACCATTATCACCGATTATCCCAACGGCATCACCCTTCTCAATAGTGAAATCAATATTCCTCAATGCCCAGAACTCCTCACCCCTGTTTCTGCGGAATAATCCGACAAAAAGGCTTTTTAGCAGCATCTGCCGTTCATGATATATTTTATAGTGCTTCCCGACATTCTTAGCTTCTACAACGTTCATTGAAATTCCCATGTATGTGGAATCAAATTTAAATCAAATCTGCAAAAGCTGGCTCACATCGTTTAAAGACAATAAATCCTGCAAAAAAAATTATCAGGCAGGAAATTAATGTTGATAGGATAAGAGATAAATCCGGCAGTTTACCGTCTAGAAGGATATTCCTGTAAAAAGTTATTATCCCGGCCATAGGATTAAGCATATATATTCCCATGAACCTTTCCGGCACCATACTGACAGGATAGAATACCGGTGAAAGATAGAAAAGTATGAGAAGTGTTGCCTCAACTATATATTTAACATCCCTGAAATAAACATTGAGTCCTGAAGTCAAAAGCACCATGCCGCTTAAAAATATCATCTGAAGTATCACAACAAGCGGAGAAAGAAGGACAAGAACTGTAATCTTGGTTTGAAATATCAGCAGAAAAATAAAAAGAAAAAGAAGTGAAAGACAGAAATTAACAAGATTTGCAATTATGACTGATATGGGAATTATCTCCCTTGGGAAGTAGACCTTCTTTATAAGAGATGCATTATCAATAATGGAATTCGTTGCACCTGCGAGGGAAAGATTAAAAAACGTCCAGGGGATTAAACCGCAGAGTACAAAAACTGAATAAGGAGAATCTGTTTTAACCTTGAAAACAAGAGAAAAAATAACACTCAGTACAACCATCATGAGAAGCGGATTCAGAAGTGCCCATAGAAAGCCAAGTGTTGCGCTCTTATATCTTACTTTCAGGTCTTTTTTAGCAAGTGATAAAACAAGCTCAAAATAGTGGATCGCATTTAACCGCTGGCTTGATATATTGGTTTTATCCATTAATTTAAATTGTTGGTATTAGCAATTCCCTATCCAAATATCAGAAATTAATTATGATTAAATCATATTAGCTACAATCTTTAAAGTAAATCTATGTTTGATTTGAAATAAGGTAAATATTGGTGGATATGCCGGTCACTCGGACTCAAGCTGTTTTATAAATGCATCGCTCATGAAATTATCCATCCATAATCTGTAGGGGATGTCGGTATCTTTCAGTCTTATACCGAGGAAATACCAGCTTTTTTTCTTATCATTGTAAAATGCTTCTTTAACCTTTATTTCCTTTTCAGCATTATCAATTGCAACCCTTCTGTCTTTATAAAAAGAAGGTCTCCAATTATTATAATAATTCCAACCGGTATTATGAGAAGGAAAATACGGAACCACTGAATAATAGCGCATGACCTCATCTTTTCGTTTCTTTGCAGATTCAAAGTCCTGCTTTGCGCTTATAAGTTCATTCTTATACGATTCTATTTTGTTATTCCAATAATCCCACAGATCAAAAGCACTTTGTTTTATTTTAGTGTGTTTCTCAGATAATTGTTCACTGTAATCTTCACCTCTATATTCATTTTCGGGTATCAGATTATTTTTTTCAGTCCCGGTTCTCTCCTTTATTATAATCACACCAGACATGTTTTCAGGAGGCATACTGGTAAAATTCCATACACCGTTTTTGTCCTGCCATTGGTATATATCAGCAGACGTAACGTATGCGAACATTACAAAAAGCATACCTATCATCAAAGTTTTCATAAATTACAATCCTTCCTATTCCTATTATTTATTATAATTAATCAAAGCATTTATTTCCAGTATGACAGCCTATCATTATTTTTTTATTTAAATGGCCACTGCTCACAATTTGATTTTACAACCCATACCCATATGAATTATTCTTATCACCGAAAAGATAATTAAAAATTAATCAGGTAAATAAATAGCTCATGGGAATGTATTGTATAAGAAGGGTTCTACTTGCGATCCCGGTAATTGCCGGCGTTACCATCCTGGTGTTTTTTGTAATTCATCTGGTACCCGGCGACCCGGTACAGATGATGTTAGGGGATAATGCTTCAACTGCGGATATTGAAGAACTGCGAACTGCTCTTGGGCTCAATGATCCTTTGCCCTTACAATTCAAAAATTTCATAGTTAGCATTTT
>Ga0265292_1002553_pt1 | contig 12469 bp, 6 predicted proteins | sample Munlanlewell296A_FD_189080 | JGI IMG/M metagenome (GOLD analysis project Ga0265292, IMG submission 189080) | Leachate microbial communities from a municipal landfill in Southern Ontario, Canada - Leachate well 296A | ecosystem: Engineered > Solid waste > Landfill > Unclassified | place: Canada...
TACGTAATTCCGGCAAAAAGTATTACAATAATAAGTTCCGTCTTTAAATCCGCAAGATCCATAATAGCTGCAAGCGGCTTTGGCAATCTCATGAGCTGTCCAACTTTTGCAATTGGCCGGTTTGACGTTACTTTTAACGCTCATCCCAACGATTGCAATCGCGTCCAGAATCACTCTTTGATCGGTTTTAGCTACCCCCAAAACATTTGCAGCTGGCTTTTTAAACTGGCCTTCCCAATAATCAGAAACGGCAAGAGGGCCCATGGTAACTAAACCACTACCCGATCCGTCACGACATTTATGTCCGGCAAATTTGCTATCACTTGGAATTAAACCTGTATTTGAATCGTAATCATAACCACTGCAGGCCCTGATCTCTTCTGTCAAAAATTCGCTGTTCCACCAATTATACGAGTTATAAAGTAAAAAATATTTTGGCGATACAACATCAAAAAAACTACCGCTCTCAATGTAGGCAATTCCTTTTAAAACTGCTTTTGGAACACAGGTTTTTTGGCTGGCTATCTCAAAAACCTCATCAGTAGTTTTTCCAGGTCTAACCAAAGACTGGTCGATGGGAAAAACGTTGGGGGCACGGGTTGGTTTTGGTTTTTTGGTTGGTTTTGGAATGTTGGTCGATATTTTTGTAGGAATTTTTGTTGGAGAAGGATATAATCGGATAGAAATAGATGGGGTCGGGTTTCCCGACCCTATTTGTGTTGGTTGTGGCGAAACTTGGGTAAAATTGACATTTTTGTTATATTTAACTAAAGGTTTTAATTCGTTATTTTCAGGAAATTTAATATTTAAACTAAAAAAATTTGTCAGACTATTCGGATTAAATTTAATTTTGGAAAGAATATTTTTTAATCTACCGGGAGTTGCAAAAATTGGAATGATAAAAAAAACTATTATTAAAGATAAGAGTAATGAGAGAATAATTTTTCCGTACTTTTTGTAAAGCCACATAATAACTATTATAAATCCAGAACGTTAAATAACAAATGACAAATCTACAATTGAATTACCAATCACAAACATCAAATATTAAAAACTGTTTTGTTATTTATTATTTAAAATTTGTTATTCAATTGTTATTTGAATTTTGACATTTGACATTTAGCTGTATATAATACAAACCATGTCACTCTTGAACAAAACTACACCCAAAGTATCACTCTCCGATCTACCTGATTTAATGACGATTCGCGAAGTGGCCGATCTTCTTCGAATTTCTCCGCTGACAATTAAGAGGTGGGGTAAAAAAGGCAAGCTTCCGGCCATAAGAATTAACTCCCGTGGTGATAGAAGATATAGGAAAGAGGTTGTCCTGCGATTGCTTGGGGTTGAGCCCGCCTGATCGGCGAGGCGAAGGAAGAGAAGTAATTGCACAAATTTCTAATTATTCTAATTGACCTAAAAAGCTCCAATAACCAATTATCTGACTTTCTGGTAAATTTTATTGAAGATTAAGTTTAATTCTTTAGCTTCTTGCCATAGTGGGATAGCTTCTTGTTTTGTAGATGGTACGGCAACAACAATCATTCTGATAAAATGTTTGGATTCTCTACATTCTTTTTTAACAATTCCAATCTTATGTCTAAAATCATCTTTACTTTCAGCATCATCTGCCTCACAATAATTAGCGCCCACACTTGTCCCCGCTTTAATAAGTTGATTTATTAACGGTAAAGTAATTACATTTTTAGGAATCTTATTACAAAATTTAATAATATTTTCCCCAAACTTCGCAGTTCTTTCTTCCAAATCGTATTCTCTATTTTTAGGATTTTGGATATTGTTCATTTTTTAGGTTAATTAGTTATTAGGTCAATTAGATCAATTAACAAAAATTATGTCAATCGCTTATAACCTACAAAAGTAAGACTTTAGAATATTAAGACAATAAATTTTTGTCGAGATAGATACTTTATCACGATCGTGTCAAGATGGTGTTATTTGACGTTGAAGAGAAAAAATGATAATGATATGATAAATATCATATGGGGGAAAATCCTGTCGTAAGAACGGAAATTCTACAATCTAAAGAAGTTTTTTCGACTGCAAACCAAAGAGTTTCCTTACAAACCAGATTGATATTGGGAGGTGAGGTCTTAAATCCAAATAAAACTAATCTTGGAAAAGTTAATTCCGAAAATCTGTCTGGGATAAAACAAGAAACTGTCAGCAAGATAAATAATGCTTCCACCAAAGAAAGGTCAGATTACTGGCAAGGCAAAGGTGACTTTGACCAACAGCTCAAGTCATGGTGTGACTCAATGGTTAAATATGCAAATGATCCGCATTTTACTGAAAAAGAAGTTAAAGAAATGTATAACCACTATTTTGGAGAAAACAAAGGAGAGTCAAACATTAATATTTACGTTGATGAAATTATTGCAGGCATTTCACAAAATGGAAAAGTTAATTTCGATGTACTTGAACAAAATTTACCCAGGATAAAAAAAATGGCTAATATTTTTGGTGGTAACTCTTCAGAAATCATCGAAGACTTAGTTCTGGCTCGGGCAAAATTAACCGATCCGATCAAAAAACAGGAATTAATAGATCAGGTCAATGAAGAAAAAACTATAAACGACTCCCCCACTCTTCGCCTCAACTGGCTTAATCCCGACGAAGAAAAACTTCTCAAGTGGCTTGACCAAAATGAACAAAGTGATACAAAAACTGATGAAGTTAAACCTATTTTACAGGTCACACAGGATGTTGATTTTGCGGTTAGTTATGAGCAAAATAAAAAGACGGCTGACCAATTTATAGCTGTTCTTCGTGATCCAAAACGCTTAAAAGCCGATCCGGATTGGCCAATGTATTTAAATCATGAATACGGATTTGTTTTTGACAAAAATAATGGTGGAACACTCGTCAATCCTGAATTATTGGCAACAAGATATTACCTCCCCTTTGCTACTTATTCTAATCACTTAATTCCTGAAGTTAGCCATGCCAACTTAATCATCCGCGGTCCGCATCTTGATCCGCTAGACAATAACTGGAAAATTACTATTTATGATCCTTATCAATCAAACATTAGGGAAGAAATATTAGTTGGTGTTCAAAATCAACAAGAAGCGTTAGCAAAAATTTCTTATAACAAACTTTGGGAAAAAGATTATTTACAAAATAATGAGGATATATCTTTTATCAATGACCCTGAATTAAGACCTTATTTGGACGCGTTAGTCAATGCTAAACTGGCTCCTTTCCAACAAGACATGATCAACTGTTATCCTTATTGTTTTTTTGTTGGCTCGATGCTCAATGCCTTAAAACCAGGTCAAACTGATTTTAAAACTAAAGGAATTGCTCAATTTTCAAAAGACTATCAACTAAATATTTTAGATCGAGACGAGGTTTTAGCAAGACTAAAACAAAACCCATCACTCGAAAGTTAAACTAGGTTATTATGAATTTTCTGGCGGGACCGGTGCCGGAGGAGGAGATAAATCTTCTTTTTTAGCCGAAGACAACGGTAACAAATAAGCTGTTCTAAAATCAATTAATACTGATGCTAATTCAACCGTTAAGTTAGGGATTTTCTTTTCAAAAAACTTATCTAATTCTTCGTCCGGGACTTTATTCTTGAGAAGTATATCCAGCTCTCTTTGATCGGGAGCGTCAAGAAGCCTAACCATACGGGTATTTATCATTTGATTAAGTTCATTCAACAAAATTGCTTTTACTTGTGGTAGCTCTTCAGGCTTTATTGTTGGATCATTTTTTTCTTTGATAAGATTTTCGACAAAAGATAAAAGGGCTACTTGATCGCGGACACTCTGCGGCTGGTTTTTCAGGAGAGTATTATCTTGATTTTGATCTGTCATATTTTCAGAATAATGAAATTAATATTGATTGTCAAATATTTTTAAACCACTCTAATTTTTTGAGTCGCTCTTCTTCTTCTTTTGTTACCTTACTAAAAGCCTGTGCCCCGATGTCAATTCGATAAAAGTCAGTACCAATTAAAAATATATTTTTAGAGGAAAGATCTTTTTCAACAACGTCAAGCTTAATACCTTGGTTTGCTTTAATAGGAACTAAAGTTTGATTTTCTTCATCAAAGTAGCTGACCGTCAAATAAGGATTTTTCAAAACCGCTCGTATAAAACCTGTTCCATCTTGTCCATATATTTCATATTCTTCTTCTTTATCAGGGGTTGTAGTATCATATTTTATTGGAGCACTTTCAAAAACATGCCCCTCAACAATATTTTCTCCGTCAAGTTGCTCTGCCTTAATGACTGGCAAATTAAACAGCTTTTCTCTATCTTGAATTTTTGTGGCAATTTTTTCAAGCTTTTTCCTTGTTTCATCTTTCGGTTTTTCCGGTTCTGATTGAGGGGCTGATGTTGGTGTAGTTGACATTGTACTTTGGACCGTCGTGACAGGAGTACCCGCCTCACCTCTGACACTTTTTTCCACATTTTCTCTAATCGCGACCGGTCTTAATCCAGAAAAGAAGTTGAGAAGAAGATTGGTACTTTGATCATATTCGATTTTATAGCCCAAAATCTGTTCCGTACCAGGCTTGGTAATATCGTCTATTGACACAACCGGTTCATAGTGATCTGGTGTAGGTGGTAGAGATTCCCCTCCTTCACTTAAATTGACAGGGCTGGAGCCGTGAACTGCGTGAATAGCAATAAAAGTGCCCTGTACTTGACCAGGAGGCGCATCATGACCATATAATTTTGAACTTTCATCAAAATAACCTCCTAAAATCCTTCCTTGATGAGCTATATCACCATCTGGATTAGCTAAATTAAAAAACTGCCTTCCTTCATACCATGTTTCTGAACCTAAATCTCCTGGACCACCATTTTGACTGATATGTTCTGCTAACTTTCCTTCATTAAGAAAATTTTGAGACAGATCAGCCATAGAAATCTTGGATCCGTTAGGTAAGTCTATCATTGTTGTTTTGTCAGCCGGATCAAAATCAACAACAAATTTATGTAAAGAAGAGTCCAAGTGGGCGGGAACAAAAACTCCCACATCTTCACCGTTCTGACCGAAATGAGGTATTTGTAGTAATAACCCAACTTTTCCATCAGCCATACTAATCGGCGAATCGGTAACTCCGGTATTTGGATTTTGAATTGCGTTATGTTCTGGAAAAGTAAATCTAACTCCGTATGGATGATCGCTGTTTGAAGTCGCAAAGGTTTCATTGCGAATAGGGTCAAAAGTTTCCCCAGAAGCATGAACTACCCGATAGTCAGCAGCCGCACCCCAAACTTCTTTTCCGGAAACGGCTTCCAGAGACGAAGATGACCCAGTGGCAATCAAATTACCATTATCAATATGAACTGTTGAAGTATCGTAAGTACCACCGGAAATTTCACCGTTTGAATTAATTGTTGCATCTTCAATAACATTAGTTGTTGAACCGTCGGTATTGGTCGTTTGAAGATCATATTTTCCCGAAAGAGGATCTTGAATCCATCGACTGTTGGCTGGAATACTAACATTAACGTTGGTCTTTCCATCACCGTCCAGATCAATTCCCTGAACAGTGGTTGAGTCAGCTTGAAAAACGATTTCCTGTCCACCTGGGCGGGTCGAATTTAAATTCGGATCTTGGATTATTTGAATCCCATTTTTTGCAAAAGCGGCAAAAGTAGTTGAAGCCTGTTCGACCGCTTGAGTGTCATCATTTCTGACCATTAATTCACCTTTATCATCGTAAAATAAAGTTGATCTATCCATGTGAACTAAAACCTCACCTGTTCTCATATCAACTAATGCGTCCTCATCAGGATGTCCCTGGACAGACCCATGTTGCACTCCGCCCGGTAGTACTACCTGGACGGTGTCAATTGTTTCAATATGTTCAGCTCCTGGAGGTGGGTTTTCCCAATTTTCAAACGCCAAAACATCTTTTTGCAAAGGTGAAAGACCGCTTTGTAAATTGTGATTATTATCATACGTTAAAGGGACTTGACCGTGTTTAACTAGATTCCAATTTGCGCTCCATTCAGCTCCGTGATTAGTAATTAAAGAATCTAAAGCCGTACCGCCTTCAATTAATGGATTAATTAAAAGATGTTCTGCTGCTTGCATTTCTGCCCCTATTATTGGCGATACTGCCAAAGCAAAAGCCGCTGTTGTTGCCGCTTTTCTGCGTACTAAACCGGCTAAGGTTTTTGAAGACGCTTCCAATGATTTTCTATCTTTATTGTCAATACCCAAGTCCTCAAATAAATCAGCCACTTTTGTCCGGGCTTCGTCCTGAGTGATATCTGTATCCCTAGCAAGCGCTACAATCATCTTATCTTCAAAGCTTCCCACTCTAAGCTGGGCTTCGTATACCGCTTGACAATCGTTTAGCTTCCCATAAAGTTCCGGATTAGTGGCGGCCAGTTTTACTCCGCCTTGAATAATCGCGGCCCGAAGCGTTGTCATTTCCGCATTATTATTATCAGCCGAAAAACCGATAAAGTTTTGAGCTACCGATATTTCCCCAACCATGTCAAGCCAAGCCTTGCCTTTTTTGGTTGAAAGATCTGTCAGCGTCAATCTGGCTTTGGCATGAGCTAATGCTTGAAGTAATTGTTTTTGTTCCGGTTCGCTTAGTGAATCTTTTTGTAGCAATGAAGAAATTGAATCTGTTAACTCCGACGCTTTTCTTTGATCAACCATGGCTTTTTCAAACATCGGTCTTAGCTTGGCATCTTCCTTGGATCTTCTCCCGCTGGCTGTCTCTCTTGATACCTGTTCAAAATCATTAACCGCTTTTCCACGAAGTCCGACCAGTTTTCCGCCTTCTTTTGAAAATAAGAATCCCTCTCTAGCTCCGGCCACGACTGATCCAAGTGCAAAACCGCCAACATGAAAGAAAGATTTTCCGGCTGTTAACATTGCTCCAGTTCCTCCTACAACGTAGGTTAATCCATAAATACCAACATCATTCAACATTTCAGCCGCACTACTACCTATTAAATCATTGGCTATTTTGTAGTTCCTTTCAACCATGTTATGAATCAAGCTTTTTTCCAACCCTAATAATCTGACCTCTCCCCTTGCTACTTCATATTTTCCCTTTCCAAGATAGATATCAAAATGAAGTTTGTTCCACATTGCTTCTCCATCATCGGCCTTTTCATCCTGATAACGTTCATAGCGGGATTTGAATTCATCCGGAGCCACTTTATCTTCAATCTTCATTTCCCTTGCAATACGAAGAATGTTGGAAGAAAGTTCTACACTGTCAGTAAGTTTTTCTGTTCCGGTAATTTCTTTTTGTTTATCAGCAGAAACATGGGGTAAAACTTCCTTGTGATAATATATATTAAATTGTTTTAATAACTCCTCATCATTTATTTTATCTTGAGCATATGAAGCAACTAATTCTTTTATTTTTATATGTAAAGCATCTCGGGTTGGCTGGTCACCTATTACTTCATCAAGCTTAAAGCGTGTTTCCCCAACCTGATCGGAAATCACATCTTTATTTTCTCCCTTGAGGGCAAAACGTTCTCCCAACTCTGTTTGCTCGGAGAGACTGGTTTTTTTTGCCCCATCAACTAACTCTTTGCCGTTTTCTTTGAACCATTTTTCGGCGTACCTCATGTCAGAATTTTCATAAAATCCGGTTAATCCACTGACAGTATCAGCCAAGGTCCAGCCAAACCGTTTTAATACATTATCAGCTTTTCTAATTTTTCTTCCCTCTTCAATGGCAGTATCAAGTATTTCCTGGGGCATTTCAAAAGGAATACTGGAGTCAAGACCGGCGTGCTGGGTCCTGGCGATTTCCATCATTGAGCGAGAAAAACCCATTGACCTTGCGTCAAATGACCCCTTAAAAAGAGTGTTTTGGACAAAATTTCGTGCAAAAACGCGTGGAGTTAAAATTGGCGATGCCAACCCTTTAATAAACCCTCCTAATCCGGTATTTTTTGCCGGTTTTTCCCGTGACCGGTCATGTTGAGCTAAGCCGCCTATTTCCTGTTCAATGCGAGTCGGATCGGATACTATCCCAACCCCAAAATCCGTTTTTAAAGCTGGCGGAATGACTATTTCTGGCAGGATTGCCGGTTCTTCATCAGGTTTTTCATCTGCCGGTTTAACAGGCGCTGGTGGTGGAGTTTCTTTTGTTAGTTCTTCGGATAGTTCTTCTACTGGTTCTTCTGTTGGTTTTTCTACGTTTTTTCGTGCTTTATCCGCTTCCAAACCTTGTACCAATGTCACCCCGACTCCTTTACTTTTTACTTCGTCGGAATTCATCCAATCGGCCATTTTTTGTAATCCAGATAGTTTCGGTCCTTTGCTTTTAAATTCTCCAGTCTTTTTCTCACCATACAAATCCCCAACCGCACGTTTAAATAATCTTATTTTATCAGTATCGTTGGCTCCTTTATTAGAAAACTCCTCTGATGTTTGGGTTGAACTTTGTTTTATTGGTTGTGACTCAAGTCGAGATGTTATTGCATCCGCCATATTAATTCATTATTATAAATATATATACATAAGTCAATTCAAATTATCTTTGATTGATAAATACTGTTGACAGGAAGAAAAATATTATTGTACTATTTGTATTAAGGGTTTTTTGTGTTACAATTAGAAAACATTTGTTTAAAATACTATGGCAGAAGCACCAGTTCCCGTAGATTTGTCTTCAAATTTAGCCAAAGCAGGCACCTTGCCTGATGTTTTGAAAAAGTCAACTATTGATTGGAATCGTGTCAAAAAAGTTGATGGTGCTTTTGATACGGTCCCAACAATCAAAGCTCGTGGCGCCGAACTGACATTAGATAAAGATAATTTTCCCAACGCGGATAAAATGCGTAAAGGAACTGAAATAAGTGTTGGTGACAGTAAAACAAATTTAGTTGATCATGTACTTCAAGACGAACAGCTAAGAGTGATACTTCAGGAAGGAATGAGACTAAATGTCCTTAATGAAGCTGATTTTAAAGGAATGGGGCTTGAACCTAAAAATTTTCAAAAAGGTGAGGTTGCTGGCCTACAAATCCCTGGTTTAAATCGTTTACAAAAGTCCGAGGCGATTAGTTTAATACTTCATCGCCTTGGAGAATCCAATTCAAGAACGACTTCTCAATTTTTGGACGAAGCATCTAAATTGATCCTTAACCCAAAAGACGTCACTTTATTAAATAAAGTTGGAGGAACATTGAGCAACCAAAGCTTGATTAATGCTTTGGCGGCCGGTGGACGCGAAGAACTGAATAAATATATTGTTGAACAAGGATATCAGCCGTTCGCCATGGAAGACGAGCAACCTCTGCGAAGGGTCATGGCTAAATTAGTTAATGAAGACTATGGTGACGAAGGAGTAACAAGAGTCATGAAGGAAACTACTCCATTCTTCGCCGATCGTAAAGACGTCAAACTTGAAGATGGAACAATGGTTGAAAAAGTAGGTGTACCTGAATATTCCGCCCTTATTGATATGCGTGTTGCCCAGGCAATGACCAATGCCATGATGCCACCGGAATTTCATCTGACAATTGCCCGGATTGAATCCCAGATTGCCAGTACAAAAGATGTTGCTCAAGCTGAGGATCTGCGTGACGCAATTACTCGTACTAAGCGCAATGCCTACGCCGCTTTGATGAATGTTTATGGGGTTGATGGATTTCAAAAAGATGGTACTGCCTATAAATCACTTGAAATCGGTGTGGACGATCAAAACGAGATTATGTCCATGACTCAAAAAATCAAGGAAAGCGCCCGCTTCAAAGAAACTCAGGATATGACCATGTTTGAAGCAAACAGAGCTTCTTTGGCTCAAATTACCGCTGAAGTGACTGGATTAGACCCTGTTAAACTACAACAAATAACGATGGCTTTTCCAATTGAAATGACCGTTGAGTCATTAAGAGAGGAAGCCCGAAAAAATTTATTAAGTGAAGATGTTGTGGAAGTTGATGTGAAAAATAAATTATCAAACTCTTTTATTTTGTTTGTCAATGAAGGTTTTCAGAAAAAAAATACTGGATTACGTCCAATTGAAGAAAGTTTATTAAAAAAATTCTTCCTAAAAACTTATGACACGGAAAGATCAATGTTGAGCGGGAAAGGAAGTCTCAGAAATTTTAAAGATGCTGATGCTCCAACCAAAGTGAAAATTGGTTCACCGGAGGCTGTAAACATGGGGGCTAAGGGTCTGAGACTGCTTTTTGATCGCACCGTTACCGAACAAAGATATGATTTTGAGACATATAAGGCAATGTTAATTAAGGGAGCCGCTGAAGTCTCTGTTGAAAAAGCCGGAACTGTCCTTGAGCAAGGTTTGGATAAAAAGGCCGTTGATAACGTAGCTATACGAGATGAAGCAAATGCTATGAACGAAGCTTTTGATAAACGTAGTGCTACAGACGAAGCACTCGCTGAAAATAAGCGTCGAGATGAAGTTGATGATGCTATTGCCGAGGATAAGGCAAGGGACGAAGCCATAAAAGTTGAAGAAGAAGCTCAAAGATCTAAGGAAGCGGAAGCAGATGCAAGAAGACAGGAATTACAAAATATACAGGAATTACATGAAGCAGAAGCTGCTTATAATTCCAGGACGATTGAGCAAAGTCTTAACTATGCTGCAGGTGGAGGTGACGAGCTGTCCGTGAAAATTCAAAATGGCGATGTCACTTCTGCCGATATTAACCAAGCGATGGACAGTCTTTTAGGCTTGCCTCATAGTATGAGACATTTTGCGAGAGCCAGAAGATGGATGGCTGAACGTGCTTTAGTAACAAATAAAGATAAAAAAGAGACCTACCAAAGACTGGCCGAGCACCGCCAGGAAGCTTTAGACGCTGAAGAGGAAAAAAGAAAAAGGAATCAAGAACAAGCTGTAAATCAATTAGGGGAAGTACCGACGGTACCAACGGTAAAAATCAATCCTGTGCAAGATGAAAATAATGAAGAGGAAATTGATTTAGACTCATTATTTTTAGATTTAGATGAAAAATCCGTAGGAACTGCTGAACAACCTCCCCTAGCAGATGATGCAGATATTCCTCCGTTCTTGAAGAATAGAAAATAAGGATAAGGTTTAACCTTGAAGTCCACCTTGAATATAATCTATTACTGTTGGTTTTATTAAATATTTCTCAATTCCTCACTCGCCCTTTTTGCTTCAATGGAATTTACCATAATTCCGGTTGAAAGCTCAAATCCCGCCCGTTCCATGAAGCGAGGAATAATTCTCAAGAACCAGTTTCCATAAGGTTGAATGTAAAAATTGTACCCGAATGGTTTTTTTGAATAATGAGGGTTTTTATCATGTATTTTTTTTAATTTTAAAATCATTGACTGCAAAATAACAGCTAAATTTTTAATTTCGCTGTCGTTTAGGTTTTCAAATTTATTTTGACCTAGAGCCTTAATCCACACTTCATAAGCCCACTCTGAATATTCTGGACAGTAAGAGACAACTTCGCTATTTTGTTCAACTATGTTTATAACCGGTTGAGCCGGTATAGTATCGGTGGGAACGCCGTTTGGGACAACGGTAATCTGTGAATGCGGATGCACAAGTGAAGCTCCACTTATCAAAGCATAGTTATGAAAAATAAAAATTTTACCTTTACCATTTAAAAAGTTAAGTCGATTAATATATGTTTTTATAATGCTTTCTACTTGTTCGAGTGAAAAATCTTCAATATTTTTTTCATGGTCCGGTGAATGAACAACCACCTCATGGATATCGGTGATCGGAAAAAGATTAGCAAAAACTCTTATTTGCCATCCCGGTTTATTTTTTTCACCCTCCCCTATTCTAAATACTTCAGGAGGAGTATCAAACTCGCTACCCTCACAAAACGGACAGCGAAAAGGTTTGCCGTCCATACCTGTACGAGTTATACGGGCCGGATTACTAACCATCCAGCGGGTTTTGGAAAAATCGGAAATGTAGTTTGACATAGTGTTTAAACCTTAAACGGTTAAAACTTAAACGGTTAAAAAAACTATTAAAACTTAAAGATTAAACATGCTTTCTGTTTATTAGTTTAATGTTTAAATGTTTTTTTAGGTTCTAACAGTTTAACTGTTTAACAGTTTCATAATAGCAAAAATACATTATAATTTCTTTATGATAATAATCGTCGGCCTCGGCAATCCTGGCCCTAAGTACCAAAACAATAGACATAACGTCGGACATATGTTTGTTGACTATCTATTGGAAAGTCAAAGATCAAAAGTCAAAGGTCAAAATTACAATTCAAAAGTCAAAATTATTAAGACCGACTGTTATATGAATCATTCAGGAAAATTCGTCAAAAAACTAACTAGTCACTATTCCCTAGTCACTAGTCACTTAATTATCATTCACGACGACCTCGACATTCCCTTCGGCAAATTCCACATCCAGTTCGGCGTTGGTCCCCAACTCCACAACGGATTAGAATCGATCGAACAACATCTTAAGACTAAAGATTTTTGGAGAATACGAATCGGTGTTGATAATCGTCTACCTAAA
>Ga0265292_1002554_pt1 | contig 12464 bp, 13 predicted proteins | sample Munlanlewell296A_FD_189080 | JGI IMG/M metagenome (GOLD analysis project Ga0265292, IMG submission 189080) | Leachate microbial communities from a municipal landfill in Southern Ontario, Canada - Leachate well 296A | ecosystem: Engineered > Solid waste > Landfill > Unclassified | place: Canada...
CAGTCAGAAATTTAATTCATGCTTCCGGCTCTACCGAGGAAGCTGAAAAAGAAATTACTTTGTGGTTCAAGCCCGAAGAGCTAATCAATTATCGGCTCATCTCCGAAGAAATTCTTTACGACATCAATCTCGATGGTATATTGGAATAGTGAAGATTTTAATCCCCATACTTATCGTTCTTTTTGCCGTAATATTTTTTCCTCGGCCAGCTCCTCCCCAAAGTAAAAACTTACCTCAAATTACCGCTACTTCAATCCCAACACCTATTCCCAAGTTCGTTCCACCGGTTGCAGAATTTAAAAAACGAATTACTAAAAAACCCTTTGGTCTTTACATTACCCCTGCTACTTCCCCAATTCAACCGGAAAAATTTACCGGTTATCATACCGGCGTCGATGTTGAATACGGCGATGTTCAAACCGATGTTCCCGTTGTTGCCATTGCTGACGGTCTGGTTATTTACTCCGGCTGGGTTAGTGGTTATGGCGGTTTTCTGGCAATTTTACATTCCGATTATATTTCCACTTATGGCCACCTAAATCCTGATACTCTTCCTGCTAAAAACACCAAAGTATTACAGGGTCAAACAATAGGAACTCTTGGGCAAGCTTATTCTCATCAAACCGATGGTGAACGAAAACACCTACATTTTGGCATTATCAAAGGTAATAAACTCGATCTTCGTGGCTACGTTCAAAATGAAATTGAAATCTCCCTCTGGCTCAACCCCCTAAACCTTTATCCTTGAGATTTCTGTCTTGCCACAAAATCGATATATTCTGCCGACATATAAACAGCAGGCATAGTCCCTTCGGACACCATTACTCCTTTTCGGGTAACAAGACCAACTACCAAATTACCATCATTATCTACACGACGGCCATAATAATAAGAATCAGGACCTGATCCATAAAAAACATCTGTATTTGGTATATTCCACTCACCAAGTTGTATTTCTTGTATCATAATCTATATTATACCCTAAATACAGGCAAATGTCAATAACTCTCTTCGCAGGCGGGTCCAATGGGATTTGAACCCACGATCTTCCGCGTGACAGGCGGATGTGCTAGACCGCTGCACCATGGACCCGGTCAGTACCTTGATAGTATACCAAACCCATTTCTTTAGACAACCCCTATTTTTCCGCCTTCATTAACAAAACTTTTAGTTTTTCCAAAGAAAATAAAGAATGGACATTCTCATTTTGCCAATCAATTGCTTTTCGATAATCAGCCGGAGAAAGGGGAACTAGCCCCAACTCTCTTGCCAAAACATCCGGATCTTCCCCATTTTCTCCTGACTCAATTTCCCACATATAGTAATCTTCGTTATATCGTGACAACTTAACCTCGTAATTTCTATACCGATACTCCCAACTTTCCCAAGCATAAATCATTCCTTTGTCAAAGCCCAAAGCCATAAACATTTCCACTGCCTTTTCAGTCTCTCCCTTCGCCAACTTTACTTCTATTTCTTTTCTCGACTTAATCGCAAAGTTGCCTATCTTAGCTGATATTTTTTCACTGTCTCCGGATTTTTTAATCCTTAAGTCAACCCCGCTTGTATTAGTCCACTTTCTGGTCTTTTCATCAAACCCAAGCGACAAGTCAACCGAAATCCTGCAATAATGGTCAATTAATTTCCCATTCTCATCCAGCAATTTCATTAATCCAGCAAAATCTATCTTTTCAATTTCACCTCTGATTTCTATTTCTGTCATTTTTTAATTATAATCAATAAGACTATATGAAACTAAACCAAATAACCTACACCAATCAAGACATCGCTGAATTCTTAACCAATATTGCCACCGCCTACGAAATCAAACACAAAAACCGATTTGAAATTATTGCCTACGAAAATGCCGCCGATACCGTCATTTCTTACCCAAAATCGGTCTACGAAATTTGGCAACAAGATAAAGCCAAGCTTGATGAAATCCCTAACATTGGCGAGGGCATTATTAAAAAACTCGATTATCTCTTTTCTCACCACTCTCTTTACCCCGGTCTTAAGCGCACTTTTAAAAACATTCATCCGACCGTCTTTACACTAACCAAAATCAACGGCATTGGTCCCAAAATTGCCCACAAGCTCACTCAAAGCTTAAAATTCCCCCAAAACCCAACCAAAGCCCTGGAAAAATTAATTTACTACTGCGAGCATCACAAAATCGATTCCCTCCCTACTTTTGGTGAACGATTAGAAATCTCGATTTTACAAAATACTTTGGCTTTTTTGGGCCGTAAAAACCGTTTGGATCTTAAAACCGCCGAAAAATTAGCCAAAGATATCGTTGATTATCTTAAAGTTAAATTCCCCGACACTGAGTTTGTTCCTCTCGGTAGCCTTCGTCGACAATCAAAAACAGTCGGAGATATCGATATCGCAGCCAAAAGCACCCAGCCTGAGGCAATTCTAAAACATTTTATCGATTACCCTCAAAACCTCCAAACCCTCGACATCGGTTCTAAAAAAGCCTCTATCAGGATCAAAAATAACGTTCGTATTGATCTTATGGTCCAATCTCCAAAAACCTTCGGCTCACTTCTGGTCCACCTCACCGGTTCCAAAAACCACAATATTCTCCTCCGCCGTTATGCCTTGTCCAAAGGCCTAAGTATTTCCGAATACGGCATTAAAGACCTAAAAACCGGTCGTATTCACACTTTTGCCACCGAACAAAAATTTTACGATTTCTTAGGTCTCCGCTACATCAAACCTCAAGACCGTATCGGCGAAAATGAAGTTGAAATTGCCAAAAAGTGATATACTAACTGGATTAATTCTTAAATAAAAAATGCCAATTCTAATCATCGCTGTTGTTGTTATCGTTCTTTATCTGGTCGGTTTTTATAACAAAGTTAAAACCCTTCAGGTTCACATTCGGGCTTCAATTCAGGAAATCGGCAATCAGCTTAAACGTCAAGCCGAACTTATCCCGAATTTGGTCGAATCGGTCAAAGGTTATCTTAAGCACGAAAAAGGCATTTTTGAAGATTTAGTTTCTGCCAGAAAGTCCATCACTGAAGCTGTTGCCACTAACAATCCAGAGAAAATTGATCAGTCACAGCAGTTAATCAGTAAAGTTCTCGGTTCCCTTAAGGTCATTGTTGAAAGTAATCCGGAAATTAAGGGCGCGCAAGTTACTACCGACTTGATGAACGAGCTTCGCGATACTTCCGACAAGGTTATGTATTCCCGCCGGACCCTGATTGACGTTACCGCTGACTACAACACTGCTATTACCACCGTTCCGGGAATTTGGTTTGCCTCAATTTTTGGCTTTAAAGAAGAAAAGGGTTTAATTACCCCGCTCTCCGGTGAACACCTCGAAGTTTCCGCCGAGGACGTCAAAACTCCCAAAATCAGCCTCAACTAAGCATGCAAAACGTTTACGAACAGGTTTCTGCCAACAAAACCAGGTCTGATATCGTTATTATCCTATTTATTGGCTTCATTATTCTAGCCGCCTATGCCATTACCGTCGCTTTTGAGCTTGATCCGTCAGTTTTAGCCATCGCCGCCATTTTTTCCATTGTCTCGGCCGTCGGCAGTTTTTATTTCGGTGACAAAATCATTCTTTCGCTCAATGGCGCTCGCCTTGCCGACCGCAAAGAATTTTTTGACTATTACACCGTAGTTGAAAATCTAAGCTTGGCCAATCAATCTCCCATGCCCCAAATTTACGTCATCGACAGCCCCGCCCCCAATGCTTTTGCTACCGGCCGCGACCCGGAACACGCTGTTGTTTGTGCTACCACCGGCCTCCTTCAAAAGCTCAATCGTACCGAGCTTGAAGGTGTCATCGGCCATGAACTTTCTCATGTCAAAAATTACGACATCCGTCTGATGATGATCGTCAGTATGCTTATTGGTTCTTTGTCGATCCTGACCAATATGGTTCAGCGAAATCGTTTTTTTGGCTCTCGCCGCCGCGATAACGACAGCTCAATTAACGGTCTTTTGGCCATTTTAGGAGTTTTTCTTCTAATATTTGCCCCTCTTATCGGTAAATTAATTCAATTAGCCATTTCCCGCCGCCGCGAATTTTTAGCCGATGCCTCCAGCGTCAAACTTACCCGCCAACCTCAAGGACTTATCGATGCCCTCAAAAAAATTTCCTCCGACCCAAACGCTTTATCCTCCGCTTCCACCGCCACTGCCTCGCTTTATATTAGTAATCCCTTTAAAGACAACAAATTAGCCTCGCTTTTTTCCACTCATCCACCAATTCTAGACCGCATCAAAGCTCTGGAGTCCATGCTGTAATTACCGCATAAAATCAGAACGTCTTGGTTTGATACATAAGTTCTGGCTTTCAACTTTTAACTTTTCACTTTAAACTTACCTGTGTCTTTTGTTCATCTTCATCTTCATACCGAATACTCTCTTCTTGATGGCTTAACCAAAATCAAAAAGTTAATTCCAACCATCAAGGAAATGGGCATGAATGCCTGCGCCATTACTGACCACGGCACTATGTATGGCGCTATCGAGTTTTATAAAACCTGTCAAAAAGCCGAAATTAAGCCGATTATTGGTTGTGAAACTTATTTTACTAACTTTAGTCGTTCTGATCGTTCCGCCAACAGCCGCAAAGTCAACCATCTTATTCTTCTCGCCAAAAACCAACAAGGTTATAAAAACCTGATGAAATTGGTTTCTTTTTCTCATCTCGAAGGCTTTTACTATAAACCTCGTATCGATCGGGAACTTTTGGAAAAATACAAAGACGGCCTTATTTGTAGCAGTGCCTGTATTGAAGGTGAAATCGCGTCACTGATCATCAACAATGACTACGATGCCGCCAAAAAAAAGGCCCTCTACTTTCAACAACTGTTTGGCCAAGATTTTTATCTTGAACTTCAAGACCATCCCGATCTAAAAAATCAGGAAGTAGCTAATGCCGGTATTGTTAAAATCAGCCGCGAACTTGGCATCCCCCTCATCGCTACCAATGATGCTCATTATCTTAAAAAAGATGATGCTTTCGCTCAAGATGTTCTTTTAATGGTTAATACTCAAACTACTCTTAATACTCCCAACCGTCTTTCCATGCTTGATATCCCCGATTTTTATGTTAAATCCCCCGAAGAGATGAGTTCGGCTTTTCCCAAACTTCCTGATGCTCTGGAAAATACACAAAAAATAGCCGATAAGTGCGACCTTCAAATTGAAATTGGTAAATGGTATTTTCCCAAATTTGAGCTTCCGAAAGATAAAACCGCTAACGAATATCTTCAAGAAAACACCTTTGACTCCGCCAAAAATCATTATGGTCAACTTACTCCGGAAATTACCGACCGGCTCAACTATGAGCTGGAAATTATCTGCTCCAAAGGTTATGCCGCCTACTTTCTTATTATGAAAGACTTTATCGATTGGTGCGGGCAAAACGACACCCCTACTAATACCCGGGGTTCAGCCGGTGGTTCTCTGGTTTCTTTTGTTTTAGGCATCACTTCTGTTGATCCGCTGATTTACCAGCTTCCTTTCGAAAGGTTTCTCAACAAAGATCGGCCTTCCCCTCCTGATATCGATCTTGACGTTGCCGACAGTAAGCGTCAGGAAATGCTCTATCACATCATCGAAAAATACGGCAAAGATGCCGTTGCCCAAATCTGTACCTTTGGCCGGATGATGGCCCGAGGTTCCGTCCGTGACACTGCCCGGGTTTTAGGCTACGAATACGCCATTGGCGACCGTATCTCCAAATTGGTTCCTCCCGGATCTCAAGGCTTTCCTATGACAATCGACAAAGCTCTTAGTACCACTCCCGAGCTCAAAGCTCTTTATGACACTGATCCCGATGCCAGAAAAATTCTTGATAGCGCCAAACAAATCGAAGGTTGCGCTCGCCAAATCAGTGTTCATGCCTGTGCTATCGTCATTTCTCCAACTACCGTTAACGACTTCTCTCCCACCCAAACAGAAACCGGCGGTGACAAAACCATCACTCAATACGAAATGCATGCCTGCGAAGATGTTGGCCTTATCAAATACGACATTCTCGGGATCGATAATCTCTCATTTTTGGGCCAATCCGTTCTTAATGTCAAAAGAATTAAAAATATCGATATCGATCTTCGCAAAATTCCCCTTGACGATGAAAAAACTTTTACCATGCTTTCTCACGGCAACACCATGGGTGTTTTTCAACTGGCCGGGGAGGGGATGACCAAATGGCTTCGGGAACTTCAGCCCAGTCGCGTTGAGGATCTTATGGCCATGGTCGCCCTATATCGCCCCGGTCCCATGGTCACTATCCCTGACTATATTGCCCGCAAACGCGATCCAAGCAAAATTTCCTACTTCGATCCCAAAATGGAAAAATATCTTAAAAAATCCTATGGTCTTTTGGTCTACCAAGACGACTGTCTTTATACCGCCATCGAGCTTGCCGGTTATGACTGGGTTACTGTTGATAAATTAAGGAAAGCCATCGGTAAAAAAATTCCCGAAGAAATGGCTATCCAAAAAGAAAAATTTATTAACGGCTGTATCGCCAACGGCTACACTCCCACCAAAGCCGCCGAAATTTTTGGCTATATTGAACCATTTACTTCCTATGGCTTTAACAAAGCCCATGCCGCCTCCTATGGCATGCTGGCTTACCGCACCGCCTATATGAAGGCCAATTATCCGGTTGAATATATGTGCGCCTTCCTTAGTAGCAAGGCCGATGATTCTGAAACTGTCGCCGCCGGCATTGAAGAGTGTCGCAAGATGCAAATTATTGTCAGTCCCCCCGATATCAACCTTTCGCAAAAAGGTTTTGAAATGGAGACAAACGATTTATCTTTGGAAAAGATGTCTATCCGTTTCGGCCTGGATGCTATTAAAAATGTCGGCGATGCCGCTATTGAAAACATAATTCAGGAAAAAGCCAAAAACGGACCATATAAAAGCTTTAATGATTTTTGCCTTCGGGTTGATAGTCAAAAAGTTAACAAAAGAGTTTTGGAAAGCCTTACCAAAGTCGGAACCTTGGATCTCTTTGGTGAACGCCAGGCGATGCTCGAATCAATTGATAAAATTCGGGTCGAATGTGAAAAAATCAACGGCAAACACCACTCCGGTCAATTCGGCCTTTTTGACGACCCCAAACAACCTAAAAATCACCCAACTGCCGCCAAAGATGAATTTCCTTCGGTCGAACCGGCTTCTCAAAAACAAAAACTCGCTTGGGAAAAAGAACTCTTGGGTATCTTTGTCACCGAAAACCCGATCGCCAAAATTCTTGAAGCTTTTCAGCTTTTGGGGCTTCCAAAAATTTCCGAAGTTTTAACCAAAAATCCGGATAGCCAAGTTAAATTTTGCGGTGTCATCGTCAAAGCCAAAAACATTCTTACTAAGAAAAATAATTCCAAAATGGCCTTTGTTACCATCGAAGATGAAACCGGTCGGGTAGAAGTTGTCGTCTTCCCAAAAACCTACGAACTCTCTTCTCCACTTTTAACCGAAAATAAGGGTATTTATCTTGAAGGCAAAACCAATTTACGCGATGGTGTCATTTCCGTTTTAGCCGATAAAATCACCGATACTCCTCCTCAAAACTCCCAAAAATACAATTTTACCATTATTGTCCCTAACGGTGTCAGTCAAACTAAGCTCATGGAGCTTAATCGGCTTTTAAAAAATAATCCCAATGGTCACCGTGGCCTCATCATTCTCCCCAACAGCAAAAATATCCCTCTTTCCTATGGCGTTAACTACACTCCTGCGCTTCAGAAGAAAATCGACGATCTGCTGAAATAGTTCACATATTGCCAATCATCCCCATATAAGCTAAAATACCAAAGTTAACTTCGGATAAATTATGGCTCTAACTTTTAAATACGGTGACGTCGAATTCAAGGTCGGCGACACCATCAAGGTCAATTACAAGATCAAAGAAAAGGACAAAGAACGTGTCCAGGCTTTTGACGGCGTTATTTTGGCTATCCGCGGTTCCCAGGAAAATAAAAACATTATTGTTCAAAAAGCCGCTACCGACGGAGTAAAAGTTGAAAGAATATTCCCTATTATTTCTCCCTGGATTGACTCCATCAAAAAAACCCGTTCTCCAAAAGGAAAAATAAATCGTGCCAAGCTCTACTTCCTTCGTGATCAAAAATCCCGCTCAATCTAACCTATCCCGTTCAACTATTGGATTTTTTTCCTAATTTCTATTAAAATCGACTCACCGAGCCCTTAGCTCAGTCGGTAGAGCAGTTGCCTTTTAAGCAATTGGTCGCGAGTTCGAGTCTCGCAGGGCTCACATATGTTTCACCTTTACGGATTCATCATCGGTATTGTTTAAAAGACAAATAACAGGTACTAGAACCAAAACGGGTATAATAGCCTCAAATGAGAAAAGTAGGGTGGCAGTCAATTTCTCCCATCTTTGCAGACGTGATGATTTCTCCTTGGAATTTATTGGTTGGTGGATTGCTAATTAAATTTTTACCCACAATACAGGCCTTATTGTCTGTAATTATCGGTTATGTAATTTTAAGCAGTTTGTTTGTTTTTTATGGAGGACTGGGATTTAAAAAAAAGGAACAATCATCTGAAATCATTAATGAAATATTCGGATCAAAAATTACAAAATATCTAGTCCCTGCAATTCTGGCAATTGGGCAGATCGGATGGGCGAGTATAAATATTGAACTCGGCGGTAATTCATTAGCAAAAATATTTTCTCTTCCAACGTTTTCCGGTCTGGTGTTATATCTGTATGCTTTACACTTAATCATTCTGGGAGCTTTGGATCTTTTTAGAATGGGAATTGTTAAATTATTAATAACCATCTCTTCTGTTTTTCTTTTAGGTTATGTATTTATATTAAAAATAACCCATGTTTGGTTAATCGATTTTATTTCTTATAAGCCTATCGACTATCGTTCCTTATTGTGGGGTGTCAGTATCGTCGTTGCTTCTTTAATTTCATTTTCTACAGTTACCCCGGATTTTTTTCAAAACGTTAAATCTAAAAAGGATATCGTCATCTCGACCTTATTAGGTCTTTTTATTCCTGGTGTACTCACTGCATCTTTAGGTTGTTTTTTGTTCTTCGATACGGGCAATTTTGATTTGATAGCACTTATCAGCGTCTTAACGTTTCCGATTTTCCCTCATATTCTCAATGTCTGCACCAATACTGACGGAAGTATCGCAATTTATACACCCGGTTTAAAATTGCAGAATATGTTTGGTATCAATTTAAAGGTAGGTATAATCATTTCCGGCCTAATCAGTTTTTCGCTGGCAATGCTTCATGCTTCTTCTTATCTTGAGACTTGGTTAAAAATATTATCTCTTCTTTTCCCAACCCTAATAGGTTTAGTATTAGCAAAATTCGTTTTGCAAAAACAAGCAGATATAGATGAGTTTAAAAAAATAGCACTATTAATTTATTTTGTCTCAACGGCAATATCAATTGGTTTAACAAAGCTATTTCCTCCCGTACTGATTTCACTAGTATTGCCACTTCTCCTATATAAATGTTTTAGATACCTTAAGTCAATCACATAATGCAACCTTTTCATCTTTACGGTCTTATTATCGGTATCTCTTTTGTCATCGGCATCAGTTATTTCTCTCGACACAACCACACTATCCCCAAATCCAAAGAAAATCTTTTTATCTTTCTTCTTTTCCTTTTTTCCATCATTGGCGCCCGTCTTTACCACGTTATCGATCAATATCAATATTATTTTCAACACCCTGCTCAAATTCTCCAAACCTGGAATGGAGGATTAGGAATCTATGGTGGCTTGATCTTTGCTCTGATCTTTATCTTTCTTTTCTCAAAAATTTATCATCTAAATTTCCTCAAGATTTTAGACACCATTACCCCCATTATTCCTCTCTGCCAAGCCATCGGTCGCCTTGGCAACTTTTTTAACCACGAAATTCCAACCTGGTGGCTGGAAGCTTCGTTAAACTTATTCTTATTTTTCTTACTCCGCCGCTCCCGTCAACCCACCGCCCATTATCTGATCAGTTATGGCCTCATTCGTTTCTTTATTGAATTTTTCCGTTCCGATACTTGGCAACTTGGCATTTTTAAAATTGCTCAACTTATTTCTCTCGTTTTTATTTTCGCGGGGATATGGCTTCTTTCCCACCACCACACCACTACCGGCAACAAATAACCAAATTTCCAGACCCAATACAAAACTTCCCATCCTTCTCCCCATTTTTTCGTTACCACAAAACTTATATAGCCAAACATCAATACTACCTGAAAGATAAATATAGCCACCCAACTTTTTTTGTCCTTTATCTCTATTAGTGGCAACAACATAAACATCCAAGTCCAGTACCACGCCTGGCCTCCCCTTATCATCAAAAAATAAAACATTCCTATCGCCATAAATCCAGCCACCTGATTTCTATATTTACCCGCAACCACAATTGGCAATAATCCAGCGCTAATCCATTTCGACAACATCGACATCAAAAATACCACCCATCCAAATATTTTTCTTTTTTCGAGCCACACCATTCCTAATAAAAACAAAGTTATCATCACCAAATCGTTGTGTCCGTTTACCAGTAGCTCAATTAGAAGTAGAGGGCTAAACCACCACATTGCCATTGCCCTGTTTTTATCTTTTACTAATTTTTCTACCGCCCATCCACCAATAATAAAAAAAACTAAATTTATTATCTTAAAACTAGCCAAAACTGTAATTACTCGATTTGTTCCTAAAATTAAAAGCGGCACTATCGATAATCCCAAATAAACCGGACCATAAAAATATGGCCTTTCCACTGATCCCATCAAGTCCAACCACAAATCTTTTCCCAAAAACGTATTTGGTGGCACCAAATACGGATTAACCCCATAATCCACCACCATTTTTGCCGAAAAAATATAAGTATAAATATCCTTTGATAAAAACGGATAACTGGCGGCTGCTAACACGGCCAAAATCAACCCCGCCATTCTCAATCCTCTCGTTTTATTCGACTTTCTCGTCACCAAATAAATTTGCATTCCCAATAAAAAAAGTACTATTCCGCCCCAAGCAAACGCCAACATCTGCCTATGCATTCCTCCGTATTCAATTATCTTATTTAAAAACTCAATTCCCGGCTTGCTTTGTTCGATCATCAATACAAGCGGCATATCGGTAAAAAAATACGAAGCTATCAGCATCGCTATTCCAATTACCATCGCCATTATCACCCACATCCCCCATTTTACCTTATCAGTGACAACGCGGTTGTTTATTCCCTCGTATTTCCTTTCCGCTTTGAACCCGTACACGAATTATTGGCATCTCAACACTTTTAACTTGTCTTTCGCTAACCGAAATTTCTTTTAGACCCTTCCCCAGATTCCAAATACTAGCATAAAAACCACTTGTGACTCCAGTGGGAAAAGTTTATCCGCCACAGGTGGAAACCCACGATTATCAGCCTCGGCTAATGTCCTAACCACTTGTGACTCCAGTGGGAGTCGAACCCACGATTACCTGGATGAAAGCCAAGTGTCCTAACCACTAGACGATGGAGCCTTGCCGGCTATTTTAACAATTTTTAACTTCTATTACCATAGTATTGTCCAAAATTTACTATAATTACACGTAAGTTATTTTTTTCCTCCCTTGTCAAGGGGAGGGTTGGGGAGGGGTTTGGTTTTATGATCCACATCTTTCATGGCGACAACGTTGTCGATAGTCGAGCCGCCTTCAATTCCTTCCTCGACCAAAATCAAAAAACCGACATCCTCCGCCTTGACCCAAAAGTTATCGATCTTGATCAAATCAATAATTTTCTCAACGGCCCCACCCTTTTTTCCGATAAAAAGACTCTGGCTATTTCCAATCTTTTCTCTGTCGCTAAAAGCACTCTCGACAAGCTTAATAAACTGCTTGCCACCTCTGACTCCGACGTGGCTATTTGGCAGGACAAAGCTCTGACCACCGTTCAGCTCAAAATTTTCCCAAAAGCCCAAATTAAAATCTTTCGCCTCCCAAACCAGCTTTTCACCTGCCTCAACTCCGTCAGGCCTCATAATCTCAAAAACACCATCCTTCTCTATCATCAGGTTTTAAAGCTCGGCCTCTTTGACCTCTTCCTCTATCTCCTCAAAAACTCCCTTCGTAAACAACTTACTTCCTACTCGCCATTTTCCAAAGACACTCTCAAAAATACCTACCTCCAACTCATTGAACTTGATTTTCAAAATAAATCCGGCGAACTACCTCTACCTAAGGAAATAGCTTTAGAACGTATCTTAATCAATCTTACGGCATAAATCTATAGCTATGTGTAACAAATATGTACATACTATCCGCCTTGTTTTAAATCAAGCCTCGGTTAGCACTCGAGCCCACCGACTGCTAATTTCTAAGCTAAAAACTCCTGTTTACACTTTGCTCATTACCCACTACAATTTAACTAATGCCAAACATCTTGTGGTTTCGTGATATCCGAATCGATGACATTTCAAAGGTAGGTGG
>Ga0265292_1002555_pt1 | contig 12462 bp, 7 predicted proteins | sample Munlanlewell296A_FD_189080 | JGI IMG/M metagenome (GOLD analysis project Ga0265292, IMG submission 189080) | Leachate microbial communities from a municipal landfill in Southern Ontario, Canada - Leachate well 296A | ecosystem: Engineered > Solid waste > Landfill > Unclassified | place: Canada...
GAGCGCCACCTCGATGGCGCCGTCCTTGTCGATCTTGTCAGTGGTGCGGATGGCCTCGGCAAATTGGCCGCCGCCGGAATTTGAGAGCGCGTCGGCCGCGATGCCGATGCCGGACTCGACCGAATCCATGGACAGAGGCACGCCGATCACGCCGGTGGAAGCCACCGCCATGTTCTTGACATTGATGCCGGCCTTGACGGATGCCAGCGCAGCCATCGCCCGGGCGTCTTCCAACCCCTGGGCTCCGGTGCAGGCATTGGCGGAGCCGCTGTTGACGACCACGCCCTGCAGGGCTCCGGGGCTGGTCTCATCCCGGCAAAAAGTTACGGGTGCGGCGGCGGCGGCGTTGGGTGTATATAGAGCGGCCGAGGCGCATGGTTCATTGCAGACGAGCAGACCCAGGTCTGGCTTGCCGGATTTCTTGAGCCCGGCGGCAATGCCTGAGGCGCTGAAGCCCTTGGGCGTCGAGACCGAGCCTGGGAGCTCGGTTACGTGGTCTGGTTTCTGGACGAACTTTGATGTGAATAAGTGCATGGTTCCTGTTCTTTGTTTGGGTATTTATGCGGATGTGGATGGCATTATGCATTTATACATGTATATTTCGACAGATTTTAGAATATTTATACAGTAATGTCAAATTATTTTTAAATACTTGGGATTATAGTGAATAAACGACAAAGATGGTGACATTGTTTGGGGTCAGATCAAAGTTCAATGATACGTCCACAACGAGTGTTAGAATATATTCGCTTCTAGTTCCGAAGATACTTGGAGGATAGATGACACTTAATTTAAATGGCCCCGGCGCCGCGCTTTGGAACTACATGGCTTTGTATGAGCAGCCAACGCTCTCGACACGCAGTGGCCCACTTTTTAATGCCTTTCCATATCCAACTAAGATATCACCCGAGGCTGTAGCGTTATTTATAGCCTCCCACACCAATCCAGGTGATCGAGTATTTGATGGCTTCGCGGGCAGCGGCACCACTGGCATTGCAGCAATACTCTGTGGCAAACCCACCGAAACGATGAAACATGAAGCCGAAAGATTAGGTTTATCTGTTAAATGGGGTGATAGGAAAGCAACCATATATGAAATTGGCGTTCTCGGATCGCTTGTGTCCAGGGTGCTTTGTTCTCCACCTGATCCCAATGAATTTTATGAAGCAGCTCAGCTGCTGCTTGAAACTATTCGAATAAAATATTTATCCTACTACCAAGCTCAAGATCCATTTGGAGGAATTGGGCGTATTCGATACATAGTATGGTCTGAAGTCCTTCGCTGCCCCTCATGCAAATCACATACCACCTTCTGGGACGCTTGCGTCTCTCGACGGCCTGCAAAGATATCCGCCATATTTGAATGTCCCACCTGTAATGAAAAAACCGATGCATCGCGTGTTAGTCGTGTACGTGAAACGGTAAGGGATGACATTCTTAATAATATGCGGAAAACACGACGTCGCGTACCAATCTGGATTTATGGAGAGACAAATGGCCACACTTGGTCACGCGCTATAAATGCAACCGATTTGAGAGTTATTGCGAATATTGAAAATCAACCGCCAGAGAAAACCATACCTAAAAAAAAGTTTCCATGGGGTGACTTATTTCGTGCTGGCTACCACGATGGCATTACGCACCTGCATCATTTTTACACGCGTCGCAATTTGTCTGTCTTCGCGGCACTTTGGAATGAAGTCAACAACTACCCTGAGCATTTACGTGATGCACTAAAATTATGGCTCTTGAGCTATAACGCTTCGCACTCAACAATAATGACGAGGGTCGTTGCTAAGAAAAAACAAAACGATTTAGTAGTCACAAGCGCTCAGCCTGGAGTCCTATACGTAAGCAGTCTACCCGTAGAAAAAAACATATTTTCTGGCATTGAAAGAAAACTCCAAACAATAACAAATGCATTCAGGCTCACTTATGGCAATCATGATTTGGTTGATGTGAGAAATAAATCATCATTGAGCGTGGACCTGCCTGACTGCAGCGTTGATTACATTTTTATGGATCCGCCGTTTGGCGGCAACATTCCTTATTCAGAGATTAATTCAATAAATGAGGCGTGGCTAGGACTTATGACAAGTCAAAAAGAAGAGGCGATCATTAGTCGGCATCAGGGCAAAACAGTAAACAATTATCAGCAGATGTTGACACAAGCTTTTAGAGAAGCTCATCGGATTCTGCGACCTGATGCGTGTGCTACAGTTTGCTTTCATTCAACAACTGCACAGGTCTGGAATGCTTTAAGTAACGCCTGTAAAGAAGCAGGGTTTTCAGTTTCTAACACAAGCATTCTTAACAAAACGCAGAGTAGCTTTAAGCAGGTCAACTCACCTGGAGCTGTCAAAGGAGATCCGCTGATACTTTTAAACAAGTATCGATCACTTGAAACCCATAAAGGAAAAGAAATTACAACAGTGATAAGTGACCTCATAACACAAGCTCGTAATAAAATAGACCCTGTTGAGAACAGCCCTCAACGTCTCTATTCAAGATTCATAAGTCACTATCTTACTACGGATCAGCAAATTCCAATAAATGCCAGCGACTTTTTTCAGCAGCTCAAACAAAGGCAAGAAGCATTTGAAAAATAGGTCTAAACTTATCAATGAACTCGAAATTCTCCGAAGAGAAGTTTCATTGTATGAAATGACAATCGAAGAAAGAAAGCGAAAGAGGCTCGGTCAATTTTTTACAGGAATGCAACTTGCGCGACTTCTAGCTGCATTAGCTACAAAAAAACAATTCGCTACAGTAATTGATCCCATGGCTGGAACTGGCGACTTGCTAGACGCAGTAATCGAACGTTCTGAACTGATTGGGGGCACGATTGAACAGATTGATGCTATTGAAATCGATAGAAACATAGCTGAAGAATGTGGACGTCGACTTGCTTTATGGCACAATATTCAACCAAGGCTTAGGAATGAGATATATATCACAAGTGCCTTTGATGTCGCTTGGCATAATGAACGCCCCAGTATCGGTTACGACCTCGTAATTACGAACCCACCCTATGTGCGCTACCAAGCTGTATCACGTAGCAGATTAGAGATGCAGAAACAATCCAGCATGGATATCCGAAATGCATTAATAGAAATAATAAGAGCCCGAGCACCTCAAAAAGAGAGAGTAGTTTGGGAAACTTTAGCTCGAGGCTTTTCTGGGCTTTCAGATCTATCGGTACCGTCGTGGTTACTTTCAGCTCTTATGGTAAAGCCAGGGGGGGTATTAGCAATAGTAGCACCTGCGACATGGCGTACTCGAGACTACGCTGACGTTCTACTCTATCTATTATCTAGATTTTTTTCCCTTAAAACTGTCGTTGCAGATCAACAACCTGGCTGGTTCTCCGAAGCTCTTGTGCGCACCCACCTAGTTATAGCCACTCGGCTATCAACAGATGATGCTTGCGTTCCTTTAATCGAACGCAGTAAAAGTGAAGATACCTACACGTGGGTAGAAATCGATTCAAGTGCTGCAACAGAAGGCAGCTTAGTTGGTGCAGCATTTCCTTCTAACGATCCAGAAATTGAATTCGCTGCCTGGTTATTAAAACCAGTAAATCCATTCTCAAATGAACCTCTAGGCACTCTTTTTAAGAAACGGCGACAAGATGAAGAAACCGCAATCACCCTCGGACGATGTAAATCTTCAGCTTGGTTCCCACTCATCGAGCGAGCCCCAACGTGTCCTCAAATATCGATTTTTGACATTGAAACTAAAAATATTATAACGGATGACATCGTGTTACCGCATGCGATTAGAGACATTATAGGGTTTAATCCTCATGGCTTAATCTATCTGGATCAAGACGGTATAAAGGTCGGTCAGGGATTACGAACTGGCTGTAATGATTTCTTCTATGTAGATTTGATCGAAGATACTGATGTAAATAATGCAGTAATACGGACAAGCAAATTGTTCGGTAGCATGCTGCTTGAAGTACCAAAGACAGTCCTCCAACCAGTATTGCGCCGTCAATTTGAACTAACGTCATTCAAGAGTAACTTGTCCCTATCTGGTTTTGCATTAGATCTAAGGCAATTTGTTTTGCCGGAAGATTATGAGGACGTAAAGCTGGCTAAGTCAGTATTCTCACGTTTTCGAATAAAAATGCCAAACGTTATGCCAACTGACCTAGCGAATCATGTTAGAAGGGCAGCTAATACGCAATTGGGGAGATATCGAGACGGTCAATATATTTCTAATTTATCAGCCGTAAAAACCAATGTGCGCTTAGCAGCAGAAAGCATTCCGCGTTCAAAGATTCCTCGATACTGGTACATGCTCCCGGATTTTGCTCGCCGACACCGACCCGATGTTTTTGTTCCAAGAATAAACCAGCGAACACCACAAGCCGTCAGCAACGCCGCGGCGCCCATTTTAATCGACGCCAATTTTTCCACGATTTGGACTGAAAACAAAAAATATTCACCACAAACTATAACTAGGATCTTGAACAGTTGCTGGTCGCGTGCCTATATGGAGGCTATCGGTACCCAAATGGGTGGGGGCGCTCTTAAATTAGAGGCAACCCAACTTCGTCGGCTACCGATCCCTCTCTTGAATGATGAATACATCAAACGGATTACACATCTTAGTGAATCGGATCCTACAACTTCTCAGCGAGTCGACGAGATCGTAATAAGCTCAATGCTGGATGCAGTAGATACACAAATGAGTCTTGCGGAGGTTATTCAATCTTTACATGAATTCATTGCATTGACTTCGCAATCAAGACAAAGGCCTATTAATGCCCGATAGGATAGCTGCGGCACAAGATATGATTGCTAGGTGTAATCGCCTGCGAGATGAAAACAGACCCGAAGCCGTGCTTCGTGGAGAACTTGCATCGCGCTTGCGGCAGATATTCCCTGAGCAAACTGATCAACAATGGATAGATCATTATACCGAGGGCACGGAAGCTTCAACTCGCGTACAGCACCATGGGGGAGTTTTGGCCCAGCGTTTTATTGACAATCTAGTTCGCTCGACAGTAATTGAATACGAACCTGATCTGCGAGTTGAAGCAAGGCGGCGTCAGGGGCAGGACCAAGTCCAGGAGTATGCCGCTGGAATTATTCGATCAGGCACACCTGTGTCTCAAGTAAGGGGCATTCTTTCTGATTCAATCGAATGGCATATTTTCGATGTGAGTCTTGAATCAAGAGTAAATCCTGAAAGTTGCCGCCCTCAAGATGTAATTCTGACTGAGATAGATTCTCTTACTGCTGAAACAGCTGACCAGACGACAGCTGAAAGGCTTATTAGCTTCTTAAAAAAACACTTAGCAAGGGAGCAGTCCCGACCGCTTACCGCAGCATTTATCGCAGGTGATCTCGGCCTCGAAAATGCGGCTTATCGACGACACGCCCCCACTCTCTTACGTTTAGTTGAAGACAGCAGGCAACATGATACCTCTGTAGCTCTTGCAACTGATCTCTGGTCACATTTTGTTGACTCTCTTGAAGGCAGCGGGAGTGTTTTTAGATCTACAGCATACGTAGATGAAGTATACATTGCCATCTTGGCACGCCTTCTTTGCGCAAACATACTTAATAAATCTTCGATGTTAAGTGACGACTCGGAGTTAACAGAAATTTTAAGAGGTGTGTACTTCGAAGATCAATTCCATTTGCATAACATGGTCGAACAAGACTATTTCGGTTGGCTTTTAAGACCGGAGTATCTCCCGCATATTCTGCCCGTTGCATGTGAGGTTCAACTAGATCTTAACGCGTATGACTTCTCAATAATTACTGAGGAGGATCTATTTGGTCGTCTTATGACACAGCTTGCACGGCGAAGCCAGCGAAAACTTCTTGGTCAGGAATGGACGCCTCAGTGGGTCGCACGGGCTTTAGCGAAAAAATGCCTTGATCTTCTCCCAGAAGACGAAGTGCCTAGATTCGTAGACCCGTGTTGTGGATCTGGATCGATCATGTCTGAGGTTATTAAAGAAGCTAGAACACGATTAGGTAGGCCTTCCCTTGAATTGCTCGTTTCGATCGTAACTGGCTTTGACATCGACCCTTTGGCGGTAATACTAGCCAAGACAACATGGATTGTTACATTAGCGGATGAGATACGTAGTTCGCCTATGGACGTGGTGGTGCCAGTCTATCACGCAGACTCATTGTTCGCTGCCACGCCAATAACACACCAACTTCCGATGCCGGGTGCTGTAAACGACATAATCATTCAGCTTGATGATCAAAATGTTTCGTTACCGGCAAGTCTTATTAGCCCGGATTTTCGGATGTTTTTTGATGATGTAATTGACTGGTGCTACGACGAGGCAATGTCGGCTCAAGTAATTGGGCATCCACGTGAAATTACGATAGAACGATCTAGAATATTGTTAGATGCACTAATTGAAAAGCATAACAAAGAATTGTCGGATGACCTTTATGCACAAATTAACCGGGCTATTTATGAACTTGCATACCGTATGAGCGAGCTTTCTGTCGAAAATAGAAATGGAATCTGGGCATTTATTCTTCGGAACACGTACAGGCCAGGTTTGCTAGCTGGTCAGTTTAATGGTCTCGTTTCCAATCCACCCTGGCTTGCCATGAGCCAGCTAGCAGATAACCCATATAAGGAACAACTTTCAGCTCGTGCCCTCGCTTATGGAATAAAACCAGGCGGAGCGGCCCATTTACACTTGGAGCTTGCGACTACTTGTCTTCTACATGCAGTCGATCGCTATCTTAAAACAACGGCGGTTGTAGCTTGCTTAGTGCCCGGAACTATCTTCAATGGTCAACATCATGCGAAGTTACGTGATTGCTCCTATTTAGAAGCAACTCGTGCCGTGCCTTTTGAACTTCAAGAAGTTTGGGGCATTGAGCCTGGAACGTTCAGAGTACGGGCTGCGGTGCTTGTCGGCATCAAACGTAGTGTACCTAATGAGGTTTCCCGATCAACTCCTAGCGGAGCAATTCTTTCAGAGAGTGGGGTGCAAAGTGGGACACTCGTGGCTCGCAATCTTGGAAGCCGAACAGCTTGGGTCCTCGGAGAGTCGACAACTACGGCAACTGTTGGCAATGATCTGGTGCCAATGCAAGGTGCAGATCTAATGCCGCGTCCTGCTGTTTGCATTGAAATTATTAATGCTAGCGGTGTTGAATGGCGTGTCAAAACGCCAGGCCGAAGAGATCCGGGCTATTTCTCGGTAAAAGACGCAAAAAAGCTTCGAGGAAAGGACTATCCTGGTACCGTTGCACCGTGCTTCATTCACCAAATGGTGCAATCACTGAACCTCCTTCCCTTCTGCCTTGATGGCAATTTCATACACGTCGCAATACCTGCAAGAAGAAATACCAATCGGCTTTGGGAAATCATGGAAGCAGCTGCCATACGCACGATGGGTTTTAGGGAAACTGCACGACGTTTTCAAAGAATCGATCATGCGATGGCAAATGAAGGAGTCGTGAAGCCACTCTATGAAAAAGTTGACGAGAGGCACAAGCTATTTCAGCAGGTTTTTCCACAAAACCAGTTTCTAGTGTTAAATGGTGCTGGAGGTAGCGTTGCTTGCGCAGCACTTCTTCCGCTTTCTCATAACCCTGATGTCGTCATAGACCAAACGCTATATTGGTCGCTTGTGACAAGCGAAGACGAAGCGTGGTATCGTGTTGGCCTGATGAATACGGACGTACTGACGGTAGCAGTACGTGCGTTTAATCCTGAAGGAGAGCTGGGGCCTCGCCATTTACATACACTGCCCAACCGAGTGATACCGGTATTTGAGCCGGGAAACGTTGAACATACTGAGCTAAAAGATTTGGCTAGGTCGATTGCTATTTCAGCTAATTCGATAATTGTATCTGACGAATATATTTCTGATCCTACTAGACCGATAGCCGCCAGGCGACGACGTCTACGAATGAAGCTAAAAGAGCTTCCCGAATATCCAGCGCTTGAGGATGTAGCAACAGCTATTCTTGGAATCCCGTCTTGATTATTTCTGTTATTAACGCCCACAGTTCGATAACTGACCTCATCTGTTTATAGTTATCGTTTGCTATTTATTCCCTTGCCTTGTTTGCTTAAAGGTACAAGTGTCGGCGCAACGTCTAGAAATTTTGCCACTGCGCTGTGACTAAGATCAAGGAACGACCTAAGATTTACGTGGTCTATATGAGCTGATCCGTGAAGTTTAGCAAAGGGAGGATCTGTCGGATGACCAATGGCCAAAAAATGCATAGGCACTAATGCTGCATTGTGTACCAAAAGGCATCGATAATATTCATAGAGTCTCTTAATATCCTTTTCAGTTAATACTTGACGATAGTAATCACTATTCAAAATGTAGTAGTGTTGAAAGCCAGTGCCTTTGATAGTTTTCTTCTTCTGACCCACTTCAATCGTGAAAGAATCATCTTTACGATGAAAGCTACCGATTGCATCAACAATTGAAAATAAAAGCAGTGCAGTTGGATACCCATAACAACCACCAGCAGGCTTCCCAGTAGTGATGCAATGCTCAGCGATTGCCAAATATTCGGTCAGTGCTTCCTGAATAAGACTATAGGTTGAGTTGTGTATTGCCATGCCTATATCCCTCTGAAGCCGGAATTTATCGGCTTATTTAGTTATTCATGTTATTTCGATTCAACGGATAGTTGGCTTCTTTCTCAGTACTTCAGCCCTTAAAATTCATCAACGAGACGCCAAGATGAGAAAGAAACCAACAAGTCCCCAGTCATAGACGCCGCGTGTTTCACGATCCGAGATATCAACCTCGTACACTTGGCACTAGCATCTAGCACGTGAAGTTTGACATAGTAATCACACGCGACTTATCATGAGCCGCCCTTGGCCTTGTTATGGTAGCGGCAGAGCACCTGGCCATTGTCTAAATCAGTTTTCCCGCCCAGAGTATGGGCAACAATATGGTCAGCTTCGTACTGCCGCCAAGAAACCTTTGACTCGAGCTCAGGCTTGTCTTCGGCCAAGCACATTTGGCAGAAGCCGTTATCTCGCCGGTAGATGGCAATCTTCTGCGCCTCGTTGAAGGTCCGTTGCGCATCTTTGACTTTCAATGATTCCTGACGCTCATTCAGCCATTCGAAGAAGATCTGGCGGATTATCCTATCACGTGACTCAATTTCTGCACCCGACTGCTGTCGACGCTCGGAGAAGAGATGGAGGTCGTTGTCTTCTTCACGATCCTCTCGCCAGCGAGCATGAAAATAGAGGACGAACTCGTGGAAAAGTTCAAGCTCCGGCCCCTTGAACACGTAATTGTTCCGAAGGTGCCTCAAAAGCAAGTAAGTGGAGATAATGAAGTATTCGATGTTCAGTTCCTTGACTCCCGTATCCGGGTCATCATCTTGAACCATCGGGTCATCACGGAATGCATCCACAAAAGCGCCCATGTGCTGAAGTACGGCTTTTGCCACATCGGTACTCTCATACGAGTTGTTACCAACCCCATCAGGCTTGCGCGCCGCTTCGATATACTCAGTGACTTCCTTATCCTTGACATCTGTGGGACCACCGGCTACTTCCAGTACAAGAAGCCGAGTGAGCAATGCTAGATGCTGCATTCGCTCGTTGCTGCGATCAATCACCTCGAAGAACTTGTGCTTATGGGGGTTCAGGTCGATCGGCTCGTACTTGTCGTAGTTGAATGAGATGTCATCTGCATACTTCACCACAAAGTTTCGGGTCAAGCTCGACAGCCTCGAATGTGCCTTCTCCATCGTGTTTAGTGAGACGCCCTGCTGCAGTCGCCAGAAGATATCCGAAGCGGTCTCCTGATGGGCCTCATTCCGAGGATCGTCGAGACCTTTTACGATGTCAGCGTTATAAACCAGTTCTTTGTCGACATACTGTCGTATTGCCACAGGCAGATCAGAGTACTTCCGACCAGGCATCTCATCGCTCACATCTTGGAGGCTCCCTGGCAATGCGATCTTGTCCGAGAAGAACAGCTGGACGGTAGTTATTCGCTGTTGACCGTCAATGACTTCCTTCTTCACAGTGCGCTCGTCAAGACGCACTTCGCGCAACACGATGCGCGGCACGTAGTATCTGCGGATTAGGCTATCTAAGAGCTGCTGCTGACGCTGTTTGGACCAAACACTTGTGCGTTGGTACGGCGGACGTACCACGAAGTCCTCGCGATATCGATGGAAGTCCTCAATATGAATCGGTTTCTGCTCTACCAAGTAGTCAGCAATTGGATTAAACACCACTACTCCTTCGGATGAGATTTATCATATTGGTACCAGCTCTCAAGCTACAACGAGCCGCTTGAAGCGTCAGGTAATAAGCTGGTGACTAAATTTGAATCCGGTTAATCCTCCATCGCAAAGAGCAACTTGTCAATTTAGCAATCAACGCCGTACTCGTCCTGATAGGCTGAGCCAATGAGACGGCCGGGTAAATCAGCACGTCTTAAAAAATGACAATGCCGGCGGAGCTAGCGGTGAGCGCGTCTTCGAGTATCTCTAAGCCGCCTACCCCCGCCCCTCATGATCAACCGCACCCGGCCACATGTCAGCGAATCGACCGATCACCCGAAGCTTGTATTCCCTGTGATGGTAGTCCAGGTTGTTGACACCGCCCGAGACAGAGTAGATGCCGTCGTGAATAACAATCGCTTGGGCCTCGTCTTCGGTCAGGTCAATACGATTGCCGATCAGGTAGAGGCTTCGCACGGCCAGATTGATGGTCATCGCTAACGCGTTGGTCCTGTTGTCCGCTACCAGAGATACCGCTCTTTAAACGCTTCAGCTGCAGCGCGCGGCAGCACATCTGCCGCGAGCAGAGATTCCAGCGTGCTCACACGAACGGACGCGCCGGGCTTCAGCTTCTCACGATATCGCGACGTAGCGCGCGCGTAGCTGGGATTACGAGCCGGGTGAACCAACGCGAAACCTGCCCATGCCCATTTGCCTGAATCGTGGAGGGGCATCGAAGCAGCCAGCAGATGATCCAGCCATATCTGCTGGAGATCGGTGCCGATGATCTTCTTCACGGCATTAGGGGACAGCAAGCCCCTTGAGGTTGAGACTTTCCTGTACCGTCGAAGCCGGTCAATACTGGGCTCTTTCTCGCGTTTGCAGTCCTCGTGGTATTTCGTTTCCACCCCGAGGACGCCGCGGCTGCCGTCGTCGAGCACCAGTTCGAAGGCGACATCGAAAGCGCTTCTGTTCTGCAGGTACTCACCCTTCAGCGCGCGCCCCGGGGACCATTCGAAGCGAACGGCGCTGACTCGTCCAGGTACATCGGGCCACCAGGCATGTACTGCGCGGTCCGCTAGGACAAGGTCATTGAACAGCTCGCCAAACAGGTTGAAGCACATTGGCATTGACGAGAGCAGGTCACACCACAGCCGGTCCGCGTCCAGAGTCTGGTGCGGCTCAGGATTCGCAAGCCGACAGCGCACGGCGGCAATGGCGGCAGCGGTCAGGAAGTTGCAGCCATGCTGTCGCGCGTACTCGAGCTCGACGCGACTGCCCAGTTTGCGAGACTTACGGTCCGGGGCCCGGCGCATCGGCTGGTGTCCGATCGGCAGATTGCGTGCCTCGCGCTATAGGGATTGGTGAAGTCTGGCCTTCCGCTTGAACGCCGTTGTCTCCTCGTCGCCGGTTACTTGATCGACATTCTCGTGGCAGAAGTGGGCTTTTAGTTCGTCGTTAGAAACGGGTGGAATGCTGGACATGAAACCTCCTGGGTTAGGCATAACGTTGGTGGGGATGAGCAGCGAGCACAGCGAGTCTGCTAGATTCCCGGGTTAGATGCCCGTTCGTTTGCATGCCCTATTCCGCGGATTCGATGTACTTCGCGCACACCCAACCCTCAACCATGCTGCCATCGAGCGTGTACTGCACCCGAGCCCAGCCCTCATCGACCGCCAGCAGTCCCACGTGCTGCCCTGGAACAAGCGTCGTGAGCACGTTGTCGTCGGAGACAAGTGGCTCCTCGCGCGCGCGCAGAAACTCGGTCACTACATGTGGGTTGGCTGCCGGCGGCGCGCTCTCCTCATCGAGCGCCGCCTCCACCGCAGCTCTCAGGTCGCGCACATCAGAGCGAATCCGGTCCTCCGACCGTGCGCTACTCATCATTGAGAAGAGGAATAGGGCAACTGCGAGAAGCAGGCTGACGTAGTCTATGCCTCGTACATTACGAGCCTCCGCGGAGGACTCGGTCTGCGCCTCCTCAGGTAAACCCTCGGGAAGGATTTCGCCCGCCAGACGAAGAGCTCTCCTGGGATTACCGTGAAGAGCGTAGAAAAGGGGGTTCCCATCGACGAAGTCGCGAAACTCCTTCGGGTCAGGTGGATCGGGAACAAGTCGGAGGCGAGCCTCGAACATATCTGCCATGCTCAAGCCTGATAGGCGAATGACCTTGTCGCAAGGCAGAGCGGAGTCGATTCGATGACGACTGAGGATCGCGATGGAGGTCTGCGGCTGCATCCGGAGCTTG
>Ga0265292_1002556_pt1 | contig 12460 bp, 11 predicted proteins | sample Munlanlewell296A_FD_189080 | JGI IMG/M metagenome (GOLD analysis project Ga0265292, IMG submission 189080) | Leachate microbial communities from a municipal landfill in Southern Ontario, Canada - Leachate well 296A | ecosystem: Engineered > Solid waste > Landfill > Unclassified | place: Canada...
GCGGTTGGTTTGCGGGTTTCCTTAGACTCAGCTGAGAAAATAAAGATTTTTTTAAGCAAAAATTTTGACGGAAAGAAAAAAACACCACAAATAAATTTAAAAGAACTTGATCTGCCGGAAGATATAACAGAAGTTTCCTTAAAAACTTTAGTTGACGGAATTGTTGCTCCAAGGCTTGAAGAAATTTTTAAATTAATTTTTGAAGAAATTGAAAAGAGCGGGTTTGGTCAGCAAATTCCATCGGGATTAGTTATTACCGGAGGCGGGGCTTTAACTATTGGAATGTTGGAAACTGGAAAAAGAGTCGTTGGCTTGCCAATCAGAATTGGTTTTCCGGAAAAGGTGTCAGGGCTAGTGGACGAAATTATCGATCCTCAATATTCAACAACAGTTGGCTTGCTTTTATATGGGAAAAATAATATTTCTATCGACAAAGATAACTTTAAAAATTTTGGTAAAATATTAAGGGACTTTAAATTAGGGAACTCTATAGGCAATTTAAAGAACTTTTTTAAGCAGTTTATACCATAAAGAGTTTATCAAGTTTGTCAAGTTTATAAAGTTATAAAGAAAAAACTTTACTTGATGAACTTGATGAACTTGCTTGCGCAAGCAGGCTTTATGACTTGATAAACTAATTTTATGTTAATTAAACCTCGAGCGGGACAGGCGGCAAGAATAAAAGTAGTCGGAATCGGTGGAGGCGGTGGAAACGCCCTGTCTTTTATGGTGGAAGAGGGGGGAATTAACGGTGTCGAATTTATTGCTGTCAATACTGATGCTCAGGCCCTTCTTAATAATAAAGCTACTGTAAAAATTCAAATCGGTGAAAATCTGACCAAGGGACTCGGGAGCGGAGGCGACCCCGAAGTTGGTCGTCAGGCAGTGGAAGAATCAAAAGAAAAATTAAAAGAAGACCTAAGTGGGGCTGATATGATCTTTCTTGCTTGTGGAGAAGGAGGAGGAACTGGAACTGGGGCAGCACCGGTAATTGCGGAAATAGCTAAGGAAAGTGGGGCTTTAACAATTGCTGTGGTTACCAAACCGTTTGAATTCGAGGGGAGTAAACGAAAATTTTGCGCAGATGAAGGGATTATGCGTCTTAAGGAAAAAGTTGACACTTTAATCGTCGTTCCTAATCAACGAATCTTAAATATCATAGATAAAAAAACACCAATTCTTGAAGCCTTCAAAAGAATAGATGCGGTTCTTCATCAAGGAGTCAAAGGCATTGCCGAACTGATTACCACGCCTGGTTTGATTAATGTGGACTTTGCGGATATAAGAAGCATTATGCAGGGATCGGGAACGGCCCTAATGGGAGTTGGTATCGGCAGTGGGGACAAACGAGCAATTGCGGCTATAAAACAGGCAATTTCTTCTCCACTCTTAGATATATCAATAGAAGGGGCTAAAGGGGTCTTATTTAACGTGGTTGGCGGTCCAGATCTGACTATGGCTGAAGTTGATGAGGCTGCTTCAGTTATTGCTAAGTCAGTAGATCCAGATGCCGATATTATTTTTGGTGCGGTTATTGATGATAAATTAATGGATCAAATAAAAGTAACAATAATTGCCACTAAGTTTGACGATAATCGATTAAAGTTGTTCAGGTTTAAAAAGTCTGAAGAAATAGATTCTAATCCTCAAAAATTAACAGGTAATGAGGAGTCAATAGAAAAAACCAATATAAGTGATGAGGAAGAATTTATCGACGATGACTCTTCAGAATTTGACATTCCCGCTTTTTTGAGGAAGAAATAGATAAAGTTGTTATCTTCGATGAAAAAAGCTAACAATTGGATATAATTCTCCGAATTTATCCTTAAGCACTTTGTTAGAATTTTTTAGAGAGTTACCACCTGCAAGTTGTTTTCGCCTTAATTCATGAAACTCCTGAGCAATCCCATTTAACCCAAATACACCTACAAACAACAATTTACAATTATCGTAAGCAACTTTTAATTTATTTCCTAGTTCCATGTGGAAACATGATACTCTTTTTTTTTGAAAATACAAGACTATCTTGAATTTTTGATATATAATAATCAGATATGTTTAAACCGGTTGATGGTAATATAAACTTTCCCGAAATGGAAAAGAAATGGTTGAAGCATTGGTATTCAAAAGGAATAGATAAAAAATATCGAGAAAAAAATTCCAAATCGAAAAAATACTTTTCCTTCTTAGACGGACCAATTACCGCTAACAATCCCATGGGAGTTCACCATGCTTGGGGTCGAACTTACAAAGACCTCTGGCCGCGTTTTTATAATCTGTTAGGTTATAAACAAAGATTTCAAAATGGGTTTGACTGTCAGGGTCTTTGGGTAGAAGTTGAAGTAGAAAAAGAATTAGGGCTTCATTCAAAAAAGGACATCGAAAACTTAGTTCCCGGGGATCCTAAGGCTTCCGTTGCCAAGTTTGTTCAACTTTGTAAAGACCGAGTAATGGAGTTTTCTTCTATTCAAACTGAACAGTCAAAACGACTCGGTTATTTTGCTGACTGGGAGCATTCTTACTTCACGATGAGCGACGAAAATAACTACATGATCTGGAACTTTTTAAAAAAATGTTTTGATCATGGTTGGATCTACAAAGGTCACGAGTCAGTTCCCTGGTGTCCACGATGCGAAACCGCCATTTCTCAACACGAGATGTTAACAGAGGATTATAAAGAGCTTGTTCATCAGTCAGTTTATTTTGAACTGCCAATTATTGGTAGAAAAAATGAAAATTTACTTGTTTGGACAACCACTCCATGGACTATCCCTGCCAATATTGCTGTTGCCGTTGATGAAACTATTGATTATTCATTAGTAGCAGGAACAACTGACCAGAAATTTTGGGTAGCTAAGGAATTGGTCAAAGCAGTTTTCAAAGAAAACTTTAAGGTCTTAAAAACTGTCAAGGGTAAAGAATTGGTTGGTTTAAAATATAGCGGTCCATTTGACGATTTACCAAAGGTTAAGGCCGTTGCAGACGCTAATCCCGATAAATTTCACATAGTTTTTGCAACAGATAAAAACATACTGCCGATCACAACCATTGAAGGTACAGGTATGGTTCATACTGCAGTTTCCGCCGGAGTTGAGGATTTTAAAATGGGTAAAAAATTAGGTCTCCCCATGATCCCGGTTATAGAAGATAATGCAGACTATATGAAGGATTTGGGTTTTCTATCAGGTAAAAATGCCAAGAAACATCCAGAAATTATTTTGGATTTCCTTAAATCGGAAATAAATAAAAATGGTCAGAGTTGGGCTTTTGCTGTTGTTGCATATAAACATAGATATCCAGCCTGTTGGAGATGTAAGACGGAATTAGTATGGAAAGTTGAAGACGAGTGGTATATCTCTATGGATAGAAAATCCAAAATCCAAGATCCAAAATCCAAACAAAATTTAACCCTAAGAGAAAGGATGATTGAAATTGCTAAAAAAATAAAATGGATGCCGGAGTTTGGGTTAGATCGAGAATTAGATTGGTTAAAAAATATGCATGACTGGTTGATCTCCAAAAAAAATCGTTATTGGGGACTGGCTCTTCCTATTTATGAGTGTCCCGCCTCCGCTAAGGCTTCGGCGGGTAAAGGATGTGGAAACTTTGAAGTTATTGGGTCGAAAGAAGAATTGAAAAAAAGAGCTATTGTGGGCTGGAAAGAGTTTGAAGGTCATACGCCTCATAAACCTTTTATTGACGAAGTAAAAATAAAATGTCAAAAATGCGGAAGACCGTTGTCACGAATTAATGATGTAGGAAATCCTTGGCTGGACGCAGGCATTGTTCCTTACTCAACAATTAGCAAAGATAATCAAGGTGAACCATTTTACAACATCGATAAAAATGAATGGCAAAAATGGTTCCCTGCTGATTTTATTACGGAGTCTTTTCCGGGTCAATTCAAGAACTGGTTTTATGCGCTTATTGCCGAATCAACCGTCCTTGAAAATGAACCGCCGTTTAAAAGAGTTTTGGGTTTTGGAACACAACTTGGAGAAGATGGCCGACCGATGCATAAGAGTTGGGGTAATGCCATTGAATTCAATGAAGGTGCGGACAAAATAGGAGTTGACGTAATGAGGTGGATGTTTGCGCGTCATAATCCGGCTGATAATATGCTTTTTGGGTATAAAAAGGCTGATGAAGTAAGGCGGCAGTTTTATTTGATGTTATGGAATATATACAAGTTTTTTGTGGAATATGCAAACTTAGACCACCACACCCCAAAGGGGCCCCTGGCGATAGTCTCAAAAAAAGTATCTTCGCTTTTATCCTCAAAAAACATACTTGATAAATGGATCTTGAGTCGTTTTACTGGTTTGGTTATTTCTGTGGAAAAAAATCTTAAGGAATTTAGTGCAAAAGATGCTGCTCTTGAAATTGAAAAATTTGTTTCTGACCTCTCAACTTGGTTTATTAGGAGAAGTCGTGATCGGGTTTGGGTTAATTCAGATAACAAAATAGATAAGAATAATTTTTATGAAACGCTTTACTATATCCTGGTTAATCTATCAATCATTATCTCTCCTTTTATTCCATTTGTGGCCGAAGAGATTTACACTAATTTGACCGGCGGTGAGTCGGTTAATTTGGAGAATTGGCCCTCCTTCGCTAAAGCTTCGGAGGGTAAACCAAAAATAAATGAAAAATTAGAAAGAGAAATGGAGGTAGCACGTAAAATTGTTGAAGTTGGGCAAGCGGAGAGAAAAATATTAGGCGTCAAGATTAAAATGCCTTTGGCTAATATTAAGTTGAAAGTTGAGTTAATAATTAATATTAAATTAATATCGGAGGAAGTTTGGGATGTTGTTTTGAAAGAATTAAATATCAAGAACATTATCATAAACGGCAGCTTCCACTATCCGGAAAAAGAAATAAAAGTAACCGACGCTCAATTGGAAAAAGAAGGAAAGCTGAGAGAATTAATTCGTGAAATTCAATCACAACGGAAATTAAAAAGCTTAAAAACTGACGAAAAGATTAACTTGACAATTCCCAGAGAATTTGAAAAAGAAGAAGATTTTATTGCTAAAAGAGTATTAGCAAAAAAAATCAGCTTTGGAGATAAAGTCGAGGTGCAATAACATGAATATTTTTTCCCTAATCTTTCTTTCAGTTTTCGGTTTATTTAATTTACTCGGTTTGAGTCAAGAACTTTTCTTTCGTCAACTTATTTATTTATTTTTAGGATTTTTAGGATATTTTATAATAAAATCTATTGGCTCGCATTTTTTTAGAATAAATAATAAATTTTTTTACTGGTTTTTTATTACCGTTTTAATAGTAACATTTTTAGTGGGTCTTGAGGTAAAAGGTTCAAAGCGTTGGCTAAATTTTTATTTTTTTAACTTTCAGGGCTCCGAATTTTTTAAGGCTTTTTTTATATTATTTTTTGCGGAAATTTTAACTATCAAAAATTTATTAAGTAATTCATTTCTTAATTTTATTAAAGTCTTTTTGTATTTTTTGATTCCATTTATTATTATTTTTAAACAACCGGATTTGGGAAATGCCATGATTTATTTTTTTATTTTTTTTACGCTTTTAATGTTTTCTAATTTTTCAAAAAAATATCTTGGTTATCTGGTTGGTTTAATAGTTACTTTTACGCCGGTTGGTTGGCTAATAATGAAGGACTATCAAAAAGCCAGAATTCTAAGTTTTATTAGTCCGCATTTGGATGTTCAGGGTTCTGCTTATAATATGATTCAATCCGTTATCACGATCGGATCAGGAATGTCTTTTGGCCGAGGACTTGGTTTGGGCACCCAATCCAGGTTATTTTTTTTACCGGAAAATACGACCGATTTTGCATTTGCGTCCCTTATTGAACAATTTGGTTTTTTCGGCGGCTTTTTTGTTTTAATTTTTTTTACGATAATTATTATTTACCTGACTAAAAAAACAATTTATTTTTATTATCAAAAGTCAGAAGTTGATCAAAAGAAATTTCTTTATTGCTTAGGAATGTTGACATATTTTGTTTCTCAAACAATTATTAATTTGGGCATGAATATGGGGATTATGCCAATCGCAGGCATAACTTTGCCTTTTATTTCATATGGTGGGTCTTCAGTTATGGCATTATTGATCGGGTTTGCATTAATACCATAAATAAAACAAACAGTTAAATATTAAACTGTTAAAACCTAAAAAAACTATTAAACCTTAAATTACTAAACATATTTAATATTTAAAGTTTTAATAGTTTATTTAACTGTTTAAGTTTTAACCGTTTAACTGTTTAATATCTGATTGAAGTTATGTGTTTTTATTGTATAATTTATATCTATGATTATGTATGCGGTTGTTAAAACAGGCGGAAAACAATATCTTGTCCGCGAGGGAATGGAGATAACAGTTGACAGAATTAATAGCGAACCCGCCTCCGCTACCTCTTTCGCTGAAGCTTCAAAGGTCAAGAAAGCTACGGTGGGCAAAGGAAAAAAAATAGAATTAGAAGCTCTATTAAAGTTTGATGATGGAGGAAAAACGTTTGAATTAGGAAAACCTTTCTTAAAGGAAAAAGTCACCGCAGAAGTAATTGATAATGTTTTAGGAGAAAAAATAAGAATTGCTAGGTTTAAAGCGAAATCAAGGGAAAGAAAAGTGAGAGGATTTAGGCCAAAATTGACAAAATTAAAAATTATTAAAGTTTAATGGCACACACGAAGGCGCAGAAAACAGTTAAAGGAAATCGTGACTCAAGGTCAAAAAGACTTGGAGTTAAGATTTTTGGAAATCAGGAAGTAAATCCCGGCAATATTATAATTCGTCAAAGAGGGACAAAAGTACATAATGGAGTTGGGACTATTTTAGGTAGAGATTTCACAATATCAGCAAAAATTAAAGGAAAAGTAGAGTTTTATAAAAAACAAGGTGATTCTTACGTTAGGGTAGTATAATTATTGAATGATCCAGGATATTACTTCGTTATTAAATCAAATTAAAATAGATAAGGACATCTTTCAGAAATCAAGATTACTTGAGTATGTAATTAAAGAAAAAAATTTCCGTATAATTGATCTTGCTAATAAGATCGGATATAAATCTTCGTATGTTTGTCACCTTTTACGTCTTAAAAAAATCCCCGAAGCTATCGTCGACGGGTATTATTCTAAATCGATTAGCTCAAGTCATATATACATTCTTTCAAGACTTAACGATACAAAACATATGATTCAGCTTTACGAAAAAATTTTAGGAGAAAATTATACCGTTAAACAAACGGAAAGCGCTGTCAGAGATTATCTTTATCAAGTAAAAAGTATTGGCAAGTATATTAATAAAGAAAGTACAGAAAAATTGACTCAAAAAATTAAAGAAAAATATCCGGAATTGAACATTCAAATTATTCAAACGAGGATCAAAGGAAAAGTGATTTTGGAAGTGAAGGGGGATTTGGAGAAAAGTTCAAAAATACTAAAACAGATTTTGGAAAAATTAAATAGTTAATTATTTATCACAATATTATGAATACGAATAAAGCTCCTAAAATTGCGATTTTTGAAGGCAGAAAAATTCGAAGGCAATGGAATGAAAAACAAGAAAAATGGTTTTTTTCTGTGGTGGATATTATTCAAGTATTAACAGATCAAATTGATTTTACTCGTGCAAGGAAATATTGGAATAAACTTGCTGAAAGACTTCGAAAAGAAGGAAGTCAGGTGGTGACAAAATGTCACCAACTGAAAATGCAGGCGAGTGACGGAAAATTTTATAAAACTGATGTAGCTGATGTGGAGACTCTACTTCGTCTGATTCAAACAGTTCCAAGTCCAAAAGCCGAACCAATAAAGCTATGGTTAGCTCGTGTTGGTTTTGAAAGAATTCAAGAAACTACTGATCCGGAAAAATCAATTAATCGGGGAAGAATGAATTGGCAAAGACTGGGTCGAAGTCAAAAATGGATCCAACAAAGGATGATGGGTCAGGAAATCAGAAATAAGCTAACCGATTATTGGAAAGATAATGAGATTAAAGAAAAGGACGAATACGCCATTTTGACTAATATCATCCATCAAGAATGGAGTGATCTATCAGTCAGAAAACATAAAAAATTTAAAGGCCTGAAGACGCAAAACCTTCGTGATCATATGACAGACGCAGAATTAGTCTTTACGGCACTAGCAGAGCTTTCGACGCGTGAGATTGCAGAAAATATGGAATCAAAAGGGCTAGAGGAAAATAAAATCCCTGCGAAAAAAGGTGGGCGAATTGCCAAAAACGCCAGGTTAGAATTGGAACAAAAAACAGGAAAAAAAGTTGTTGCTCAAGAAAATTATCTTGCTTATGAAGAACAAAAAAAGATAAAGGATAGATAAAGTGTCCAAAGGTATCTTTCCTCATTTATTTTCCTTTCTAGCAATCTAATCTCCCCATTTTGTAGGTTATAAGCGGTTGACAGCCTACTACATCATAACATTAGAATGTAGTATGGTTAGAAATTCACGTTTTGTTTTATCTGAGGATCTTTTGGAAAAGCTATTTGATTTATTTTTTGAAGTAGTAGGTAATAAATCATCAAAAGATGAATTCAGAAAAATATTTATAGATCTTTTAACGCCTGCAGAAAGAATAATGTTAGCCAAAAGAGTGGCGATTATTTATTTATTAATGAAAAAAATAGAATATTATAATATCTGTGACCGTTTAAAAGTTTCTCCTACGACTGTAGCTAAATATGCTCTTCTAATGGAAAAAAGTGAGGGAATTGTTCCTACTTTTAAACAAATAGTTAAAATAGATAAAGTAAAAATTTTTCTCGAAGAAATATTTAATAATATCTTTGCTCCAGGAAAAGTAGGGGTTAACTGGAAGATAGCCTGGGAAAATAAAATCAACCTTGAAAAGAAAAAAACTTTCGGAATATAAACACACTCCATTATAACATTATAATGTAGTATTTTAGGCTAAGTTTTTTGTTTCAGTTGTGTTATTAGAGTTAGTTTTAGTATTTGTTATTATTTATTGATATGATATTTTCTTCAGTTATTTTTATTTTAATTTTTTTAGTAGTAGTTAATTATTTTCAGTTAGTTACTTTTACTTCGTTAGTTGTTGGACCAAAAATTAAAACAAGTGTTATTGTTGACGAATGGATTCTTAAAACAATCAAAAAAAAGACCGGTTTGGTACTAAAAAATGTAACTATTTTTCATGATCAAAGACCATACGCGATGATGGGAGGGATTTATCCTTTTCCAATGTTGATTATTTCCGAAAAAATGTATAAGGTTTTTAATCATGACGAGATGGAATGGGTTATCCTTCATGAAGCTGGCCACCACGTGCTTTGGCATAATTTGAAAGCGATTATTATTGAGGGAATAATTCTTACTTTTGGAATCAAATTAGTTTATTTATTTCAATTAAACGTTCTTCTGTCTGGTGTTCTTTCCTTATTTATGGGTATACTATCTGTTCAAATCATAAGATATATAATTGAGTATCAAGCGGATAAATATTCTATAGAAAGAGTGACCAATCTCCAAGGTGTCATTACAGCTCAAGCCAAGTTAAAAAAATATTATAAAACCAGTTTATGTAAATTATTTTTAAATTGGAATATTTCTCCAGATTTAAGAATTAAAATGGCGAATTTACGCTTAGCTGTTGAATAAATGAACTTGTTCTGATATTTTGAGATAATACTTAGGTTTTAATATTTAAAAATTTAGTATTTATTTGATATTTGTTATTTATAATTTATTATTTTTCTGAAATATGGCGTTAATCATTGTTGAGTCACCTACAAAAGCCCGAACTTTTAACTACATTTTAAGAGGATCCGCCTTCGCCAAGGCTTCGGCGGACAAAGAAAATAACTACTTCGTTTTTGCATCAATGGGTCATATACGAGATCTGCCAAAAAGCAGAATTGCGATAGATTATGAACATGATTTTAAACCGGATTTAGAGCCGATTTTAAATAAAGAAAAAATTATTACCCAACTGAAAAAGTTAGCGACGGAAAATCAAGAAATTATTTTAGCAACTGACCAAGATCGCGAAGGTGAGGCAATTTCTTATCATATTGCCTATATTTTAGGTTATATTGATGAGAATTGGCCGGACATAGGCTTTAAAAAGGGTCTGACCCTCAAGAGGATTGTCTTTCATGAAATTACTTCTAAAGCATTAACCGAAGCATTAGCAAATCCGGAAACTTTGAGACTCGATCTGGTCAAGGCTCAAATGGCTCGGCGAATTCTGGATCGGGTGGTCGGCTATGAACTATCTCCACTCCTTTGGAAAAAAACCGGTAAAAACTGGTTGTCCGCCGGTCGTGTTCAAACGGTTGCTTTACGACTGATTGTTGAGCGGGAAAAGGAAATAAAAACATTTAAAACCGAAGAATACTGTCAAATATTTGGTTTGTTTGATCCCTCCTTCGCCGAGGCTTCGGAGGGCAAGCAAAATATCAAGGCGAAATTAATTTCAAAAGATAGTGTTCTATATGAACAAAAATACACATTAAAATTATTTGCCGGAGACTATCAATATGCAAAAACAACAATTAATAAGGATAATGTTGAGGATATAAAACAGGATTGTCTCAACGATAAATTCAAGGTCTCTGATGTCATTGAATCAATCGCTCCCCGTTATCCAATGCCGCCATATACTACCTCACTTTTGCAACAGGACGCTTATTATAAACATGGTTTTTCCTCAAAACAAACGATGCGACTGGCTCAAGATTTGTATGAACGAGGGCTTATTACTTATCATCGTACCGACTCATTTAACTTGTCTGCACGATTTGTTTTTCCGGCTAAAGAATATATTGAGAAAAAATATGGGAAAGAGTATGCGCTGGAAAAACCAAGAGGATTTAGAACCCGATCAAGATCCGCTCAAGAAGCTCATGAAGCAATAAGACCAACAAAGCTTCTCGAAGTAAAAGCCGCTTTTAAAGGAAAAAAAGAATCAAAATTAACGGTTAATCATCAAAGACTTTACACGTTGATCTTTAACCGCGCGATTGCAACCCAGATGAAAGAAGCTTCGATAAAGACGGTCAAAACAGAGATTATTTCTGATAAAAATTATTTGTTTGAAAGTGAACAACAGCAAGTAATTTTTGATGGGTTTTTAAAAGTCTTTGATCCGTTTTATGTTAACAATCATCAAACAATAATTAAATTGGAAAAAGGTATGGAAATTGGAATAAAAACACTGGAGGAAAAAGCCTTACTCAGCAAGGCGCCACCTCGTTATAACGAAGCCTCATTAATCAAAACATTGGAAGAAAAAGGAATCGGCAGACCTTCGACTTATGCAATGATTATTTCGCTCATTCAAATGAAAAATTACACTGAAAAAGACGGCCGCTACTTTATCCCAACTTCAATCGGAACTTCTATATGTGATTATCTCTCAAGCAGTTTTCCAACAATCTTCGATCTTTCTTACACGGCAAATCTAGAAGATGGACTGGATCGAATTGCCAATAAAGAGGAAGACTATATTAAGTTACTGAGAGATTTTTATACGCCATTTAAAAAAGAATTGGATTTGAGAATTGAAGACAGCTCAATATTAAAAATAGAAGATGACGTAAAAGGAATTTGTCCGGAAGATGGAGGAAATTTAATTTCTCGCTTTTCCCGTTTTGGAAAATTCATTGCCTGTGCGAACTATCCAAAGTGTAAGTACACCAAGTCAATTGTAAAAGTGGTCAAAAACAGAAAATGCCCGCTTTGCCAGGGCGATGTTGTGGTAAAATTTACTAAGACTAAAAAAAGATTTTACGGATGTGGGAATTACCCGAAGTGTAAGTGGAGCGCCTGGACGTTAGGAAAGAGTCCATCAAGTTTGTCAAGTTAATCAAGTTTTTCAAGATCAGAAATATTTCTTGATGAACTTGATAGACTTTATAACTTGATAAACATAATATATGAAATACATATTTATTTCCGGTGGGGTTATTTCGGGAATTGGCAAAGGTATTACGGCCGCGTCCATTTCCCTTCTTCTTAAACAAGCAGGTTATCGAGTTGCTCCATTAAAATTTGAAAATTATCTTAATTTGGATGCCGGTACAATTAATCCGATCGAACATGGAGACGTTTTTTTATGTGAAGATGGTACTGAAGCAGATATGGATATTGGAACTTACGAAAAATTTTTAAATGAAGACATGGGTAAGGATAATTTTGTCACGATAGGCGAAATTTATAAAACCGTTATTGACAGGGAACGAAGATTTGAATACAAAGGTGAAGATGTTGAAGCCATTCCTCATATTACCAATGAAATTATTGACAGAATTAATACATTGGGAAGAAAGAAAAAAGCTGATATTGTTATAATTGAATTGGGTGGTACGGCCGGGGAATATCAAAACATTTTTTATTATGAAGCGTCCCGAATTTTAACTTTAAAGAATCCAGGCGACGTCATCCACGTCCACGTTTCATATGTCCCAACTCCAAATCATCTTGGTGAACCA
>Ga0265292_1002557_pt1 | contig 12459 bp, 13 predicted proteins | sample Munlanlewell296A_FD_189080 | JGI IMG/M metagenome (GOLD analysis project Ga0265292, IMG submission 189080) | Leachate microbial communities from a municipal landfill in Southern Ontario, Canada - Leachate well 296A | ecosystem: Engineered > Solid waste > Landfill > Unclassified | place: Canada...
GAAATGTTGCAACTTTTGATTTATCCCAATCAACATACTTGGTCGAATCAGCTTTTGCCCAAAACTCTCTTTCTTTTTTTTCACTATTAAATTTTGGTATGCTTTTTAACTTCTTCATTGTAGATCTCTCTTTCTCTTTTGTTCATATCTCTTGCAGAAATAACTCGAATGAATTCATTTCTTGTTGTGAATACAATAAACAAGCATCGGTCCAAATCTGTTCTACCAAGAAGAAACCATCTGCTCTCAAACTTAGAGTGCTCTTTATCGCTTGATAAAATAATTGGTTTATTAAAAAATACTTGTTCACATTCGATGATTTTTACTTTGTGATGAATCCAATTCTTTTCTGAATTTCCTTTGTCCCATTGAAAGCGCTCATATTTTCCAAATATTTCAATTTCCACAATTGTATATTATAAAAGTATACAAAAAATAACAAGTGAAGATATTGGGATAAACCCAAACTGATCGGCAGGGACAATTCCTTACGAGATTCTAACCAACATCAACACACGCGTACCAAGAGTGTATCTAGAATGATCTATTCAATCTATTTCCACCGAAACAGAAAAAACCGCTAACAGTTTTTGTTCAAGCGCTTCAATCCCTTCTCTAATTTTTTCTCTTGTTGCTTCTGTCTCTTCTGAAATATCGGAAATCATTTTTTTGTAGTAGTTGATTCCGTCCGACAAGTTTGCGGTGAAGGTATTATAAAACTCTTCTTCTTTTGAAGAAACCGCACTTCCGTTTCCGTCCATCTTTTTCTGCAAGTAGTCAATATAAAGCCCGAGCTCTTTTACAAATAAATTCGGGCGGCTCTTGTGAGTTATTAAATCAATTCTGCCGTAGATATGATCAACCATTTCCTTCAGAGTTACAATTTTAGAATAGTATGCAAGGTTTGGTCCCGGGCATACAGATACAGAGCGGCTCTGTTTTGGTGTTTCAATATTATTCACGATTAAAGCGGGAACGGTGAGTCCTTCGCACAAACAAACTTTTGTAACGATTTTATCAAATGCTTTTTGATACTCATCCGCTTCTAGGCTGCTGTTTTTCAAATCGGTAATTTTTTTGTTGATGAATGTTATAGAAGCTGTACACAATGGTTTATCTGAGTAATCTTTATTTGAGACCAAAAATTTCTTAGGACACGGACTTCCAGGTTTGCCATTTTCAACTCTTTCCAATTTTTCAATGTCCTTACTGTTGCCGCGCAGACTATTGAAAGGAACACCCAGCGGAGAGATGTCGCTTAAATATAAATCCTCTTCACCCGCAGCAGAAAGTTTTTGCAGAGTGTAATCATCAACGTTCATAACTTCCGGTACTAACAGAAACGGGCTTCCCCATCCAACTGATTTAACTCCGTAATAGCGAAGAAGAAATTCCTGTTCGCTTGATTTTCCAACACCGCCCTGAACAGTTACAATATAAGCCAGCTTAGTATCATCTACAGAAATTTCTTTTTTGATGAGCGCCGGAAGATAAATTTCCTTCAACGTGTTCAACAATTCATCTTTTCTGTTTTTAAATTCTTCTAATATCGGTCCCAAGAGCAAACCGTCCGTTGCAAAAGCGTGTCCGCCGCAATTCAATCCGGATTCAATTCGGAATTCGGAAACCCATAAACCTTTCTTCGCTAAAAATTTTCCTTGAATGAGCGCGGAACGGTAGTCGCTGACTTTAATAACAATCTTCTTTTTGAAACTGCCGTCTGTGTTTGGATAAAAATCCTTAAACTTTTCTATATAGCTATACAACTTGGGATTCATTCCTGCGGAAAAAACAATAGAGCTTTCCAAAGCGCTCATCGCAAATCCACGTAAAGAGGCGTGCGCATCATTATATTCTGAAGGAAGCAATTCATTGTTCGAATTATAGTTTGCTTTATCTAACTTCGTCATAATGTTTACATCAATTGAACCTGGATAAATTTTTTCTCGGAGTTTTTCTTGTAGTTCTTTTGCTATGTTCAAATCCTTTATGCTCATCATCTCATAATATTTCATTTTTAATTCAGAATAGTCCGGAAGCATTTCAAAATATTTTGTTATCTCGCTTCCCGATTCAAATGGTGAGTTCTTCAATTCTTCTAACTGTTCTTTCACAATCAGGTTGATCATATTCAAGTACGCAGTTACTCTTTTAGCGCGGGTATCTTCTGCATCGTCTTCAATTTTGATATATGGTCTTCCCAATTTTTCAAGGTAATGTTTGCGTAATTTTTCCATTAATGTATCATCCACCAACGACATGACAGATGAGATTCCGTATTTAGCTACTTTAAGCGGTGCATCAACAGAAAAGGCAACACCGAGAACCGGTATGTGAAATGTATGTCCTTGTGACTTCGTCATTTTATTTCCAAGAAATTTGAAATAATGTTTTTTTTGATCTTGATGCAGTAGAACTAATGGGGTGAGACAATTAATTATTTTCACTCGTTATAGCGCTACCTTACGCGGCTAAAAATAATAATTAATTTTCTGCGAACTTTGTGTGGATGGCGTTTGTAATCAACTTTTACAATACTTTTACAATACTGCTTTGGGTATAATTTTGAGGGAAGAACTGCCGAATGGACGGGAAAAATTGTTGATATTTACAAACCAATCCGGAGGGCTCTTTCTTTTATTAATTGTCCGTATCGCTTTTTAGTATCTTCATTTAAGAAACTCATTTCGATAAGTGAATACCACCCGGTAAAATTCTTGACAAATTTATTGTAAATACTTGTTATTGTTTTCCGATTTATTCCCAGGTTATCTGCTAGATAATCAAAGTCCGCTCTCTTCAAGTTCGCCTTTTTCCCTTTTATAGGAAGAGCTAATTCTTCTTTATCCTCCGGCAGCAATAATTTAGTCGAAAGAAGATCATAAGCCGGACTAAGTTTTATATCATCTGATTCGTCTCTAATCAATGAAAAATTTTTTAAATGCATATCCGAATTACCGGTTAAATAGCAGAATAAAATTATCTCAAACAAATTTATTACATCGTTACCCGGAAAGGAAGAATACCGGAGGATTGCTTTTCCAACTTGTTCTACAGAACCTTGATATTTTCTTTCTGTCAATACTTCTAATAGTTGCGCAAAATCTTCGACGTGCACTTTTTCCTTTGTTGTTCTGTCAAATCTTTTACTTATGTAAGCGAGTTCGCCGGATTTTAATCTAATTAAAGAATGCTCTGCCGTGTTAATGCCGGTTATCTTTGCAAGATGCATTGTTAAATCTTCTATCTCAGGCATCTGCGGAAAATCTTTATGAGGCGGTTTTAAAATGTAATTACCCCACAAGCCAACTATTGAAAGCCACGGCGATTCTTTTTTGTTTTTACCTTTTTCACGAAGTGATCCCTTCGGGACGAGATCAACTGATAACTTCGGCTGCACACCGGTAATCGAAACACTCCGCTGAAGTATATTCACTGCAAGCTTTTCTATCTCGGTAAGACTTACATCAAGAAACGGCGGAGTTGCAGTGCCGAAAAATTTTTTACTGCACTTTGAATGAAAATCTTTTTCCGAATTATCAAGATTCTCATAACAGAATAAACATTTTTGTGTGCTCATGAATTTTCTTCAATTATTCTTTCAACGCCCACCGCGCCAATTGTGTCTTTGCAGAATGTCAATAGTAATTCCATTCTATCGCGTGGATTTATTTTCCAGTTCGTTTGAGCAATATCAAGCAGCCATCCTTCGGGAATCAGACCGTCAAAAAAGGGAAGCATGTTTTTGCTCGAATATTCTTCTTTCCTCAATGGCATTGTTAAGCTTACCGGTCTTACATCTTTGTTTGATAAATATTCTTCGTTGTATGTGAAGCTGATTCCGTTTTCATCTTCCTTTATGATGCCGGCAAATAAATTTTTGTAATAGACCTTACCGGACTTACTCATCTTTGTCCCTCTTTTCTATTTTCACCGGACCTAATTGATGACCGAACAAAAATAATACTTGATTTACTTTATCCAATTGTAATGTAGATTTGCCTTGTTCCAATTCCCTAATGAAACGCAAACCAACACCGGCGCGCTCTGCAAGCTGAGGTTGTGTTAACCCGAGCTTCTTTCTTTTTTCTTTTACGAATGCAGATATTAAACTTGTCTCAGACATAATGTTATACCCGAATGGGTGTAAAAATTGTTCGCTGTCTAAAAATTATAACCTTACGGGTATAAAAGCAATAGAAATTTTATGAAAAGTGCCGAGTGGGTAAGAATCAAATTGTTTCAAAAACACAAATGCTATTCCACGGAGTAAATGGATTCACACAGATTTAATTTTATTCTCGTTAGTAAATATTTTTCTTTTTTAAGTATGATTCAAAAGAATTTGAAACTGCCTTTGCGTAAATATCCATCAGTTCATCTTTACTTGAAACACAAACGCCAAGATCGTTTAATAAGCCATCGTGCAAACCGTAAATCCACCCGTGAACAGTAAGATTTTTTCCATCCTTCCATGCATCTTGTACAATTGTTGTTTGGCAAACATTAATTGCTTGTTCTATTACATTAAGCTCGCTAAGAAAATCTTTTTTATCTTTTTCATTATCCAAGTTGTCAATCAGATCATTATACTTTTTATGAATGTCCCGGATATGCATCAGCCAGTTGTCAACTAATCCGTGTCTCTCATTTTTATAAGCCGCATTAACGCCACCGCAGCCATAGTGTCCGCAGACAATAATATGTTTTACCTGCAGAACATCAACCGCGTATTGAATCACCGACAAACAATTCAAATCCGTATGCGCTACAACATTGGCAACATTTCTATGAACAAACAATTCACCGGGAAGAAGATTAACAATTTCATTAGCCGGCACTCTGCTGTCTGAACAGCCAATCCAGAGGTATTCCGGTTTTTGTTGATGAATAAGTTTTTCAAAAAAATCCGGAGTTTGGGCTTTAATATTATCTGCCCATTCTTTATTGCTCTTAAAAAGGTGGCTAAGTTTTTTCATGTTTTCTCTCAATGGCATTCTAATGTACTTCCGCCGATGAACTCGCGCAGTACAGAGTCGCCCGGAACGGGAGTATCATCTTCAACCGGTTCTATTGATTCCAACATTTTTCTAACACGGGCGGCACGAATGTATGCATCCTCTCTCAAAGGATCGTTCGAGTATTTCTTTTCCCATTCCGCAAAATGTGTTAATAATTTTGGTCTGTAGAGAGGAACTTCGAACGGCATTGACGTATTAACGATATAATCAGCCGTTCCGCTGTAAGGAAGAATATTTCTCTTCTCCGCTGAACGTACATAATGCCAATGCAAAAGTGTTTGTTCCGGTTTGTATGCTCGGTGAACAGAATCGCGAAGCATTCTTCTGATTAATCTTAAATCTGTCCAGCGAATATATTGACCATCCGGCATTTTCATTTGAAGTAACGGTTCTAAGTACAATTTAAATTTCTGTGCGGATGGAATCTCCCGGCTGAATTCCGGGAACAATCCGTGTAAACTATCAATAAGTAAAACTTCGTGATCGTGTAGTTGAAGCGGTGTGCGATCGGGAAATCTTTTCCCCATCTTAAAATCATAGTAAGGAATTTTTACTTCTTCGCCGGCTGCAAGACGTTTAAGGTGATCATTTATCATTTCAAGATCGAGCGCTTGCGGAGTTTCAAAATCGTAATCGCCAAATTCATCTTTGGGGTGCATTTCGAGATCGAAGAAATAATGATCAACAACCAACGGAACAAAGCTCATTCCCATTTTTTTCAAGCGCTGTTCAAGTTTAAGAGTAGTTGTTGTTTTGCCCGATGACGATGGTCCGCTTACCATAACCATTTTTAGTTTGTCGCTTCTTTCCTTAACCATCTCGGCGGCGGTGTCAAGTTGTGTTTCGTAAAATGTTTCCGCTTCGTGAACTATTTGAGGAAAATCTCCTTTCCTAATTCTCTCATTTACAGATTCAACCGTATGAAGATTATGCGCTGCAGCCCAATCCAACGAGCGCCAAACTTTTTTCCATGGTATAAGTTCGTTCGGTTTTGAAAAGTGGCGCGAGTTTTCTCTTCTTCTTTGAGCGGCTTCTTCGCGGTAGAGAATAAATTCCTTTGCTACTTTTGCATGTCCGTTCTCAATCAAAACTTTTTCGATTATGTCTTGAATTTCTTCAACGTGAGGTTTGTATCCATCTTCAAAAGTTTGTTCCATCAAAGCAACAACCTGTTTGGACAGTTCAGCGGCTTTTTCTTTGTCACGCCCGCCAACTGAAACGGCGGCTCTATAAATTACATTAGCAATTCTTTCGGGGTTGAAAGGAACAACTGCCCCGCTTCGTTTGATTACATACTTGAATTTGCTCATTGAATACTCCATTTACTTTGCGCTCTTAGCGGCGCTGCGTGAAAATTTCTTCGCTTCAAACATACTGCTTTTATCATTTTTTCTCTATCTCATTCAGCGATTCTGGTATTCAACAGTTTGGCTTAACAGAATTTTCTCTGCATAGGAAAATATTGACGGCGCACCTCCTGTATGCCAGAACAAAACTGTGTCATTCAAATTAAACTCACCCTGCCGTATCATATCAACTAAGGCACCAAAAGCTCTTCCGGTATAAACCGGGTCGACAAGTATTCCCTCCGTTTCGGCTAAAAGCTTGATTGCATTTTTTTCCAATTCTCCAACCACGCCATATCCCTCGCCTACATATTCAGTTCTAAGAATGAAATCCTCTTTTATAAAAGTGTGATCAATTCCTAAAAACTTTGCTGAGGAATTAGTAAGATTCAGCAGATGTTCGGAGTAGATTAAATTGCCAAATTCTTCCTTGTCTATTTGAATACCAATCAGATCAACTCGTTAACTGCTTCAACAAAACCGACAATACCGATTTCACTTGATCCACCGTAAGGAACAATATAAGGCTTCTTACCGAGTCGAGATAATTCTTCTGAAATCTGAGGAATCTTTTCTCCTTTACGAAATGTGCCGTCCCAATGGACATGTGCGCTGAATAATTTATCGAGTAAGAAATTTCCTTTAGGAAATTCCGGTTCTGATCCACCAAGAACAAGATGACACTCCAAACCGCTAGTTGCGCATGCCGCGGCTGTTTGTCTGCAATGATTTGACTGCTCTGCCCCGCCTGTAATAATTGTATCGCATCCTTTTAATAGCGCATCACCAATAAAATATTCTAATTTACGTGTTTTGTTTCCACCAAAGGCGAGTCCGGTTAAGTCATCTCTCTTAATAAATATTCTAGGTCCGCATAATTTTTTAGATAACTGTTTAAGCCCGGTAATTGGGGTAGGAAAAAATCCTAATTGTTTTTTTGGCAAATCAATTTTTATCATTTAGGATGACCAACTGTTAATGTTGAGCAACTTTAGCGCGATGGATATGAATTGTTTTCCAAACATCACCAAGAACGTAAGCTTCATTTTTTAACCATTGCTCTTGCAGTTCTTCACGGGAAGGATAATCACAAACAATCATTGACCCAATCATTTTTTCGTTATCATCAAGTATTGCCGATGCGTAGAGCCACTTACCTGCATCAAACATTTCTTGAGCATATTTCAAATGATTCTCACGAACAGCCATTCTTCTTTCTAAAGCTTTATCGTCCGTGCCGTCATAACCTAAAACTATGAATTGCATTTTTTGTCTCCGTTAATAAACTGTTATAATTATCACCCGTTAACCAATTTCATTCCCGATTCGCTTTTCCTTTGTCCCTTAATTTGTTTTGCCAGAATATTGATGCGATCCAATTCATCCTTGCTAAGTTTTATTTCCACCGAATGAATATTTTCCATCAAATATTTTCTTCTCTTTGTCCCTGGAATTGGAAAGATCTCCTTTCCCTGTTCAAACAACCATGCAAGCGCAAGCTGACTTGCAGTGCATCTTTTCTCTTTGGCAATTTGTTCAAGCACTTCAACAACTTTTAAGTTTGCTTTGAAATTTTCTTCTTCAAACAAAGGCACTTTTTTTCTGAAATCGTTTTGGTCGAACAGATTTGTGTCTTTTATTTTTCCGGTTAAAAATCCGCGACCAAGCGGACTATATGGAACAAGAGCAATATTGAGTTCTCTGCATGTTGATAAAATTTTGTCTTCCACATCCCTCACCCAAATCGAGTATTCTGTTTGAAGCGCTGCAATTGGATGAACTTTAGATGCACGTCTCAAACTTTCGGCAGAGGCTTCCGATAATCCAAGATACTTTACTTTACCTTCTTTTACCAGATCCGCCATTGCGCCAACAGAATCTTCAATAGGAACATTTGGATCGACACGATGAAGGTAATATAAATCGATGCTATCAATTCCCAATCTTGTAAGACTCGCATCGCAAGCTTGCTTTGCATACTCCGGTCTTCCGCTTATACCCGCCTCATTAGGGAGGAAACCGAATTTTGTAGCGATGATTGCTTCACTCCTTCTTTCCTTCAGAGCTTTCCCAACCAATATTTCATTATGACCATTGCCGTATACATCGGCGGTATCAAAAAAATTTACTCCGTTATCAAGTGCCGCGTGAATTGTGGCAATCGATTCTTCATCATTTGTGGCTCCATACCACTCAGACATTCCCATGCATCCCAACCCGATGATTGAAGAGTTGAGATCGCTATTTCCAAGTTTTCGTTTTATCATTTTAATTTCCTTTTTTCTTCTTTCCTTTCTTCCTTCCTTCCTTCCCTCTCATTCTTTTATAATTTCCACAACATCTATTTTGTTTGGCACCACGCACAAAAATTCAAACGGTTCATCTCCCAAAGTAGTATAGGAGTGAGGAACTCCGGCGGGAATGAATACAACATCATCTTTTTTCACAACAAATTTTTGTTCTCCTATTACAACATCCGCGTTCCCGCTTAAAACAAGCTGTTCATGTTCAACCGTGTTCGTGTGCATTGGCATTCCTCCGCCCGGTGCAATAGAAAACTTTCTCATCGCAAAGTTTGGTGCTTCAGTAGAACTGATTAAGACTTGCCGGAATGTTTTTGTTCCGGCTTTAACTTCTTCTTTAGCAACAGCACTAATTTGTTTGACAAACATTTTTTTACCTCTTAGTAATTAATTAATTCGGCATTTATAATTTCTAAAACTCGTTTTCTCGTGAGGTATAATTTAACTAAATGCTTTATTAGATTTTAACCCATAATAAGTTTTTGTAATTTTCCGATAGCCGATTTTAATTCAGCAATTTCAGAACATCTTATTAGGTCCGATCATGAAATTCATCAAACTGCTTATTGTTATCTCTCTAATCACAACGTCATTTTTAACTGCATCTTCAAAAGGAAAACTTCTGACAACGGCGGAGAAATCAAACTTTGAGTCAACTTCCCGTTACAGCGAGGTGATGGATTTTTTCAAACAACTAAAAAAAATCTCTCCGAATATTAAAATAGAATCAATCGCTAAAAGTATAGAAGGAAGAGATATCCCGCTTATCATAATGGGTAAACCGCTTGCTAAATTACCCAAAGATTTGAAAAGGGATAAACGAATTGTAATTTATATTCAGGCAAACATACACGCCGGCGAGATTGAAGGAAAAGAAGCGGTTCAGATGTTAGCAAGGGATATTCTGCTTAAAGAAACTCCCGACTACTTGAAAAATGTTGTTCTTCTCATCTGCCCGATCTTCAACTCCGATGGTAATGAACAGATCAGCAAACAAAACAGAACAAATCAGAACGGACCGGTGAACGGTGTTGGAGTTCGTTATAACGGACAGATGCTCGATCTGAACCGCGACGCAATGAAAGTTGAAACTCCCGAAGTTTACGGAATGATCACAAACGTTTTGAAAAAATGGGATCCGGCAATAATGCTCGATCTTCATACAACAAACGGATCATATCATACAGAGCCGTTAACTTATACATGGATGATGAACGGCAACACAGATAGAAACCTTGTCAATTATATGCGCGATAAAATGATGCCCTGGATGAAAACAACTTTGACGGAAAAGTATAACACGCCAAATGTTTTTTACGGCGAGTTTAGAGATATGCGCGATCCGGGCAAAGGATGGGATTCATACGCTTTTGAGCCGCGCTACATTGTAAATTACATCGGCTTGAGAAACCGCTTATCTATATTAAATGAGAATTATGTCTATGCGGATTTTAAAACGCGTGTGCTCGGTTCTTACAGTTTATTGAGGGCGGTTTTAGATTTCGCATCAGCAAATAAAGATGAAATTAAAAAAATGTTGAAAGACGCAGATGAGAGAACTATTGCGCGCGGAATGAATCCCACAGAGAAAGATTCTTTTGCTGTTGAGTTTGTAAACAAACCAACTCCAACGCCGGAAGTTATCAACGCTTACGAAATGGAGCCCTATAAAGACGCGAACGGAAGAGACAGATTACGACCAACCGACAGAGTGAAAAAAGTTTCCGTTCCCTACTTTGCGGATTATTTTCCAAAGCGAAGTGTACAATTTCCGTATGCATACATTATTACAATTCCGGATGCGCAAATTATAAATCTTCTTAAGGCGCACGGTATCAAAATTGAAAAACTTGAAAAGACCGTAACGCTTGATGTTCAGACTATCAAGACAAAAGAATTGAAACCCGCAGCGAGATTGAATCAAGGTCATTACAACAACTCGATCAAAGTTGAATATGCAAATGAGAAAAAAGAATTTGCCGAAGGAAGTTTAGTTGTACGAACCGCTCAGCCGCTTGCGAATGTTGCCGCGTATCTTCTTGAACCGGAAACCGATGATGGTTTGCTCTATTGGAATTACTGGGATAAATATTTAGTGCCTCAGTGGGGCGGAGCGTTTTTGCCTTACCCGGTTTCCAAAGTTCTTAATGCTGTTGAAATTAAGTCAAAACCTTTTTGAAAGAATAACACAACCGCGATGAAGACATATTATTTTTTTTCTTCATCAGGATTAATCAAAAATTATTGGGAGTATAAATCGTTATGAAAAGGATCATGCTTATAATAATATTGATATTGATATGCCTAACATCATCCGCACAAACTATCAAATCACCTAATGGAAATTTAACTCTTCACTTTTCGATTAATCAGGAAGGCGTTCCAACTTATAAACTTTCATATGGGAAACGGTTCATAATAAATGAAAGTAAATTAGGCATCGAATTGAAGGATCAGACTTCATTCATTAATAATTTTTCTATCGTTAAAGTAGACTCCTCCATTGTTGATGAATCATGGAATCCGGTTTGGGGTGAAGTAAAAACAATTCGCAATAATTACAGAGAACTTACCGTTACACTTCAACAGTCAAACGTAAATAACAGAGTAATCATTTTACGGTTTCGAGTGTTCGATGACGGGCTTGGTTTCCGTTACGAGTTTCCCATGCAGGATAATCTGAATTACTTTACTGTGGTGAATGAACTAACCCAATTCAACCTCGCTAAAGACCACACTGCCTTTTGGATTCCGGGAGATTATGATTCAAATGAGTACTACTATACAAAGACACGCTTGAGCGGCATTGATGCAACTCTTGGAAAAAATGTTAATGAGATTGCCGTTAAGACCATAATCGGCAAAAATTATATTCAAACACCGTTGATGATGAAATCCGATGATGGATTATATATCAACATTTTTGAAGCCTCCTTGATTAATTATCCCGCAATGCATATCGAAGTTGATCAAGCAAAGTTTATTCTAACTTCGCATCTGGTTCCCGATGCTGTTGGTAATAAAGCTTATATGCAAACCCCGTGTAATACACCGTGGCGCACAATTATTGTTAGCAATAAAGCGGAAGATATTCTGGCATCAAAAATAATTTTGAATCTCAACGAGCCCTCAAAAATTGAAGACGTGAGTTGGATAAAACCAATGAAGTATATCGGCATCTGGTGGGAAATGCATGTTGGTAAATCAACATGGAATTATGCCGATGTAAACAATGTGAGTTTATCGTCAACCGATTGGAATACTTTGAAGCCCAACGAAAAACATGGCGCTACAACAAAAAACACAAAACGATATATTGATTTTGCCGCCAAACATGGATTTGACGGTGTATTAATAGAGGGCTGGAATGTTGGCTGGGAAGATTGGTTTGGAAAATGGAAGGAAAATGTTTTTGATTTTATTACTCCATACCCCGATTTCAATATTGCCGGGCTTTCAAAATATGCTTCGGAAAAAAATGTTAAGCTTATCATGCATCATGAGACTTCTGCTTCTGTAACAAATTACGAACGCCGGATGGATGAAGCTTACGCTTTAATGAAAAAATTTGGTTATCCCGCAGTAAAAACCGGTTATGTGGGAAGAATAATTCCGCGCGGTGAATTTCATGACGGACAATGGATGGTTAATCATTACGTTCGCGTTGCGGAAAGACTTGCTGAAAACAAAATGATGTTGGACACTCACGAATCGGTTCGGCCGACCGGATTGCACCGCACATATCCCAACTGGCTTGCTTGCGAAGCTGCGCGCGGAAATGAATTCAAT
>Ga0265292_1002558_pt1 | contig 12457 bp, 13 predicted proteins | sample Munlanlewell296A_FD_189080 | JGI IMG/M metagenome (GOLD analysis project Ga0265292, IMG submission 189080) | Leachate microbial communities from a municipal landfill in Southern Ontario, Canada - Leachate well 296A | ecosystem: Engineered > Solid waste > Landfill > Unclassified | place: Canada...
GATCTTTGGTCATCGCTGCGGGGTCGATCGATCCAAGGAGTAGGAGAATTTGTCTGAACTCGTCAACTACTTCGGTAAATGATCGATACACGTCGATCGTGGTTTTTGCAACTTCATCACTGGAGACAATCTGCTCGCGAAGTCGAGCTCGAATTTCCTCAAGAGCATTAACGGCAGTCGTTGTACGAGATCGCATCTCTAGATCGGCGGCGACAAATTTCGATGTCGCGTCAAGCAGTTGAGGTAGCTGATCTCGAAGAAGGACTAGCGACCGTTCGGCGGTCTCGAATCTCAGGATTACGTTCTCGAGTGATGGTTGATCATCTTGATTCATAAAGATCTCATTTCGGTGAGTTTGGTAAGAGGGCGCAGACGCTGGAGAACGATCTGGATGCGATACGACAAAGCCGCGTCTAGTTCGCAGGGTGATGCATCGGCAGGAAATGAAATAATACGATCGGCTGCCGCTGTTAGCGCACTCGATTGTCCGGTCACTTCAAACCATCGTGTCCACAACATACTTGCCCAATGAGCTCGACTGCCTTGTCGTGAATTGTGGAGGACTTCGCTGAGTTGTAAGAAGAGTGAGATTTGAGCCCGATCGTCGATGGAATAATTATGTAAGGATCCTGCCAACTCCGTTATCTGCTGACCAAATCCATCGATGGTGCCCTGCGGAAGGAATGCTTCACCGCCAGATCGAACGAAGAGAAGTATTGGGTGCCCTGGGTATGCCTCCAAAAGTCGTGCGGAGGCACCGGCCCAATCGTATTCATCGCCCCCTGCATTACTACTGAGTCTGTGAAGTGCGTCGTCTACGTCAATCACGTTTGCTGTCACTAGTTCGGCGAGCAGAGTTGAGGTCGGACCTCCACCCAAATATGAAGTGATAGTTCTGCGAATGCTTTCATCGCTTGGAGAATTGAGCGTGAGTCGCCACATTTCCTGAAGGGCATTGAGGCGAGCCGGCTCGATGACTTTGTAAATCAACGTGACCACGTATCGGAGGTGGTGCTTAATCCGCTCCTCCAATTCAGTTGGCGCAACGGCAATAGACGCAAGATGGTGCCTTGACCTACCGGGCTGTGTCTGATTGGCGAATTTAAGCGTCTCCCGATCGATCATCGAGAAATCGAACCCGGTGAAATCGAGAGTGACAGTGTCTGCCCCATAGTCGACTGTGAGATCGTCGACGACTCCCACTATGGCCAACCGATGAAGTGCCTTGTCGACGAGTAATCGGACACCTTCAGAAATCCGTTGTTGATCTCTAAGGCTGAGTTCGGGATGTTTAAGCAGGTAGTTGGCGATCCCTTCGGGAATTCGCGGAATGGTAACTGTCGCTCCGGGACAAGCGCCCGCAGCCAACAAGGCGTCGAAGATATCCTGCGCCTGCAGAGTTTCACCAACTATCCAGTCGGTACGGATCGCGCGCGCCAGCGGAGAGTTTTCGGTGTCGAACTTCGCGCCCGGAAAGCTGCTGTATAGAAAAAACAATTGGCGGCCGATGTCACCAAGAATTCCGGAATTGTGGGAATAATCGTGCCGACGTTGCTTGGGTTCAATTGAGTTGTCCAGGTGTTGCTGTACGATCAAGTCATCGGGCCGACCGGAAACTATTACACAATGCGTAGGTTTTCCGTCGCGACCGGCTCGACCGGCTTCCTGGACGAAACTCTCGATGCTTGATGGGAGCCCGACATGTATGGTCCAACGAATGTTTGGTTTATCGATTCCCATGCCGAATGCTTTGGTCGCTACGAGCATGTTGATATCGTTATGTCGAAACCTTGCGGCCGTTTGCGAGCGCGTGACATCGTCCATCGGTCCGGCATACTCGTCGATGGCAGGAGCCGGAAGTTTGGCGACTTGGAACGCGGCAAGAATACGTTTCCGGACCTCTCCGACGCCAAAGATCCCCTTCGCATGCGGGACGAATACAATTCCGCATTTTGTTTCGTCGCCGTCGAGGAGAGAAAGCGAGCTTGGGGCTATGCCTAGAGCCTTTGGTACACGTTTGCGGATCGCCTCATCAAGAAGCGCGAACGTCTCAGTGTCATCGCCGATGATGAATTCGAAATGAAGGTTTGTCCGATCAAAATTGTCGGGTATTTGGAGAGCTTCGGGTTCAGTCACACTGTCAATCTCGAGCTCTCTTAGTAAGTCTCGTAAGACAGCGGGCGATGCCGTACCAGTAAGTGCTAGAAGGGGCGGTTTATCAATTTCGGTGTGACCGCCGTACCGACGAAGGCTTCGGGCGAGGCGAAGGTAGCTAGTCCGAAAGTCATGCCCCCATTCCGAAACACAGTGTGCTTCATCGATTACCGCGAGATTGACTAGCCCCATTTTTTTGGCTTCATCGAGGGCCTCGCGAAAACCTTGGATCTGTAATCGTTCGGGTGAAATCAATGTGACAAGGGCATTCCCTTTTGCGAGTGCACGATGAAGTAAGTCGCGATCCGCGGAGCTGGAGACTTGTCCAGAATGGATCGCAGCGACGCGGTCTATTCCCTCTTCCGCGAATCGACGATCTTGATCGTCGATAAGTGCCTTAAGTGGGGCAACTATAAGCGTGGTCCCAGGACGCAGCAGTATCCCAATTTGGTAAATGAGAGACTTGCCATGCCCCGTAGGTAACAGGACAAGAGAATCGCCCCCAGTCAGAAGCCGTTTCAATGCACGTAACTGTCCGGATCGAAATTCAGTTAAGCCATAAATGTATCTACCAAGTTTTGTGAGTGCATTTTCCACATCAACTCGATTAGCGGATGAAATCGAGATTGTTCGACGTTCGACGTTTAGCGGCGGATCCCATCCCGGATGGCTAGGCAATGGGACTCCACGTATCGTTACATCGAACGATGCGCTTGAAGACAAGTCAGCCCAAGTCGCTCCCCACTCAACATTGATACTTGAACAACTTTCACCACTACGGTTTTGCGTAACGTACGGATTGATCCATGTTAGAGACTTCTCCCCAAGGATCTCGATCGATTGAGGCATTATGCCGGTTGACCAGATCACATCTAGCGCGGCGAGAGATGTGAGCGCCAAATCGAATTGTGCAAAATCTATGCAATCAACTTTCAGGTTTATGCGCCAGACCCCTGATGATCCCAGCGAACCAATTGCAACACTTTCGATAATCCCATAGCAAAGACGGATGGCATTTATGACGCCGCTAACAGGCTCGTGATTGGTGGTAGCCGGCAGTACCAAACCCGCCCGCAAAACTTCAAAGAATGGACTGAAGCTAAGATTTCCGTTTGTCGCGGCTACTCGCAGCGTTCGGATACCGCGTGCACTTAGTGCATTGTCACGTCTTAGGTCGACGGTCGCAGACGAGCGATGCTGAGAACCATCGATCTCAAACACAGTTCCAGGTCCACTTGGAGGGGCGTACAGGAAATCCACCCATTGGACTGAGTCGCCTCGATCGGACTCACCGACGGATTCGAATGGGGCTTGAGGATGGAGGAACATTGCCTCAGTCGGAAATTTTCGACGAACTTCAGCGAAGAACGGTCGCTCATAGTGAGGATCCAATTGGACATGTGAGTCAATGTCGGCTGAATTCGGTGTGAATAAACTCCGCAGAATTTCCGATCCAATCATGAGCGGCCAGTCTGAGTGTTTAGTTTCGGGGACCAAAGGCATTGTTCCTCGTTGCAACATTCGTCTAGCCAACGTCACCCAATATGCTGTGTCGGATTGCAGCGAATTGTCCAACGCTCGGGACACCACCATGACCGACGACAACGAATTCGCGAGATATGGATCCTCGACAACTTGTGAGCCTCTAGGTCGACAGCCAACTGTTGTGAATCGAACACTTGCACCACTTCTCTGCCATCGTTCGCTCCAACCCGACGGATTGAGCGCACCACCCGGAAATTTTTCCGATCTGGCATTGGAAGTAGCCAAGATATTTCCACCGTTTGAATTCGAGATCGAACTACTAATTGTCATTATTCATCGTTAGCTACATTAGCGCAATGATTCATCCGGCAGATTTGGCTGACAATACCGAACTACACACAATCTAGATCGAGCGTCGAAATGACTCGCACTTCCAATTCCTGCCTCTCGCTAAAGTTGTATCGGTCCCGTTTCTGCCTCAGCGATTTTCAGATATCTATGTCGATCCATCCGAAATAATTCAGATCTCCTTCACAAGTACGAGTGAAGATCGACTCTGTTCACCACATGTCAAATGGAGCACAACTAATTTGGGTGACGTCGCCAACGCCCTCAATGACTTAAGTAAGCGCCTAAGTCCTTTCTCGGCATTTCTCCCGCAGTCTGGCGGCAGCAAGCCAGAGTGAAATTAGAGGGCGATTGAGCGCACCATTACGCGCGGCGTCCGCTTGGCCTCGTTGGCCGCCAACTGCACGATGCTCGAATCAATTTCCTGCTTTACACCGGCCAGCGGCAAGACATTCAGGACGCCCTGCCCATTGCGCATGACGTCGATGAGCTGATCGCCTTGGCACAGCACAACGCTTTGTCCGCTGATCACTATGTGAGCGGCGGCGATATCGGTATCGACATGCGCGCGCAAATAATTGAATACCGCGCGAACCGACTCAAGGCGGATACCGGCATCGAGAAGATTCTTGATCACTCGCAATTCGAGCAAATCTCGATACTGATAGATCCTTCGCGATCCGCTCCCAGACGCGTCGCAAACCGAAGGTCGCATCAAATCTGTTCGTGCCCAGTAATCGAGCTGGCGATACGAAATGCCCACAATTTGGGCGGCTTTCGTGCCACTAAAGCTCTGCTGCATAGTCATCTCAGGCTAACTGTGCTTCCGACATATGGTCAATCAACTTTGGAAATCTTCTGGGTTGATGCTGTCGATGAACTGGCGGAAGTCATCGAGGATCTCTTCCTCGTCGGCGGGTTGGACAACGATCTCCACCCCGACCTGGTCGATCAGTTCGGTGGTAGCGAAAATTGGTGCGCCGACTCGAACCGACAGCGCGACAGCATCGGATGGCCGACACGATACGACTCGCTTACCCGACGGGCTGTCGATATGTAACTCTGCGAAGAATGTATGTTCCCGCTCTTCGGTAATCACGATCTTGCTCAGTTCGCCACCCATCTCATTGATCACATTGACGAGCAGATCGTGCGTTAGTGGTCTCTCTGAAACGATTCCTTCAAGCGCGAAATGAATTGCAGATGCCTCCGGTCCGCCAATGTAAATCGGCAGTCCGCGTCGCTCGCCGCCGACTTCGCGAAGCATGAGTACTGGGGTGTTAGCCGGAACTTCAAGCTTGACGCCTTCCACTTCCATCTCCACCATGAGGTGAATCGTACAGCCGAGGTCCTATCGACCGTCCGTGTATTGCCTCGAACCGGAAGCAATGAATGCCGCACGCAATTGCTCGCCCAAGTCGGCCAGTTCGGTCAACATCGCTAGCGCGTTATCTCGTGAGGCCGGATTGCGCTGACGCAGGAGCGGAACGATGCGTTGCTCGAACAGTGCAATTTCCCGATCGGCAGAGTGTTTCCAGCCCTTCATGTGGCGTACATCGATTCCGAGTTCGAGGAACTTTGCGGCAACTCCGACAATGTCTCGATCGGATGCTGAATACAACTCGACATCTCCAACAATCCTAGGTTTGACAAGACCAGAGGCGGTCAAATCCTTTAATAGTGTCGGACTCACCGACAACTCGTTGAGCAGTTCGGTCCGGGTAAGCGACGATGTGTCGTCTCGCTTCTTTGCTGTTGAGCGGCTGGCCATGGCAGGTGCACGAGCAATCGATTGGCGAGCCGCGGGATGCCCACCGGGGCTCGACACATTTCGGATTCCGCGCGGCGCTGATTCGTCGTACGGACGCTCTGCACCGTCGCTCGTGTCGCCTTCAAGACGAGTACGAATAACTTTGAGCGGAAGATACCGCTCACGTTGTTCGCGCAGAATGAATCTCAGTCGTTCAATTTCGGTGTCGCTGAACTTTCGATATCCCGACGCGGTTCTCTCCGGTTCGATGAGTCCCTGACTTTCAAGGAATCGAATTTTGGAGATCGTGACGTCCGGAAACTCTTCAAGCAACAGCCCAAGGACTTCACCGATCGAAAAATAGTTCTTGTTGTTCATTGCCGAGTCACCTTGTCACGTTACGACTTCGGCTCCATCGAGGAAGACCATCCGAAACTTTCCGATTTGCAACTCGTCCCCATGCATGAGCTGTCGCTCTTCGACACGCTCTTGGGAGATGTACGTTCCGTTCAGAGACCCTAAGTCGCGCACGACATATGCGTCCCCGACGTGTCGCACCTCTGCGTGACGACGTGAAACCGTTACGTCATCGAGATAAATGTTGCTGTCCGGGTGGCGCCCGATTGTCACGAGATGGTCGTCGAGGGCGAATCGCTCCCCCGTTTGATCACCAGAACGGACAACGAGCAATCCTTGACCAGTTGGAGAATCGGTGATCGTGATGTGAACGTTGTCGGAGTCGCCTGGAGCATCTTGAAGCGGATCGGTTTTGGCGAGCACGATGGTGCGATGCTCAGGCAGATCGAGAACTGCTCCACACGCGGAGCAAAAACTTGAAACCGGCGGATTGCGGTGCCCGCACGAGTTACAAAAGATGTAACTCATACTCCACTTCCGAAAGTTGGCGTAAACAACTTGGGTCTCTCCATCAGGTTGAGGTTGACTGCCCCACAATACCCCTTGGAAACGCGGCGTTTAACTTTTCTTTGCCAGATTCCTCTCTTGCCTACCGATGGCCAGGTTTTGGCGAATCTTGGGAATGTAGGCAAACGCGGTGTAATAGCACAGCACGAGACCGGGCACACCTAGCACCCAACCGGTGACCTCCGCGGCCGTTGCCGTGGCGTGATCGCTCGATCCAAGTAATAGAAGTGGTACCGCCATCATCAGCAAGAAGGTGTAGCGCTTACCCAGCAGACTGACTTCAAACCGGCGCATCCCGAGAAGTGTGGCAATCACCACCGCCGCGCTCACCGCGCACTCGCGAACAACGATTGCCAATCCAAACCAGAGCGGAATGGCACCGCTAATCAATACGGCCCCTGTCCCGACGATGAACAGAACCCGATCGGTGGCCGGATCGAAGATCGCCCCAAAATCACTCGTTTGGTTGAATCGGCGCGCGACCCAACCGTCAACCCAATCGGTGATTCCCAATGCACCAAGTAGAAAGGCCGCGTTGGCGTTGTCGTCGCGTCCGAACAAGAGCCACAGGAACACGGGAATGCAAGCCAGACGCACCGCCGTGATCAGATTGGGAACCGTCAGAATATTTCTTGGTGGTCGGGCCTCGGACACTTCACGAATACTACAAGCCCGTCCTTGACCTACGATCGGTGGGCAAATGCCGACGCTATTCACACGAATCATCAATTCGGAAATACCGGGGACGTTCATCTACCGCGATTCCCTCTGTGTTTCGTTCATGACGATCAACCCGATTTCACCTGGACACGTTCTCGTGTTGCCGATCGAAGAGGTCGATCACTGGCCGGACATGTCGGATGACCTAACCAGCCACCTGTTCTATGTCGCCAGGATGATCGCCCGTGCCCAGCACCGAGCGTTCAAGTGTCGGCGCGTCGGTTTGGTCATTGCTGGCTATGAGATTCCCCATTGCCATTTACACCTGATCCCGACGAACTCAATGGACGATTTCGACTTCCACCGTGCCGCTCAGAACGTGCCGGAAACGGATCTCCAATCGGCCGCAGACAAAATAATTGAAGCACTTGGGGAATTAAAACAGGGAATCTAATTGTGGCGAACCCTTTTGGTCGTCACCAATTTCCTCGATGAGTTGTGGACCCCGATTGCGAGTGCTGTTCACCGCTGTGCCGACCTTGATCACCTTGAGAAACCTATTGACCGCCGGCTTGAGCAAATGAAGCGGAGCTACCTCGTCGTCATTGATCCATTCATCGACTCCGTCACTGTCCAATAGCACTGGCATCCGATTGTGAATCGCCCCGGCAGTCTTGTTGGCATCCGTTGTTATCAGCACACAACTGTGCAGTACAGGCTCGTCCGGTGCAGAACCAGGTTCCTTCCACGTGGTCCACAATCCGGCAACAGAAAGGAGTTCACCTTGCGTTGGGGTGAAGTAGTACGGCTGTTTGTACGCCTTTGTTGATTTGGAAGCTTCAATTGGTTTCCATTCGTAATAACCGGTCAGCGGGATGACACAACGGTGGCGCTTGAGCAGGCCACGAAATGACGCCTTCTCTGCAATCGTCTCTGATCGGGCGTTGATCAAACTTGCGGCCCGAGTGCGATCCTTCGCCCATACGGGCACGAGTCCCCACGAAAAGTTTTCCACCAATCTTTCGTTATCTCGATTCACGACTCCATAAATCGTTGCAGTTGGGGCAACGTTGTAATTGGGTGGAACATCAACCGCCCGAACGAGTGCATCAAATGCTTCGGAAACTTCCGCCGCACTTGACGTCGAGACGAACCGCCCACACATAAGTCCGCACGAACCTTAGTGAAAGATTCCGTCGGGCACAGAAAATAGCCACACGAGAAACGGAGTAACAACCAATCCAGGGAGAAGCGAACCAAGTCTGATCTTCTTGATTTCCAGCAAATTGATTCCAATTGCCATGACGGCAATTCCACCGGCGGCGAACATCTCAATGCGCATTCGATCTGTGAGAACCGAGTCGATTCCAGTTCCGAAGAGTGTCAGCGTTCCCTGCACGACGAACACGCTTACGGCAGCAAAAATCGCCCCGATTCCGTACACCGCTGTGAAAATCACCGTCATGAATCCATCGAGCGTTCCCTTAATGATGTACAACTGCGGCGTGCGACCGCTTGCATCTTCAATTGCTCCAAGAATCGTCAGCGGTCCCACACAAAACAGCAAGGTGGCGGTGACGAAACCTTCTACAAATTTGTGTTCCGTGTCCGAACTGGCAAATCGTTTGCGCAGAAATCGGCCAATTGACTCCAGGCGGCCTTCCACGTTGAGTAGTTCGCCGATGATCGAGCCAAGAACCATGCCAACAAGCGGAAAGACAATGTTTTGCGAGTCCAGCGCATTGGCCAAGCCAATTGCCAATGTGACAAGACCAATCACCTGGACGACCGTGGTCCTCAATTGTTGGCTGATGCGGTTGCCGATCAGGAGTCCGACTCCGCCGCCAGCCAACACGGTTGCCGTATTGATGAGTGTTCCAAGGCCGCGCACGACGACTGACGCTATCTGCTAGCCCCGTTCGCAATTCGGAGGTCGAAGTCATCGAGCGAGTACTTTTGCCACCGTGTTCCTTCTCCTTGCCATCGGCGCGGCGGCGGCCTATGGGATCGCCGATTACGCCGGTGGTCGAGCCACACGAAATGAACACGCCGAATCGGTGACCTTCATCGGCCAGTCGACTGCGCTCGTGTTGCTCCTGCTAATCCTCCCTTTTACTGGCGCACCACTTCCGTCGGTCCACGATTGGGTGTGGAGTGGAATGGGCGGTTTTGCTGGCGCGATCGGATTACTTGCCTTCTACACGGCAATGTCGCGTGGGGCAATGACGGTGATTGCGCCAATCTCTGCAGTCGTCGGATTGAGTATTCCAGTCATCATCGGTCTCGCTCAAGGTGAACGTCCGGCCGTCATCGCCTACCCGGGAATATTGATTGCGATTGTCGCCGTCGCACTGGTGGGTGATGTGCTCGATCGCCACAATTTGCCGACGTCGTGGGGTGCGATCGGTCTTGCGTGTCTTGCCGGCGTCGGCTTTGGACTCATATTTGTGTGCTTGGCCCAAACGGAATCGGTTAGCGGACTCTGGCCGCTCGTCGGCCAACGATTGGTCAGTGTGCCAACCGTTGCGTTGGCCGCTCTTGTGCTCAACCATCGAATTCGACTGCGCAGCAGCGTTCTCAAGTTGGCTCTAATTTCGGGAGTACTCGATACTTCGGCCAATGCATTGTATTTGATTTCGGTTCGTCACGGATTGCTTTCCCTCGTCGCGGTGATCACCGCCCTCTATCCAGTGTCTACGGTCGTCCTCGCCCTTCGACTTGATCACGAACGACTACATCGATCTCAAGCCGCAGGACTTGTTCTCGCGGCCGTCGCACTGACGATGGTTGGCTACGCCTCCGCTCAATAACTGGAGGCACGAATTAGTTAACGGGAGTTAGTGGAACACCGCCGCTAGCGATCGCCACCGCGTTTCGCGTCGCCAGTGTGGCCATCGCCGAACGAGTCTCTTGCGTGGCCGAACCCAAGTGCGGGAGCAAGACAACATCATCACGTCCCAGCAGTCCGCTGTGCACCACTGGTTCATGTTCGTACACATCCAAACCGGCACCCGCTAACTCTCCCTTCTGCAATGCGGCTACTAACGCCGCCTCGTCAACGATCGGACCGCGGGCAGTGTTGACGAGAAATGCTGACTCCTTCATTAATGCGAACTGCGCCTCGCCGAGAAGATGAAAGGTGGCGTCGTTGGATGGGCAATGGATCGAGACCACATCGCTCGAAGCCAGCAGATCGTTCAACGTCATGTGGGTTAGTTCCAACTCTCGTTCCAACTCCGCACTGACTGGACGCCTGTTGGTGTACGCAATCGACATTCCACATGCCTTGGCACGGCGAGCAGTTGCAGCTCCGATCGCGCCCATTCCGATAATTCCCAATTGCTTGTGCTGAATTGACGACCCCAACATGTAGTCCATTCCCCATTGCCAAGGTGAAGCCGATCGAATGACGCGTTCACCTTCGGCCAACCGGCGAGTGACCATCAAGATGAGCGCCAACGCGATATCGGCTGTTGATTCGGTGAGTACTCCGGGCGTGTTGGTGACCGTGATCCCCCGCTGAGTGCAACCGTAAACATCGATGTTGTTGTGGCCGACGGCAACATTGCACACTGCCTTAAGTTGGGGTCCGGCGGCGTCCAACACCTCTGCGTCAATCTTCTCCGTCAACAATGTGACGAGAACCTCGGCTCCGCCCACTGCTTTCAACAACTCGTCGCGAGAAATTGCCTCGTCGTTTGTCCAGGCTTCGACTTTCAAACCTGCTTTGTTTAGAACGTCAAGCCCAGACTGTGGAATCTTGCCGGTAACAACAACGGGTGTCATGAATGTTGTATCCACGTACCCAATCGGGAGAGTCCGCATTCAATTTCCGGTCCGTTGATCCCGCTATAGGCAAGGCGAATGTAATTGCCCGTCTCTCCTTGTAGAGGTCTGCCAAAGTGACGGCGAGTGCAAAATGAAACTCCCGTGTTGTGCAACGCGGCAAGGGCGAAATCCGCAACATCGGTGTGACCGGTACGAGCCATCGTTTCGGAAACCTCTGGAAATAGGTAGAACGCGCTGCTTGGCGTGTGCACACGCATCCCAGGTATCGACTTGATCTGACCAATTGCCGTATCGCGTCGAGATTTCAATGTGGACAGAATTGATTTAGCACCGGATTGATCCCCGGTAATTGCCTCGACACCCGCCCACTGCACAAATTGCGTCGTGCAACTCTCTTCATTCGTATTCAGGCAGGCGATCCGCTCAATTATTTCCGCCGGACCGATTGCTGCCCCGAGTCGCCAACCGGTCATTGCATACTTCTTAGAAAATGTGTACAGGATCACGGTTCGCTCCTGCATTCCCGGGATGGAGACGATGCTCTTGCTCTCCCCCGCATATCGAATGTCGAAATATGCCTCGTCGGCGAGAACCCACAAGTTGTGTTTGATCGCGAGGTCGGCAAGCGCCGATCGCTCGTCATCGCTCATCTCCGTGGCCAACGGATTTTGCTGGTCATTGAGAATCAGCGCGCGAGTTCTTTGTGTGATCCGAGATTCGAGGTATTCAAGATCGATCTCAAACCCGTGTCCGCTATTTACGTATCGATATGGAACGGCAACGCCATCGTTGAACTCGATCTGACTCTCGTAAATCGGGAAGCCCGGGTTCGGATACAGCACTTCGTCGCCTGCATTCATCACACTGCGCAGGAATTTGCCGATAACCGGCTTTCCACCCGGCTGAATTGCCACATGCTCCGGTCCAAATGAAACACTTCTTTGCTGGCCGAGTGTCTTGGCGAGTACCTCGCGTAACGGTTGGATTCCGGCGTTGGGGCAATATCCGGTTCGTCCTTCGGCTACCGCGCGCTGCATCGCCGCAGCAATATTTGACGGTGTCGGCAAATTCAAATCGCCGAGATGAAAAGGGAACACTTCGTTTCCCCGTGACGACCAATCGGCGGCCGTTGCCGCAACCGCAAATGCGGTTTCGGTCCCGAGACGACCGAGTCGATCCGCCAATTCCATTGATGCTCCCCTTGTTTGATTGGCTCACATCCTAGGCAGGCACGGGCGTCAGATATATCAGCAAAATATGGATTAGCGGCAACTGTTATCTATGGTTTGTGGGCCCGCCCGAGGATGTGCGGAGCCGCCAATTTCGCAGCGAAACATGGTTGAAAGT
>Ga0265292_1002559_pt1 | contig 12455 bp, 10 predicted proteins | sample Munlanlewell296A_FD_189080 | JGI IMG/M metagenome (GOLD analysis project Ga0265292, IMG submission 189080) | Leachate microbial communities from a municipal landfill in Southern Ontario, Canada - Leachate well 296A | ecosystem: Engineered > Solid waste > Landfill > Unclassified | place: Canada...
TGCCTCAATGTTGACCGACTATGTGAAAAATAAATCAAAACAAGAATTGAAAAAGCTTAACTCTAAGTTTATTATTAAGATGTTGGGAATAGATTTAGGAATGAATAGAATAAAGTGTGCAGTATTACCGCTTGAAGCATTACAAAAGCTATTATAAAAATTATAAATTTTATAACAATTATATGGATCTAAAGCTGAAAGATGAAAAGAACCCTTCTGGACCGGTTATATTAAAATCTGGTTATAAAATTTGGGTTGAGCGAGGTTTGTGTATTGGTGCGGCCACATGCATTGCTGTTTCGCCAAAGGTTTATGTTTTGGATAAAGAAGCGAAGGCAATTATTTTAGATTCGGCTGATGAAGACACGATTGAAAATATTATTGAATCGGCAAAAGCTTGTCCAGTTGCCGCAATTATAATTGAAGACGCGCAGGGGAATAGGATATTTCCGAAATGAGTTCGTCAAGTTTCAAGTTTGTCAAGTTTATCAAGTTAATCGTGAGTGTTTGTTTTTCTTGATGAACTTGATGAACTTTATAACTTTATAACTATATTTTTATGGACTTTACTTGGTTAATCGGCGGAGAGGCAGGCTTTGGGATTATGACCACTGGAGTTGTTTTTTCAAAGATCGCTACCCGTTCTGGCTACCACATTTTCGATTATGTTGAATATCCATCTCTTATTCGTGGTGGACATAACGCCTATGAAGTTCACGTTTCGGAAGCGCTAGTTTCTCATTTAAGTCCGACTATTGATATTTTAGTTTGTTTAAATAAGGAAACTTATGAAAAACATAAATCTAGATTAACTTCATCAAGTTTAGTTGTATTTGATCAAGACGAATTTGAAATAAGCGAAGATATTAAAAAAATTGTTGTTCCTTTTAAAAAAATTCTTTCCGATTTAAAAGGGCAACCAATCATGAAAAATACAATAGCCCTTGGTGCCTCAGTTGGATTACTTGGTGGAGATGTCAATGAGCTGATAAGAATAATTTCTGAACAGTTTGCTAAAAAGGGCGATGAAGTCATTAATTTTAATAAGTTGTTTGTTCAAGCGGGTTTTGATGAAGTTAAAAAAAATTATTCAAATAATATTTTAAATTATTTAATCAAAAAACCTGGTGAAGTTAAACTTGTTCTGACTGGAAATGACGCTTTTGCTTTAGGAAGCGTGATAGCCGATTGCCGAGTTTACAGTGCTTATCCAATGACTCCTTCATCAACTGTTTTGACAGATCTAGCCGCCTGGCAAGAAAAAGTTGGTATGGTAACACGCCATGCTGAAGATGAAATTTCAGTTATTAATACTGCTATAGGTTCGTCATTCGCCGGTGTCCGTTGCGCTGTTGGTACATCCGGTGGTGGATTTGCTCTCATGGTTGAGTCTATTTCTTTAGCCGGCATTACAGAAATTCCAATAGTTGTTTTTATCGCTCAACGGCCTGGTCCGGCCACCGGAATGCCGACCTGGACTGAGCAGGGAGATCTGTTATTTTCAGTTTTTTCCGGGCACGGAGAATTTCAGAAGATTGTTTTAGCTCCGGGAGATAATGAGGAGATGATTAAATTAACAGCAAAAGCATATAATCTGGCCGATATTTATCAACTTCCAGTCATAGTCATGTCAGATATGTATCTTTCGGAATCTCATAAATCGGTTAGTAAAAAATTTGTCGACGATTTTATTGCTAATTATAAAATCAATCGCGGAAAGTTGATTAATAAAATAACAAATGACAAATCACAAATAACAATTGAATCACAAAGTTCAAATATTAAAAACAACAATTACTTAAGATACAAAATAACAGAAGACGGAATATCACCCCGTTTAATTCCAGGAACGCCTGGGTATTTTTATCAGGCGAATTCTTATGAACATGTTGAAGATGGGCATACGACTGAAGAAGCCCAACCAAGGATAGATCAGGTAGACAAAAGAGCCAGAAAATGGGTAACTTATTTAAATCACGATTTTTGCGCACCGAAAGTTTATGGAGAAATAGATAAATCTGAAACAGTTTTTGTTTCCTGGGGCTCGACTAAGGGGATAGTTTTACAAGCGCAAAAACTATTAAAAACTAAGGGAATAGATTCTGCTTTTATTCATTTTAATCATATCTATCCCTTGGATAAAGAAAAAATTACTGAACTATTAAACCAAAACAAAAAATATATTCTGATAGAAAATAATTCCTGGGGGCAATTTGGAAAATTATTAACGATGGAAACGGGGATTGAAATGAAAAATAAAATATTAAGATATGATGGCAGACCGATTACGGCGGAAGAAATTGTAGGAAAAATGTTAAATATTAAATCACAAATAACAAATAAATCATAAATATTAAATAATAAATTCCAAAACGTTTGCTATTTAGTATTTGAAATTTAATATTTATTTGGAACTTGGAATTTAGTATTTATAATTTTAATAATATGTCAACAATACAAGATTTTTCCGGCTACAACCCTACCTGGTGTCCGGGTTGTGGAGATTGGGGTATTGGAATTGCAATCAAGCAGGCTTTAATTCAATTGGATTTGAACCCCTCATCTGTAGCAGCTGTTTTTGGTATCGGGTGCTCCGGAAATATGAATGATTTTTTAAACGCTTATGCGATTCATTCTTTGCATGGCAGAGCTCTACCAAATGCAATAGGTATAAAACTAGCTAATCATAAAATGCCTGTAATCGCCATAGTCGGAGATGGTGATTGTTATGGTGAAGGTGGTAATCATTTACTTCACGCTTGCCGAGGCAATCACGATATAACAATTATTGTCCATGATAACGGAGTTTATGGCTTAACAACAGGACAATCTGCTCCCACTGCCCAGAAAGGATTTAAGTCAAAATCAACTCCAACCGGTATATTGGAAACACCGATTAATCCTTTGGCTTTAAGCATCACATCAGGTGCGACTTTTGTGGCTCAAAGTTTTGCCGGAGATGTGTTACATACGATCTCAATGATAAAAGCTGGCATGCAACATAAGGGCTTTTCAATTATTAATATTTTGCAACCCTGTGTGACCTTTAATAAAATTAATACTTATCAATATTATCTTCAGAGAGTTTATAAACTTGATGAAAATTATAAAAAAGATGATTTTAAAACAGCTGTGCAAAAAAGCCTGGAGATTAATGAAGAAAAATTTCCCCTGGGTATTATTTATCAGGTAGAAAAGCCGTCCTACACCGATCAACTACCTCAGCTTAAAGAAAACACTTTAGTCGATAAAAAAAGATTTACTGATTTTGATATAATAACAAAGTTATTTATTTAATTAGTCAAGTTAGTTGAACGATTATATAAGTTTAGAGCAATACAGAAGGCTATAATACTATAGGTTTAAACTTTTAAAATAGGTATTGACAGTTAGCAATTACTTTGTTATACTGCTAAAACATATGGCATTTTTAGTTAGAGCGTTAGAACAATCCGTTTACCCAGTAGCCCCGGTGCGTGATGGAATAGTTTTCCCAGGCACAGAAAATGTCCTGGTTTTTGGAAGAGCCAAAAGCGTAGCTGCAATTAATGAAGCAGTTCAACGAGATCGAAAAGTGGTTCTTTTGATGCAAAAAAATCCAGGGGCAGATGATCCTAAAAGTGATGAGCTTTATCAGGTTGGAGTGTTGGTAACTATCGATAAAACCGTTTCGGGAGATAAGGGCGAGATAAATGCTTTAATCAAAGGAATTGAAATGGTCAAAGTATTATCTTTTACCAAACAGGACAGTTGGTTTGAAGCAAAAGTTGAAATAATAAAAGAAAAAGTCATTGAAGATGATGAAATCAAAGCCATAATCAGATACATCTCAACCCAAATAAAAAAAGCTATTAATTTAGGAAAGACGGTCGACTTCGTTTTTTTAATGAATATTCTAAACACGGATAATCCGATAAATTTTGCCCATCAGATCGCTGTCGTCCTTGATTTAAAACCTCAAGAAAGACAGATGCTACTTGAAGAAATGGATTTAAAAACAAAGTTAAAAAAAGAAGTAGATTTTGTTAATCGGGAAATTAAAATCCTCGAAATAGAATTCAGCCTAACTTCAAAGACTCAGAAAAAATTTGACAAAGGAATGAAAGAGTCAATACTCCGAGAAAAGATGAAAACGATTGAAGAGGAATTGGGTGAGAAAGGAGAAGATAAAGATACGGCCGAATATCGGGAAAAGATAAAGAAAGCAAAAATGCCAAAAGATGTTGAAGAGAAAGCTGAAAAAGAATTGAAGCGTTTGAAACAAATGTCTCAGTTTAATCCCGAAGCGTCTTATGTTAGGACTTACTTGGATTGGTTAGTTGACTTGCCTTGGTCTGTTGAGTCAGCTAACAATATTGAAATAAAGGCGGCTCAGAAAATTTTAGATGATGATCATTATGGCTTGAAAAAAATTAAAGAAAGAATTCTTGAATATTTAGCGGTCATTGAAATGAGAAAAATAAAGGAAAAGACAGAAAAGATTAAGGGAAGACAGCCAACCATTCTTTGTTTTGTTGGTCCACCTGGAGTTGGAAAAACATCGTTGGGTAAGTCTATTGCTCGATCACTTGGTCGAAAATTTGTTAAAATGTCCCTTGGTGGAATACGCGACGAGGCGGAAATCAGAGGTCACCGTCGAACTTACGTTGGAGCTCTTCCTGGCCGAATGATTCAAGGAATAAAACAAGCCGGAACAAAGAACCCGGTTTTTATGCTGGACGAAATTGATAAAATAGGGAAAGACTACCGTGGCGATCCATCATCGGCTTTACTTGAAGCTCTTGATCCGGAGCAAAACCATGATTTTTCCGATCATTATCTGGAAGTACCTTTTGATCTGTCCGATGTTTTCTTTATCACAACCGCCAATATCTTAGATACTATTCCTGACGCACTGCAGGATCGTCTGGAAGTGATTCATTTTCCAGGATACACAGAAGATGAAAAATTTAACATCGCCAAAACCCATTTGATTCAAAAACAACTGGACGCAAGCAGTTTAAATGATAAAGAAGGCTCAATTACCGATTCTGCCGTTAAAACTATTATCAGAAGATACACTCGTGAAGCCGGAGTTCGTGATCTGGAGCGCCAGATTTCAACAATTTTTAGAAAATTAACCCGCGAGATTATTGAAAAGAAAGTTAAGAATAAAATAATTGGTCAAACTGATATTTCAAAATATCTCGGACCGTTCAAATTTTCGTCATCGATGATTGAAGCAAAAGATACGGTTGGAATTACGACCGGACTGGCTTGGACTCAAGCCGGCGGAGACATTCTATTTATTGAAGTAGCCATCATGCCGGGCAAAGGTGGTTTGACTTTAACTGGTCACTTAGGTGACGTCATGAAAGAATCCTGTCAGGCGGCACTGTCCTACATCAGACCGCGTTGGAAACAGTTTGGCCTTAAAGAAGATTTTTACCATAAAATAGATATTCACGTCCACGTTCCTGAAGGAGCGGTTCCAAAAGATGGTCCGTCAGCAGGATTGGCAATTGCAACAGCGATGATTTCCGCCTTAACTAAAACTCCAACCATCAGAACGGTGGCCATGACCGGAGAAATTACATTGCGGGGACGTGCACTGGAAATTGGGGGAATTAAAGAAAAGATAATTGCCGCCCATCGGGCCGGGATAAAAACTGTTATCATACCTAAAGATAATAAAAAAGATCTTGAGGATATCCCACAGAATGTCCTCAAAGATCTAAAATTCCACTACGTCGACCACGTCGACCAAGTCCTAAAAGTGGCGTTGAAGAAGAAATAAAACTATCTTTTTAAGTTTGATAATAATTTCGTGACCAAAATATAGGCTCTAGCTAATAAATTTAATTTAATTTCAGGTTTGATTGATGCATTAATCAAAACTGGAGCACTCTCACGACGAGGATTTGAAAAAGCAGATGGAAAATTTAATGATGCAGAGCTATGAGAACTATCATCCATTGCTATTGCCATATATCAGCAATGTTACTTCTTCTTCCTCTTCTTTTCAAGCGAAAATTTGTTTTATCGTAGTCGAACGATTCATCGTTCCATAATAATTCATTAAATTGATTATTATGGTGTGATAAATCACACCACTACTTAAACTTCAAATATATTTCTCTTAATGAATAAACCGCATTATATATTTTGTAAAATATTGGATTTATTATCAAATCATAACTCCCAACAAAATCTGTAAATTTTGTATTGTACCCTTCCTTGAATCTGGTAAATCCGGCCCAGTCGTTTGACGGGTCATAGTTTGGTCCGAGCGATCCCCACATGTCAAATTTTGTGGCGCCAAGTTTTTTTCCGAGTTTAATTGCCTCCCACATCAACAAGTTTGAAGCCATCAAGTTCCTATATTCAATTGATGTTCCGCCGTATGGATAGTAAAGTGTATTCTTGAAATAAAATAGCTCATACGAGGCGAGTGGAACATCATTATAAAAAGCAATTAAAATATGAGCAAAGTCTTTCTTCAAGTTGTTCCAAATGATTTGATGATATTCCGGCGTGTGGCCAAAATATTTTTGCCGTTTACAGGTGTCAAAATATAGTTTCGAGAAAATTTTAAAACCTTCTTCATTCGACATTTCTTTAATTACCACGCCTTTTTTTTCAGCCAACCGGATGTTGTAGCGGGTTTTTGAGTGAAAGGATTTGAGTAGTTCGCCTTCGGATTTTGTTAAATCTAATATTTGAGTCCAGCTTGGGAATAACGGATGTTGTGATTTAACGATTAACAAATTAACGAATTGCGAATTACGAATTTCGGATTTCAAGACATTGGGTTCGATCTTTATAAAAATTATTTTATTTTTTTTAGCGTAGTCAAAGAGAAAGTCCAAAACATCTTTTGTGGGAAAAACTGATCGGGGGAGATAGCCAATTTTAAAATCTGTTTTTGGAATTTTATGAAACGTTAATTGAAAAACATTTTTTCCATCACTTAATCTCAAAATCTCGACACCAGTTTTTTTGCGCGCCTCACCCCATTCCCAAGTTTGTAGGGGATGAAGGGCTTGGTTATTGTATTCTGATGATGAAAAATCGTCAGCTATTATTTTGATCATACTTTATGTAGGGTCTGACCCTAACATAGGGTCAGACCCTGTGATTGAACCTGTGATAACATCCAACGTTTCTCTCCCACATTTTTCCCAGGAAAAATCTTTAATCCGTTGTCTACCCTTTAAAATTAATTCTTTTCTAAGTTTATTATCATTCTGAAGAGTGTTCAATTTTTCCAATAAGTCATCAGAATTTTTTGGATCAAAATATAAACTGGCGTCCGATCCGATTTCCGGTAAACTAGAAGTCATTGACACAATCGTTGGACAGTTATAACTCATTGCCTCAAGAACGGGAATTCCAAAACCTTCATAAAAAGAGGGAAGAACAAGACAGAAAGCGTTTTTATAATACGAAATTAATTCCTCATCAGACACATGCCCGGTAAAAATAATCTTATCTTCAAGATTCATTATTTTTACTTTTTCAAAAATACTTTCGTATAACCAGCCTTTCTTTCCAACAATAATCAGTTTAAAATCTTTATTTGTTTGAACAAACTTATCAAAAGCATCTATTAAAACTTCTAAGTTTTTGCGTGGTTGTATTGTTCCCACAAATAAAATATATTTTTTTAACTTAACCTCCGCGGTTTTCCCGCTGATTGTTTTCTCAAAACCATTGTAAACGACACTTACCTTATCTTCATCAACATTATAATTTTTTATAATATCTTTTTTTGTAGTTTTCGATACGGCAATAACGTTTTTGGCCTGATTGATAGCAGATTTAGTCCAATTTTTAAGTTGCCATAGATCTTTTTTGATAAAGTCTTCTGGAAAATAAAGATATGCCAAATCGTGAATAGTTACTACTTGTGGCACAGGGCAATAACGGGGTAGATAGTGAGCGGGAGAAAAGTATACATCAATATTTTTATGTAAATATAAATAAATTGATAAATATATTTGTGACCAAAGAAACTTTCCAGCGATGACCTTATATTTAAAATATTTATTTTCTTTTGGCAGATCTGTCAAGGGATAATTTTTGAGATAAATAACAAATTGGACTTCTTGGGTCGCAACTTTACCAAAATATTTAAGAATATTTAAAGCATAGACAGACACGCCAACTTTTTTTTCTACATTTGCCTCGTTACCATCGACTCCTATTTTCATCATTGAATTTTTTTTAAATTTTTATAAACCGACTCAAGTTCTTTAGCGGTTTGACTCCATTGATATTTTTCTTTAATTAGGTTATAAGCATTAGTTCTAATTTTTTCGTAAAGTTCTTTATCAGATAATATTATTTTAATACTTTTAACAAATTCTTCAGGGTTGTTGGCAATTAAAACATTTTTATTATTATCAACTTCTAATCCCTCTATCCCAGTAACCGAAGAAATAACCGGCATTCCCGATCCCATTGCAGCCAATATTTTTAATCTAGTTCCACCGGGCCCAAATATTGGGGCTATAAATAATGTATTCTCCCTGAATAATTCTTTTACTTTGTTAATATTATCAGGCTCAATATTTATTATATTAATATTCTTATCTATTAAACTTCCTAATTTTTTGGCGTTTTGTCCTGCGATCACAATTTTCACATTAGAGACTTCTTTAATGAGCTGTGGATATATTTTATTAATGATAAATTTAGCTGCTTCAACATTTTGTAGCCAGAAAAAATTACCCTGAAAAAATATTGTTGGTGATTCTAAACCTTTTTTTCCTAATTTATCAATGATCATTTCGTCCCCTACACAGTTTGGAATAATCGAAGTTTTTAATAAAGGCTCTTCATTTTTTATTAATTTCTCATCTGAGGAAGAAACCACAACAACAGCATTAGCCTTTTTCCAGTAAAACCTTTCCCAATATTTAAGTTTTATAATATCGATATCAAAGTAGATAAGTAATCTAAGGTAAAAAGGCAGGGAATTAACGAAATGTTTGTAGACTTTATATTCAATAGTTTGTTCAACGAGAACTATAGGAACGTTGGTTTGTGGAATATGAGGCATGACGTAAAAAGTTTCTGCGTGAATAACATCAAATTTTTCTTTTGAGAGCAATTCATTAATTATCGTTTTTGCTTCATCGGAATAATTTCTGACCACAAGAAAAGGAGAAGACGAAAAAATAGTTTTAAAAATATTCTTAAATTGCCAAGGTGAAGATGGTCTTTTGCAAAGATAGATTTTTCTACAGTATTTTTTTAAATAAGACTCATATTTTTTTTCCTCATCATTCTTGTATAAAGCTACCAAGGTAATTTCGTTATTTTGACTAAGATATTTAAGAAGATTATACGTTCTTATCTGACCACCAGATGAAGGAGGATAGGGAACATAGGGAGTGACCATCAAAATCTTCATAGTTTGAATAAGGTGAATTTTTCATTTTCAAAAATTATCTCGTAATCAGACCCCATTCTTTTTATTTGGGTATCGCTGGAGGTGATAAGGTATTTGTATCCTAAACTTTTTAATTCAATTGGTTCTTTAAAAATTGCCGGAGCGCCTCGCCGATTAGCTAAATAAAGAAGAGTAGTATCACCGGTTCGATCAGTGACAATTTTATCTTTTGGATCAGTTAAGCTATTAATAATATTAGCTTCTTGAACGAGTTCTTGTGAATATTTATAATAATCTACAACCTTGGAATATGAAAAATAAAAAGAAAAACCAAAAAGAAAAAAAACTAAAATTGAAATAAAAATAGGATGAATAAAATATTTTTTATGATCAAAAACAAAACTGACACCAAGTCCAATCATTATGGCTAAAATTGGCAGAATTAAGGTTTGATAATATTCGTGTTGAAGGTTGCCTCCTTGAAAAACAAAAATATAAGCTAGGGCTGAAAAAACAAAACTAAGTAACAAATGTTTTTTTTGTTTAGTGATGACTCCTAATATCATAAATACAGTTAAATATCCGCCCAATATTAAATTATTAATTCTTTCAAAAAATATCCATCTAAAAAATGAAGGTCGAAATAGAATACTTTTTAGTCCTTGAGCAGTATTCACAGAAGTAAACAACCAGTCTGAATAAGGAATCCCTTCAGGAAAATTTTTTATGTACGCTCTCCAATAAAATAAGGGAACTAAAGCAATAATAAAGTATAAATAAAAATTTAATTTTTTTAATAAACTGAATTTATATTTTCTAAAAAAAATAACTAAAATTGGGAAAAAATAAAATATTATTGTTGGTTTTATTAATAAAGCTCCAGCAAAGAAAATACTAGATATTAGATAATAGATGATAGACTTGAGACCTTTTTCTTTATATTCTGTGTTTAAATAGAAAAAAAATATTGCCAACATTGAAAAAGCCAAAGCAGTTGTTTCCGGTAAAATTACCCGTGAAAAAAATACAAAAAATGGAAAAATAGCATAAGTTAGAGAAGCGAATATCGCGGACAGTCGGCCACTTTCTTTGAGTAATAGATAATAAATTATCGAAATAATAATCAATGAAAAAATAACTGTTGTTAATCTACCCCAAATTTCTAAGGTAAAAATAGGGAAAGTTTTATATAAAATAGCTACAATTGCGTTATATATTGGAAACTCAACCATTCGGTATCCCTTAGGGTTATCAATCCCTGATTGGACATTTGAAAGATCATCATAGATTGGATAAAATAGGTCGATGCCATTTTTTACGTAATTACGGGCGACGGACGCCGTATCAACCTGGCGCCAAGAATGAAGATCTGCTAATGGAATATTTATTTTATAAAGACGGAAGATGAAAGCAATTGCTAAAATAAAAAAAAGTATTAACAAATCTAGTTTTCTCATAAGTAAAAAGTTAAATTTTGACTTCGTAATTTAAAGAGTAATACCCTATGTAAAGTCCCGCAATTGTCCAAAAAGTATAGGCAACTTTAGATGCTTCAAAAGCATCAATATAGGAGGCGTTTATAAAAAGAGCCAAAAATCCGAAAACAAATCCATATCCAATCAATTTTTCGCTAATAGGAAGTTTTTTAACGCCAACCCAAATTGTTTTTAATATTAAAAACAAAATATTTAAGAAAGCAATTGTTCCAAATAAACCAAACTCTCCTAACCATCGAAAATAATCACCATCAGTGGCTTCGGTGAGCGACGATGGTCCAGTTCCCAATAATAGATTTTTCTTAAAAGCATTAATCGCCCTTGGCCATTCAACTTGAAAACGGGTAGCCATAGAAATATCTGAAACAACTGTATCAATCGGTTTAAGATTAGCTGATAAAGTTGCTATATATTTTTCTTCTTCTGAAAAAGAAATCTCGCCTGATAAAGTCGCCTCTCTAACTTTTTCTCGAACAATTTGGTTCCTAAACTTATCTAAATTGTCACCTTTTGATTGGTTTTTTAATTTAACATAAAAAGACCCAGCCGGTAGTTCTTTAGTAGTAATTGTTTGACCAATGTAAACGGCGCCGGTTCTATCATCAACTAAAATTCTTCTTACTTGAAAAGTTTTTAAAAATCTTTTTGTTATTTCGCCAGTCGTAAACATTAAACCGGCTGTCAAAATTAAAACAAATATTAAAAATTTAAATTTGCGAATAAATAATAAAAAAGCAACGGTAGCGACGAAATAAGCAATAAAAGACGATCGTGATGAGGTATAGAGAAGTATTAATAAAGCGCCTATAAATAAATATAGATATGAATTTTTTTTCTTAGCAAAATAAAAAGAAAGAATAATAGGAATAGCCATGACAAGATAGATAGCCAGATCATAATGTCCGCCAAAGGTAGAAGAGATTCGGGCTTCAGGAGTAAGATAAAGTATATAACCCTTAGCATATTCAGGGTTCATCGTTTGGACGGCCGGAAAATTCAAAAACTTTTGTCCAAACCCATATAGGACTACTAATAAAACAGAAATAAAAAAATATGAGATAACTTGCCAAAAATCTTTTTTGGTTTTAATGACAGAAGATGCGATAAAAAACATAATCATATACTCCACTCGTCTTAGAGAGTGGAGTAAGCCTAGATGGGGAAACTCTATATTTTTTGATACATAGGAATTCCAAAAAAATGAAATAAATACCGCTGACAAAAAAATGACAAAAGGCAAAATAAATTTTTTATTAAAAAAAACCTTTTTTCGTAAAAGCTGTATTAGAAATATAAAAGCGAATATAGTCAGGTAAATATCGTCAAACCGAATTGCTACATATGTGTAGTTAACCATTTTAAAAGGAAGTTTTGGCCACAGAGGAACAAAAAATATAAAACCTATTAATAGAATCTTAACCAAATTTTCGTCAAGTTGTTTAAGCCAGTTTGAAAGCTTCTTCATAAGTTTTGATTAGGTATTGATTACCTCTAATTTTACCAATTAAATAGGCAATAAGAGCCTTAAATTTTAAAATTAGACGAAGAGCAAATAAATGAAAAACAGAATAATGCTTTTTATA
>Ga0265292_1002560_pt1 | contig 12454 bp, 8 predicted proteins | sample Munlanlewell296A_FD_189080 | JGI IMG/M metagenome (GOLD analysis project Ga0265292, IMG submission 189080) | Leachate microbial communities from a municipal landfill in Southern Ontario, Canada - Leachate well 296A | ecosystem: Engineered > Solid waste > Landfill > Unclassified | place: Canada...
GGTCAGCTCGGTGATGGTGAGTTTGCGCGTGGGTATGTGGTTGGTGTCGCGGTTGTCGAAAAGCTTTTCGCCGACGTGGGTGCTCGTACTGGGCACATTTGTCACGTTACTCGTAGTTGATGGGTTGTTTGGTGGTCCGTGGATGAATCGCTTTGCCCTACTTGAGTTGGTGGGTTCGCTGCTACGTGCGTTTCTTATACTGTGGTCAATGGGTGCATTGACGCAAGTGTTGTGGTCGCGGGCACGATCAGGCTCTGCCAGCGCCTAAGCCGCCACCATGGATTCCAAAATCTTCAAGGCATACGACGTTCGGGGTGTTTACCCGGATCAGCTCGACGAAGCTGCGGCAGAGGCCATTGCGCGCGCGTTCGTTGTGATGCGTCAGCGTGAAATTGGGAAGGACGCCGTGACAATTTTGGTTGGCCGCGACATGCGTCTTTCTTCGCCGTCGTTGACCGAGGCGGTTATTCGCGGGTTGACCATGCAAGGAGCCGACGTGGTGGACATTGGGTTGGCCTCCACGCCGACGTACTACTTTGGCGTTGCATTCTTTGACTACGACGGCGGCATGCAGGTTTCCGCCTCGCACAACCCAGGGCAGTATAACGGCCTGAAGATTGTCCGTGACCACGCCAAACCGGTTGGCAGCGGAACAGGCATGGAGGAACTTCAAGCACTCGCCGTTGCCGGTGAATTTCCGCAGGCTTCACGAACAGGCACAGTGACGCAACGCACGGATGTGCTTGAGAAGCAGGTAGTCGAGGAGCTAGGTCATGGGGACGCGAAAGCAATCAAACCAATGGTTATTGTTGCAGACAGCGCGAACGCCATGGGCAGTCAGTACCTTGACGCCCTGTTCGCTGCAGCCCCACAGCTTACGCTCCACCGTTTGTTTTGGGAGCTTGATGGCACGTTCCCGAACCACGAGGCTGACCCGTTTAAGGACGAAAACCTCGTGGCACTCAAGGCTGCAGTTCGTGAGCACCACGCCGACCTCGGCATTGCCACAGACGGCGACGGCGACCGAATTTTCTTCGTGGACAACGAAGGTGAACTCATTGATCCGGCGATTGTTCGCGGAATTTTGGCGCAAGTGTTTTTGGCGGAAAAGCCAGGCGCGAAAATTTGTTACGACATTCGTCCGGGCCGCATCACGCGCGACATGATTGAACAGGCCGGCGGCGTTCCGGTGGTCACAAAAGTCGGCCACTCACTCATCAAAGCGCAGACGCTCACTGACGGCGCCTACTTTGCCGGTGAATCATCTGGGCACTTCTTTTTGAATCTTCCGTATGGGTGTTTTGAAATGCCCATGATCATGGCCTTGAAATTGCTGATGAAGTTTTCGTCCATTAATGGCAGCGTGGCGGATTTTGTCCGGCCGTTGCGCAAGTACTCGCACTCGGGTGAAATTAATTCCGAGGTGGCGGATGTGCAGGCAGTACTTGAGACAGTTGCAGCTCGCTACGCTGATGGGAAAATTTCTCGCCTCGACGGTGTGACTGTTGAGTACGATGACTGGTGGTTCAATGTCCGCGGGTCAAACACTGAGCCAAAAATTCGCTTGAATCTTGAAGCGCGCACTCCAGAACTCATGGCAGCAAAGCGCGACGAAGTGCTGGCGCTCATCCGCCAATGATCGGCATCTTTGATTCGGGGTTAGGCGGGCTGACAGTGGCGCGTGAAGTTCGGCGCCGCTTGCCCGACGCCGCGTTCTTGTACTTGGGTGACACCGCGCGGTTGCCGTACGGGTCCAAGAGTCCGGCCACGATTATCCGCTACGCCATCCAGGACGCCGAGTTTTTGATTGCGCACGGCGCCACGGTGCTGGTGGTCGCCTGCAATACGGTTTCCTCCGTCGCGATCCCGGCACTCCGTGAACAGTTCCCAACCACACCGTTGTTTGAAGTCATCACACCGGCAGTTGAGGCAGCCGTACGCACCACCCGCACCAAGCGCATTGGCGTGATTGGTACGCGCGCCACAATGGCCAGCGGCATCTACGAAACAATGATTCACGAACAGGCACCTCGCGCCACGGTTGTGACACACGCTTGCCCGCTGCTCGTGCCGCTCATTGAAGAGGGCTGGCAAAAAAAACCTGAGACCGGTTTAGTGCTGCGCCGCTACTTGTCACCACTCAAAGCCAAAACCATCGACACCTTGATTCTCGGCTGCACGCACTACCCGTTGTTGCGCACAAAAATCCAGCGCCGCATGGGCCGCAGTGTGCACCTTATTGATCCGGCCGTGGAGACCGTGAAAAAACTCGCCGCCTCCCTTGCCAACGTTCCCGCAACGCAGTGGCAGGGAATAACGCAGCACTATTTCTTCACCGACGTCACGGAAAAAACTACCGAACTCGCACGGGCGTGGTTAGGGGAGTCGGTGAAACTCGAATCAGCGCAGGTTGGACCGAACGACTAGCGGCCGATGCCGGTTGCAGCGCGCACGTCAGCCATAGTGGCACGCGCGACACGGCTGGCAGATTTTGCTCCGCTGGCAAACACCGCGCGGACCGTGTTTGGTTTTCGCATCAACGCTTCACGCTTTTTGCGGAAGGCGGCAAAGTGGTCACCAATCGCTCGCGCCAGTTCAGCCTTGAGTTCTGAGTAGCGGATGGTGCCGTGCTGGTAGGCTTCATCAAACTGCGCCACAGTTGCTTCTTCGCCAAACGCCTTGAGTAACATGAAGAGGTTGGCCACCCCGGCGCTTTTCTCGCTTCCAGCTGCACCTGAATCCGTGACTGCTCGCGCCAACTTTTCACTCAGATGTCTAGGCGAGTCAGTGAGTCGCAGCACCGTGTGTTCGCCGTGCGACTTGGACATTTTTTTCACCGGGTCATGCAAACTCATGATTTTCGGCGTCTCTGTGGCGAGCGCTTCGGTCTCGGGGAATATCACGCCATAGCGGCGGTTGAATGCGCGGGCAACCAGGCGCGTGAACTCAAGGTGTTGAAATTGGTCTTGTCCGACTGGGACTAACTCGCCTTTATAAATGAGAATATCGGCAGCCTGAAGAATTGGGTAAGTAAGGAGACCAGCGTTACTATCTGCATTTTTTCGCCCGCCCTTATCCTTCCATTGAGTCATTCTTTCTAACTGACTAACAGGAGTTATGGTTGTTAATGTCCAGGCGAGTTCGGTGTGTTCCGGCACGTCAGACTGCACAAACAGCGTGGCCTTGCGCGGGTTGAGACCCAGCGCCAAAAAATCCACCATCAGCTCAAAGGTCAGACGTCGCCGTTCAGCCGCGTCGTACGGCGGTTCGGTCAGGGCGTGCTGGTCGGCGATGAAAAAGTAGCACCGCAAATCCTTACGTTCTTGCAGAGCCAAGGCGTGCCGCAACATCCCCAAGTAATTGCCTACGTGCAAGGGGCCGGACGGCTGAATGCCGCTGACGACAATCTTCTTTTCCATAGGCACATTGTACCATAAACAAAACCGCCCCTCACGACGAGGGGCGGCAATGATGTTTTTGTTTACTTACAGCTGACGACTTTGACTCCGGCCTGACCATCGCTGTTGACGATTGTGAGTGTGTTCGTCCCCAGGATTGTGATAACGGAGGGGTTCAGGGTGAGGCTCAATTTAGTGCCATTACCGCTGACCTTGGCCGCTAATGCCGTTGCACCGTTCCACAGCGCGATCGGACTTTCTGACCCGAAGCCGCTGCCGGTTAATGTCATTTTGGACGTGCCCGACTTCGAGCAAGCCGTGGCTTTCTTCACCTTAGGTGTCTCAGTTTTTTTCTCAACCGATCCGGCCGTGACTTTCAGTCGGGACAGGGTTGACACCTTGGTGTCGCGGACAAGAATGGTTGTTTTGCCCTTCTTCTGTGTTTTGAAGGCGCGCGTTTCTTTGTCCGTATCGAAGTACGAAGCAAGTGTGGCGCTGCCGCTGGTCAAGATGACAGCTGAGAGAGTCGTCTTGCCTGTCTTGCCAGCCTTGCCGGTCTCCAGGGTTGTCGTTTTGATGCTCTTCAACCCCTTGGAAAAGTCGTACATGTAGGCTTTTGCCGGACCGCTGGTTGGTGCCACAGTGACATCAGGCTTGCCGTCAAGGTTGAAGTCCTCAACCTCTTGGTCAACTCCTTTGATGCCGGAAGCGACGGTGATTTTCTTTTTCAATTTGGCGTCTTTCCCGTAGACCGAGATAGTGTTTCCCGTCTTGACGTTTGAGATCATGATGAGTTGACCGCCAGCCTTTTCGCCGAAGTTGCCGGTCCCGACATTCCAGTCAGCCTTTTTCCCGCCCTTGGTGGCCAGGGTGATTTTGCGGGTCACGCCAGCAATTGAGACAGTCACCTTGCCTTTGGATTCGGTCACCGTCACTTTGTCAGTCTTTCCACCGATTGCCGCTCCGACCACCGCGAAGTCTGTGAAGTGGTCTGTCAGGCAGGTGAACTTATTGGTCGTTTCGTCCTGCGTACAGTTCGACAAATCCTGGAATGCTCCGGTCGTGTCGTCGACGTACTTGGACTTGAGGAAGGACTCATCAAGGCCGGAGTCTTCCACTGCAGATTCGTTGTAGGGCAGCTCCATCGTTACGTTTGAACTGAAGTTTGTAATTGCATTGCCCGAAGCGTCGGTGGCCGTGAGGGAGTACCCGACGTCCGCGAGTGTGTCATTTTCCGTGCCTTTGATGTCCAAGGTCGGTTGTGCCGAGATCGTGACGTTTCCAGACGACGCAAGGCTGTTGGCCGGTGCGGTAATGACGGCACCGTTATCCAGGGTCATCGTGCATGAGGCAGTGGCATCACAAGTTTTGGTCGTTGGTTGGAAGACCTCGAATTTTCCTTCCTTGAGTGTGATGTTTTTCGTCAGAGACTTCTCGCTCGTGATGATTACAACTTCTTCGTCAGAGCGGTACCCCGTGGTGCCGTCAAAAGAGTCGGCGCGCAAGTGCAGCTTTCCTTTTTCGTAGCCCAGCGAGAATGTGCCGTCAGATTTACAGTTAGTCCCGCCATTGCTGCCGTCTTCACTCCAGTAGCCGATAAAGCAGCGGCTGGCTCCAGATCCGTTGGGCAGGCTGACTTTGCCGCTCATCGTCCCGAAGGCTGTCCGGAATTGCAGCACAACACTGACTGACTTCACCGTCTTCATGTCGACTTGGACTGATTTCGGTGGTACAAGACTGCCCGTGTCTTTGTCCGGAGGGACGTTGGTTCGCAGTTCGTACGTGTGGCCGGACGGGACAAGGATCTCGAATTTCCCGTTGGCATCGGTTGGAGAACCCGCATGAATGATGTTTTCGCGGTAGTAATCCGGTCCTTTGCCTTCTTTGGTCACATTTTCAGCCAAGGCAAATGACTTGCCAGCCGCTGCAACACGTTTGGCACCCTGACCAAGAACTTTTTGTCCTGTCGCACCATTTGGGTTGTCATGTCCGCCTTTGTCGAATTCCTGGCAGACCTTTTGGTTCTTTTGGCAGTATTGGCTGCAGGCGAGCATGTCGGTACAACCACCGGGGCCGGTTGATCCGGGCGGGAGCTTGAAGTCCTTACATTCCTTTGCGTTAGCCTTGTTTGAACAGAATTTCATCATTTCTTCGGGGCTCTTGGTATTGCCGGGGCCGCGGAATTCGCCTTCACCGCCAGGGCCGGGACCTTTTTGTCCGCCACTATTTACCGTTTGCTCAATTTCCCGCTCATTTCCGACGTCCACAAAGACGTTGGCGAATGGCGTGCCATCAGCCTTGAGGACTTGGCCGGAAATCTTGGCATCGCCCGAAATGACTTTGATGTTCTTTTCCACGTTCTGGTTGGCCGCGACCACAATCGGATCAGGCGGGGCGGGGCGGTTGACGAAGCCTGCCTGTGGGTTCAAGTGGTAGCCGAAGAAGTATTCACCTTCTCCAACAGACAACACAAAGGTGCAGTTGTCTAAAATTGGAGCGTTGGCAAAGACGCCGTTCTTCGGGTTGTTGGCAAAGACTTCGCCAAAACCTTGGCCGCCGAATTTTGCCGTAGCTGTATCAGTTGCTACACACTTGTTTAACGCAAATCCGGATTCCGAGACGACCTTGCCGAAAATGGTTGAGGTGTTCTTGGCTACGGTAATATCCTGAGTAACCGTGCCGTTGGGGACGACCGTCACCGTGACGTTGCCACTGACAGAGTAGTCTGAACCAGGAGGCATGTGGATACTCAGCGTGTACTGTGTGGCTGTGGCCGACGGCACTTTGACCGTGTAGTTACCGGGCGGCTGAATCGGACCATTGAAGTCAAAGAAGTCAGTCGCGCCTACAGGTCGCGCACCGACACCGCCGGGGAGTTGGACCTGGGCACCAGCTTGGTCAAGGATGCGGCCGGTGATGGTCGCGTCAGCTTTGATGGCGTTGATAATGACTCCCGAGACGACAGATGAGTCGGTTGCAATATCAACATCGAGTGGTCCGGTGTCTGCGCGGACATACTGTGAATCAGGACGGTTTTCTAGGTTGATTCCGTAGCGTCCGGCATTGACTGCAATGGAGAAGGCACCGCTGGCATCGGTGGTTGCCGAGCTGGGCATCATCCCGCCTTGTCCAGACCCACCCTCTTGCCCACCTTGTCCGCCAGTCGGGAAGGCGGACAGCTGGACGCCGGGCAGACCGGTTGTCGTTCCGTTCTGGTAGACAAATCCGTTGATGCGTCCCAATTTTTCTTTGGGGACGATCGTTCCCAGGTTGACGGTCGTGCCACTTGCCACCTCGACAAATTGTTCACTGAAGCTGAACGCGCCAAGTTGCTCGGGTGGCAGGAAAACTTGAAATTTGTACTTTCCAGCCGCCACATTGATGGAAAATGTACCATCAGATCCTGCCCCACCGCCGAATTCATTGCCGGGGCCGGCAAACGCACCAATACCGGGGCCACACGATCCTTGGGGTGGTGGTTGTCCGGGTGCCCCCATACAGGGGAACGAGAAAATCGAGCCATCCGGCTTTGTGATTCTCCCTGTGATAAAGGTGTTTGCTTCAGGCGTTGCCGCTGAAGCTGTTTGCGGTGCGAGCGTGCCAATTTGGGCGTATGGCGAGGCGACCATGACAATGGCCGTCACGATGGCCCCGAGGCGCAGCATCGCTTTAAGTGAATGAGACATGAACTCCCCCTTTTTCTTGTGGCCCAAAGACCAAAAAACCCCGTTATGGGGTGTTTTTGTGGTGCTCAGGTGCCTTAATGTTGGTAAAAACAGCTACTCCGCAGCCATTATGACTGTGGAGCGACGCGCTCACGAGTGACAGTTGTGGTCTTCGTGGCATGTGAATAACCGTACTGTACCATATTCTTCAGCTAGACTTCAATAATGACTGGTAAGACCATCGGCTGACGCTGGGTTTTGGTGAAAATCACCCGTTCCAGGTTGGTGCGGATTTTATTCTGGAGATCAGCCGGGTCGGCGGCAGTGCGAGGTTCATGGTCTTCCATTGATTTTTTCACGGTTCGGACGAGCTCATCCATAATATGCGCGTTGGTTTTGACCGAAATAAAGCCGCGAGTGATGATGTCCGGGTTCCCAAGCAGGCGACCGGTTTTCTGGTCAACCGTGGCAATAACAACCACCATGCCGTCGCCAGCCAGGGTTTGGCGGTCACGCAGCACAATGTGCGAGATATCGCCGACGCCCAGGCCGTCCACGAAGACATGGTCAACCGGTACGTGTTCGTTGGTGACGCGGCCCACAACCTGGCCACCGCCACCATTGCTGAATTCAATCACCTGGCCGTTGTCGGGGATCAGCACGTTTTCGGGCGCCACGCCTTCTTGCATGGCCAATTTGCCGTGCATTTTCAAGAAGGAGTGGTTGCCTTCGACCGGAACGAAGAAACGAGGGTGGATTTGGCGAATGAACCAGCGCAGGTCGTCGCTCTTGGCGTGACCGGAGGCGTGGATATCCATCATTTGCGAATCCACGACTTCGGCGCCTTCGCGGTAGAGGCCGTCTTTGAGGCGTTGGACCGAGCGTTCGTTGCCTGGCACAACCGAGGACGAGAAGACCACCAGATCGTTCTTTTCGATCTTGAGGTATTTGTGTTCGCGATTGGCAATGCGCATGAGGACCGCGCGGTCTTCACCTTGCGCGCCGGTGCACATGACAATAAGCCGTTCGTTGGGCAAGTTTTTGGCTTCTTCCCAGCTCACCAGTGTTCCTTTGTTAGCTTTGATGTAGCCGAGTTGTTTGCCGATTTCGATGTTCGTTTTGAGCGAGTAGCCTTCGATCAGGATTTTGCGGTTGTACTTTTCGCCCAAGCGGATCACTTGCTGCGCGCGGGAAAGCAGGGACGAGAAGATAGCCACGATCATCCGGCCCTTGGCGTCGCGGAACAGTGGTTCCAGGTTTTGTTCGATTTCGCGTTCCGTGGGCATTTTGCCGGAGCGGCTGGCGTTGGTGGAGTCGCTGAGCAGCAAAAGCAAGTTCAATTTGCGGAATTCTTTAATGCGTTCGATTTCTGTGCGGTTCTTGTCTTCTGCATCCGGGTCAACTTTAAAGTCGCCGGTGTGCAGAATGGTGCCGAGCGGCGTTTCCAAGATCACGCCGAGTGAGGCCGGAATGTTGTGCGAGAGGCCGAGGAACTTGGCTTTGAGGTTGCCGAGTTTCACCGTGTCGCGCGTGGTGACTTTGTGCATGCGCAGTTTTGTGCGCGGGTTGATGTCTTCTTGTTTTTTGGCGATCATCGCCAGCGTCAGGTCTGTGCCAATGATCGGCGGGTTGCCCAACTTGTCGATCAAGTGGGGGATGCCGCCAATGTGGTCGTAGTGACCGTGGGTGATGATGATGGCGCGGATGTTTTTTTCTTTGCCACGCAGATACGAGATGTTCGGAATCGAATAGTCCACGCCGGGCATGTCTTCGTCGGCGAACTGCAAGCCCATGTCGACGATCACGATGTCGTTTTCGTACTCAAAGATAATGCAGTTGCGGCCGACTTCTTCCATGCCGCCGAGCGGAATGATGCGCAGTTTGCCTTTGGGCGCGACGGGTGAGTGGTATTGTTTTGCTTCTTCGCTCACCGCATGCCGTTCGCGCGCGGGCTTGGGTTCAGGCCGAAAGAATTTTCGTTGTTTTGGTTTGTTTGGGGTTGGGGTCATTGGTTGAGTTAGTAGAGTTGAGTGAGTTGGTTATTATAATTAATTTGATTCGAGTTGTTGGATGGCGTCGAGAATCCATTCGCCGCGCAGATTGTCTTTCATTGTTTCGAGTTCGGCGCGAGTGAACCAGCGTACGTCCATAATTTCGTCCTTGGGGAAGTTGATCGCACCGCCGACAATCTTGGCTTCGAACACGTGCTGCACGGGCCTAGTTGTATCGTGCTGGTAGATGTCGATTTTGCGGACGAGCTCGACATCGAAACCGGTTTCCTCTTTTGCTTCCTTGATTGCCGTTCTCTCAATCGTATCGCCAGTTTCGACTTTTCCTGCCGGCCAGTTCCACTGCCCGCGGACAGACGGTTTCATTTCTTGAACAAGCAGATATTTGCCGTCTTGTGAGATGACGACACCCGCAACGATAAACGTAGTAATGATATTTTCAGACATTGTAATTACTTTGGTACGTTTGTTTGGTGTTGGGGTCATAAGTTGAGTTGGTAGTTTTTAGGGGATACTAAGGAAGGAATTAATATTGTTACTCTTATTATAGTTTAGTGATGAAGTCCTCTGGCGTTTTGACGACATCTCGAAAGAGGACGTGGCGACATAATTCTTCATCCGAATTAAGTGCATAAATCGGTTTTCCCAGGGCGACGGCGTAACCAATTTCGAGTGTGGTACTCACGCCCGAGTAGCCATCTTTGTTATAGACAAATACCACGTCTGCCATTTTTATTTTGTAAAAATGATCATGAGTTAACCCGAGGGCGACGAATTTTTTATATTCGTCAGACAGTTTTTCCCATGCATCTTGTCCAGAATGAAGATATGGCTGGTAGACGGATACACCGAGTTCTACCAATTGCTTACCAAATTCTCTCATTTCTGGTTTGAAGCGGCGGCTGCCGCAGAGGACGACTGATTTCATTTGATCATTGAATAATCGCCGTTGATGATAATTGGTTTTACGGCTTCAATTTCTGATTGATAATAAGGGATTTCAGGAATAGGGTTTAGGAGAAAGACTTTTTGGTTGAGTACATGGGCAAAGCCGATTTCCATTAATGTGTTGCCACCAATGTAGTTTGGAATACCGTTCTTTTCTACATTGAGCACCAATACTGCGTCAGCGCCCTGCATCAAATTCCAAAATTCTCGTATCGCGTCGAGATTATTTTTTTGATGAAGTTTAATTTGTTCCTTCTCTTCGTCAGTTTTTCCGATGAAGGGCGTTGCAAGTGTTGTGACAAATGCATCGTGTCCAAGTTCACGCAGACGATTCCGCGCTTCAATCATCGCTTCTGTTTTTTGCATGCTGCCAATAACGCCGATTTTCATTTTATGAATAATGTTAATAATTTCTGGTGGGCGAGGAGGGAGTCGAACCCTCATGACCTTGCGGTCGCTGGCTCCTGAAGCCAGTGCGTCTGCCATTCCGCCACTCGCCCGTATTTAGTGTGATTGTGAACCTTTCGTGATGGTAATAGATTTTATGTATTCTTTTCCGATGCCGCTCTTGAGATACTTTTCTCTTGTTCGTGCTCGAGTTCTGTCTGAAAAAGGTTCCATATGGATCAGGCTGAAGGGGCGATAGGCCCGAGTCGTCCGCTCCTTTCCTTCGTTGTGTTGCCCCACTCTACGTTCAACATTATTCGTTAAGCCGACGTAGATATATGGTCGAATTTTACTCTTGATTACGTAGACGAAGTACATGTGTTGCCAGTGCGCCTGCCTGCCTGCCGGCAGGCAGGTCTGCCATTCCGCCACTCGCCCGTGATGGCCTATTTCCAGCCGTGTTTGATGCGAGTATACCACGACGTGACCTGGTTGAAGCGGTCGCGCGGGGACACCACCCAGCTCGTGGTCAGACCACGGAGTTTTTTGCCCACCACGTAGTGGTAGTCAGGGCGGTAGAGAATCAAGGCAGGGAGTTCATCGCTGAAGAGGCGTTGGAATTCCACGTATTTGCCGGCGCGCGCTTCCGGTTTGGTGGCTGTGCGAGCGTCTTCCAGCACCTTGTCCATGTCTTTGCGGTAGTACACGGAAAGGTTGAGGCCGGGGTCGCGTGACTGTGACGAATGCCAGAATGGATACGGGTCAGGGTCGAGGCCGGTGATTTCGCCGTAGAGCAGTGCGTCGTACTTGCGCGGTCGGAGCACTTCGCGTTGCGCCACGCCCGGGTCAACGACATTCACCGTCACCTCAGCGCCAATTTTTGCCCACTGGTCTTTCAGTGCATTCGCCACAGCAACGTAGTCCGGCTGGTCGACGGTGGTGAGCGTGAACGCGAGTTTTGCGTTGCCGTTTTTGCGCACTGATTCGCCGTCGGGTTTTTTCCAGCCAGCGCCGTCGAGCAAGGCTCCCGCAGCCGCCACGTCGTACGCCGGCATCTTGGCATCACCGCTAAAACCAAGTTGGTCGGGGGCAATCGGACTATTGGCCAGCGTGACTGGGTCCACAAGTTTGGCCAAGGTTGCACGATCCAGTGCTGCGCCCAACGCCTGCCGCACTTCTTTCTTTTTGAGCAGGGAAATATTTTCGTTGAAGAACACGGCGACCATCTGCGGCAAACGCAAGTTCACCACGCGGTCTCGCTCGAGTTTTTTGGCGCGCGCCAGGTCAGCGGTGGGAATGAAGCTCAACCCTTCAGCCTGGTTTTCCTTAACCATCGTTAATGCCGATTCCAAGTCCGGGGCAAAGCGGAAGGTCATACTGTCGAGGTACGGCGGTTTGGCGTAGTAGGCGTCGTAGCGCGCGATGGTGTACGACTTAATGACACCGGCAGTGGTGCGCACGAGTTTGGAAAATTTGAACGGACCGGAACCGGTCGGCTTTAAGTTTTGCTCGACCAGCGCAATGCTTTCGGGCGGCACGTCGCGCCAAATGTGTTCCGGCAAAATGCCAAACGTCAGCGTGGACAAGAATGGCCCCGAAGGATCCTTGAGCGTCAACTTGATTGTTTGATCATCCACTTTTTCAACCGTCACATTGCGGAACGTGTTGCGCAGCGGGCTTTGAAATTCTTTCTGTTGAATGAGTTCAAAGGTGAAGAGCACGTCTTCGGCCGTCAACAACTCGCCGTCGTGCCAATGCACATTTGAGCGCAGCGTCAGCGTGTAAATTTTTCCGTCGTCAGAGATCACGCTTTTTTCCACCAAGTCCGGCTCTGGCGTGGCGGTGGGCCCGACACGGTAGAGTGATGAATACAGCAAACTGACCAAATCTTGATCCACGTCATTGCCGGCGGAGAGCACGGGGTTGATGTACTGCGGACTGCCGACCACGACTTCGGTATATGTGCCGCCGTCTTTTGGCAGCGCGACCACGTGACGCTGGTACACGCGCACGCCCAGTGCAATCACGGAAACCAGAAAGAGGCTGA
>Ga0265292_1002561_pt1 | contig 12451 bp, 8 predicted proteins | sample Munlanlewell296A_FD_189080 | JGI IMG/M metagenome (GOLD analysis project Ga0265292, IMG submission 189080) | Leachate microbial communities from a municipal landfill in Southern Ontario, Canada - Leachate well 296A | ecosystem: Engineered > Solid waste > Landfill > Unclassified | place: Canada...
TTATCCACCTCATTAACATCAGGAATTAATGAATTACCAAGAATGATTTTTGAAATAGTTGTTTTACATTTCTTTTCAATCACAATTTCACATTTACCGGTTTCCCAAGCACGTGCGGTTTCAGAAAAAATTTCATCTTCGCCATTCGCACCGATAAAAGTAAGATATACCGGGACAGGCAAATTTCCTTTATTTTCAATTACAAGCCTATAATTATTCTTCTCGGCGATAACGCTCTTAATTGCCAGATCAGGATAAGCGTATTCAAAATACCATGGTTTCCAGAACCAACCCAAGTCTTCTTTTACAACATCATTGAATGTAAAAAAGAAATCATACGGTGTCGGATGTTTTCCATGCCACCTGTTAATAAATTCCTGCAAAACTTTTTTAAAAAGTTCATCCCCTAAAATATTATTTAACATACGAAATGCCATTTCCGATTTGGAATACATGATATATCGCATTACCCCTCCTACCGGCGTATATTCCGTAAGACTCATAATGGGAATATCAATAACCTTTCCTCCAAATCCTTTCGAGTAAGCTTTCGTTGATTTTACTTTGTTATCAGTTGTTGTATCAAGTTCATGTTGTAAGTTTATAGGGAGAAAAGTAGCCAATCCTTCATCCAGCCACGGATTTTTAGTTTCGTTTGTTCCCACATAAAAAGGAAAATATTGATGTGTTATTTCATGCGTGGTAACAAATATGTCGAAAGAGCGATCATCCGAACCGTCATTTACTATCATCGGAAATTCCATTCCATAAGTGCCGTTAAATGCAGTAATCTGTGTATAGGGATATGGAAATCCGGGTAATTCATCGGATAAAAATTTTATCGTTTTCTTTGCTATATCTGCAACTTCAACGAATGCTTTTGATTCCTTTTTATATGCCGTATTAATAACAACTCTTCTGTTTGTTTTATTATCAACAACTATACTCCCTGCATCCCACAGGTAATGATCGCTTGTTCCGAATGCAAAATCAGTAACATTTTCAGCTTTAAATTTCCATACATTTTTATTAAAAGTTATTCCCCCCTTTTTTATATCTTCGGATGTTATGATGTTTATAATTTCATCCGATGTTAACGATTTCATATACTTTTTATAGTAATTATCCGTCAGCAAATCTTTGGGGTTTTGCAGCGTACCTGTTGCCCACACAATAAAACTCTCAGGAACAGAAATCGTAACATCATAATTCCCGTAATCATTATAAAATTCATGGTCGCCGTCATAACTGAATTTGTCCCAACCATACATATCGTCATATACCGAAATTTTCGGATACCAGTAACCGGCGAAAAATGAAGTGGAATCATACATACCAATCCGTATTTGTGTGAACTTTGGCAAAGTAAAATTCCATGAAATGCTTAACATAATTGATGATTCGGGAAGCAGGGCATCTGTTAGTTTTAATTCGAGAAGCGTTCCATGTCTTATTACCGGTGAATTTTTCCCTTTTGTATCTACTGCTTTTCCATTAATGTTGAGATTTTCAATAAAAACTCCGTCATTCAAATCCGAGGAATCCACTTCCACATTTCTTGCATTTTCTTTTTTGAGATAATCGGGATATAGCATTATTACAAGCTTTCGCAATGTATCCGGGCTGTTATTAAAATACGTTATTGTTTCTTTTCCTGAAATTTTCCTGATTACGGGTTCCAATTCCACATTGATAATATAATCGGTTTTGTTTTGCCAATAGGAAGTTCCTGGTTTTCCGTCAACAGACCGGGTTCCTTTTTCAAATGCTTTTTGCATTTCCAAAGGAATGTATAAATTCTGTTTGTTTTGACAGGTGTTGTTTTGACTTTTTATTTGCAGAGAGGTACATATAGCTATTAATAATAGCAGTGGGAATGGTTTTCTTTTCATATCTGTCGCTTTTTAACGGTAAAATTTAATCATCAGAATAATCACGTATTAATGAAAATACAAATGCTCTATGAGTATTTTTATGCCAATGACTATCAATACTATTCCTCCTGCTATTTCAACTTTGTTTCCAAGAATACCGCAAAGTTTTTTCCCAATGTGAACCCCTATAAACGACAGCCCGAAAGTAATCACTCCGATGATAGCAACAGCCAGCAAAATCGGTATCTGCAGAAGAGCGAAGCTAAGTCCCACTGCTAATGCATCAATACTTGTTGCTAAAGATAATGAAATCATCACCCAGGTACTATCAATATTAAATTCACTGCGACAGGATTTTTTTTTCGCCGCTTCATAAATCATTCTGAATCCAATAATAAAAAGCAATCCAAATGCAATCCAGTGGTCAATGTTTTCAATTGCTTCCTTCATAAAATAACCTGCAATCCAGCCAATCAGCGGCATCATCGCCTGGAAGAAACCGAAGAAAGCTCCTGCTCTCAATGCGATACCGGTTTTATTGTGTTCGGCTGATGTTCCAATGCATAAGGAAACTGCGAAAGCATCCATTGATAAGGCAAAAGCGATAAAAATAACCGTAATAAGGTCCATCATGTAAAAGTCGAGTTTATAAAATTACTCTTTCAGGATTCGTATAAATTATAAAGCTCTTTTCTTTTACAAGACCGATTAAAGTCAGTTTCATTTTTTTTGTTAAAATAATTGCCTGATGCGTAGGCGTTTTTAAAGATACAATAACAGGAATTTCACACCTGCCTGCTTTATTAAGGATTTCTGAAGAAATACGGCATGAGCAGAAAAGCATACATTTTGAGAAATTAACTTTATGAATCAAGGCGCTGCCAATTACTTTATCGACTGAATTATGTCTTGCAACATCTTCGAACATTATTTCCGGAATATTCCCATTTGCGCTTAAAGCAGAGGAATGAACACAGCCGGTAGCCTTGTATATTTTTGAACTATCCTGAAACCATTCCATAGCTGCTGTTATTTTCTCTTTCTCAATCCGGAAATTAAAATCAAGCGGTTTATATGATGGGATTTCATCAAAACCCGTGTATTTAATACCTTTCCCGGCTACGGTTATCACCATTTTTTTCAGACGTTCAGAATCCGGGGTATTTCTTAAAGTAAGATTTATATGGCATTTTGTTTCGTCATAATCGAATGATCGTATATCCGATAAATCATTTATAAACCCCGAATTATAAAGAAAGCCAAAGCTTAATTCTTTCAGGTTACATGGGCTGCACATCAATGTGCATATTTCGATACCATTTCCTGTAATCGTAATAGGTACTTCGCTGGCAATCGGAACAAAGATTTTGCAGGATTCTTCTTTATTAACCTTTATAACCTCAAATTCGGAAGTAAATTTTGAAAGATTTGATTGCGCCATAATTCAATCCCCCCAACCCCCTTCTTCAAGGGGGAGTTATTGTTCGTTATTTCACCCAATCCTTAATTGTTCCATAGCCATTCCAGATTACTTCGCCGGTTCCGGCATGTACACACTGGATAGCATCCCTGTTACAATGGCCGACACACCATCCGCACCCAAAACAATATTCTCTTGTCAACCTTGGAACTTTTTCAGTTTTCTTATCTCCTGAAATTGCTCCATAAGGACATATCGTTTCACAAATGCCGCACATATTGCATTTGGATTCATCAAACTGAGGAATAACAGGCGTAAGGTCTGCCATCGGATCTTCTCTTTTCCATTCCCTGAGGTATTGAAAATCTTTTACCACACAACCCTGAAAATCCTTAACGGACTTATATCCTTTTCTGTCCATAAACTCATCCAGACCGTTAACACATTCTTTTAAAACGCCTACACCTCTTGAGTATATTGAAGAGCATAATCCGGCAATACCACAACCTGCCATCAGGTATCGCACACAATCATCATAAGTAAATGAGCCGCCTCCGCCAAGAACAGGGATTTTTACTGTTGCCGTAATTTCCATTACCTTGGCAAGCGAAAATAATTGCCATGGTCTTCCGATAAGACCTCCCATGGATGATGGCACACCAAAGAAACTGGCTGTTTCGTGGTCGATCCAGCAACCATAAAACGCATTGTTGGCTGAAATAGCTGCAGCTCCGGCCTTTTCAACGGCAAGTGCCACACCGGCCATATTCACACACTGCGGAGTCATTTTAAACATGATGGGAATTTTTACCGCGTCAACACAAGCTTTTGTAACTTTATAAGCAGTTTCAGGATCCATAGCCAGAGGAGCGCCTACTGCCTTCTGTGCCGCAACAGCGCCAAATGTTGCATGGGGACCACCGGTATCAAGTTCTACCATTTTTACGCCTGCGGCTTCCATATCTTTTAAAAAAGGTATCCATGTTCCCGGATCTGCGCCAATTCCTGAACAGGAGCCAATATATAAAACATCAAATTCTTTGCATGTTTTCAGGCATTTTGGAAGTTCCTCATTGAGCCATTTTTCATAAGGCATATTATGAAACATCTGGCTGCATACCCATGCATCCTTAAGGTCGTTTCCAAAACGCCGGAGCGAATAAAAATACGGACGGGGCCAACGGTGAGGACCATCAATTTTATGAACGGTTTTCCCGATAATCCATCCGATGCCTTGTTCGGCGCATCTTCTGAGCAGCCGTTCATGTCCGCCAAAATCACATGATGTAACGCCTATGGGGTTTTTGATTCCCAAACCACAAAATTCAGTTTTTAAATTTGCCATGTTTTATACTTTCTAATTGATGTTACGCAAATTATATATTTGTTTGTTAGTGTCACTCAGAGCCGGACATAGCATAGATTTGTGGGTTAGCGTCCGTGTCGAAGAGTGACTATGTATTGGTCTGGCTTCGACACGTCCCGAAAGAGGGACGGCTCTGCCTGACCTCTAAATTTAGTAATCATTATTATATTTGCGTAACATCAGTTACATCATTCTGCCTATCGTAGTTTTAATTCCAAATTGTTCAATTATTTTTCTGGTTCTTATTATGTCTTCCTTATGCAATTGTTTATAATCAGTATAAGGATTTGGCAGTCCTAAATAATGGTATTTATCAGCCCCTAAAGTATGAAAAGGATTAATATCAATAAATTTTACTTTTAAAAATTTTCCAAATTTTGCAGTTTCCGTTATATTTTTTTCGTCGTCGTTGAATCCCGGGATCAAAGGTAAAGATATTCTGATTTTTGTTTTTTCAGCAGTACGGATAGCATTTTCAAGAATAATTTTATTTCCTGCACCTGTTTCTCTTTCATGCTTACCGGAATCCATGCATTTGATATCGTATAATACCAAATCACAATATTTGATTATCTCATCAATAATTTCCTGTCCGGCATATCCTGAAGTGTCCAGCGCTGTTGATATTCCCGATTCTTTGCATTTTCTGAGTATGGAAACAGAAAACTCATATTGAAAAAGAGGCTCGCCTCCGCTGAGCGTTAACCCGCCGTCGTTGCCGTAAAAAGGAATATCTTTTTCTATCTCTTTCATAATCTCATCAAGCGTATATTCTTTCCCTATTTGCTGAAACGCTCCATTGATGCACTCTTTTACGCAGTTCATACATTCCGTACAGTTTTTGCGATTCAGAAAAATATTATTTTCGCTGTCAGAACTTATAGCTTTTTCGGCACATACAGAGATGCAACCTTTGTAATTCTTACATCTTTTTTTGATAAAATAAAGCTGGGGATTCAATTCTTTTGTTTCGGGATTTGAGCACCATTTACAATTTAGCGGACATCCTTTCATGAAAACAGCAGTTCTGATGCCAGGCCCGTCGTGAGTGGCGAAACGCTTGATTTCGGTGATGATACCCGATTTTTCCATTTTTGCTTTTATTGTTCGGATTATTTTACGAGATACAGTTTATTGAACAGTTTTTAAAATTACAATAATTTTATTCAGCACAAAAATATTTATCCTCGGTTATAAAGCAATTTTTCGAACTATCCTTAATATTTGTTATTTTAGACAAATAATAAATAGAAACATTATGGGAACAAACTTCTTCAAAGACTTCACAAATCAGTATTCTTTAAGCAAAACTTTGCGGTTTGAATTAAAACCAATTGGAAAAACAGCAGAAAACATTCAAAAGAAAGGGCTGCTCGAACAAGATAATCAACGAGCTGAAAGTTACAAAAAGGTTAAAAAACTTATTGATGAATACCACAAGTATTTTATTGAATTGGCTTTGAAAGATGTTAAACTTACCAAGCTACAAGAGTATTATAATCTATATATCCAAAGTAAAGAAGACAGAGATGATGATGCTTTTAAGAAAGTAAAGGAAGATTTACGAAAAGAAATTGTTGCCGCATTTACTAAAGGTGAATACAAAGAATTGTTTGCAAGACTTTTTAGCAAAGAATTAATCAAAGAAGATTTAGTAGAATGGATAAATAAACATCCTGATTATTCTGGTGATTTGAAATTTGTAAAGGAATTTGACAGCTTTACTACATATTTTACTGGTTTTAATGAAAATAGAAATAATATGTATAGTTCTGAAGAAAAGTCAACAGCTATTGCTTACAGAATTATTCATGAAAACCTGCCGAAATTTATAGAAAATGTGAAACTCTACCAGATTATAAAAGAGAAACATCCTGATTTAAGTTTTACTCAGATATTAAAAGAAATGGAAGAAGTTATTCAGGGTAAAAGTTTGGATGAAATTTTTACGTTGGAATACTTCAATAATGTGCTTTCTCAAAATGGTATTGAATTTATTAATTTTATTATTGGCGGGAAAACACCGGAAAAAGGAAAGAAAATACCAGGCTTAAATGAATATATCAATCCTTACAACCAGAAACAGCAAGATAAAAATAAAAGAGCACCAAAATTCAAACAGCTTTATAAACAGATTTTAAGTGATAAGTCGAGTATTTCATTAAGGTTTGAAACTTTTGAAAATGATAGTGAATTACTTGAAGCCATACAAATTTTTTATCAAACTGAATTGTGTGAATACGAAACAGAGGGGAAAGGAAAAAATATTTTTGAGGAAATAAAAACATTGTGTGAGTCTGTTAAAACTTATGATTTAGAGAAAATATATTTACGTAATGATACAAACCTAACTACAATTTCTCAACGGATATTTGGCTATTTTGGCGTATTTAAAGATGCAATATCTTTTTATTACGATACTGTAATTAACCCTAACTTTCAATCAAAATATGCAAATGCTAAAACAGATAGCCAGATTAAAAAATTAGCTGACACTAAAAATAAATGGAACAAAGATTTTATTTCAATAGGTTTGTTGCAAAAGGTTTTAGGAAAATATATAGAAACACTAGATGCTGACCATGAAATAAGAAAAGCTTATACAACTACTGTCATCTCTGATTATTTTAATAGACACACCATTAAAAAAGAAGTTGAGGAAAAGAAAAATAACGAAATCATTAAGAAAAAAATTGATGTTGAATTGTTTTATTCAATAACGGGGCAATACTTGGGCGTGAAAGGACTTTTGAATATTGAAAAAACAGATAGTAAAGCTCTTGCACAGGACAAAGAAAAAGTGCATCAATTGAAATCTTTTTTGGATAGTATTTTGGAATTAAACCATTTTGTAAAACCACTTTATTTATCTGGCGATTCCATTTCTGATAAAGATGATGTTTTTTACAGCCAATTTGCGCCTTTGTATGAACAGCTAAACAAACTTACGCCATTGTACAATATGGTGCGAAACTACCTTACACAAAAGCCTTACAGCACTGATAAAATAAAATTGAATTTCGAAAATTCTACTTTGTTAGATGGTTGGGATGTAAACAAAGAACCTGACAATACATCCGTAATTTTAAGAAAAGGCGGTTTGTATTATCTGGCAATAATGGATAAATCTGATAAAAAAGTTTTCCTGAATGCCCCTAAAGTAGAGGATCGTGAGGTTTCTTATGAGAAAATGAATTACAAATTATTGCCTGGCGCAAACAAAATGTTACCTAAAGTTTTCTTTGCAAATAGTAGAATTGAATATTTTAATCCCTCGAAAGAAATACAGGAAAATTACAAAAATGACACCCACAAAAAAGGAGAAACTTTTAATTTAAACGACTGTCATGCCTTGATTGATTTTTTTAAGACATCACTCGAAAAACATGAAGATTGGAAACATTTCAATTTTAAATTTTCGCCAACAAAAACATATAAGGATTTAAGTGGTTTTTATAGAGAAGTAGAGCATCAAGGGTATAAAATGACTTTTGAAAATATTCCAACTGACTATATTGATAAAATGGTAAATGAAGGGAAGTTATATCTGTTTCAAATTTACAATAAAGACTTTTCTCCTTTCAGTAAAGGAAACCCAAACATTCATACCCTGTATTGGAAAGCTCTATTTGACGAGAAGAACTTAGCCGATGTAGTGTATAAATTGAACGGGCAAGCAGAAATTTTCTTTAGAAAATTATCTATTGAAGAAAAGAATATAATACTTCATAAAGCCAATGAGCCTTTGAATAGCAAAAATCCATTAACACCAAATAATAAAAATACTTTTAAATACGATTTAATTAAAGACAGGCGATATACCGTTGATAAATTTCAGTTTCACGTACCCATAACAATCAATTTTAAAGCAAGCGGTTTTGAAATTATTAATTCACAAACAAACGAATTCCTCAAAAACAATCCTGATGTAAAAATCATTGGTTTGGATCGGGGCGAACGACACCTGATATATCTTACATTGATTGACCAAAAAGGAAACATCATTATTCAGGAATCGCTGAATATCATTAGCAATAAAGAACGAAATATTGAAACACCTTATCATACCTTATTGCACGAAAAAGAAAAAGAACGAGATGCCGCACGCAAATCATGGGGGACAATTGAAAATATTAAAGAACTGAAAGAAGGCTATATTTCTCAGGTGGTTCACAAAATTGCCGAAATGATGATTGAACACAATGCCATTGTTGTAATGGAAGATTTGAATTTTGGGTTTAAACGCGGACGCTTTAAAGTAGAAAAACAAGTGTATCAGAAATTGGAGAAAATGTTTATTGATAAACTCAATTACCTTGTGTTTAAAAATGCTGAACCCACACAAGAGGGCGGATTATTAAACGCTTTGCAACTTACCAATAAATTTGAAAGTTTTAAAAAAATGGGGAAACAAAGCGGATTTTTGTATTATGTACCGGCATGGAACACCAGTAAAATAGACCCCGTTACAGGTTTTGTAGATTTCCTGAAACCTAAATACGAAAATGTAAAAAGTTCACACGATTTCTTTTCCAAGTTTGATAGAATACAGTACAATGCCAACAAAAATTATTTTGAGTTTGAATTTGATTATAACAACTTTACTGCTAAAGCTGAGGGCAGCATAACAAAGTGGACTGTTTGTACTGTTGGCGATGAACGATATTATTATGTTCCTTCGGATAAATCTACTCCAAAAATTAATATTACCGAAAAATTAAAAGAGTTATTAAAAGCTGAAAATATTGCATTTGAAAACGGTAAAAATTTGATACCGACAATATTAAAAACCGAAAGTAAATTCTTGGTAAAACTCACAAAATATTTAAGCATTACACTGGCATTGAGATATAGCCACAGTGCTGATGGCAGGGATTTTATCCTTTCGCCTGTTGCAGATGAAAACGGGAAATTTTATCATTCCGAAACAGCTGATGAAACGCTTCCTAAAGATGCCGATGCTAATGGCGCTTATCATATTGCTTTAAAAGGTTTATGGTGCTTACAACAAATTAATAAATCGGATGATTTGAAAAAACTAAAACTGGCAATTAGCAACAAAGAATGGTTGCAGTTTGTACAATCAAAAGAATATCAAAAATAAAGTTTTATAGAAAAGCCTCGTAGAGGCAATATTATGGTAAAAATCAACAAATAATGTTAGTCAAAGTGCCGTAGGCACGATATTATAAAACAAACCCAATGGCAAATACATATACACGGAAGCAATGCCCGCATTTCGGGAAAGTCTAAACGATTTTTAAAATTTCTACTATTGTAGATTTTGGCCTAATGGACAAAAGTGTGTGCGTTTTTTAGCTATTTAAAATATTATTGATTACTTTCATTTTTCTCCATTGTTTTAGACCATTATGAACTCTTAGCTTTGTTTTTAAATTAGAAAAAGTACCTTCCAAAGAATTTGTCGTATTTGGCATTTTCAATTGCGGATAATCATACCATGTAAATAGATAAGGCAAGTTGTGTTTTAGGCTTTGATAGGCACTACGTAATCTTTTATGAGTGTAATGCCATTTACTCTTGTTTTCCTCGTTATAGGTCTTTTCATTTAAAAAAATATTCCATTTCAATATCCATTCTTTTAGTACTCCCTCAAAACTTTCTTTATCTGTTCTTGGCAACAATACGATAATTTGCTTTAATTCCTTGCCTGCAATTGTTTTAGGATTTCGAGTTATATAACGTGTCACTATTGCTGCCTGATGGAACTGACACATTTGAACTGGAATGTCTCCAAAAGCTGTAAATAGACCTCGCTTACCATCACAAACAATCCCTTTAATATTCCATCCCTGCTTTTTTAATCTTTCTATTCCGTATATATACTCCGATAAACTTTCGTGTTTTACATACTTCCAATGTAAATTCCTTTTACTGTATTCATCACGAAATACCATTACTCCAAATTCATGGCCAAAATATGAAGTGTCCATGATTACCACAGTTGAAGTAGGATCTATTCCATGAAAAATAACTTCATATTTGTCTAACTTACGCTTAATTGTTCGGGAACTGACATGATGCACTTTAGCCAATTGCTTATAAGTCTGCTTGCCTTTGACATAATCATCCCAGAGTGATAAAACAAACTCTTTTCTAATACGATTTTTATTTTGGAAAACATGTTTGCAATCGGTGCATTGATAGCGTCGCTTTCCTTTGCGAAATCCCCGTTTTTGAACACAAGAACTATTACACTTTGAACATACTTTTTATTCATAGAAATAAAATAATGATTTCAAATGCCCAATATAACTATATTTGAGCCACTTTTTACGCACCATTATTTGTCCATTACATCAACATTTACAAACAAATTTACAAAAAATATTGTTACTCCGTAAAATATCCAATAACTCATGTTGCGTAAATAAATTCTTGTGTGAAAGAAATCCCAAGCCCCAAACTCCAAGTCCCAAGTTTCAAGAACCAAGACCTACGACACTCCCGTAGGGATAGATACCTAAAGCCCTTTTTGAATTTGGGGCTTGAAATTTGGAATTTGGGACTTAAAAAATATATGGTTTTTCCGTTTTATGTATAGTTATATTACAGACTTATATAAGGAATATCAAGCTCAACCGGATTAATACACATGGCAGGTATTTTAGCAGTATTAAAAATTACCCGTTCAGCCCATGGGCTTAAAATAAAACTAGGTAAAAGCTGATCAGGGTTGGTCATCATCATTACCAGGTCGGCTTTAATATAATCACTATATACAATAATGCTTTTTGCAAAATTGCTGCCCGAATCAGCCGATATTTTTTCTGTGAATTTTATTCCGTTCTTCGCCATGATGTTCTTGATCTGTGCCATATTCTTTTTAACCACATCCCCAAGAAATTCATCGTTATGCTTAATCCCGAACAAATGAATGGTCGAATTAAAAATTTTAGCTATATGTATTGCCCATTTTACTTTCTGCTTCGATTCGGCAGACTCATCAATAGGCAGAACAATATGCTTATACCCTTTCCCAAAATCGCGTTCCTGCACAACAATTACAGGTAAAGAAGAACTCTCTATCACTTTAAGTGCAAAACTCCCTGTTAAATGCTGAACACCGATTTTGCCGTGCGTACCCATAACCACAATCTTAGCTCCTATTTTTTCGGTAACTTTTGCTATTGTTGTGAAGATACTTCCTTTTTCTGAAATATAATCAAGTTTTACTTTATACTTTTTTTCTAAAGTATCAGCAATAGCTTTCAGTTTTTCATTTATCGCTTCTTCAGTAAGTTTCTCTTTTTTCAGGTGCGATTTTGTTTCCTTATTGATAACATGAAGAATGGCAACCTTCCCATTCAGTAGTTTTGCAATACCCGCCGCGTGATCAATAGCGAAATCGGCAACTTTAGTAAAATCCGTTGGCACAAGTACAATATTTTCTTCACCTTTTCTCATATATGTAAATTTGTTTATTAATACAAAAATAATATTTTTATTTGGTTTATTGCTTTACCAGGCTAAATATTATTTTTTATTCAGCTTGTCGGCTTTACGACTAATTGAAGCAAGATTAACCTGCAGTAAGTTCATATGTTTTTTGTATCTTCTCAATACATGCGGGTAAAATTAATAAAATGAATTTCTAATTACTCTAATTATTCTAATTTCTAATCAAATCCCAATGACTAAAGTGTCCGTGACTGAAATAGGTTGACCAAAAATAATCTAAAAATGGTTATCCTATGAAAAAAAAATACAGAAAAAAAGAAAGTTTAAAACAGCGCAGGGTCTTCAGCGAAGAAGTTAAAAAGAAAATAG
>Ga0265292_1002562_pt1 | contig 12448 bp, 11 predicted proteins | sample Munlanlewell296A_FD_189080 | JGI IMG/M metagenome (GOLD analysis project Ga0265292, IMG submission 189080) | Leachate microbial communities from a municipal landfill in Southern Ontario, Canada - Leachate well 296A | ecosystem: Engineered > Solid waste > Landfill > Unclassified | place: Canada...
GCCGAGTCAAGGCCAGGCGGGCAGCATAGCCTTCGTGGCGCGCTCCCCAGATAAAAACACTCCGCCCATTTACCAGCTCGATCAGCTTTGCAGGTTTCCGTAAGTCTGTAGCCTTTGGTTTGTTCATTTATATTCTCTTAGCTTAAAATGATGTCAGCATCTGGTATAAAAACCGCCATCATATAAAAATTCGACATAGAGAATCTCATTTATTTGATATCTGGAGTTTTGTGTGAAATCTAGACGATCGATCCCATGCTCATCTTTATCAAAGACTACAAAATCATATTTGCTATTTTCCTTACGAATTTCCAGTACATCACTGAAATGATCAATACTCCCCGCACTATTTTCAGCCTCTATGAGTTCTTTAACTTTCTGAACGGCATCGCTTATACCTGCAATTGCTATCTTCTTTCCTCTTAAAGCTTTAGCAATATCAGTATTCAATACATCAGGAAGTAAATTCATAGTTTTGCATTGAGAGTTCAAACCATGTTCTTCGATTATCCGGGGAGTCGAAAGCACCCTTGGTTTAAGAGTAATAATGATATCATATTCATACTCCTTAAGCTTTTCTAATGACAGCTGCGGCATATGGTAAAAGTATTTATAATTTGAAACTTCAGAATTATTTGGATCAACCCAGGCTATGATTTTTTCATACGGGATTGAAAGAGCACCACAGAAAATCAGATCCATTATCCAACTGCCATATACAACAATCTTATTGCTCCGCTCGATACGCTTTTTAATATCTTCCAAATAGTTCTCTGTTTCAGAAAATTGATATACATCGAGAACTACGGTATAATAGCAGCTCTCGCAGAGCTTCGTTATATTATGTGGGTTGAGGTATGCTTTTGAATCAAATTTAACCAGATTTCTGCAAGTTGGGCATTTCCCTTCAAAAACAAAACCAGGCACACTGCCTAATTCAAACGTTCTCTCAACATCTACTGCAGCATGTCTTTTCGAATAGATTCGACGATGTTTAATATTTTCAGTGCAGACAACATCATAAAACTCATCGTTAGAGAGAGCTGAGATATTTAAGCTGGAGGCATCATATTTTTCACGAACATCAACTGAAGATATTCCGGCCCTCATCGAGTAAGAGAGAAGAAATTTAAAAGGGTCATCAATTAAACCGTTTTTCTCAGCAGTTCTATAGTAACTTGTTCCAGGATATATAATAATTGATGCGAGTCCATTAGCTGGTCCTTGAATTAAATCGTACTGATTGAGAAAACTAAACGTCTCCCTAATCTCTTCTGCAGTTTCTGTTTCATGCCCAAACATGAAGTTACCAAATACATTGAGTCCGGCTTCCTTTGCCTGACTCATATTTCGCATATGATCGCTGAAGGTGGTCCGCTTCTTCATTATCCTTAGAATACGGTCACTGGCACTCTCAAACCCCATACCCATATACATGCATCCGGACTCTTTCATCATTCGGTATGTTTCTGCGGAAAACATTACATCGGTACGAATCTGCCCTACCCATGGTTTGTCTATTTCTCTCTTATATCTCCGGCAGAACTCCTGGGTATAGCCCTCATCATCAAACGCCACTTCCGAGTAGATGGCAAAGAAATCAAAATCGTACCTCCCAGCCCAGTGGGTCATTTCAGAAATTACACTATCAACTGAATAGGGTGTAAAACGACCAATCGATGGGGAACAAAATGCACAGACATTGGGACATCCCCGCCCCGCAAGTATCGGAAAAAAGGTCTTATCGAAACGCAAAAGGGTGTCTGAGAGTGATATGTACTCCTCAATGTTAAATGAATCCCATGCCGGACTCACTATATTTTTATCTATATCAAACCGAACCGTTGCATTTTTTCTAATTGTGGAGGTACTATCTTTCCAACACAACCCGGGTATTTTAAGCAAATCGCATAATTTCGGTTTTTCTTTAGAAAGCAAATTTAATAACTCAACTAGATTTGTTTCAGCTTCACCTTTTAGTATATAATCGACATCTAATTTCTCAAATAGAGTGTTTTCGGGCAAATCTTTGGTAATTCCCCCGCCCATAATGATTTTGCAGTTTGGATTGTATCCCTTGACTTGAGGTAAAATTCCGTAGAACCATCTAAAAAAACCAACCAATCCACCAACAAGGAGATAATCATATTTTTCCTTTGAAATGAGTTCAAACAAGACATCCTGAGACACAGATGCAGATATATTGCGACACCCCCCCCTTTTACAAGTCATGTCAGTGCCGACACGATTTCTTTTGAACCAGCTTCTGTTGTCATAAAAGAAGGCGTATATGTCGTAGTCATATTCGGCATTCTCAAGAGTAGCAGCAACATACGCTGCCCCCATTGGGTATAAAAATGCAGGTGGTAATAGTAAAAGCAATTTTGGTTTATTATTCATCCAAAAATCCGTTCGACCCAAGGAGCGCCTACGACTTTGCTGAATAACCGTATATTTCCTATGGAATCCAACAATATAAAACTGATTCCGCAAATACAGGGGAATGATGACGAACCGCCATGCAGTATTCCGGCACCAAAGATTTAGCATATTCCGCTATTTCGAAAAGATGAGCAGGGTTATGATAGATACTTAATGCCATCTTTGGTTTGTGCTGTTGAATTGTTTCCTTAGCTCCGTGCAACATAGCTAATTCCATACCTTCGATATCGGCCTTGATAAATGTTGCAGGCCGCCCTGCTAAATAATTATCGAGTGAATAACAAAATATGTTTTCAGTTTGCCTGTCATCTCCAAAGCCATCACAATCGATCGACGTGTTTACGAGCACGTTAGATAAAGACATAGTCAATGTCTCGTTCTTGTCGGCCAATCCAGCATTTTCACAAACGATAGCAGAATCTGAAATAGCCCATTCTCTACAAAGTCTTTCAACCCTGCGCTTCATTGCGGATAATTGAGGGCCTCCGGGCTCGAACGCATAGATTTGTTCAAAGACCCCACTACACATCCAGATGAATTTTTCTATTGTGTCACCCACATATGCGCCAGCATCTACAAAGTGATCGGACCCGATACTGACAAACTCTGGAAGCGCGAAATACTGATTTCCCTCCATAACCGAGGCGCAGTAGGAATTATCTCCTGTAAGTATCGTTTTCAATATGCCATCATAGCTGAGTCGAGATCGTTCATCTTTCAGAAAATCATTGCGGACATGGGCGATTCGATCGATGTTCCTTGCCACAAAATATGCATCGAATGGCAGATTGATAATATCCATATCATTCAGCTGCCGACGTAAGGGTTGCACAGCTTGGCGAGCCGCAATGAGAACAACCGGTGCCGACGTCACTGCAGAATCTTGTGGCGAAACAACGGGGATACCATCTATCTGCGTCCCCTGCTTATGAGGATCGTTGTCTGTAAAACAAAGGATTCTTACGCCATGTTTTTTAAGGTGCCGCATTGCGACTCGACCCTGAGCCCCTGCGCCGAAAACCACGACCTTTTCCATCCAGGCGTCATTTGCCGCAGACGCATTCTTTGTCAGGCTGGAATATAGCCCTGTAACCTCCTTCCAGCTATCATTCACTTCATTTCTCATCGTTCACTCTCCGAAAGGTCGTTCAACAATTTATCGAGACGGCGGCGATCCCCCCAGAAGGCCATAGGTTCATAGTCAGGGTATGGGAACTGCCCAAGTCCGAGCTTAATGTCCCATCCGCTCTGTTCAAGCCAACCTTCGACCAACTTCCTTATGATGATTGGCTTTCCCGAACATATATTTACCGTTCCACAATCGTTTTCTTCTTTTAGCGCCAATGCGACTATTAGTTGGGCCGCTTCAGATACAGGGAGATAATCGCGCACCTGGTTTCCACCGGACATTTTGAATTCGGGTTCCTTCCGCGACACGGCATCCCCGAGTTGTGTATAAAGCGAATTCCTTTGCTGTCCCTCTCCATAAATATAGAAAAGCCTTGCCCAGGTTAAATCAAACGGTTTTATCGTTCGTAAAAATTCTAATTGTTGCCGTAATGCGTCTTTAGCATAACCATAGGGATTTGCAGGTAACGTCATCAAATCCTCCGACAGCGAGCCGGATTGCATACCATATTCAAAGCAGGTACCTGTTACAAATAGCGATGGCAATCCCGCTTCGACCATGGTTTTGAGAAATTTAAATTGCAGCGGCAACTCGGTTTCAAAGTGATGTAGTGACGCGTAATTAGGCAAACCGGCCCAGGCGAGGTGTATCAATATATCCGGCTTTCCAAGCCTATCAAAGCAATCGTGTGATGAGTCAGCAATATTCATTTCTACAACACAAATGCTCTCGTTTAATCCTGCCAGCCGTTTAACATCACGGGTCACCGCAACAATTTCTACTCCACGCTCCAGCAATGCTGGCAATACATGCCGCCCAACGAAGCCACTTGCTCCCGTTACCGCAACCTTCATAGCATCTTCCTCAAGCCACACTCACTGGAAGAAGTGAGGGGGTATAGAACAGTTGAAGCTAATAAATAATTCAATCAATTAAGGCTTTTGCAATTTATATGTGATGCTGAAAACGGCGATTTGTTTTTCAACTACAACTAAGCCCAAGCGCGAGGCGACCGTCTCAAACCAATCCGGATAAAATCTGAAGCAATCAATCGGAACACGATGATAAAAGAAACCTGGTAAGACTGAATGAATAATCAATTCTCCGCCCCTATCCAATAGAGAAGCGAGATCGGAAATATGCTTAAACGGATCAATCAAATGTTCGATCATAGCCTGTGAAATGATCAAGCCAAATTTCGTGGATGTAAGGCTTTCAGGAGGGGGTCCTTCAAAATTCCAATAATGATCCATCTCATGTATTCCACACGTCGCCATCTGCTCGTTGGGGAAAAAGGGTGCCCATACGGCCTTCACATCGTTTCTATCTCCAGCAAAAAGAACCATCCTTTTACCGAGTTCAACGCTGCGGGCAAAGTAAACAACTTCACCCAAAATTGAACCGCCTTCGCTTGTAGGATTGCTCAACCTGTGGTCGCGCAAGTCCCTACCGCGGTGAAAATCTCCGTAGGCGGCGGCAAATTGATCTTTTGTTTCAAGATTTAAAAGAAATAGAGTTAGCGCATGGCGTAACAAAAAGAACATACTTCGCGGGTTGAGTGTAATATTATTCTTAATAAGTCGAATGCATTTTTTGAAGTTCGTAATCATAATTTTATCTTTCGGCGATTTTATGATATCAATTTAACATGTGGAATCGGTACAACAAATTTTCCTTCCCACGCGCGAATGTAGTCAAGCTGCTCCATAATTTCTTCCTTAATATTCCAAGGTAGGATCAGGACATAATCCGGTTTATATCTTCTTATCGCTTCTTCATTGACAACCGGGATATGACTACCCGGAAGGTATTTTCCCTGTTTATAGGGCGATGCATCTACGACAAAAGCAATGAGGTCACTTCTTACGCCGCAATAATTGAGGAGCGTGTTCCCCTTTGCCGCCGCTCCGTATGCCGCTACCTTAAGACCTTTCGTTTTCTGTTCAACCAGGAATTGAAGGAGATCGTACTTTATCCGATCCGCCCTTTCCTGAAAGTCTTGATAATAGACCATCTCATGGAGGCCCTTCGCAATTTCCTTCTCCAGAAGGGCATCGACGTTCTCCGAATGTTTTCGCACACGATCCTCCGCATGTTTCGCAAAAATCCGGAGAGATCCACCATGGGTCGGCAGTTCCTCGACGTCAAACACCTCGAGGCCGTGATGTCGGAAGAGAGAGCAGACGGTCGTAAACGACAAATAGGAAAAATGCTCGTGATAGATGGTGTCAAACTGACAATTATCGATCAATTGTATCAGGTGGGGAAACTCAAACGTCGCGATGCCGGACGGTTTCAATGCAATCTTGAGGCCCGCCACAAAATCGTGCAGATCGGGCACATGGGCAAGGACGTTGTTGCCTATCAGAAGATCTGCTTTTTTGCCGGCATCAGCCAGTCTTTGAGCAAGGCCCCTGCCAAAAAAGTCTACCATCGTTTCAATTCCCCGTCGTCTGGCTTCTGCTGCTGTTCCCTCCGCCGGTTCAATGCCGAGCGACGGTATTCCTCTTTCGTTGAAATATTGCAGCAAGTAGCCGTCATTTGATGCGACTTCGACAATCAGGCTATTTCGGTCATATCCATACTTCTCGATCATCATCTCTGCGTACTGTCTCGCATGAGCCAGCCATGTTTGCGAAAAGGATGAGAAGTATACGTATCCTGAATCGAAAATGTCGCTGCTTTTCTTATATTCATCAATCTGCACTAGAAAACAGGCATCGCAGACAAACAGTTTCAGCGGATAAAAAACTTCCGGTTCATTGAGCTGATCTTTCGTCAGGAAAGCATTGGAGGGCGGGGCGCTGACCAAATCGATGAGTTCCTCTGTCAGCGTTTTCCCGCAAAAACGACATTTCATAAAATCAGCTCGTAGTTGATAGCTCGTAGTTGCTAAAGACTAACCCCTGAAAAATCTTCACCCAATAATGGATAATTTTTATCTCTCTCAGAAATCCGGCTCACTTTTAATGGCCAAGAGATGGCTAAAGCAGGATCATTCCATCTCAGGCCACATTCACACGTTGGACTGTAAGACGCGGAATGATGATAAATCAATTCGGCGTCATCCGTAAGGGCTTGGAAGCCATGCGCGAATCCCTCAGGGATAAAGACCATGCGCATGTTGTCTTTTGATAATTCAACACCATACCACTGCAGAAACGAGGGCGAACCTGTTCTTATGTCCACCATCACATCGAGCACCTTCCCTTGGACGCACCGAATAATTTTTGTTTCAGAGGCCGGAGGGCGCTGATAATGCATGCCCCGAATTGTTCCCTTTCCCTTCGTCAGGGAATGATTGATCTGAACGACCTGTTTACAAAAGCCGATTTTCAAAAACTCCTCATGGCAAAATGTTCGAGCGAAGAATCCCCTCTCGTCAACGAGAGGCTCTATCTCGACGAGCCACGCTCCATTCAATGCAGTTTCAAGAAACTTCATTCTACCGCCCATGACGCATGAACACCCTTCGCATCCTCAACATAACTGCTAAGGTCTGCGAGGCTTCGGACTTCGCTCGACTCGTAATAGGCTCTATACCAAAGAGCCGTTTTCTCCACTGCGGTCCTTCCATCCCATACAGGTGCCCATCGCAGTTGTCTGCGGGATTTTGAGCAGTCGAGCCTAAGCATGTCTGCCTCATGCGGCTGGCCGGAAATCGTCTCTATCTCATAGTCAATTTTCGGCCATACCTGCTTCGCCTGAGCGACAATTTCCCCTACTGTTCGATTTCCATCCTCGCCCGGCCCAAAGTTCCATGCGTCCGCGAATTCCTTCCGCCCTTCGAGAAGCCTTTGTCCCAGGAGCAAATATCCGCTCAAGGGCTCGAGGACATGCTGCCACGGCCGTGTGGCCTGCGGATTCCTGATCTTCACTTTCTCATTCTGCTTCACTGCGCGCACTATGTCCGGAACCAGGCGATCAACTGCCCAATCGCCTCCCCCTATGACATTCCCAGCGCGGCCGCTCGCCAGAAGCGTATGATGTGAGTGAATGTAGTTGTTGAGATTAAAAAAAGAGTTGCGCCAGCAATTGGTTATGAGCTCGACACAACCCTTCGAGGCGCTATAAGGGTCGTATCCACCCAAGCGGTCTTCCTCCGTATAGCCCCTCGCCCACTCTCTGTTTTCATAGCACTTATCGCTGGTGACGTTGACGATCGCACGAACCGTGCCGACTTCCCTGGACGCCTCCAGAACATTGACCGTCCCCATGACATTGCTAGCAAATGTCTCGACAGGGTCCCTATATGAAAGCCTTACGATTGGCTGTGCTGCAAGATGAAATACGATCTCCGGTTGAATCTCTTTAATTATCCGTTTAACTTTTTCTCCGTCACGAACATCGCCAATAATGGAGTTAATTCCAATATCGAGCAAATCGAAGTGGTTTGGTTCTGTCGGTGGCTGTAGTGAATAGCCGGTGATCTTTGCATCCATTTGTGAAAGCCACAGCGCCAGCCATGAGCCTTTGAAACCGGTATGGCCGGTGATCAGAACCCTCTTATCATGATAAATGTCGTTAAACATCAATTAGCTCGTAGCTGGTAGTTCGTAGTTAGAAGCTGGTAGCTGGTAGCTGGTAGCTGGTAGCTGGTAGCTGGTAGTTCGTAGTTGGTTATTGGTTTCTTTTCATAGAATTTATGAAACCATTAAGCATTTTCGCAATTTCTGTTGCTTCATTTTTCATCGCAATGAACTCTTTCTGTGTTAGCCATTGTCTTTTTAAAAATATTTCCAAAAGCGTCATGGTTTCGTAGAGAGATCCTCTCGCAATATAAAGAAAATGGACAAATTCTTTTTTTGAAAAACGTCCTTTGCCTTCCGCAATATTCATCGGAACGGATGTACAAGATGATTCTATTTGCTCAATCAACCGATAATGGTTTCTTTTTGTACCTATGTTTTCGGCAATAATCAAAATACGATCCGCCCATTCAAGTGATCTCTGCCAGATAAGCAGTTTCTCATACCCAAACTCAATATCAGCAATATCACTCAAATCCCACCCCTCAAATCTACGAGCTACCCGCTACGACCTACCAGCTTATTTACTCCCAAATCTTCCATTTAGCATGGCCGCTATCCCATAGTTGATTGAGGTATTCCATATCCCGCAATGTATCCATGCATGCCCAGAACCCCCGGTGTTTATAGACCATCAACTGGCCATCATTGGCGATTTTCTCTAAGGGCCCCACCTCAAGATCGCAGACATCGTCCACGGAGAGGTAGTCAAAAATAGACCTCTTAAAAACAAAAAATCCGCCATTGACATGACTACCACCACTCTGTGGCTTCTCTGAAAACGATACCACCCGGTCGCCGTCGGTTCTGAGTTCGCCGAAGCGGGAGGCCGGGTTGATTCCCGTGACTGTCACCAATTTTCCATGTGCATTGTGAAAGGCCAACAGGGCATTGATGTCGACATTGGCGATACCATCTCCGTAGGTCATCATGAAGGTGTCGCCTGAGATATATTTCTCGATCTTCTTAAGCCGCGCCCCTTTGAGAGCTGTCTCTCCTGTGTTAGCCAGTGTAATCTTCCATCCCGCTTCATCATGGGAGTGGTGAATACACATGCTCTCCGGCTGGCCTAGCTCAATCGTCACGTCATTGTGCATCAGTTCATAATGACAAAAATAATTCTTGATCATCTCCCCTTTATATCCAAGGGCGAGCACGAAATCCTTCAATCCGAAGTGTGAATAATACTTCATGATATGCCAGAGGATAGGTCGGGAGCCTATATTCACCATAGGCTTCGGACGATATTCTGTTTCCTCGCGGAGGCGAGTTCCAGCTCCACCGCAAAGAATTACCACTTTTATCGGTTCAGACATGTATAACCTCCTTCCATGCCTAGAGCGAAGACCTATGTTCAACAAACCATGCGCACGTAGACCGAATCCCATCCTTCAGGTTCACCTTTGCCTGCCATCCGAGTTTCTCCATTAAAGAAACATCCAACAGTTTTTTCGCCACTCCATCAGAGATGGATCTGTCATACCTGATGTCGCCCTCGTACCCAACTGCGTCACGAATCTGCGTCGCCAGATCCGAAATGCTAATATCGATGCCGGTTCCGACATTTATGTGTGTCACATTAAGTTTTCTATAAATGTCGAACTCAATTTCCATGAGGAATACAACAACCTCTGCTGCATCGTCCACGTGCATGAATTCACGCCTGGGTTTCCCTGTCCCCCATACACTGACAAAAGGCAGCTTCTGTTCCTTGGCTTCTGTGAATTTTTTTATAAGTGCCGGCAGAACGTGAGAGGTTTCCAGATCAAAATTATCATTCGGTCCATAGAGATTGGTAGGCATTGCTGAAATAAACTGGGTTCCATATTGGCGGTTGTACGATTCGCACATCTTGAGCCCCGCAATCTTTGCAATAGCATAGGGCTCGTTAGTACGCTCCAGAGGGCCGGTCAGGAGATATTCCTCTTTGATCGGCTGCGTGCAGTCTCGTGGATATATGCATGAACTACCCAGGAATAGGAGCCGCTTCACTCCATACTTATAGGCGGCGTGGATGACGTTTGTCTGGATCGCCAGATTCTCGTACATGAATGCCGCACGATATGTGTTGTTCGCCTGGATACCGCCGACCCGCGCGGCAGCGAGAAAGACATATTCCGGGCGTTCGTGCGCAAAGAATGCCTCGACGGCGCTCTGGTTAATAAGGTCCAGCTCCTCGCGGGTGTGACCGATCAGATTATGATATCCCTTTCGCTCAAGGGCGCGCCAGATGGCGGAGCCGACCATTCCTTTGTGACCTGCTATGTAGATTTTAGAGTTCAGTTCCATTGAATCAACGGGATTCTTCGGCCACGGGATCCTTCACTTCGTTCAGGACAGGCTTGGCCTCAGAATGACAGCCGTACACATAACACTATTCTTTTACCGGCACGTTATATTGCATCGTGTTGTCCGTCCATGTCAGCCCTTTTTCCCTCAGGATGGCCTTTCCCTCACCTTTCGGCTTGAGGCCGACCATTTCCATATCGCAATCGACCATGATCTTGACCAGGTCGTTGAACGATATGCGCGGAGACCAGCCTAGGATATTCTTGGCCCTACTGATGTCCGCCTTGAGGTAATCGACCTCAGTGGGTCGATAATACCTTTCATCGATCTTTACGTGCTCTGCGGAATTCAACCCTGCATACGCGAATGCCTCATTGACAAACTCCTCAACAGAATGGCTCTCACCGGTTCCAATAACGTAGTCGTCGGGTTTCTCCTGCTGAAGCATGCGCCACTGGCACTCCACATATTCGGGCGCGTAGCCCCAATCCCTCTTTGCCTTGAGGTTCCCGAGATATAGATATTTCTGCTTTCCATCAAGAATGTGAGCTATGCCTCGCGTGATCTTTCTCGTGACAAAGGTCTCACCGCGGCGGGGACTTTCGTGGTTGAAGAGGATTCCATTGCATACAAACATCCCGTAACTCTCCCGGTAATTTACCGCCATCCAGTATGAATATACCTTCGCCGCACCGTAAGGACTTCGAGGGTAAAAAGGTGTCTTCTCGTTCTGCGGCGGCGGGCTCGCGCCGAACATCTCGCTCGACGACGCCTGATAATAGCGCGCCTTGATTCCGCTCCTCCTGATCGACTCAAGGAGCCGGACGGTGCCAAGCCCTGTGATATCGCCAGTGTACTCAGGCATGTCGAAGCTCACCCTCACGTGGCTCTGTGCGCCGAAGTGATAGATTTCATCCGGCTGGATATTATAAATGAGGTTGGTGAGCTGACTGGCATCGCTGAGATCGCCATAGTGAAGCATCAGGCGCGCGCCTTTGCTGTGGGGGTCGCTGTAAATATGATCTATCCTGTGAGTATTGAATGTGCTCGACCGCCGAATGAGGCCATGAACCTCGTATCCCTTTGAAAGCAGCAATTCAGTCAAATACGATCCATCCTGTCCGGTAATGCCTGTGATGAGCGCGCGCTTCATATGCTGTCTCCTTGTATCTTCTGCATTACGGCAACGACATGGGGCGCTATTACAACTTTGCCGCCCTTGTAAAGATTGTACAGGCCCTCCCAGGTACCGATGTCGCTCCACCCGATATCACAAGGGATGACAGCGACGTTGCCGGATTTTTCCAATATCCCATAATCTACGGATATAGAACGCGCCTTTAAGAAATATTCCCGGCGATACTCATCGCTATCCGTAAAATTGGCGAGCAAGGCGTGGAGATCTGGGAGATGAATTGTCACCTCGGAGAGAAGGCTATCTGCCCTCCATACAAACATACCGCTGTTCCAATAGAAGTTGCCCTCGGCGATGTAACGGGCCGCGGTAGCGGAATTTGGCTTCTCGACAAAGGCGGAAACCTGGAAAATATGTGACTCGGCAACATTGCAGGATCTACCCCTCCCCGACCCTCCCCTTACAAAGGGGAGGGGATGGTCTGCTGCCATGATGTACCCATAATCTGTCGAAGGCCAGGTCGGCATAATGCCCAGGGTCACAAGAGTGCCGCTTGTCCGCGCGTGGTCCAGCGCCGATCTTATCGCATTGAGGAATCGTTCGGGCCGAAGGATCACATGATCCGAAGGGAGCACCGCGATGACCGCATGAGGGTCGCGCCCCTGAATAAGGCGTGCAGCATAAATTATGGATGGCGCGGTATTGCGCTTTACAGGTTCTGAAATTATGTTTTCAGCAGGGATGTCATTGAGCTGGGCTTTTACAAGATCGACGTACCGTTCATTAGTTGCGACATATATTCTATCCGCCGGCACGAGATTTGCGATGCGAAGTCTTGTCTGCTGGATAAATGTTCCCTCGCCGACGAGATTGAGAAACTGTTTCGGGACTTCCGCGGTGGAGAGAGGCGCAAATCTTGTCCCC
>Ga0265292_1002564_pt1 | contig 12436 bp, 8 predicted proteins | sample Munlanlewell296A_FD_189080 | JGI IMG/M metagenome (GOLD analysis project Ga0265292, IMG submission 189080) | Leachate microbial communities from a municipal landfill in Southern Ontario, Canada - Leachate well 296A | ecosystem: Engineered > Solid waste > Landfill > Unclassified | place: Canada...
ACTATTAGAAACTATGAACCGATTTCAAGACCACAGATATAGTTGGCTTGATAATAAAAAATTAATCTTCCAGGGTGCATCCTATACCTAATATTATACGGCCAGATAATCACCGTGAAAATCCGTGGACAACACGGACAATGCTTAAACAGACATATCCCAACAATGAAGAAAATCACTACGGAAGTTGAAGCTTGGCAATCTAACAGAAACAATAAAAATTGTAAAATTAATTGGTAATTTACCACCAAAGATGCAAGGATAAAACTGAAAAAACTTTATCCGTCAATTCAAGTTTAACATAACACTAGTTTGGAAAAGCCGTTTAAATTCACTCCCGGCCATTTGAAGTTGACCAGTGCCCGGCGAGGTTACTGACCACAAGTTGACGTTTTGCTTAAAACAATATGATTGGTAAGGTCTGGTTTGTCAATTACCTGCAACTGCTACGGATATTCAAATTAAATTTTAATAAATAATTTGTTTTTATAGAGCCAATAACAAACATACCATAAAGCAGCCCATGTGGCCAAACTAGTGATTATCCCCGCTGTCAGGTCACCACTCCATGAGAACAACAATCTGCTGAACGGTCCGGCAATGTTACTAATCAGACGGGCACCACCCACCTCAAAAAACAAATAAATAAAAATGCTGTTCATGCCGATAATAATAAACATCCTGGATCCCCTGACGAACAATTTTTTGACATCAATCAGCCAATAACAGAAGCATAGCGCAAGAATGGTCCATCCGGCGCTTGCGAATACAAATGAGGATGTGGCGATCTTCTTTATAATCGGAGTCACATTCAATAAATCAAGAGAGTAACCTACAATTAGAGCTGATACTCCGGCAATAAGTAATATTTGAATTTTCTTTGATGCTGATTTATCACTCATCAGTAACTTACCGCAGAGAACCCCCCAAACCGTATGAGCTGTTGTCGATACAAAATTTAACGTTGCCCAGGTACTGGCTTGATCTACGCCTTCTATCTTATTGTTGACCCACGCTCCAAGATTTTCGAAATTTACCCAAGGATGATTAAAGCCCTTTACGGAGAAATATCGGTATGCAAGGTCTATTAACAGGAGAACTACCAGAGTGAAAATCAATTGAAACCGGAAGCTCTTTTTCATGATCAGGAAAGCTACCAGATAGGTAACCGATAGCTGAGCCAGGACATTTTGAAACTGGAATACCAATTTCCCGGCGGCTGTAAAAAATAAAGCCCATCCGAAAAATAATAATAAGAATGAACGTTTAAGCGCATGAAGAGTAATTGTCCTATTGCTGTCCCCCTTTTTTGTCCTGTTGGCCACCGCAAAAGGAATAGAAACTCCCACAATAAACATAAAAAAAGGCTGGATCAAATCCCAGAAATGCAATCCATGCCAATCATGGTGGCTAAGTTGGGTACCAAGAAATTGAATAATTCCATTGTCAACTTTTAAAAACTGCTCGTAAAGCAGAGTAGCCTCACCTGCTAAAAGAAACATCGTAAATCCGCGAAAGAAATCTACTGATGTCACACGGTCTGGTATAGGAGAACTCATTGATTGCGCATTTGTTTTCATTTTTTTGCTTAGTTTTTGATGCTTCCCATTGCATCCTCAACGTTTCATCTTTTCTCTCGATCGCTGCGCCGTGTAGCACTTTCACCGAGATGCCAGTAATGGGCGATGGCGCTAATGTTCACACCCGTTTCCAAGCTGCGCAGGCCGTTATCATCGTCCTTGGCGTAATCGGTACAGGGGGTGCCGTTGACCAGATATGCTTCGTTCCAGTAGCCCAGCCAACTATGCGTCGATCCGTGTATCAGGGCGCGGTAGACTTCGTCGGCCAATGGGTCGTTGACTTCGACCAGGTCGTAAAGCAGTAGGCCCAGATTGTGACCGCAGAAGCCGTTGTCAATGCCAGGGAATAATTGGATGAAGCCGGTCTTTCGGTCGTAGAAATGCTTCATTGCATCGACGTCGCTTTTTCGACGGCTGGCGATCTTGTAAGGAAAGCCCCAGTAGATCGGGAACAGGGTGAAGTTGACAATAGGATACTTGGGCCAGGCCTGGTCCTTGATGCTACGGAACGAGTCGTGGAAACCGTCAGCAATGCCGGACACATCGGTTCGCCAGAATTTGTTGTGGATCAATACAATACATGATCGATTCGTTTGCCTGGCGCAAGGTGTTCAGGTCAGAGGTTGCACGGTAATAATTCCGCGCCGTCAGCACGTAAAGCGAGGTGCTCTCGAAATCATCCCGGCTATAGCCGTCACCTTCAGTGGGTTCCAAGATGGCGCTCAGTTTCCAACTGCCACGGATCATGTGGGAGTGCTTAAACTTATAATCCACCCACTGGATCCATTCCCGGGCTTCACGGAAATGGCCGGTCTGATAAAGCCCGCGCAGGGCCATCGAGCAATCGCGAATGTAACCCTCCTGGTACATTGTCGGCGTAGCCATGAATCCTCCGTCGGCGGATTGGTTGGTCTTGATGACAGCCAGGCCCCCTTCGACCAGGTCCCGCGCCCGTGCGTCGGTGATGCGATCCGCCCGGCTCCAGCATCGCGGCAATGGAGATCGTGTCGCCGTCAGGGGATGAAGTCGTGGCCAAGTCTGTGAAAGTGATGATCACCTTGTGGTTCTTGTAGCCGCAGGGATTACCTAGCGCGTCTTTTAGCGGCGCCTCTGCGTTACGCAAGAGTGCCTGCACGATCACATGATGCCTTGATGATGCGGAGGTGTTTTCAAGCAGGACCAGCCGCGACAGCCAGGAATCGTCGAACCGGGCATGGTCAATCAGGTGGTAGCGAATGTCACCGATGACGCCGGTCCCATAGAATATGCCGGTCTTTCGGGCACGCTTCATCTCCGCCCGGACGGGGCTCGGCTTGCCATCAACAACCAGCTGGAGGGTTTCCGACAAAACGACCTCTTTCTCGGTCCAGCCCTTGCCCGCACCGTAGCCTGGTCCGATCAGGGCATTCCATTGGCCACTGGGCTCGGCCAGCGCAGCGAGGATGCCGTTGCCGATGCAATACTGGATTTGTTTGGGGCGAATGGGGTTCAGGTAGGGCACCTGCTCGGGAAGCCAAAGGTTCATGGTTGTACTCCGGGCATTGGCGGGCTGCTGAGCATTCAGGTTAAAGCTCAGTTGCATGACAAATAATAGTAAGATTACTTTTGCTCGCCTCATAATTTTAAACAGTAAACAATTAATATCATCCACTAACCAACGACCTAGAATACCATACGGTTAAACTCTATCTCATCGACCGGAAACTTTGGGTTTTGGATTACCAGGGGTGGCAGAAAATAAGTCTTTACAATTCCGGGGATTTCCTCTTTGCTAATCTCTTTCTTCCAGAACAGGTCAAATTCAAACCTCATTTCCCCTGGACAATCGGCTGGAAAATTGACTTCCCATACGTTATTATAGATCATTGCATACAAGTTATTCATGTTTTCGGGTGCAGTTTTACGTTTTGCGCAGAATTGGTGTCCGTCGAATGTAACCATAGCTGCCTCCTTGCTTGACCATACCCAATGACCTGATTCTGAAGGATAATGGATCCATCCATCAATGGAAAAATAATCCATGCTGGTACCAGGTAACTGATCTTCATAAGGGACAAAATTGTGACCTCCATTACTTGTAACGGGCAATTTTCCTGTTTCCTGCAATGGAAAATGCACATAAAATATCTCATCAAGGAATGAGGATATTCTGTCAAAGCTGATATTGTATTTTGCCCTGGGTTCATTCTTCCATATTTCCAGTATTCTTTCTGCCTGATTAAGTCGTGGATGTTGAATCTTCTGGATATATTTAATTGTATAGGCGGTCTCCTCTTTCCTTGCATTTTCCAGGGGAGTTGCACTTATCCATTCTGTATCTTCCTGAACCCTTTTTGACCGATTTTCATCGTTCTGGTGCCAAATCCGGCTCCAGTTCCACCTTGGAATTTTTGATTGCAATGAAACAAAATCTCCGAATCCCCCTATAAAGAGAGGTTTCTCCATACCATTCCATGTTACTTCGACGGGCCAGCCTTTTTTGTCAGTTTTGACAAGAGGCATCGCAGAAGAAATTATTTCGGGAATTGAATCCTCTTTCAGGAGGAAATGGCTGAAACTCTCTTTCCCCAACAGATCTACCCAGAAACGGGCACCATTTTTATCAAAGAACAATTTTTGCCGATTGCCTGAAACCGTGTTTTCTATTGATAAAAATTTTTGCCTGCGGAAACTGACAGGATCAAGATATATCCAACCGGTATAGGGCGCTTTTCCGCTGTTTATGACATATAGTCCCTCTGGTTTTTTTGAAAACTCTGCCTGTATTCGCCTCGCCAGCAACCACTTTGCCTTTTCGTATGGACGGTAAGCAAAAGAAGCCTTTTCATTTAGTTGTCCCAGGTTGAAAAAAGAGTACGGATCACTGAGTGTGACATTCGACCCGAAAGTATGTTCATAATACCGGCATAACCATCTATCGATCTGGTCAACCTCTTCATCAAGCCATTTTGTTGAAGGGCCGAATACCGTTGAAATAGCTGCCTCAACAAAGTTATTCGCCTGCCGTGATGCAGATAACTCCCGGGGATTGGAGATAACGCCGAATGACCACCAGTCGAGCCATTCGCCTGTATGAATATCAATTTTATCTCCAATTTGATTTTCAATACGTTTCATTGCCACATCGACTGTCTTGAGGTTCAATCTCGGTTTTAGTCCAAGCTCGTTCCATTTTTTAACAAAATTAACCAGTGGAATAAATGGCCCATCATTATCTATTCTCCATTGGTTTGTGATAGATACAGTAATAAAATCATATGGATATCCTTCACTGATCATCTTTTCAATTTTGCGTGTACAAATTTCATGTGCTTTTATCACCGAAGCTTCGTCATTCATAAGCATATCGCCGGGCCGTGGCGACCAAAACTGAGTATTATTAGCTTCCCGCTGGCTGCTTCTCCACTGTTGTTCAGCAAAAAACAGATAACCTTCCCAATATGGAAAACCCAACCAGACCAGAATTTTCCGGTCATCAGGCATCTTCCACCAGAAAGCATAAGGTGGCTTAAAAGGTGCACCTCCAAAATGATCATTGATCCCGGTCCATAAATAATTGACACCCTTATCCAATAAACCTATTGCCGCTGAACGTGGAAATCCGTTCACATCATGCTGCATCCCAACTGAAGGTTGAAGCTTTGCCCACAGGTCGTCCGGGACCCAGTTGGTCATCAGTTTCCATTGCCGTTCATTAATAAATGGGTGGATATGAAATGGCAGAGCGTTTATGGCAATCTGGCCTGAACGAATGCTTGCCAGGAGTTCGTCTTGCCGTTCCGGGGTAGCATGTTCCCACCAGTCTTTAACAACATCAAGCGCTTCCGCACTCCAACGGAACTGTTCATTTTTGGGATTACCTTTGGTAAGGATTGCAGCATCGACGGCAATATCGAGGAATCGTCTCTGCAGTTCCTGGGCGATCATCGGATGGTCAGTAAAACCATAATCGGTATGGGAGCAATGTACAAGATCAATATATTTTATTGGTCCCTCAGCATCTAACTCACCTTTATCAAACAGAGTCTCAGCCATTTTTCCCTTTTCAGATGTACATCCGCCTATAAAAAGGAAAATTGAAATGATAAGTGAGAATAAGACAATCTTGTAATCAGACTGGTTTTTCATCGTTGTATTTTTATGGTAATAAGAACAATCAAATCAATATTACCTCTGTTTAAAATTCTATCTCAATAAACTTAACTTCGAATGGATTCAGTCGAATAGAAGTAACAGGTTGTCCTATCTGCTTACCTATTGCATTTACTTCCACGATCTTTTTAATAGATTGGCCTGGAACAGCTGAAGATAATTTTACTTCTGCAGGTAATCCTTCCAATTCGCGGAAATGAAGAAGGATAGTCCCATTCCCTTTAAAAGCAGGTCTGCTGTTCACCAACATTGCATTTGCAGAACCCGTGATTTTAAGTGTCTCCATAGATGGTGATTTCAATTCATTTGCTCCTGCCGGGAAGGCCCGTGTCGGGAAAGGATTCCTCTCGCCCCAGGCATACTTTGTTGCGAAGGTGTTGGTCGTATCGGCTGTTGAAGTGATCTGATAGCTCCAGCTGAATCCTCCCTCCTGGAACGCACGGAAATTGGTCATCCAATAGTTATTCATCACCCATGAATAGAGCCATGTCTTCCCCTGTTTTGGGTATCGTTCAAACTTGCCCATGTTAAAATCACTGAATTGCCACAAAGGCACCTCGTTACTAACCACAATTATCTGTCCATTCTTACCACGAACCGATACAAAATTCTGAGCAGCATTCCAGTCCGACGAGGATCCCGGGAGTTGCTGCCCCTGGGTCAGTGTTCCCCCGATGGTCTCAAACACGATTCTCGAACCTTCAAGTGAAAAGGGGAAAGCTACATAGAGCGCTTCAGGATCGGTAATGATAAGCTTACGTGCCATATACTTGAACTCAATCTTCTTAACATTCTTATAGAGGCGGATTTCCAACTCAATACCCCTGGGCGAGCCTTCGGTCCCACTTTCAAAGCCTTCCAGGTCCGAGGTTATCCGGACGCTTTCCCATATGGCACCATTTATCCCTTTATCTATTTTTACGTTAGTGACTGATTTATGTATGAACGGAGCCACATCACGTTGTTCAGATGTTTCCCTCACCGGTTGTCCAATATTATAGGGATTCTGACCGTCGGCAAGCTCCAGGTTCAACTCTTTATCGAACAGGCTGCTTATCGACCCTGTTGTTTTATCAATAACTATCTTATAAAACTTGTTTTCAAGCACTTCAACATTTGATGCGTCGCCTGGAGTTGCTTCCTGATCAGTAAGCTCAATCTTCAAAGCTTTATAACCCATTGCAGGGACATCGCTTACCTCAATCACCCAGTAAGCACCTTCGGCACGTTTGGTCAGTACCTGGGCAGGAACCTCTTTACCTGTTGTAAGATCAATTATTCTGGCTTTAGTATTGACAGGCAGAACCTCATAATCAACAAATAAATTAATATCGCCTGAGCGAGTCCATCCCATCGAGTTAATAACATATATGACAGGGAAATCTGCTTTTTTAAGAAACTCCTGGAAACGTGCCAGGGCCTCTTCATTCAATAATGTGACTTTCTTAAGCGCCTCCCATGCATAGGCTGCTTTTTGCATCCATTGTTTTGTTGTATTCTCTGAAAATGGATCGTTGATGCTTTCGGAAGCTCCAGCGGTATGCTCATCGAATAAAAGAACATTTTCGCTGATGTGGTCTATTTTGCTTTCCAATGAAGAACTTAGCTTCCCTCCCATCATGGAGACCATTGCAAACAGACCTTCATCGACCTGCATCATGTTCTGTGTTTTCCTTACTTCTGCTGTTTCGCGGGAAGTTGAACCATAACCGTCGGTCCACCAGTCGAGCCATGCATTGCGGTAAACTGGCAATACATCTGCATAATTCTTTTCAACATATTCAAAAAACTCACTGACTACTGCAAGTCTGAATTTTGGATATTCGTATTTGGCATTCCACTGTTTAACAACATCACAGGCTGCTGTTGAAGGTGGTGCATTATCAGTACGGTAGCCACAAAACTCCAAAGCAATCCGGTCGAACGGGTAGTTATTATTGTCAAGGTTGGCCAGATGCCACAGAATATTAGCTGCAAATTTTGGCGACTTATTTATCAATCCATAATCATTAGGTGTCATATAAATATCTGCCCTGAAACCCAGAAGCCTGGCTCCCGATGGAGATTCCCACCAGAAACAGGTAGGTAAGTCGAATGGCAGGGCTGCTCTTGTATAGTTGGAACCCATACTTAAATATTTTACACCCGTATTTTTGAAATAATCAGGCAGGCACCAGGCAACGCCGTTGATATCATTCTGCATTGCGGTTTTAACAGGAATACCCAACTTGTCGAACTCCTTCAACGGTTGAAGAAAATCATACATGATATTCTCATCGGTTATTTCAGCCATATTCGCATACATCCCGGTTACTTCTATGCGCCCCTCAGCAATCCTTTTCAATAGTCTTTCAATTTGCGATGCCGGTCTCGATCGCAGGAATTCCCTTGTTACCCATGAAGATTCGCATGACCACCTGAACTTAGCATCATCCGGCAGATTATCTGTCTGATCACAATAATCAAGTGCATAATCAATGAAACGCGTATGTTCGGCAAGAATTTCTGACTGGGGACGAGTGTAACCCACATCGGTGTGAGAATGCTGAACAAAATCAACTCCCCATTTTTTGGGTGGGGTAAGTGTGACCGGGTATTTTTCAGCAGCACGATCATCGATCTTTGCAGTAATGACTATTTTAATGGGTTTGGTAACAGCCGCGAAAGTCAACAGTAACTTGTTATCCCCCCTTTCAAGATCAGCCTTGAGCAATTCTTTCCCATCTAAGATGAAAATAATTTTACCAGCCTTTTCAGAGTTATAGCTGGCGATAACCTGCTGAAAAGATTTATTACCCTCTTTAAAAAGTACGGGGGCATTTAAAAACTCAACCTTAGATGAAGTTACGTCCTGACCATGTAATTGCAGGTTGCTGAAAAGTACCAGCAACAGGATCAGAATTGTTGTTAAATTTGTTTTTTTCATTGACTACTTTTTTAAATTGAGAATACGAACTGCATTGTCATGAAATATCATCTGAGCGATTTTAATTGCTTCATTTTCTGTTAAATAACCATCTTTCACCTTGTCAATTAAAACGTTTGAAACAATTTGCTTCGCTAATAAAAGATGACTATAAACACCCTCAACATGAAGAAAATCGCCTCCAAAAGCCATAATTTTGTTGGCCGGAACAGTTTCAAGCCATTCGTGTAAATATCTTTCGCTATAGGATGGTGAAATAATATATAACCAGCACATGTCGATGTAAACATTCGTGAATTTTTTGGCAAGCACAGCCAATTCGCCTCCGTATGGATATGCTCCATGAAAAAGGATAAACTTCACATCAGGATATTCCTGAAAAAGATTCACTAAGTGCGTTGGTTTTGAGTTTTCAATATCACCTCCATTCAGCCCTGTATGAATTTGCACAGGAAGATCATTTGTTTAGCCAAATCCAAAACCCTGTGCATCATATAATCCTGCAAGGGTTTTACCTCATTGAATGAAAAAGCGGTTTCGCCGGACGAATTCATTATTTTATTGAAAACCTCTTCAGCTTTCTCTTTTTTTACATCTTCGTAAAATAGAATCCGGTTATATCCGAGTATCGTTTTTACTGCAACAATTTTATCGGCCATGGCTTCGTGAAACGCCATTTCTAAAGCGGTAACAAGATCGTTAAGCGTATGAATCCCGGCGGTATTCGATTTTGTATGATTCACTATTTTATCCTTTGAATCGAGAAGTATGAAGCTATCAAATTTCCGGACGTACCTGAACATGTCCGGATCTCCAAAAATCCGGTCTTCCTGGTCATCAAAAGGATAGTCTTCAACAACATACTCAATACCGCATTTTTCTTTAAGTACCTGATTATACCAGTCGGTCTGATAAGCCTTTCTGATTTTTTCTGATAATTCCTCAACAGTTGTTTCGTCTATATTTTTGACCCCGAACAACGCATCTGCTGAAAGCAGTGCTGCGCGATTGTATGCGGTATTGAAGGAACTTTCCCAATAGGGTTTAAGGGTCTGCCATTTTTCGATTACTGATAGTGAATCTGTCAGTAATTTGTCAAAAGTTTGCGATGGCATTCCTGCTGATTTAATATCTCCGGGAGCGTAGTGACTAATTAATAGCATAAAATCAAAACTTGAGCTATCTAACTTTGCAGGATTCAGCAAATGTTCATGTGTATCAACTACTCTCATTTGATTTACAAAATCCCTGATCCTTTTATCAAAACCAGGTTCCGGTAACGGCCTGACCTGAATCTGTGCGCTTACCGTGACAAAAAAAAACGTTGCCACAATCAATAATGCCGTTCTTTTCATGATTAGCAGAATTTTCACAAAGGATAAACCCGTTGGCGGAATTATGCTGCTAATGAATGCTTGACTTGCCCAATAGTTTTTCATATTTGTTAGTCTATTTTTTATATGCTATTTCCCAACGGACTATTTTTTTTTGAGGGCTTTTCAGGTGAATTTCACGTAGGCCGTTTTTAGTTCGTGAATTAGAAACGTCAGTGCCATCACAACTGATTTCAAAAAATACAAATCCCTCGGGTTCAGAAGTGTAAATCACATAATCGTCGTTTGCAACGAGTTCGCTTTCTCCCGACAAACGGTTGTCGTGCCACGACACATTTTTAACCTCAAGGGCGCCACACGAGATGTGCCTGTTGGTCGCTACCAGTTGTGGATGGGTTTCCTCTTTCCGGATACAGAATAGTTGGCATTTATAGGTTGAATCAATGCTGCCCGGTGCAAATCCTTCGTAAAAACTTCCCAGGTATTTTTTATGCCAGAAATCAAATACGATGTATTTTTTACCAGGGGCTAATCCAATCCGTTCAAATTCGATGTATTTTACATGGTCGCCGGTACGGCCAAGGATCACCCAGTTTTCGTAAGGCTTATTAATTTCCATCAGGAACAGGTCGTTAAACGATGTTCGTCCGGCATCAAAAATCCTTTCGCCACCTCCCGTAGTTTCCGCATCCACACGATCGAGATACATCGAGCGGGTAGGGTCAACATCATAAATTTGTCCGGGCTGTGTAAACAAAACCGGAATGGTGCGGATAATCGGTTCAAGGTTGCCGGTTTCATAATCTACCGGTTTGTCGGTGATCATATAAAGCGAGCCCGTTAACGAAGTTGCCATACAATCGCGGTAAGCAAAATTTCCAAAAGCCTCAATATGGTCGGGATCGTTTAACCAGATCACATTGTTAAACGAATTATACTGCGACAACCCGCCAAGGCCGTACCCGTCGGTCCCAATGCGACAGGCGTCGGCAATGCCAATCAGTTCGGGACGTGCACCCCAACAAGCCAGCATGTAATTATCCGGGCCGATTTCTTCACGTACTGCTTTTACAACATTCCTAAAAGCTTCAACCCTTGAAACCCCTTTCTTTTTGAAATATTCGGAGTAGCTGTTGTAACCGTCGTACCTCAAGTGCCTGAGTGCGTCAACTTTAAAATATTTCCAGCCCATTTGGGTAAAACCCTTATAAGTGGGACGGATGATCTTGTCAATGGCCTCCGGATTTGAACCGTCGAGGCAGTATTCAATCCATTTTCCGATGGCAGGGGTACCATCTTTGTCAAGTACAAACAGATGTTTATTTTCCTCAGCTCCTTTTTTATCGTGGAAACTGGTATATGTCCAAATCCCCGGAACCATATTTTTATCTTTGATATAGTTGGCAAGGTTTTCCATGCCGTTGGGGAATTTTTCATTGGGGATCAGCCATGTGCCGGGCCAGCCTCCCGGTTCGCGTTGATAGCCATCGTCAAGTTGAAGGTATTTCAACCCGTAAGGAACCAGTTTTTCCGACAAAACATCTGCCGTACGGTGGATATCATTTTCAGTCACACGGTTCCAGAACGCAAACCACGAGCACCAACCGACAACCGGGTTTTTCGAGAGTTGATATTCCCAAGGTTTGAAATATTCCAACCTACGGTGTTTTTGATAAAAACGGGGGCGGAACCGAAGGCATATTTCGTCGCCTTTGATTTCGACTTTAAATTTATTATGCTCCTCCGGAACCACACTGACTTTTGCACCCTGTTCATCGACCGATAGGACCCAGTCGAACTTCCTGTCGTAAACCGCCCGGTTTAAAAGGCTGTGGCTTAAACCAACGCTATGCCGTACAAAATCGTAATTGTTTGACACCCGCCGGTCGGCTTCACAAGGGAAGGCTTCATCACTTCCAAAAATTTCACCTTCGATGACCAAATCTTTCCCTTGAAACATTACTACCTGATTCACTACATCCTCTGACTTGGATAATGATTCAACATACTTAACGGGTTGAGACGATATTATTTCTCCACGGAAAATAACCTTCCCGCTATATTCAACCGATATTTGATTGTTATTGACTGATATTTCTGCAGGACTGTTGGGTGGTTCTGGCTGTGCTGAAACTAAACCAAAAGACAAGAGACCTATGACCAGAAAAGCTGTTATTTTTATCAATGAAGACATTTAATTGTTACTGATTATTTTTTTGAATCCAGATAAAATCGATACCAATGGTTTGTTGAATACTTTTTAATCATCATTTTTATTATTAAAGGTAAAAAAGATGGCTGAAAAACCCACATCGGGTGATTTTTTATACCGCCGGGTCCATACATTGGTCAGCCTGCATTGCAGGTTTCCTTTCATTTTATATTTGAGGTAAACCCCCTGGGCATAATCGGTAAGGTTGTACGAGTGCAATACCTTTCGTGAA
>Ga0265292_1002566_pt1 | contig 12430 bp, 13 predicted proteins | sample Munlanlewell296A_FD_189080 | JGI IMG/M metagenome (GOLD analysis project Ga0265292, IMG submission 189080) | Leachate microbial communities from a municipal landfill in Southern Ontario, Canada - Leachate well 296A | ecosystem: Engineered > Solid waste > Landfill > Unclassified | place: Canada...
GTCGTAAGCTGGCAGTAACTGCTGCGAAATTAGCCGTAACGGCCGAGAAACTTACCGTAACAGCCGCGAAATTAGCAGCAACTGCAGAAAAACTTGCCATAACTGCAGAAGAAAAAGAAGATGTAAGACAGAAGCTTGTTATAACAGCAGCGAAGTTAGCAGCAACCGCGGAAGAAAAAGAGGACGCCCGACGCAAGTTAGCAGTAACTGCAGAAGAAAAAGAGGACGCACGTCGCAAACTAGCGGTAACTGCTGAGGAAAAAGAAGATGTAAGACAAAAGCTTGTTATAACCGCAGCGAAGTTGGCCGCAACCGCAGAGGAAAAAGAAGAGGTTCGCCGTAACTTACTTGTAACAGCGAATAAACTTAAAGAGGCCTATGAGACACTTGAAAATAAAGTTCTTGAACGAACAAAAAGTCTAGAAATGGCAAGAGCAAAAGAAGAAGCAATATTACTTTCAATTGGTGATGGACTTCTAGTTACTGATGAAAAAGGGGATATTATTCTTATAAATAGAACGGCGGAGAAACTTCTTGGTAAAAAAAGTGTCGAAGTTGTAGGAAAAGGTTTTGTCGAAGTTATGCCTCTTGAGGATGAGAAGGGCGAGCAAGTTCTATTAGAAAAGCATCCCGTAAGTGTTGCTCTCTCCGGTAGTACTGCTATTAGTGCAAGGACAAGCTCATATTATGTTCGTAAAGATAATACAAAATTTCCTGTTGCAAGTATTGCGACTCCAGTTATTCTTAATAAAAAAGTTATTGGAACGATTAAAGTTTTTCGAGATGTAACTTCTGAAAGAGATATAGATAAAGCAAAAACAGAATTCGTTTCCCTTGCATCACATCAATTACGTACACCACTTACGTCTATTGGCTGGTATTCAGAAATGCTTTTAAAAGGGGCAGAGTCATTTAGTGGAAATCAAAAGATGTATCTTGAAGAAATTTATCAAGGAAATCAACGTATGGTTGAATTAGTAAATACTTTACTAGATGTTTCGCGTATTGAATTAGGTACGTTTATGTCAGAACCAAAGCCAACAGATATAGTTTCACTTGCCCAGGCTGTACTTGATGAACAAAAACAAAATATAAAAGAAAAGAAATTTATTATCATTAAAAAATTTAGTAAAGGCCCCTCAGTTTTTTTAACTGATCCAAAATTACTTCATATTGTTTTTCAAAATCTTATAACAAATGCTGTAAAATATACACCAAATGGTGGAACAATAGAATTCACTATTTCTTTTGATAAAAAGAAAACGATTTTAATAAAAGTTTCTGATACTGGTTATGGAATACCAAAAAATCAACAGAAGCAAATATTTACAAAACTTTTTAGAGCGGATAATGCGAGGGATAAAGATACCAGCGGAACTGGTTTGGGACTTTATATTGTTAAATCAATTGTAGAAAATTCCGGTGGAAAAATTTGGTTTAATTCTCCAGCACACAAATCATCAAGCAATCAGGGAACGAAAGAAGATGAGGAGTTAAATCCTGGAACCACTTTTTATGTTGCATTAACTTTGGATAAAGTTAAGAAGTAAGGAGAAAGGAGTATGGAGTACGAAATACACAATTACACAAAATTCGAATTTTTTCTTACTCCTTCCTCCATGCTCCGTACTCCTGCACTAGAGACACTGGGTATAATTTATACTCACGACCAATCGCTTCCCGTAAGCTGTTAGTCGCCTTAATTGCTTGACAAATTTTTAATAAGAGTTTAATATTCTAATATGGCTATACTTATTATCGAGGACGAAAAAAAACTTGTAGAAATTCTCAAGAAAGCTCTTCGCAGTGAAAAATATGCTTTTGATGTGGCATATAATGGCGAGGAAGGCCTAGAGAAAGCCCTTAAGGGTAATTACAGGTTAATCATTCTTGACCTAACACTTCCTAAAAAAGACGGGATGGATGTTTGTAGAGAATTGAGAGCGAGAATGATACACACTCCTATTATTATGCTTACAGCGCGTGGAGTTATTGAAAACAGAGTTGAGGGGCTAGATGCAGGGGCTGATGATTACCTCCTTAAGCCATTTTCTCTCGATGAACTTTTTGCGCGCATTCGTGCTGTACTTCGTCGCAGAAAAATCGCAGAGATTCCACTTTTAAGCGTGGCAGATATTATTATTGATGGTAAAAAACATGAGGTTACTCGTGCCGGTAAAGTTATTTCGCTCACCCCTAAAGAATATCGCATCCTGGGTGCCCTTATTCGTAGCAAGGGGCAAGCTGTAACACGACAACAGCTCATTAATGAAGTATGGGGACCAGATTTCGTGGAGACAAATAATGAGCTTAATGTTCATGTTAGATATCTTCGTAGAAAAGTTGATGCTGGAAGAAAGGAACCATTAATACAAACAATACATCGTGTTGGTTACGTAATCAAAGAAAATTAGAAAATTAAATTTAATTTTTATGACTAAAAAACTTAATAACGAAAAAGAAATTGCCTCAAAGTTATTAGAAAGTGAGCAAAGATATCGTAGACTTTTTGAAACAGCACGTGATGGTATTCTTCTTTTAGATTCACAGACGGGGGAAATAACGGACGTTAATCCATTTCTTATAGAATTACTTGGTTATTCAAAAGAAGAATTTTTAGGAAAAAAATTATGGGAAGTTGGTGCTTTTAAAAATATAAAAGCTAGTAAAGAAACTTTTAAGGCACTTCAAGATACTGGTTACGTGGCTTATGAAGACTTACCTCTCGAAACCAAAGACAGTAGACTTATTGAGGTCGAATTTGTTAGCAATGCTTATATGGCAGGGAATGAGCGTGTTATGCAATGTAATATTCGTGATATAAGTATTAGAAAAAGAATAGACGCAGTAGATAAATCTATTTTATTTCTTGAGCAAGAAAAACTAAAAACGAATTTTATCGCAGACGCAACGCATGAATTACGTACTCCTCTTGCAATTATAAAAGGAAATGTAGAGCTGGCGCTTAGAAATAAAGACAAAAATACCTCTCATATAGACACTTTTAAGGCTATAAATGTCGAAATAAATCATCTCGCTGAATTACTTTCGGATTTAACAACTCTAACTTCAGAAAATAAAATTGCTCATCAGAAAATTTTTAAAAGTAAAGTAAATCTTTTAAAGCTTATACAAAATGTAACAGAGAGGTGTGCCACTTTAGCGTTAACAAAAAATATAAAAATAGAAATAAAAGAAATTCCCGATGTTTCTTTGGCTGGCGATAGAATTTATTTAGAAAAACTTTTTTCTAATATTATAAGTAATGCAATTTTTTATGGTAAAGAAAAAGGTTCTATTATTATAAATGCAAAGAAAGATAAAAAATATATAATTATTACCATTAAAGATAATGGTATCGGAATAGCAAAAGAAGATTTGCCAAATATTTTTAATAGATTTTATAGAGCAGAAAACGCAAGAGACATTAAGCGAGAGGGGACTGGTTTAGGGCTTGCTATATCAAAATGGATAGTAGAGTCTCACGACGGAAATATAGAGGTGGCAAGTGTTCTAAAAAAGGGTACAACTTTTACTATCTCACTACCAATTTTTCTATAGTACCCGAGGCAGTTATTAGTCATTAGTTATTGGCTATTAGTTAATACAATTTTGTTCTCGTGTTTGTGTCATTCCAGCGAATCCGCCAGCTGGCGGAGGGAACCCGCCTGCTGGCGAGGCAGGTCTAGTGTCTGTATTTTTTGAATATTAAATATTGTTTCATTGAATATTAATTTACTCCTCCTCCTCCTTTCTCCCTACTTCTTTTGTCTTGTATCTCTCCTTTTTAGTTAAATTAAAAGAAAAGTAAGGTATAAGATAACCCTTTGTTTATAAGGAAATGTTGTGAGTTATCCACATTATATTAAATTAACATTAAAAATCACTAGCTATTTTAAAACAATGGTGTTACAGTGAATGAGTGTATACGATGTATGAAATTATATACATGTTCTTAATTAATTTTGACTCTAATATTTAATAAAATATTCACTCTAAATTAATTCACTAAGTTTCTTTTTATAAAAAATAATCATTAACTCTTATGAAAAAAATAATGAATGTTGGTACGTATTCTGCTTTAGCACTTCTTGTTTCTGTAGGTCTTGCTTCTCAAGTTTACGCTTACAATCAAATTACCGCTACACTTGATCAAGGTCAAACTAATGGTAATGTTACAAATCTTCAGACCTTCTTTGCTGATAACTCAGCAATTTATCCAGAAGGACTTATTACGGGTTACTTCGGAGGCCTAACAGGTGCCGCAGTTAGGAGATTTCAGTCAACATATAATCTTGTTAGTTCAGGTACACCTGGAACAACAGGATATGGCCGTGTAGGTCCAATGACAAAAGAAAAGATCAATGATCTTATCGCAACTGGTGGTTGGACAACTGCGGATATTTCTGGACCTGCATTTTACAATGTAGTAAAAAATCAAAGCAGTAACAGTGCTACTTTCACCTTCAATACAAGTGAAAATACAGTAGCTCGTGTTGTTTATAATACTTCACCGCTAATGTTTAACGAAGGTGATATAAATAGTAACGGCTTCGGAGCTATTGGTGGTTCTTCAGTTAATAGTTTCAGTAATATGGGAACAGCACACACAGTAACTATTCCTAATTTACTATCAAACACAGTTTATTATTACACAATAATAGCTACTGATTCTACAGGAAATGTAAGTGTTGTTGGTCCAAATAATTCATTTCGTACAAATTAGTAATAACTTTTTAGAAAATTTTATGTAAATTAAATTTTACTTAAAAATATTCTAAAAAAATTATTCATTGATACTTAAATCAACTTTATGCTTACAACAATAGCGACAATTCTAATTATTCTTTGGCTTGTAGGGTTTCTAGGATTTCATATCTTGGGAAGCTTCATCCATATCTTGCTTGTTATTGCAGTTGTCATTTTCTTACTTCGTGTAATCAAAGGAGAAAATCCACTGAAATAGATAAGTGAGGAATTAGTAAAGCACCGCCACGGAAGGGGCGGTGCTTTACATTGACTATGTGTCCACTAGATATTAAATCAGATTAGGGATAATTTAAATAACTGGATATACTTTTTAATATGACTAAATATATAGCTTTACTTCGCGGAATAAATGTTGGTGGAAATAATAAGGTTGAAATGTCTAAACTCAAAAAAAGTTTTGAGTCATTAGGTTATGAAAAAGTTTCAACTTATATAAATAGCGGAAATATATTTTTTGAGACAAAAGAAAAAGATAGGGTTAAATTAGTGAGAGAAATAGAAAAAGTTTTGAAAAAAGATTTTAAATTAGAACTTAGGGTTGTGATACGGGATAGTAAAGATATAAATAAAATTTGCAAAAAAGTTTCTCTTGATTGGAAAAATGATGATGAAGAGAGGACAGAGGTTCTATTTTTGTGGGATGAATTTGATAATAAAAATACATTAAAATTAATTCTGAATAACCCGGACGTTGATAATTTAATTTATATTCCAGGGGCCATTGTGTGGAATGTTAAGAGAATAAATTACTCCAAGAGCGGTATGAGGAAGTTTATTGGGACAAAAGTATATAAAAATATTACTGGGAGAAATATAAACACGGTGAGGAAGATAAATGGGTTAATGGAATAATTTTGGGAAAGGGTGTAGGATGTTGTTATAACTTTACAAAAAGAAGAATTCTCAGGCCTCACACAAAAGGACTCCATTGTGTGAGGCCTTTTGTATTCATACATTGACTTACTATAGAACATGTTGTAGTGTAAAAATATCCTTTCTCTCTCTGAAACATATGACATCAAATCAAAAACAGTACGCGGGTTTTCTTTTCATACTCTTCGGTATTCTTTTTTATATTTCATATGAGAACTCTTTTTTTGCTTTAGTGCAAAGAGACACTCAAACAAACGTACCAGAAAAAATAAATCCGGTTCCCTCTGTCCTTAAACAACCTAAAGGAAAGTTTGAATACATTGTAATAACAGAGGGTTGCAATTTCGATTCTCTTGGGCTTTGCATATCTGCACGTTCTGGTCCAGGTGAGAAATATGAAAAAGTATATGAACTAGAAACCGGTATGATATTTAAAATAAAAAGTAAAGAAGAGAAAAAAGGTCAAATATGGTATCACGTGCATTTTGACGAACAACTCAGATATCCCGAGCGTACGGTAAAAGATTGGTATATACCGGCTGTCGCTGGGCGTGTTGTTTCTGATGATGGCGAGCAAGTGCTTTCGTCTTCTACGCCTACAACATCAAAAAGAATTATTGTAGATTTATCTGACCATATGATATATGCATACGACGGAGACAAACTCTTTATGACAACAAAAGTTGCAACTGGTGTGAGAGATGCTCCTACACCACTAGGTACTTTTACTATTTATAAAAAAACTCCTAGTAGGTATATGCAAGGGCCACTACCAGGAGTAACTGACACCCCGTTTGATTTGCCTGGTGTGCCATGGAATATGTACTTCACGAAAGATGGTGCGGTTATTCACGGAGCATATTGGCATGACCGTTATGGTACAAATCAGTCGAATGGATGTATTAATCTTCCGCCAGAGCTCGCAAAGATTTTGTATGATTGGGCCCCACTTGGGACAGTGGTAACTATACAGAATTAAACATTATTAATGCTTGAATTACACGGTCTTACAGACAAGGTCTCATACTTTGTGTAAAACTTTTTTATATTTTAAAAAATTATTTAGATTTAGATAATTTTTTAACAACAATATCTTTCTTTAATTTAGTTATTGTCTTATTAATTCCTTCAGCAACAGGAAGATGTTCTGGCATAGTTCCACCAATTTCTTTAATTGTCCGCCTGACCATTGCACCAACACTTTTATGGAGTTCGTTTGCACTAGTCTTACCCCGTGTATTTTCTCGCTTTAATTTTGCTTCTGCTTGAGTTGCACGGAATAAATTAGCTGCAAGCTCTTCACTGCCCATATGGTCAAGTATCTTTTGTGATTTCTTGAGTCCTTTCTTTTTGTGGATATCTTTCATTCCTAAACCACCGTACAGACCTTGGTAACCAAAGTTCTGGAATATTGCATAATCATATGAATCAATAACACCAGCTTCTCGAGCAGCAGAAGCAAGGTCTGTATTGTGCTTCTTCATTTCCTCACGAAGCATTACTCTTCGCTTATCCTCTATGAGTATTTCTTGAACCTCTTGCTTCCTAGTTTGTACTGCAAAATACATTTGAGCATTTGCAATTTCTTCTTTTGATGGATCACCATTTTGCGCAACAAGATAACAGGCGTATCTTGATAGAATATAGTCTTTTCCAGGACGACCTCCGACCTCTAAGGTTTTTGCCGGGGCTGGCAAAAACTCTTGACTAGAATCTTCTCCTGATGCATTACATGATTCAATGGCTCTATTAATTGCATCTTCAAATCTACGCCATGTATCATACCCAAGCAAAGGCATAAGCTCACGTGCAATCCAATACTCTGCCCCATATTCAGTTACTCTTTTGATTAATTCAAAGGGTGTGTTATTCATTTTTTTGTAAAATAAAATATTTCTTATATATAAATTATATCATAATGATATTTAAACGCGTTTATCAATTTATGATAAAATATATTCTATGAATATAGTACTAATAGCGCATGCAATTATTTTTAATGATAAAAATGAATTGCTAATAACTAAAAAGTCTATGACTGATGATATTCTTCCAGGATATTGGGATACTCCAGGTGGAAGAATTGAGGAGGGTGAAGACCCAGAAGTTGGAGTTATTAGAGAGACAAAAGAAGAAACAAATCTCACAATTGAAAATCCAAAACTCTTTTTTCAAAAATCAAGTGTGGATTTAGAGAAAAATACACAATTTGTAACTCTTGTATTCCGTACAAAATATTCTGGCGGAAATATTGTTCTTAATCCAGATGATCATGAAGAATGTAAATGGATAAATACTGAGGATGTGGGGAAGTATAAGATGGTGGAGTGGTTGGGGGAGGTTTCTATAAAATTAGAATAATTTAACCATAATAAAACCGCCTCCCAACGGTTTTATGTTTGAGTGGCGGCTAAGGCATACGTTTCCAGTTCCAGATTCCATAAATGGTGAACAGGATTTGGAATGGCCCAATCAACGCTGTAAAAAATGTTCCGAAGACCTCATCCCACTCTGTGTCAAAAAAGTGGTGAAAGAGGTAGCCTCTGTAAACCAAAAGTGGCAGTCGCGAAACGAAACCAACCAAATACCACACCCCAAAGGTCTCAATAACGGCAGGGGCTTCCGTGATTAGATATTGGTAGCTCTTGTATCCAGCAATAGTGGCAATGAGTGCTACCGCACCAATAACCAAAATTATCCAGTTTCGTATTTTTCTTAGTTGGATATTCCTGGTCGTCAGCAATAGTTTCTCTTCTCCCCGTGCTTCAAAGAGAGAAAAGAGGGAGCCAATAGTGGCGAGGGCCACAATGACCGCAATCACAAGGCCACAGAGAACGAGATAGTTTTTAAACATTTTTGAAACTCCGAAGTTAAAGAATGGTTATGCACACACTACAATATAAAAAGAGGAAAGTCAATTATTTCGTGTGGTAAATTCAATATTGATAAATTTGGTATTAAGTTGAAACCTTAATTCAAACAAAAATAGAAAATGGTGGCTATTATTATTTGAATAAAAATTATTAAAAAAAGTTTTTTGAAACCTGTAAAAGATAAATGTAAAGGTTTAAATGAATATATAGCCAAGGATAAAAAATATATGATGATTGCCATCACCGAAACTATTAGAAGATTTGGACCTTCAGGGTCAGCAAAAAGAAAGAACATTGTTCGAGAAGAGAGGAGAGATGTTATGAATAAGATTATGAGGAGTTTTTTTGAGGGGGACATGATTTGAGTATATTGTATCAAATAATTCATTAAGTATTTTTTTAATTTTTTACAATTATTTTGATGTTCCTCAAGTGATATAAAAAGTATTTAGTTATGAGTTGTGTTAGAATTATAGTAATGTCTAATGATTTAGAAAACTTTGAAAAAGTAAGTATGCAAGGCGAAGAATTGTATAAGACTTTTGCCGACATCTACTGCCCGTACTTCAAAGAAGATATATCTTTCAATGCTCAAGGGCTTGAGCATCTCAAGTTCAAACAACGTGGCAAGGCACGGCTAGAGCAAGACCAATATATGCGTTTTAAGTTGATACATCTTGCCCCACTTGTGCTACAAATATCAAGTAGTGTTCAGGGAATATGGGAAACAAAAAGGTTTGAGTATGTAAAGATGAATAGCAAGTGGAATAATGTTTTGAAGCAGATTACGTACTATGAGTTCATAGCAGTAATAAAAAGAAACAGAGTAAAAATTATTGTGAAGCAGATTGAAAATGGGAAGAAAATATTTTGGAGTATTATTCCATTTTGGGGCATGTCTGATGAGACTAAAACACGAATATTGCATGAGGGTAACCCAGAAGAAGACTAGTAAATATAGAAACTAAAAATCCGCCTTGCGGGCGGGTTCTTAGTGGGTGTTTGGCTACAGCTTAATGCCGTGAGAGGGCGAACCCTCCAAACACCTACTTTTAGAATACCAGTTTGTAGAGGAAAAGTAAAGGTGCTTTATCCACCTAGCTACGGAAGTATGGTGCCATCAAGTGGAATCGAAACGCTGCTCCAACCTTTTCGATGTTATTGAAAAAGAAGAACATTGCTCGAGAAGAGAGGAGAGATGTTATGAATAAGATTATGAGGGATGTCTTTTTTGAGGGGGAGGGCATGGGGGAAGTATACAGGAGGAAATTAGTAGAGGGGAGTCTGGGGCGATGTTGGAATCATTTTATCAGAGTTACTACATAGTTTTTATGCCTCATCTGATAAAAAGTCACTTATTTCCTTAAATTTTTTAGAAGTTGTTATTTTAATTAACTTTGTATAACCTAGATACCGCAGTATTGATATTATTATATATAGAAACAATTTTCCGTGTGGTAAATTTGGGTGTATTAGATACGGTTTAATTTTTTCGGTTGAAAATGATAGAGAGCTATCGCTTGGGGTATTCTCGTCAATTTTATCAAATTCATGAGCAAAAAAAGTTCGTGATTGGTATATATGTTCAACAGCTTCCTTGAAAGAACTAAATTTTTTCTTGTTAGCAAAATATGTAGAAAAAAGTTCGTGTTGTTCTTTTTCTTCAAGTTTATTCATTACTCTTTCAAATCTCTCATTTATTCCTAATGAAACTTCTTTACTTTTTTCATTTATTTTTCTTTCATTTTCAGAAATTTTTCCAGCTATTCCAATTAAAAGAAGTAAAACGATATGATACCATAATTGTTTAGAGTAAATGTTTGCGACTGACCAAAGCTCTTGCTTTGATTGTTTTTTAAGTATCTCCGCTGACTCTAAATATAAATATAGCCTCATAAAGTTTTCTCTTTCTTTTTCATTTTTCTTGAAAAAGTCATTGATTTCCTTTTCGTCACATTCAAGATACCAACCACCAAAAAACTTTGTCTTATCTTTACAAAAAATATTATAAAATCCTATTTTTTCTGTTTCTTGCCATGAAGGTGTTTTCATTTTATGTGTAGAAAATAAAAAGAAATTATTTAATTGGATTATTTACCCATACAGGTTGTATTTTTGGAAAATTAGTTACCTCCGTTTTAAGATTCCCACTTTTCAATTCAATCTGTTGAGTATTCGGGAAATTAGATACCTTTACACCTTGTGTTCCATATATTTGAACTAGCCCGACAAGTATTGAAATAAAGACCGCAATTATTGCCCACCATCTTGCTTCTTTTGAAGACTTCCTTGCTTCACTCAATTCTAGGTAATCGAGGACTGTTGACGAACCTGCTGGTGTAATATAAAACTTTTCATGATTGGTTTGGTCTCCACCAGTAAATTCAGCACCAATGTGCCACGCAAGAGGAGAATCTCCACTTAATCCATTTAAAAATGTCCATCTTACCCAAGACCATTCTTGGTCAGAAACCTCAAAGGCCTCTCTTAGTTCATCTTTAGTAAAGCCACTAGATCCTTTTTCATAGATCCATAATAGAACTTTAATATATAATGATTCATTAGTTTTTTTCATAATTTAGTAATCCCCAATAGGAACATCTATTCTTTGTCTTGCAACACAAGTATTCTTATAAATATAGTTTTTTCAGTTTCCATTTTGTTTATCTGTTTCCTTTCGCTCTATTGTGTGTCTTGCATAACATCTCACAATTTTTTACATCAGTAGCACCACCCTTGCTCCATGCGGCTACGTGGTCAGCATCCATATCTGCAATACTCCAAATCTTGTCTTTGTTTGTATCATGACCTATTGTGCAGTGTGAGCAATTTGAAACTCCTTTTTTCTTTGCGATAGCAGTTTGAGCTTCGTAAACTGAACGTTTAGTTGAATCCTCAAACATGCGCACTTCAAGTAATTTTGTTTCAGTCTCTCCACCTAAAACATATTCGAAAATACCTTTGCGACTTTTTACGAAACCATCTGCATAGAGCTTTTGAACCGAAGCAGAAATGGTAGTCGGATTGTATTTTTTCTTGTGGTAAGTTTTGTAAAGTCTGTTCCACTCAAGACCTTTCATTTCGCTTTCAACATCAGTAAATATGTTTGATATCCAATCAATAACAGTGTCGAAATGTTTTTTTAGTTCAGTGATATTTTTATCATTACGGTGCATACTCATGTAGTTATCAATCACACCATCAGAAACCCAATCCAAAGCTCTCTCTAAATAAGCCTGTCGCTTAATATCACCAGTTATGTAGGCACTCCATTTTTGAACATTAGCATTTTGACTGTTACTAAATTCTTCACGTGCACGAGTAACAAATGGGCCAGAATATACAGCATTTAGAATCTCTTGTTCAGTTAGTGGAACACCAGCAATATTAATGGTCTTAAACCAATCCTTAATCTCAGGTTCATCACCTTTACAAATATATACAAGTAATTTAGTGTTCATTATTTGCTCACGTTGACTAGCCGCCATACCATCATAGTATTGTTCATGACCATTCTTATCTTTAACTGCGAACTTACCAGTTACAAATCTACCAATACTTGTGATACGTTGTTGGCCATCCAGAACTTCAAAAGCATTTTTATCGACTTGGTTGAAATAAATTAAACCAATAGGGTAGTTTTTTAAAATAGAATCAATAACTGCAACGTCTCTTTTTCCATCGGCGTAAATATAATTACGTTGATACTCTGGCTGAATAGTTAGTTTGCCAGATAATCCAAACAAACCTTTTCCTTCGAGTTCATTATAGACGAAACCATCGCAAACATCTTTTATGGTAATATCATTTTTTAAGATTGTTTTCATAACTATTTTTTCTTGTGCTTAATTAATACTCGCTGATAAACTTTTTCTCTTAATCCGCCGCGGGTGACCACACCGCTAGCATTTAAA
>Ga0265292_1002567_pt1 | contig 12429 bp, 7 predicted proteins | sample Munlanlewell296A_FD_189080 | JGI IMG/M metagenome (GOLD analysis project Ga0265292, IMG submission 189080) | Leachate microbial communities from a municipal landfill in Southern Ontario, Canada - Leachate well 296A | ecosystem: Engineered > Solid waste > Landfill > Unclassified | place: Canada...
TTCTTTTTGTTCCATAAATTTGCCATGGTAAGTATGATCCTTGTTCTAATTCTTTTTCACAACCACTTGGTCCTTTCAATAAGTCATTATAAACATAATATTGTTCATCCTTTGCTTGGTTTACTAGACTAGCAGTTTGCGCTATATCGCTTCCGGAAGCTAAACTAGTAGATACTCTTGCAAAAGCATTTTTCCAAGGAATTAATTGATTTTCATAATCTTCTTGACTTATTTGTCCATTATCTAATCTATGATTTAGATCATCTACATTGGTTTTTATGTTTAAAAGTTGGGTTATTATGCCTTGTTTTGAGGCAATTTCATTTTTATTGTCTTCTAGTATTTTTCCATAACCTTTTATTTCATTATATTTTTTATAAGCTTCTCTTGTTGCGCTTGGGAGAAGTTTTAATTGGAAAATATCATGTACTGCTTTTACATATCGATTAAATATATCTTGTATTCCTCGCGTTACTAAGCTTTTACTTGTTAGGTTTACTGCAAGCGGACTTTTTTTCTCCTTGTCTTTATAATCTACATGAAGTCCAGTATATATGCCAATTACACCAGCATAAAGCATTTTTACTTTTTTGGCATCGCTAACTGTTGCGTCTATAATCCAATCTATTAACATAACAGCTAAAGCAACGGCAACTGTTATAATTGCTACAGGAATACCAACACCAGTTGAAGCACTAGCGGCTGAAACAACTAATAAGACAAGTGCTACCGCTGCTACCGCTGAGTCATTAATAGTTTTTAATGTAGCTCTTACTTCATCAGCAGATCCAATATTATTTTCGTTTTTATCCGGAATTATGTCCAGGATAGCGTTTAATGCCTTTTGGGAGTCATTTTCCCAACCTGGATGCGGTCCCGGGATACAATAATCTAATTGATTGATAGTTGGTATTAATCCGTTATATTTTCCTAATGCTTCAGAATCGGGATGGATAAGAGCGGAATTTAATTCATTTAATTTATCTATATAAGTTCTTTGTTCGTCAATTAATCCTTGAGTTAGGTCTGTGCGGATATTAAAGTCTAGATGATTATTTAACCAATTACTTGCTTCAATTTCATAATCAGAAAAGTCATCATTTATTTGATCTGTTTGGTCAAAAAGTCCATCATCACTATATCCAGATGTGTCAAAACTAGGCAAATCCCCAACAGAAACTCTCGCTAACCCTTTATTTGGATTTGTTAATTCTGAACTGAGTCTTGCCAAGCCAGCATCCAAAATAGCCGCTATTGCGCCATTTAAAGTATCTGCGCTTAGTAAAGCGTTTTGACTATTATCCATTGATTTAGTTAATACATGAGAAATTGTTGATCCTGGGGTAAGAATTTCCTTTTTTTGGCAAATATTGTCTTTTTTCCATTGTTCAAAAATAGCTTTAATATTAGCCACTTCTTGGTTATACTCTTCTTCAGTTGCATAGCCATTTGGATCGCCTATTTCACTTCTATTTGGTAATCCTTGAGGACCTGCTGCTGCTATTTTTATGTTTTCATCTTGTTTTTCCAAAGAAAGACCAAAGGGGCTTGTACATTGTTCCATATTAAGGAAACCGCCTGATTGTTGAAGTTGGTCTTTAATTTCTTGAGCTGGCGATGTTTCTGTTCCAGCCAGTCTGCCTTGCAATTCATTTGATGCCATCAATTGGAAACCCAGCGGATTATTTTGTGGATATTGGGTCATTCCATCCCACGCAGCCCAACCTCCCATTGAAAAATCTTGAGCAAATTCTGCAGGAGTAAATGATCTGGGTGCAAAGTCGGTTGCATTAAGGTCATTACGACTTTCTTGCATTATTCTATCTAAAGAATAAGCGGCATTGTCTTGGAATGTTCTGTTAAAATTACCGGCGACACCTGTCATAAAAGTTTTACCGAATGGAAATTTAGTTGGGTCGCTGATTTCCGATCCAAATTTCAAGATTTCATTTTTGGCGATGTCTTTAAAAAATTTACCTGTGTCTTTTAAAAAGAAAGGATCTCCAAAATTTCCTGTTTGAATAAAATTAACAATGCCGATAGTCATTTTATCTACCAGCATTTTAATAATTGCTTTTCCAATAGCATTTAAACAACTTTGGTTTTTATTCATTTCAGAAATTTGTTTTCGTGTTTCTTCATTCGTTGCTTGCAATAGATCTATTTTATCTTGAACTACTACAGTTTTATCAATAAGTTCTTTATCAGTTACTTCTTCTCCGTTGAGTGTATTTTGGCCACTTTGGACTAGGGTTTTTAGATCATTTAGTTGATTTTTTAGTTTTTTAATATTTACTTTATTAAATAAAGTTTTTATTCCGCCAGTAAGTGAGGCTTTACATCCTGGAAATTTTGATATTAAAGGAGTTAGCTCCCTAATATAACCTGATAAAGAATTTTCGCCACCACCCAGTATTTGCAATTGAGCTCTTGCTTTTGAAACATTAGAAAGAGGCATAACTAATAAAGTTATTATAATCAGAAAACCGATTAAATTTTTAAAATTTTTTCCCATTTGTAATTTACCCCCCTATTATACCACTACTTGTTAATATTGCTTCTAAATCTTCAACTGCTTTTATTAATTCATTACTATATTTTTGATATTGAGCAACTCCAGAAAATCCTATTATTGGGTCATCTGTTATTTTCGCCATATTTTTAACGGCTATTCCGGTATTATTTGAACTATTGATTATATCTAAATGATAAGAAGACAAGCTTTTTGGAACAGCAATTGCTACCATTTTTTTGGCATATTCTTGATAAGCACTTGCTATAGTATTTAATTTAGTTACCATTTCTGGACTGCTTGCGCTTGATCCAGAAGCTGCGATAGCGCTGGTTGCTTCTAGTTCATCACCCACTCCTTTGTTTCTATAAGTTTCAAATAAATTTCCAGCTTTTAGATAATAATTTTCTTGGCTAATTAAACTATCATCTGAATTTATTTTTATATCTTGTTCGCTATATGCGTCAATCAACATAGGATTTGCTATATTTTCTCCTAATGTGGTAGACATATTTTTTATGGTATCTGCGTCAAATTGTCCGCTTTGTTTTAAAGCAGCGAGTGAAGCGAAAAATTGCTGAGCGAATTTATCAGTTTCACTTAGATTTTCATTAGAACTAGGAACGATTCCATTTGTAGTTTGTAGGCCATCTCTTTTAGATTTTATATATTCTGCGTCAGAAATTTCATCAAAAGTTATTTTTTTATTTGGATCTGTTCCCCACAAACCTTCTTCCCAATCTGCTACCCCATCACTATCTGAATCTAGTTTAAGTAAATCGTTGATAGTTGCGTTTTGGGTTGTTAATTTATTTTTGTTTTTATCACTTAAAAAACTACTTTTTCCAAAAAATAAAGCTGAAATTATTAAAGCCAGAACGAATAATCCAATAATAGATAAAATCAGATAAGTAAATTTTTTACTTGGCAGATATTTTTTATATTTTTCGTCTATGTTGATGTGAATTTTTTTCATAGTTTATTTTTTATAATTTAGAAGTTCCATAAAGGGTTATAGTAGATAGTGTAACTGTCTCTTCTAGTGGAGGGTCTCCTTCTAAAATACAAGTTATTGTTGTTTTTCCACTATACTTGCCAATAATCCATTGACCGTCTCTTAATGGAAAGCCAGTTTTATTTTTTATACCAGCAGGGATTGCATAACTATATACAGGATTTTTACTATTACGATTTATGGGTATTACTTCTATTGTTGAGCCCGATACAGCACAGCCATAATTAGAACTTTCTAATTCTTCAATTTTTTCTGCTTTTGTGTTTGCTACCTTCCCCCCAAAAACTTTACTACCAGAAGACACCAAATTTACTATTGCATTAAAATTTGTTTGTCCAAAAGAAGTGCTAGCAACAAATCCAGTTGCTAAAAAAATTAAAACAATAATCAAAGGCAAAGCAAACCTTTTTTTCATGCCACTATTATAACACCTAGTAAAATAAAAACAACAAAAATACTAATTTTTTGCAAGGTTTATCCAATCTTCTAAGCTCAAATCTTCCGCTCTTTTGTTTTTTAAATTTTCTGGTAGATTTTTTAAATTATTTGAGAGTTTTTTACGTTTATGGGCGAAACCAGCGTGGACAATTTGCCAGAACTTGTCTTCAAAATTCCCCTCTTGAGGGGTGGCTCGCTTGCCTGCCTGTTCGGTAGGCAGGCGAGACAGGGTGGAAATTCCCCTCTTGAGGGGTGGCTGAAAGCCGGGGTGGATATCCACCTCCCCCTGAGGCAAAGCCTCAGGGTACTCCTCAAGAGGAGAATTAAAAAGTCTTCTTGAAATATTTTTTATGGCTATTACAGCTGAATCAACTTTTGGTGCTGGAGAAAAATATCGTGCTGGGACCTTCATAATCATTTTTGGTTCGCCATATGCTTTTACCGAGATTGATAAAATGCTTTCTTTTTTACTTGCCCCGCTATGGCGGGGTGAAGCAACTATTCGTTTTGCCACTTCATTTTGCACCATCAAAACCATCAAACTGGGTTGATTTTTTTCTGTAAGAAATTTTTTTAAAATTGCACCAGTGATGTTGTAGGGAATGTTGGCAATTAGTTTGTAATTATTATTCCCCTCTTGAGGGGTGGCTCGCTTGCGAGACAGGGTGGAAATTCCCCTCTTGAGGGGTGGCTGAAAGCCGGGGTGGATATCCACCTCCCCCTTCGGGTACTCCTCAAGAGGAGAATTAAATTCAAATTTTAAGATATCATCTTTAATTAAAATTAATTTTTTTTCTGAAATTTCTTTTTCAAATTTAATTTTTAAAAATTCAAAAAGTTCGCGATCTTTTTCAACAGCAACAACAAGGTGAGCTTTCTCCAAAAGTTTTTCTGTAAGTGCTCCTTTTCCCGGACCGATTTCTAAAATAATATCGTCAGAAGAAATTTCTCCAGCTTCAATTATTTTTTTTAAAGCCAACTGCGATTTTAAAAAATTTTGCCCTAATGATTTTTTTGCTTTCATTTTTATTATATATAAATTGTTTTAATTTTTTTGTCTCCTCCTTCTTTTTCTAAAATATCTACTGGAATATCCGAAAGAAATTCTGACGGTGCATTTATTTGTCGTGAACCAAAAATTGTTCGGAAATTTGCAAATGATAAAAATAATTTTTCTTTGGCACGAGTGAGGGCAACATAAAAAAGCCTGCGTTCCTCTTCTGCATCTTCAGCAGTTTCAGCTTCATTTTGTTTTTGGTGGGGAAAAAGTCCATCTTCCAGTCCAGTGATAAAAACATTTTTAAATTCTAATCCTTTGGAAGCATGCACCGTCATAAGCTTAACGTTGTTATTCCCCCTCTCCTTAATAAGGAGAGGGTCGGGGTGAGGTGAATTAATCATCATTGAATCTTGGTCTGAAGCAAGTGAAGCATCTTCTAAAAGTTTTTCAATTCCTTCCCCGTTTTGCAATTCATCATATTTTAGTGCTAACGTTGCTAGTTCTTTTATATTTTCTAATCTTTCCAAATCTTCTTCAGTGCCACTTCCAAGTTCTGTCTCAATGCCAGATTTTTTTACGGTAAATTTTATTACCTCAGAAGCTTTTGAATTTTCTATTTTTTCTTTTATTTCTTCCAAAGTTTCATAGAAATTATTTATTTTTAATTTCATTTTTATTGGTAAACTTTCTTTTTCCCCACTAAAAAGTTTAACCAAAGTTACTTTTCCGATGCCCCTGACTGGGAAATTTATTATTCGCTTTATGTCAGAAAGGCTTTGTGGATTAAGGGCGGCACGCAAATAGGCCAAAGTATCTTTAATCTCTTTTCTTTCAAAAAATTTAACGCCTAACACTTGATATGGAATGTTGTATCGTAGCATCGCTTCTTCTAATGCGCGTGATTGAAAATTTGCACGATAAAGAACTGCGATGTCGGACAAATTCCCCTCTTGAGGGGTGGCTCGCTTTAGCGAGACGGGGTGGAGAATTTGTCCACCTCCCCCGACTAAAGTCGGGTACTCCTCAAGAGGAGAATCAGTAATTTCTAAAATTTTTGTCGCCACGAAATCAGCTTCGTCACTTTCGTCCAGTGCTTCATAGAGAGAAATTTTTTCTCCAGTTTTATTTTTGGTAAATAAATTTTTATCTGGGCGATATTTATTTTTTTTGATTACTTCATTTGCCGCTTCCAAAATATTTTTCGTGGAGCGATAGTTTTCTTCTAGTAAAATTATTTTTGCATTGGGATAATCTTTTTCAAAACTTAAAATATTTTTTAAATTTGCTCCGCGCCAAGAATAAATATTTTGATCAGCATCTCCTACCACACAAATATTTTTATTATTTTCGGAAAGTAATTTTGACATCAAATATTGCACTTCGTTTGTGTCTTGATATTCGTCTACGTGAATGTAATCCCATTTTTCTTGATAAATTTTTCTAATTTCTTTATTTTCTTTCAGAAGTTTTGTGGATTTTAAAAGCAAGTCATCGAAATCTAAAGAATTTTCTTTCATCTTTTTCTTTTCATACAAATTCCAAACTTGTGCTACAATTTTACTCAGAGACGGCCCCTCCCCAACCCCTCCCCGAAGGGAAGGGGCATTTTCTCGTTCCACATAATCCGTCAAATGTGTAAATTTTCCTTTTTCTCGACTGATGATATTTCTAATTTTTCTGGGCTCATATTGTTTTGGATCTAAGCCTATTTCTTTTTCAATTTCTTTTATAAGAGAAACTGAATCTGCTTCATCTAAAATAGTAAAATATTTTGTCAGCCCCAAAATTTTTGCATTTTCTTTTATGATATAAACTCCAAGTGAATGAAAAGTGCTTACAAAAGGAATTTTATTTTGTCCTTTTGCATTTTTTTCTATTTCTAAAATTACACGCTCTCGCATTTCTTTTGCCGCTTTATTAGTAAAAGTAACAGCTAGAATTTTCTCTGGAGCAACCCCTTCTTTAATTAAATTAACTATTCTGTGAGTTATTGTTTTTGTTTTTCCTGCTCCAGCTCCAGCAACGATCAAAAGAGGGCCATTTCTGTGAATCGCCGCTTCTTTTTGTTTTTCATTAAGTCCTTTTAAATGTTCACTCATCCCGAACGAAATTTTATCATTATTGTTTCTGGTAAAATTATTAATTTAGTAAGTGAGTCCAGTTATTTCGTACGGGACTCATATAAGTTCCATCTTAACACAAAACAAAACAACCCCATATTTTAGGGTTGTTTTGGAAAAGTTTTTATAAATTAAGCAGCTAATTTAAGTTGCTCTTTTTCATTTTCTTTAATTCTATTTTCAAGTGCAACAGCTTCTACTTCTCTTGAGCTGTCCGTTTTTAGTGCTTTTTCTACTTCAGCTAACTCCATTTGGAGTTTTAAGTTTTCTTCTTTAAGTTTTTTAATTTTAATAGGGCCAGACAAATCTTCTGTCCCTATTTTAGTTATTTTTATATCTGCACCGCTTATGCCGCTCCACTCAAGATCTTCCTTCAATTTTTTCATAGTGATAGTAACAACTTCCATTTTTCCAGTTTCTTTGTCTGTTTTTTCCACTTTTGGATTTCCCAAGTCATTTAAACTGATAACTTTATACTTGAAGTATTCACTTTCAAATTCTGTTCCCTTTTTCAAGAAATCTTCAACTTTCCCAATATTTTCTTTATCCTTAAACGGCTTTTCTTTTTTTGAATTAACAAGATAGGTTTCCATTTCATCTCCAATAGATTGCAACTCTGTTTTATTGAAGGTTATTGGCTTATCTCCACCTTGAATAGATTTTAATTCGTCATATCTTTTTTGTCCATATTCAGATTTGAAATCAGATTTACTTAGAACAACAATACCTGTTGCTCCTTGAATATGAGCATTAAGCATTTTCAAATCGTTTTGCAAATCATCATATTCTTTAGTACTGATTTCATTAAGTGGTTTATTTTCTTCCAGCTCAGGAGTTGGTTCGATATTACCAATTGGTTCTTTTTGATCTACTGATGAAACTGGAACAGGTTCAGAAATTGGTTCACCACCAGTTTTTTTCTTTTCTTCTTCCTGTTTTTTCTTGAATGCAACAGGACCTAATGGAGTGCGATAGTGAATCGGAATATACATAGGAGGTTGAGTATCAATAGGCACACTGATATTATTTGTAGCAATATCTTCGTGGGTGTCTATAATTTCCGTAATATTATTTGCATGGTCTGCTCCTTCATGCGTACCAAGAATTTGCATTATTGCTTGTCCATCTTCGGTAACTCCATTTTGTCTTGCGACTTCAATAAATGCTCCAGTGTAAACAGCATGACCATTTGCGTCTGTTGTGTAGAGCATTTTACCAATTTCACTATCTGGATCTACCGTGAAGGTTCCATCAGGATTTATGGGAATTTCTATTACCATATTTTGAGTGCCTTTAGATACTGAAAGAAGGGCCATTAAATTTCCTTTAGCCATTTCGTCACGAGCCATAACTGATGTTTCACCTTGAAAAGATCCCTCATTGGTCATATCAATTTTCATCGCATAATCTCCATTAGCGTCAAAACCATTTTCACCAACCCAATAGGTTCGTAATTCATTTAGATCAGCGCCACTTGATACTTTTCCAGTGATAGGATCCTTATGCAAAATCCACTCTCCATTTTCATCTCTTCCATACATTGGTGTATCATTTCCTAAATGCTGGCGTGTGATATAAGTCGTTGCGTCTGGATTTTTATCAACCCAATCATCGGGGGTAGTTGTCACTTCTTCAGTTGAATCAATAATATTATGAGTGCTATTAGCTATAATACCTGCTTCCCCTAATCTGTCTATTGATGCTTGGTCAAAAGCTCCAGTTGAATCAGCATCTAAATGACCATGAAAGATTACCTTTCCTCCTTGCATTATGTCAGAAGTGCCATCATTATTTTGCAGTATTTCTGTTCCCTCTGGATGATTGATAGTAATTCCACCAACCTGATCTTGTATTGCGTTTTCCATTCCTGTGTGAGAAGGATGTCCAGAAATTACCCCGCGAAGATATTCTAAAGGAGTTTGAATTATGGCATGATAATTTTCTTGTCCCAAAAGTCCTTCAGCGAGTCCTTTAACATGTTCTTGTAACCAAGCTGCTCCTTCTTGAGCACTTGCTCCAACAAATAAACCAATAGCTACTGTCATACCAACTTTCTTGGCGACTTGCCAATTTCTATATTTTCTAAAAGCTTTGTCTTGAGCATCAATTCCTTTTTCACCACCTAGTAATTTGTTTTTTTCTATTTCAATTTGATTTTTTAAATAATCTTCATATTTTTCTCCTACGGGTAAAACATTTTTAAATTCTCCATTTCCCAATTTTTCTTTTAGTTCTGCTTTTATTTTTGCAACAAGAAGATCAAGATCAGTTCTTTCTTTTTCTACGCTTCCTGGATTTGAATATGAAATAAGATCTATCCCTTTTGTTTCATTTAGTGATCTGCGAGCTCCAATAAAACGAAGAGTGCTTAAAATCGCTGCTATATCTTGTTCTTCCAATTTTTTTCTAACCTCTTTCCCATCTTTATCTTTTTCAAATATCATACTACGCAAATTATTTTCTAAATCGGTTGATTTTATTTTTTCATATTCAAACTCCTTCATTTTTTCTCTTTTTTTATCCTTTTTTTCACCAACCCCTCCTTCTGCTGATTCAAGTTCTACTTGTTTTTTTTCTAAGGCTAAACGTTGTCTTTCATTTAATCCAGTAACAAGAGCAGATACGCCAACAGCGGCACCAAAAGTACCATAAGCAGCAGCTTTGCTTCTTAAAATTTTAGTTCCTGCTCCAACGGAAACAGAATAAGCGATTCCTAAAGTGGTTGATATAACTGCTGGACTTACATATCTTCCAAATCTTGATTTTTTCATCCAATCTACTGCTTTATCAACTTTCCCAAATTTTGCTTCTGTTTTTAAACTACTTTTTGCTTTACCAATAATTAAATTGGTATCAAAATCTAATTCTTCCATTTTTGCTCCATGTTCTACTGCCACGCGAGCAGTTTCTGCAATTTCAAATAAATTGTCAGCATAAGTATTTGCTCCTTTTAATAAATCTTGATTTTTTAGAGAATTAACTAGTTTCTTTTTCTCAGTATCAAATGTCGCCTTATCAATGGTTTTAGTTGCATAATCAGTAATTAATTTTTTTACAGTTCCTCGTGTTGTTGTTGCTTCCGGATCATTTTTATCAAGAATTTTTTTATCTTCTCCCTTACTTAAGGTTTCTTCATATTCAGAGGCGAATCTTTCAGCAATAGCTTCTCTAGCTATCTTATCGTTAACTGCTTCAATTTTTCTTCCAGCATAAATATTACCCGTTTCTGTTATTTGTTTACTAGCTCGAGTAACTTGTCTTTGACGATAGAACTCATCAAAATAAGTATGTTTCCACATTTTCTTGAAAAATCCAAGTGGACCCTTTATTTTAGCTTTTGATTCAGTCATATAAGCATCAGCAGCTTTTCGCGCTTCTGCTTCTGCTATTTCTTCAATATTAACGACAGCAACTTTTTGTTGCTTAAGTTTTTCAAGTGCTTCAGCTTTCTTTTTTTCATCTTCATTTATTGGTGCTTTGTCCATAATAATATGTTGTTTTATTAAAATAAATAATATTTACGCAAGATAAGTATCACGGAAAACAAGAAGCTCGCTAGCTATTATTTGTGGTAAATCTGGAATACTTTTTGAGCAAAAATCTTGCATTTCTTTCGGATCTACATTTTTATCTATTAATTTATTAAATTCATCTAATTGTTCTTCAGACAAGTTGCTGATCATTACTGCATCAATGCGTTCTTCAGCTCTAACCAAAAGATCTTTTTTTATTTCATCCAAAACCTCTTTTTCTAATTTTTCTGGGAACCTTTTTTCTTCTATTAGTTTATCTACAAATGTTTGTAAATCTAGTCCTTGAACATTATCTTTTGCCATATATTTAAAATTTTTAATTATAATAATCTACTTAATAACGACTTATTTATAATACATCAATTCACTTTAATAATCTAATTTGCTTTTAGAGTATATCATATTAAAACTTTTTGTCAAGTAGTTTTCCACAGGCAAATTGATTTGGGTTCTCTTTTATGCTATCCTATAAATATCGTACGGAACAGGAGTTGGAAAGAAGTTGGCTGAAAGCTGAAAAGATAGTAACCATCGTGAGAACCTTAGTTTGCAGTCCATTTTTTGGGTCGTCTGTAATTCTACCTTTATTTTAAAGGATGAAAAGGAAATCTTGCGATAATTAGTTAGGCTTATAAAATCTCAATTTAAAATTTATAGCTCTATTTTAGTGTTTTCCCTATTGGGTTGGGGGGTTTTTGCGCCTACTCAAACTAAAGCTCAGAAAACGGAAGATATCGCTCTTGAACCAAGTTTTTCTTATTTATTAAGTACTCAAAATCAAAATAGCAAAGAAGGAGAGGTTGATACAAGCAAGGATGTAAATATTCTTTCTGAAAATGCTCTTTTGCCCTCTGTTAGTTCTTTAGCCAATAATTCAGATTTAGTAGATGATAATGGAGAAATCTTTTCTGATCAGGTGAGCACTTACGTGATAAGAAAAGGCGATTCTATTACTCAAATAGCTGATATGTTTGGAGTTTCTACTAATACTATTTATTGGGCAAATGATATGAAAAGAGGCGACAAGCTTAAAGAAGGTGAAACTTTAATTATTTTGCCCATTTCTGGAGCTGAACATACTATTGCAAAAGGAGACACTTTGGAAAAAATTGCTAAAAAATATAATGCTGATGTTGATGAAATTGCTTTCTATAATGATGTTACAAATTCTAAACTTGTTGTTGGGGATAAAATTATTATTCCAGATGCTGAAATTACTAGTGTGACTCCTACTAAATCAACTTCTAAAACTGGTTCAAAAAATAAAGAATATTATTCTAGCCAGCCGGTTAAAGATATCTCAGGATATTTTAGATATCCATTGCCTGCGGGGATAGGAATCAGAACTCAAAGAAAACATGATAAATATGCAGTGGACTTTGGAGCAAAAACAGGGACTCCGGTATATGCGGCAGCTTCGGGAACTGTTGTTTTAGCTAAAGGAGGAGGAGCTTGGAATGGAGGTTATGGAAATTATATTATTATAAAACATCCAAATGGAACAGAAACTCGTTATGCCCATTTGTCTAAAGTTCTAACTTCTGCTGGTAAGCAGGTTGCTCAAGGAGAATTAATCGGTTATGTTGGCAATACTGGACGTTCTACTGGACCCCATCTTCATATTGAAGTTCGCGGGGCGATTAATCCATGGTTTTAGATAAGTTTATTCCAAGAAAAGCAAGGCAATCATAGCTAAGATTCCCAATAAAATAGTTAAAATTTGAAATACAGAATATTTTAGCCTTTTTGTTTTTTGAAGTTCGGGAATTAAATCAGCCACGGCTATGTAAATAAAGCCTCCGGCGGCGATG
>Ga0265292_1002568_pt1 | contig 12426 bp, 7 predicted proteins | sample Munlanlewell296A_FD_189080 | JGI IMG/M metagenome (GOLD analysis project Ga0265292, IMG submission 189080) | Leachate microbial communities from a municipal landfill in Southern Ontario, Canada - Leachate well 296A | ecosystem: Engineered > Solid waste > Landfill > Unclassified | place: Canada...
TCGCTTGCGTGTTGGGCGCGACTGGCTTCTTGGGCAGGTTCGGTTCGGTCATGATGACAACCTCCACGAGGGAAATGCTCGTGTGAGCCAAGCGACGCACGGCGTGCGCCATGCTGCTGAGCCCCCACTATTCAGCTTCTATACGCAGGGTTTTCAGGATAGCACTTACGGAGGGTTTAACGCGTCAAGCGGGCTTATGAACCGCGGAATGGTCCAGTGAACATTCCCGCCACCGCGCAACCCACCAGTACTCAGGCCACGAGCGCACCATCGCCCACGGCCAACACCGCGTATGCCGACTTGACCATCGACTACTTGCCCTGCCCACTCGTCCGCATGAGCCGCGAGCTTGGGGACTCGAAGATAGAGTGCGTCGGCACCGGCACGAGCAGCAGCAGTCAGCAATATGTCAAGTTCATCATCCGCAAGGAAGGCCACCCCGCTGGCCCAGAGGCGGTCCTCAAGTTCCCAGGCATCCAGCAGCGGTACGAGGGCGACGGCTTCTACGCCTACCGCCTCTACACGCCTCCCTGCCCCAATTGCTTCTTCCCCCTGCTAGCGAACCACGGCCTCGTCCCACTCAAGTCGGTCGCGACGAAGGGGGAACTCCACCTCGCCACGCTCGTCGAGGACCTCTTCGCCTTCAAGGAGCTGATCGCGGACTTCCGCTCCCGCGACACGCACCCCAAAGTGAACCTCCTCACGCACGAGATGAACGCGCACACCGAGACGCACCGCGGGCACCCATCCCTGGACGAACTGACGCCCCGCCAACGTGAGGTCCTCGAGAACGCGTACCACGCTGGCTACTTTCACGGCAAGAACCTCGACGTCGAGAAGCAAGCCAAAGATCTTGGCATGAGCATCAGCACGTACTACAGCCACCTTCGACTCGCGAGCCACAAGGTCCTCCAGCACGTCCTCAGCCGCACCGAGCCTTGAGCATGATGCGCCCGCTCCTCCTCGCTGCGGCCACGCTGGCCGCCGCGAGCCTCACGCTCCCCTGGCTCATCAAGCGCCACGCGGCCACCCTCGGCTACGGCCTCGCCGCCATCGCGAGCCTCGCCATCGCCGCGCTTGGCGCCGCCCTGGTCCTCACTGGCGACGCGCTCACCATCCCGCTTCCCACGAGCCTGCCAAACGTCACGCTATCACTCCACGCTGACCCCCTCACCGGTATCTTCCTCATCATACTGGGCGTGGGTGGCTGCGCTGTCAGCTTGTATGCGACGAGCTACGTCCAGCGAGCGCACGCGGACCACATGAGCCTCCCCGCCCAAACGACGTTCTACACGCTCTTCCTCGCCGCGATCCTGCTCGTGTTCCTCGCCAACGACGCGGTCGTATTCCTCATCGCGTGGGAAAGCATGAGCATCCTCAGTTACCTCCTCATCCTCACCCACGAGCAGGACGACGACACGCGCGACGCCGCCAACATGTACCTCCTCATGATGCACATCGGCACGGCGTTCCTCTTCGTGAGTTTCGCCGCGTTGGCTGCCGCAAGCGGCGGAACGTACAGCTTCGACGCGATGCGAGCGCACGCGCGCGACGCGCCCGAGTACCTCCGCAGCATCGCGTTCGTTGGCGCCCTCGTCGGTTTCGGCACGAAAGCCGGCCTCGTCCCCCTGCACGGGTGGCTCCCCCGCGCGCACCCCGCCGCGCCAAGCCACGTGAGCGCCCTCATGAGCGGCGTGATGCTGAAGACCGCCGTCTATATGATGATCCGCGTCGGCATCGACTTCTTGGGACGTGGCCCCGCGTGGTGGGGCCTCACGCTCCTCGCACTGGGCGGCATCACCACCTTCGTGGGGATCTTGTACGCGACCGCCGAGAACGATATCAAGCGGCTCCTTGCGTACAGCAGCGTCGAGAACCTCGGCGTCATCTTCATGGGGCTTGGGCTCGCCCTCCTCTTCGTCTCGTACGACCAGCCACTCCTTGCGACGCTTCCCCTCATCGCCGCCGTGCTCCACAGCCTCAACCACATGACAATGAAGACGCTCCTGTTCCTTGGAGCCGGAAGCGTGCACCACGCGACTGGAACGCGGGACATCAACAAGCTGGGCGGCCTCATCCACCAAATGCCTTACACCGCGGGCCTCGTGCTCCTGGGAAGCCTCGCCATCAGCGCGCTTCCCCCCCTCAACGGCTTCGTGAGCGAGTGGCTCCTCTTCCAGAGCCTCCTCGCGGGCGTCACCATTCCCGGCACCCCACTCATCCTCCAGATCTTCCTGCCGGTGGGCGCAGGGCTCTTCGCCCTCGCAGGCGCCATCAGCGTCGTCTGCTTCGTCAAGGCCTTCGGCGTCACGTTCCTCGCGACACCCCGCACCAGCGAAGCCGAGCACGCACACGAATCGCCCCGCACGATGCTCCTTGGCATGGGCATCCTCGCGACTGGCATCATCCTCATCGCGTCCATGGCGGGGCTCGTCATCCGCACGCTCCACCAGACGCTCGCCCCGCTCCTTGGCGCCGACCCCAACGCGGACCTCGTCACGGGCGGCCTCGTCGTCCAAAGCCTGACCACTATCAAAGCAAGCATGAGCCCCACGCTCGTCTTCTTCATCGTCCTCCTCTTCGCGCTCCTAGCTTGGCTTGGGACCAGGTTCCTGGGCAGCCGCGAGCGCGCGCGCAAAGAAGAGACGTGGCTGTGCGGCCACCGCAACGTCACGCCCCGCATGGAGTACACGAGCACGAGCTACGCGGAAGCCACTCGCATGTTCTTCAGCGGGCTCTACGGCCCCCACAAGGAGACCACGCGCGACGAGAAAGCGCCCACCATCCCCAGCCGCATCACCTACGCGACGCGCACGACGTACTTCCTCGAAGAGTACGCATACGCTCCCATCACGCGCCTCATCCTGCTCACCAGCATGCGCTTCCGTGCCGTGCAAGCCGGCAGCATCCACGCGTACCTCTCGTACATCTTCGCGACGCTCCTGCTCGTCCTCCTATGGGCCACGAGGTGACCACGCATGCTCAGCTTCCTCCTCGTCGTCCTCCTGCAAACGCTCCTCATCCTCGCGCTCTCGCCACTCATCGACAACCTCGCAAGCAAGGTCAAAGCCGTCTTCCAAAGCCGCCAAGGGCCCCCACTCTTCCAGCCCTACTACGACCTCTGGAAGCACTTCCGAAAAGCACCCGTCGTGAGCCACCGCACGAGTTGGGTCTTCCGCATCGCGCCCTACGTGAGTTTCGCCGGCTTCCTCGCAGCCGCGGAGTTCGTCCCGATCGCCGCGGCGCACCCGCCCCTCTCGTTTGGCGGCGACTTCTTCGCCGTCATCATGCTCTTCACGGTCGCGCACGTCTTCATCGCTCTGGCCGCCCTCGACGCAAGCAGCAGCTTCGGCGGCCTGGGCAGCAGTCGCGATATCACGCTCGCGGCCCTCGCCGAGCCTGGGCTCGTCCTCACCGTCTTCACGCTTGCCGTCGCCTACGGCGCCACGACGCTTGGCGACGTCACGGACCAGGTCCTCCTCCTGGGAACGCGCGCCATCACGCCCACGCACCTCCTCCTCTTTGGCGCCGTCTTCATGCTCACCATCGCCGAGTCTGGCCGCATCCCCATCGACAACCCCGCCACCCACCTCGAACTCACGATGGTGCACGAAGCGCAGATCCTCGAGTACAGCGGGAAGGACCTCGCCGTCATCCAATGGGGCCTGCACGTGAAGGAGCTCGCCCTCGTCGCGATCCTCACGAACGTGTTCTTCCCGTGGGGCATCGCGTCCGGCGGTCTCCCCACATTGGCCAGCGTCCTCATCTTCGTTGGAAAAGCCGTGCTCGCCATCATGCTCATCGCCACCGTGGAGAGCTTCACGGCCAAGTGGCGCATCTTCCGCCTCCTTGAGTACATGACCATCGCGTTCATCCTCGCCTTCTTCGCGCTGCTATCGATCTTCATCCTGGGGGCCTAAGCCACCGTGTTGAGCCTCTTCGACCCCACCAGCGCGATCGACGCGCTAAGCGCCCTCTTCGTCGTCACGACGCTCGTCATGATGACGCACAAGAGCATCACGCCCGCCATCCGCATGTACGCGCTCCAAAGCGCGATCCTCAGCCTCATCGCGACCATCGTCGCCATCGCCACGAGCGAGTACCACCTCCTCTTCATCGCAGCCATCACGCTGGGCCTCAAGACGTTCGGCATCCCCAAGCTCCTCGACTACGTGGTCGAGCGCATCAAGATCAAGCGCGAGAGCGAGCCCTACATCAACCTCAGCCTCGCCCTCGCCATCGCCGGCGGCCTCATCCTCTTCGCCTACTTCATCGTCCGCCCCATCCAGATCCCCGGCGAACTCCTCGCCAAGCACAGCCTTACCGCGAGCCTGGGCGTGGTGTTCATGGGCTTCTTCATCATGGTGAGCCGCCGCAAGGCCATCACGCAGACGCTGGGCCTCCTCGTGATGGAGAACGGCATGTTCCTCGCCGCGCTATCACTCACCTACGGCATGCCGCTCATCGTCGAGCTGGGCGTCGCCTTCGACGTGCTCGTCGCCGCCATCATCCTGGGCATCCTGCTGTTCAACATCAACCGGACGTTCGACACGGTGGACGCGAGCCGGCTCACGAGGCTCAACGAGTGAGCGATACAGGAAGCGCCACCGGGCCGGCGGCTCCCCAGTCATTGTTCTCCTTGCTCGCTTCGTCCAGGCGCCAGTTGGGGTCCGCTTCCACCGAGACGAGGGGAAGCGTGAGGTTCGCTTCGACGCGAAGCGACGCACCCGGCGCGAGCCACACGCTCGTCAGGTTCTCGTTGCCGCCCGCGTCGCGGAACCGCACTTCCACTGGCACGGCGACCTTGCCAGCGTTCTCCAGCGTCGCGCCGGTGGTGTCGCCAGCGCTCACGGCGACGTCAGGCAGCTCGCGCGAGGAGAACCACGTGGCGAAGAAGGGCGTGAGGTCCTCCCCATAGCTCTGGCTGAACGCGCGCACGACTTCCTCGTGCCGCAGGACCCCGTTCCCGCCCGAGGCCAGCGCGTGCGTCGTTAGCATGTCGCGGAACGTCTGGAAGAAGGCGTCCTCCTTGTTCGCGTAGAGGAAATGCGCGTGCAGGACGCGCATCGCGAGGGCGGCTCGCTCGTAGTGGTCCCCGCCAGCAGCGGTCACTGGCGCGTCTGCGCCTTGCGCGCGGTCCTGCTGCTGGTCACGCCACTTGGCCTCGACGCTGGCCGCCGCGTCAGCGCGATCGTACACGAAGTCGAAGTACGCTATCTCAGCAAGATACGTCGTGAAGCCCTCCACGATGTAGTCGTCGCGCACGCCAAGCTTGGCATCGCTGTTGTTCGCGGTGACCTGCGAGCCCCACCAGTTGTGCGTGACCTCGTGGACGAGGACCTCTTCGTTCGATTGGGAGCCCGCGATCCACGGCGCGGTGCGCCCCTGCTGCACGCCTGGCGATGGGAGGAGCCCGCGGTAGTAGTTCAGGCCCAGCACCGTGAGTCCTGGCGCGCTGAAGGCGTCGTTGGCGACTTTCGCTGGGGCGGTAGTGAGCGAGGGGTACGGGTACGGGCCGTTGAAGACGCTCATCACGCGCAGGGCGCGCTTTGCCACCTCATGCACGGAGCGCGCCTGCACCAGCATGTCGGGGTGATAGTACGTGATGACGCGCACACCGCTCACCGTCTCCTCGATAGCGTTCCATGAGTTCGAGGCGGCGATCACGAAGGTGGCGGTGCGCGACGCGAACGCCTGCGTCACCAGTCCCCCGCTCTTCGTGGCGTTCCCAGTGGGGAACGCATCCACGGCGTAGGTCCAGCTTTCGGGGCGCGTGAGCGTGACGTTAAGCCAAGGCGTTCCGGTCGCCTCTGCTATCGGAACGATGGCGAGCTGCGCGAAGGAGTTGGCGTCCTCCACTGGGGCCTCGCCTCCAGTCGAGCCGCCGCCAAGGAAGAGGATCTCTTCCCAGCCCTCGGCCCTCACGAGGAGCGTCGCGCGCGTGCCCGGCGCTCCGCCCTCGGGCATCGTCACGTTCCAGAGCGCGAATGGTGCGATCGTTGGGCCCAGTGGACCGAAGCTGGATGGGCCAAGGTCGTCCTGGTGGAACTCGATGGGCGCCCCGTTCGTGCTCGTGACGGAAGTGACCTTCATGCCGGCCGTCACGAATCGCAAGCGCGGCAGCGCGGAGCCGTACTTGTTCTCGAACTCGTACGAGGCATTCGTCTTCGCGTGCTTGGCGAGTGGGTCGTGCGTGACGACAGCGTCGATCGCGCGCACCGACCACATGGGCACCACGGATTCGAGTGATGGCAGGGGCGGGAAGGGAAGGGCGGAAGTCGTCTTCGAGCCCGGGGCGTCGGGCTGCGCGCAGCCTGCCGCAAGTAGCGCCGCGAGTACCCCCATCGTGAGCAGCCGGGTCCTCATGCAAGCGCGCAGGAAGCCGCGGATGCCTTAACGCTACCTCCGGCTTGGTAGCACGAGTGGCCCGATCTTGCGCTTCCACAAGCCAAAGGCGGCGATGAAGCCGATGCCGGTGATGGACATCGTCTCAGCGGGGGGCAGCACTTGGTCACGTCCTTTCCGGTCCGTCCGTCAGACATTCTCGCGGGCTTTGGGGGCGGTGTCGTTCTCCGATGGAGTCGGGGTGAGCGTCGTGGCTCCGCGGACGCGCGAGAGCACGGCGCGGAGGGTCTCCAGGACGGGGGCCAGGAAGACGTCCCCGCCCTCGTGGGGAAAGCGTTCGACGAACTGCTCTGGCGGCGCGTCTGCGGCGCTCTCCGTGAGCTTCTCGTAGTCAGTCGCAAGCTGTGGCTTGTCGTGCGTTCCGAGCTTGCGGGCAAAGGCGCCTATCATCAGGACCACGTTGGTCGCGGGGAAGCTATTTCTCTTCGCTGGGGACGCAAAGGCCCCTGTGGACCTAGACGCTGGCAGAGACGGCGACCGCCTGCTTGTTGGATTCCCCGACCGCGTTCCATGCTGTGACGTAGTACCAATAGACGTTCGGGAGCGGCGTTCCGGGCGTGGTGGTCGCGTCCACGAACGTGGTGTTCGTGCCGCCCACGGACGCGAGGCGCTCGGTTGGCGTGCACGCCGCGCTGGGGCCGCAGCGCCAGATGGTGTAGTTGAGGAGCGGCAGGCCGCCGTCGCTTGGCGGCGTGATCGTGATCGTGACGTGGGAGGATGCGACCGATGTGGCGAACGCGGGCACGTTGGACACGTTTGCTGTCGTCGTGGAGGCCTGCGGGGACGAGGCGCCCTCGCCCGCTGTGCTCACGGCAGTGACGTTGTAGTAGCGTAGAGCGCCGTTCTCGAGGCCCGAGTCCACGTAGTACAAGCTCGTCGTAGTGCCGAGGTAACTCGTGAGCACGGTGCCGCCGCCATAGACCTTGTACGACGTGGCTCCGCTCACGGAGCCCCAGCTCACATTGACCTTGCCGACGTCTGGCAGCGTGAGCGTGGGTGCGCCCGGCGCGGCAGGGATGCCCAGCGTCGTGCCCGAGAAGTCGCTCGAGTACGTGCTGTTGCCCGCCCCGTTCGTCGCGATGATGCGGTAGTGACGTGTGACGCCGTTGGCGAGTCCCGTCTCGGTGTGGCTCGTGCTCGTCACGTTCGCGACCTGCGTCGTTGGGTCCGCGCTGTCGCCCGCGTACACCGAGTAGTTCGTGACGGGGCCGGTGGGCGGCGTCCATGTGAGGGCCAACTCGCCGACGCCGCTCGTGGCGGTGCCTGCCGTGGGCGCCGCCGGCGGGGACATCGTCGTGCCACCGATGGGGTTCGATCGTGGGCCCTCGCCGGCTCCACTCGCAGCGGTGATCGCGTAGTAGAACGTGGCGCCGTTCCCGAGCGGCGCGTCCAAGTAGTACGATCCAGTCGTGCTTGCGAAGAGGTCGAGTGACAGCACCGATTCGCCGCGGTACACTTCGTACTCGGTGGCGCCGTCCACGGGTGTCCACGAGACGTTGATCTGGCGGGCCGTGGACGTGTCGAGCGTGGGGGCCTCTGGCCCGATGGGAACGGACACGGTGGCGCCCACGATGTCGCTCGAGTACGTGCTGTTGCCGGCAGGGTTCGTCGCTATGATGCGGTAGTGGCGCGTCTCTCCGGCGCTCAGGCCCGTCTCGGTCCAGTGCGTGACCGTCACGTTCGCGGCGACCGTCGTGGGGTCGATGGTGCTGCCCGCGTACACCGTGTAGTTCGTGACGGTGCCGCTGGGCGCCGTCCAGGAGACGTAGATCTCGCCGATGGCGCCAGCCGCCGCGCCCCCGGTGGGCGCTGCGGGGCGTTCGAACGTGGTCCCACTCGCGGGTGGGCCTTGCTGGCCGTGACCCGCGGCGTTCGCGGCTTCGACCGCGTAGTACCGCGTGACTCCGTCGCCCAGGCCAGACTCCACATAGTACAAGCTGGTCGTGGTGCCCGCGTACTGCTGGGTGATGGCGTCGGGACCGCCGTACACGTCGTACGAGGTCGCGCCATCGACGGCGGACCAGGACGCGTTGAGCGCGCCGCGGCCCTCGGCCGTGACCGTTGGCACGCCCGGTGCGATGGGGAGTGGGAGCGTCGTGCCCGACGCGTCGCTCGAGTGGGGGCCCGTGCCCACGGCGTTCGTCGCCGTCACGCGGTAGTGGCGCGTTTGGCCAGCGGTCAGGCCGGTCTCTGTCCACTGGGCGGCGGTGACGGTCGCTGCTGGGGTGATGGGGTTCGTGGCGTCGCCCGCATAGACCGTGTAGTTCGTGACGAGTCCCGGTGGGGGCGTCCACGTGATGACCATCTCGTTGGCGCCGCTCGTGGGAACGACTTGCGTGGGCGCGGCGGGTGTGCTCAGCGTCGTCGCCGAGTTGACGGGCGACTGGGGACCCTCGCCGGCTTCGTCCACGGCGGAGACCGCGTAGTAGCGCGTTTGCCCATCCGAGAGTCCCGTTTCTGACGCGTTGAGGCCAGTCGTCGTCGTGAGGAGCGAGAGCGAATTCGCGTCGGCGCCGCTGTACACGCGGTACCCGGTGATGTGGCCGCCCTGGGGAGGCGTGACGCTGGTCCACGAGATATCTATCTGGTAGCGCGTCGTGGAGGCGAGGGTGGGAATGAGGACGACGCCTGGCAAGGCGACGGTCGTCGCCGACGCGTCGGCCGAGTACGTGCTGGGGCCCACGTCGTTCGTCGCGATGACGCGGTAGTGACGCGTCACACCGTCGCCCAGGCCAGACTCTTGCCACGAGGGCGAAGTGACGGTCACGGCGAAGTCAGTTGGGTTCGTGGTGTTCCCCGCATAGACCGCGTACGATGTCGCGTGGGGGGTGGTCGTCCACGCCAGCACGATGGTTTGGAATCCCGGAGTCGCGACGAGGTCCGTGGGCACGCCAGGAGCACCGGCCGTCCCTGAAGTGACGTTGTCAGTCCAAACGCTCTCGCCCACCGCGTTGATAGCACTCACGGCGTACGTGTAGTTGACTTGGGCGGTCTGCGTGACGTCGATCCAGGATGTGTTCGTGCTCTCGGTCACGAAGAGGACCATCGCGCTCGGCACGTCAGTGTCGTTGCGGAAGATGTTGTAACCGATGATGGGGGCGCCGTTGTCGCTCCACGGCGCTGACCATGATAGCGAATTCGCCAGCACGTCGCCAGTGACGGTGAGGCCTAGCGGCGGCATCGGCTTGGCCGATGGCGTGGCGCTCACTTCTTGCGAGGACGAGCTCTGGCCGGCCGTGTTCGTGGCAGTGACGTTGTAGTAGTAGGTCACACCGTTCGCGAGCGAGGGATCGTGGTAGCTGGTGCTCGCCGTGGTGCCGATGTATGACCCAAGATGACTGCCAGTGGACCTGTAGATGTCGTACCCAGTGATGGGGGACGTGCCGTTGCTTGCGGGTTTGGTCCACGTTAGATCGACCGTGCCGTTGCCAGGCGCCGCCGCGAGGAGGAGCGGGGAACTCGCGACGCCGTCGTCGCCGCGCGCGTACGTGCCCGCTGTGCTGCCTTGCCAAACGTACACCGTGAAGCCGATCTCAGTGAAGGACCCGCCAGCGTCCGACGTGCGGTCCATGAGAGCAGTCCGCGTGGCACTCTCGACTGGGAAGCCAGGCGGCACGCTCGGGCCGAACTCGGTCATCAAGTAGTGGTACTTCCCGTACACGATGACGTTCGCGAAGAACATCTCGGGCTCCTGTGACGAGAACTTCCACGGCAAGTAGGTGGTGAGGACGATGGTCCCGTCTTGTCCCGTGCCGCTGAATGCGAACGGGCGCGACGCGGCGAGGACCGCCTTTTGCGAGCTGCCCGTGGCGTTCAGCACGACGTTGAAGAGCGACACGTCCGCGTTCCCCGTGAAGTCCCACGAGTCGCCGCCGTCCTCGTACAGTCCCCACGCGAGCTGGTTGGGCATGGAGAGCATTGGGTGCGTGGGGTCTGGGGTGGAAAGGCCAGGTGATGCGTCGCGGATCCCGACGCGTAGGAGCGGCTCAAGCCAATCCAAGTTTGGCTCACCACCCAGGACCACGAGGCGGCCGCCGTAGCCGTTCACGTAATCCCGGATGGCGTCCGTGGCGGTGGTGGACGAGAGGGACGAGGGCGCGACGTCCGAGCCGATGATAAGGAGGTCGATCGTTGGCGTTTCGAAGTTCCTCGATAGCCCACTGCTGCTCGTGGGCGTGACGGAGACGTCGTCCACGATCCAGCCGTAGCCCGCGACCCCTGAGTTGTCCGCGTGCCAGTGGAACGCTATCTGGACTTGTGGGGCGCTCATGCAGGGAAGGCAGTTCACGGGGGTGATGGTGGCACTCTGGGTGCGCCACGTGGTGGACTCGGGGCCAGCGACCCAGATGTCCGCGGAGCGCGCGCCCAGCGTGTTCGTGATCTGGAACCAGGTGACCCCGGCGTCCGGGCTCACTTCGAGCCACCCGTAATCGTTGAGGTCCGACGTTGAGGCCGCGCCTCGCTGGTGCGTGTCCACGTACTCCTTCCACGCGACGGCCCCCCCGCTGGGGAGTTCCGAGAAGTCCGCGGTGCCAAGCACGGCGCGGACGTCCTTCCCAGCCGTGTAGCTTAGGTCGCTGAGCTTCGTGGCGCCTGGGCTTGACAGCGCAAGCGCCTTCGTGAGACCCGTCTGGGTCGAGAGGAGACCGCCGTACGCGGCCGCGTCCACGATGTGGAACGTCTTGTCCGTTTGGCTACCAGTCGGGATGACGGACTGCGTCGTGATGCCGCCAAGTTCCGGGAGCAGGACACTCTTCACGAGCGAGGATTCGTCCGAGAACGCATCTCCAAGAGCGGTCGGAAGCAGGCGAGGCGTGTTGTTGAAGCTGATGGGGAGATGCGCGAGCGCCGCGCGCTCGGTCTGGCTTTGCACGCTTTCGAGGCCGCCTGAGTAGTGACCCACGTAGCCGATGTGGTACTCTCCGAGCCCGATCAGCCCGTAGTTGGAGCCGTTCTGCCGGAAGATGGGACTCGCGCGGATGTGGAAGTCGTAGCCGTCAAGCGCCATCACTGCGTGCGCCTCGTCATAGTCCACGAAACCGTTCGTGCCGTCTGACCCCCACAGACGGCCCTTTGCTAGCGCATCGAACTTGGCCGGGTCCACGCGGGAGGCGGAGCCCGGTTCGAGGAGACCGATGCGCGAGAGCCGGTCAGGGTCGGACGACCATGTTGCCGGATAGCCGGGCGTGCCCACGAGGACTTGGAGCGATCCCTTCGCCTTGTTCTGGAGGTCCTGTGAGGCCAACGCGGCCACCGAGTTGCCCGGCTGCTGGATGACGAAGTGGATGAGCACGGTCGATGTCACGAGGATGACCGCGGCGCCCACGACGAAAGCGACTATGGTGCCAGACGCCTGGTCACCGACGTGGAAGTGGTGATGCAGGCGCGCGACCGCGCCACACCTCTTCCCAAGCCTCGAGCCCACCAGGTGAATCGCCTGCGGGACCCTCGGCGGCGAGCGGTATAATAGTCGCAGCGTGGGGCCGTGGGCCCCCGGCAAACAGCTTAAGACGCCGACCCGATGCGCGGGGTCGTGCCTACTGGCGCCTCTTCCTCGGGCCTCGACCGCCCACCAATCCTGCGCGAGGACGGCACGGCGGACGAAGCGCGCGACCCGGACTTGCCCAAGGCGACGCTCCTCAGGACGTATCGCGCGATGAGCCTCGTGCGATCCCTGGACGAGCGCTGCATGAACCTCCAGCGCCAAGGCCGCATCGGCTTCTACGGCACGTCCACGGGAGAAGAAGGCGCGGTGCTTGGTAGCGCGTCCGCCATGCGAGACACGGACTGGATGTTCCCGGCGCTTCGCCAAGGCGGAGCGTTGCTCTACCGCGGCTTCCCCCTTCGCCGCTACTTCGACCACCTCTTCGGGAACGCTCAGAGCGTGGAGATGGGCCGCAGCATGCCGTGCCACTACTCGGACCGCGCAGAGCACTTCGTCACGTGGTCCAGCAGCATGGCGACGCAACTCCCCCACGCGGTGGGAATGGCGTACGCTGCCAAGCTCAAGGGACGCGGTGA
>Ga0265292_1002569_pt1 | contig 12422 bp, 13 predicted proteins | sample Munlanlewell296A_FD_189080 | JGI IMG/M metagenome (GOLD analysis project Ga0265292, IMG submission 189080) | Leachate microbial communities from a municipal landfill in Southern Ontario, Canada - Leachate well 296A | ecosystem: Engineered > Solid waste > Landfill > Unclassified | place: Canada...
TCCTCGAGCATCTTCTCCTTGATCTCTGGGACGCTGTTGGGTAGGTATGGGTGGGCTCTGCTCATGCTTTTGCCTCCATAGATGGGTTCTTGTTGGTGGTTCGGGGATTTAACCGCTTACTCGGTGTGTGTGCGTGAGGGGGGGAGGGGGGTACCTTCGCCGCCGCCGCGTTTCCGTTTATTCTGGTCGATTTTTCTGTTTGGTGTCTTTTTCCGGGTTGTTTGGCGGCGGATGTCGGCGGCGGTAGCCGTGGAGAGGAAGGTGTGGTTGGGTGGAGTAGTGTGGGGATCTATTGAACTGTTGCCTCGAGTGTAGTCAGGGTCTCGGCCATCGCCGGGACTATCTTCTTGGCGTTCAGTATCTCTAGGAAGAGGGGTTTTCCCTTCTTGTCGACGTGCAGGATCAGGTCCCCCGTCTCCTCGGCGTGGTCGAGGACGCCGTCGTCGCGTATGATGACGGTTAATACGTCGGCCTCGGGGTCGTACCTGAACTTATACACCGTATCGACTCCTCCTCACAGGATAGGTTGCCATTATCATTTGATATTCATCCCTGTTTTTTGGAGAAGCCGACGCTGCGATAACCTCTTATCGCAACCCGTAGCACACGCGCCCGCCCGGTGGAGATTTATATCTCCCCATCTCCTCTCCGAGGGAAGGCGACTACGTTGCATAAGGTCACCATCGACTACGATAAGTGCGCCTACTGTAAGACCTGCGTGAGCATATGCCCCTGGGGGGTCTACGAGGACACGGGGGACAGGGTCGAGGTGGCGCACATGAGGGACTGCGTCTGCTGCATGAGCTGCGTCGCGCCCTGCCCGACGGACGCGATTACAGTCGAGGAGGACCCGGCCTATCTCAACAAGTAGCCGCACACGGTTCTTTAACGGTAGTAATTACTAGCTTTATTCCCTGATGAAAAATAATGGCGATGCATCGCCGTCGGTTCCCGGTAAAAAGGAAAAAATAAAGCTAGTAATAACTACCTAAACGATGCCTTTCATTAGCCCTCGGGTGGTAACAATTAGAATATAATAAAGCTAGTAATTACGATCTATATGACCATGCCCCGCATTAGCCTAGCCGAGGAGCTCTACAGAGAAGCCGAAGACTGCGGGGACGACGACGGCCGGTGGATCATCGTCTACGACTTCGAGGGGAGGCCCAATCCCAGGTTCTGGATGAACCTGCACAGGTTATCCCGCCTGTGTGCCGGTTCGAGGCTCACCCAGTTCAGCGTTTACGTTACGGGCAGCCGCAGGGTTGCCCGTGTCGCTGTTCACTCGCCAGGCACTACGGCGCGTCTGTCGAGGTATTCAGGGGGGAGCAGGCCAGCCCATGAAAAAAAGATCGTAGATACTATCTTTAGAGGATTCCGAATAACCTTAATTTTTGGACGAAGAAGCTCATTTCTTTATTAGAAAAGGCGATTTAAAACAAGGATTAGGGGTTATTCGGAATCCTCCTTTATTATAAAATAAAGCTAGTAATTACGATCTATTCCCCGCGAGGGTCCCCGTTGAAAACCGGAGAATGCCCGATGACAACCTAGACGGTGACTCATCTCGGGCAGTCTCTTCTAGAACCACTTTTAACCGGGTTCCACGCCTCTCCCTCTAGTGGATAATTTGGCTGGTCCAGTATCCGATTGGGTTAAGGAGCATCGAAGCGAGGCGATTCAGCTCCTCCAGGAGTTCATCAGGGTGCCGAGCCCGAGCGGGCACGAGAAGGCCTGCGGGGAGAGGGTGGCGGAGGCGATGCGGGTCGCCGGATTCGATGTTTCGAGGGTCGACGCCCTCGGCGACGCGATGGGGGTGCTGAAGGGCTCGGGTGGCGGGCGCAGCCTACTCATGAACGGGCACATCGATCACGTGCCCCCCGGGGACATGGTCGACCCCTACTCGGCGAGGTTAATGGACGGCTCCGCCTTCGGCGTCGAGGGGGAGGTCGTCTACGGGCGCTCCGCCTGCGACATGAAGGCAGCCGTCGCCGCGATGGTGATGGCAGGTGCCTACCTCAGGGACACCGGCACGAGGCTCAGGGGTGACTACAAGGTCGCCGCCGTCGCCCAGGAGGAGACCGGCGGAGCCGGCACCATGTCAACAATAGACAGGGCCCAGTTCCTCGCCGACGTCGTCCTCATCGGGGAGGCAACGGAGATGGACCTCGCCCTCGGCCACAGGGGCTCCATGAAGATGAGCGTCGTAGTACGCGGCAGGAGCTGCCACGCCAGCGCCCCCGAGAGGGGGGTGAACGCCCTCTACAAGGCCTCGGACCTCATGACGAGGATAAGGGGCGAGCTGATCCCCCGGCTCCCCGCCGACCCGCTCTTCGGCAAGACGAGCCTCGCCATGACCATGATCGAGGTCAAGCCCGGCGCATTCAACGTCGTCCCCGAGGAGTGCCGCTTCTACATCGACTGCAGGAACGTCCCCGGCTACCCGGCGGAGCAGCTCTACCACGACCTGCAGGCGATGATCGCGGACCAGTCGGTGAAGGACCCGGACTTCAAGGCGACCGTCCTCCCCAGCCCACTGATCAACGGGCAGAGGGGCTTCACCGGCTTCTACACCGACCCCAAGGACCACCCTGTTGTCAAGGAGGCGGAGACCGCCATCAAGGCGGCCCTCGGGAGGGCTCCGAGGAGGAAGACGTGGACATTCGCCACGGACGGCCGATTCTACAGCTGGCTCGGCCTCCCCGTAATCGGCTTCGGCCCAGGGGACGAGCGGTTCACCCACACCGCAATGGACCACATCAGGGTCGAGGACTACCTGAAGACGATAGAGGTCTACGCCTCGGTGGCCATGAGGATATGCGGCGTCGAGCGGGCGGCCTGAGCCAAGTTTAAACACTCATCCCGCCAATTCATCAGCGATGGACACCCCCCTAGACGACCTGGAGCAGATCAGCCGCGTGGACCTGCGCGGGATGCTGGGCGTCATCACCGCCCTCCCCGAGAGCGCCGAGGAAGCCATAGTCAACGCCGAGAAGGTCAAACTCAGGGTCCGCCGGTTCAGGAACCTCGTCGTCGCGGGGATGGGTGGCTCCGCCGTCGGCGGCCTCCTCCTCAGGGACTGGCTCCAGCAGACCACGAGGGTCCCGATAGTAGTCTCCCGCGACTACTCCCTCCCCGGCTTCGTCGGGAAGGACACGCTCCTCTTCGCCGTCAGCTACTCGGGGGGCACCGAGGAGACTCTGAGTGCCTTCGAGGATGGGAGGGCGAGGGGAGCGAAGATTGTTGCTTTCACGTCGGGGGGTGAGCTGGAGAAGAGGGCGCGAGCGTCCCGCGTCACCGTCTTCAAGCTGCCCCTCGGCTTCCAGCCACGCGCCGCCATAGCCCACCAGTTCCTCTCCCTCGTGGTCGCCGCGAAGAAGGCAGGCATCGCGCAGGACTCGTGGTGGGAGGTGAGGGAGGCCATCGACGTGCTGAAGGCCATGCGCGAGGAGATGCGCCCCGAGACCCCGCAGTGGTCCAACCCCGCCAAGAAACTCGCCATCGAGCTCCGCGGCCACATCCCACTCGTATACGGGAGCAGGATACACGAGGCCGTCGCCTACAGGTGGAACACCCAGCTAAACGAGAACGGTAAGAGCCCCGCCGGGTCGAGCTCCATCCCCGAGGCCTTCCACAACGCCATCGTGGCCGGGGAGGGGGACCCCGACCTCCTGAAAAAGCTCTGCGCCGTCCTCCTCCTCGACCCCGCCGAGGGGGAGCGCCTCGCCGCGAAGACCCGCAGGTTCAGGGACATAATCAAGCCTAGCTTCGGGAAGGTGCTGGAGGTCGAGGCGCGCGGCGAGGGTCGCCTCGCGCGCATACTCTCGGCCCTATACATCGGAGACTTCGTCAGCGCCTACCTCGGCGTCCTCCAGGGGAAGGACCCGAGCACCGTCGAGTCCATCGATCGCCTCAAGCGGGGCTAGCCTCTTTTAACCACCTCGCGTGGATACTTCTTGATAACATGGTAGTCGAGGTGGACGACTCCGGCTGGGGGGACCTCGTGGGCGGCGCCGTGATAGTGATGCGGCGCGTCGGCACAAACGAGAGATTCGTCGGCGAGGTGCCCATCGAGGCCTTCCAGGGGCAGGCCTTCAAGGCGAAGGCGTACCTCCCCCACGTCCTCCGGATAGTCAGGGAGGGCGCCGAGGCCCTCAAGATAACGAAAGACGAGCCCGTCCACGTCTGCACTGGCTACATCCTCAGCGAGGCGAGGAAGGCACTCGCCAACGAGGGCTACAAAGTCGTCCCAAGCAGAATCACCGGCATAACCCAGGAGTTCGCGGAGAGTGAGTACATCAAGCACCTCAGCCGCCTCGGCGTCGGCGCCCCCGAGGAGGCCAGGAGGCTCAGGGGCTTCGACAGCTTCCTAGCCTGGGTGCTCCGAGACGTTGATAAGCGGGAGCGCCTCGTAAAGACGGGCTGGAAGGCGTGGCCCAGACTCAAGGCAGGAGAAGAAGTTGACCCCAAGCAGGCGAAGGAGTAGGCTCTCGGTCGCGGTCCCCGCGTCCCTCGTCGCCGAGTACGCGAACCTCAGGGACAAGACCGAGGTAATAGGCCGCCTCGCGCGCAGCGCCGCCATATTCCGCGCCGAGGAGATAGTCATATACCCCGACCAGCCCGAGGAGTCGGCCCTCATCAAGCTCATCCTCGGCTACGTCGAGACCCCCCAGTACCTCCGCAAGCACCTCTACAACGTCCGACCCGAGCTACAGTACGCGGGCACCCTCCCGCCGCTGCGCACCCCCCACCACCAGCTAGAGGCCAACGCCGCCAACCTGCGCGTCGGCGAGTTCCGCGAGGGCGTCCTCCTCGACCAGCAGGGCGTAAACGTCGTCGACATAGGCGTAGAGAAGCCTATACGCTTCGTGGGCAAGTCTCCCTCCCGCGGGAGCAGGGTCACAGTCAAGATCGTTGAGGCGGGTCCTGAGCCCCGCTGCGAGATGGCGAGGAGGGCTGACATCCCCACCTACTGGGGCTTCGAGATACAGGCGTCGAGGAGGCCCCTCGGCGAGCTGGCCTCCGGCGGCTTCTATGACCTCACCATAGCCACGAGTAGGACGGGTGCGCCCATCTCCTCCGAGGAGGAGCGCCTCAAGGCGAAGCTCGCGGGGGCACACAACGTACTGGTCGCCTTCGGAAGCCCACGCGCCGGGATACAGGAGATGCTGCGCCGCGAACACAGGGACGTCGCCGACTGCTTCCAGTTCAACCTAAACACGATCCCCGAGCAGGGCACGGAGACCGTCCGCACCGAGGAGGCCGTCCACGCCACCCTCGCGGTCCTAAACCTCCACTAGCACCAACGTTAAATCCCTCACATTTTTCTTAAAGGTGAAGCCATTGGACGACGCCCACATAGAGTCGGAGCTCAAGGGGAAGACGCTCCTAGTCTACATGCACATCCTCAAGGGGGGGCGGGAGACCGTCGGCGTCCGCGAGGTCCAGCGCACCCTCGGCTTCAGCAGCCCCAGCGTCGCCGCCTACCACCTCCAGAAGCTCCAGTACCTCGGACTCATAGAGAACGCCTACGGCGACTACCGCCTCATCAAGGAGGTCAAGGTAGGCGTCCTCCGCAGCTTCGTAAGCGTCGGCGGAGTCATGCTGCCTCGCTTCCTCTTCTACGCCGTCCTCGTCACCTCCATGCTTGTGACCTTCCTCATCCAGTTCCCCTTCTCCCCGAGCCGGGAGTACATCACGACCCTAGTCATGGGGCTCGTCCCCGCGGTCGTCCTATGGTACGAGACCGTCAAGATATGGAGGGAGAAGCCCCGTTGAGTGTTCTAACGTTAGAACAGGTGTTCGGAAGCCTAGCCTTAAGAGGGTCGGGGGTCCGCGTATAGCTTGACAGCGATGAGGAACAGCGTCTACGCCATACTGGCGGTGGTCGTCGGGGTCATGCTCGTGGGCCTGCTGCCGGGGCAGCTCTCGAATCTGGCTGCACCGGCGCCCGCCAACCTGCGGGTGGGTGGCACGGCGTCGGCTCCGAACGTCACGACGACAGGGGGTCCGACTTACTTCGACATAGAGAACGGGACTATCCTGAATAGCAAGACCTCATCATTAGGCAACGACACGAGCGCCGCCTCCGCCGCGGCTAAGACCGCAGCCGACGCCACGGGGTCTGAGGCAAACACTACAACGTTCACGTTCAGCGCGACGGTTGCGAGATCGGACCCCTACGCCGATGCGAAGTACTACGGCCTATGGGGCGTGGGCCTCCTCGCCGCGCTCGCCGTCTACTTCGCGTCCAAGAGGATGCTAGGGTAGACGCCTCATCCCGTCACGAATCTTCTCCGCCCTCTCCAGCAATTCGCCCTTACCGATCTTGATGCTGGGTCCCACCGTCTCGACTACCGCCGACGCCGCGGCTGAGCCGACTGCTCCGCACCACTCCGGGTCCTCCCCCGAGGCGTACTCGGCGAAGAACCCGGCGATGAAGGCGTCCCCCGCCCCCGTCGCGTCGACCGCCTCGCCCAAGTGGGCGGGTACCACGAGCCTCTCACCGCCGTGGAGGATACGGGCGCCCTCGCCCCCGCGCGTCTCTATGGCAACCTTCACGCCCAGCCCGGCGAGCCTCGCGAGTCCCTCCCAACCCCCCGCCCCCGAGACGAGCCGCAACTCCCTCTCCGAGGCCTTGAACACCGACAGGCGCCGGAGGAGATCGAGGTCCCGCCAGGGGCGGAGGCTTATCACGCCGCCTGGCTCCAGCCTCCTGACGAAGCCCTGGGGGTCGAGGGCGAGGACCCGGGACCCCAACGCGTGCAGCGTCTCCACCGGTATCTCCTGCACTATCGGGGCGAGTATGGCGGCGTCGGGCAGCCCCTCGACGTCCCCGGGCTCGATTGGGACGCAGAGGCTGTCGTACCCGAGCCCCCTCTCAGTCTTCGTGTAGTCGAGGACGAACCGCGTAGTCTCGGCCGGGGGGACGACGGAGCCCCGGACATCGAGGCCCCTCGCCTCAAGCTCTAAAATGTAGGCGTCGGGGAAGTCTCCGCCCACCTTCGTCGCCGCCCTCAGCGGCGTGCCGAGAAGGTGAGTGATGAGCGAAACGTAGGTCGGTGGCCCGCCCAGCTGCCGCCGCTCCCCGCCCTGAGTGATGATCCTGTCGATGGCGACGTGGCCTACGACGGCGATGGGCTCCACGCCTAAAAAACGGGGTCGAGAAGATAAAAGGGGGAGGCCAGATGAAGATCCCTACCGGCGGATAGGGTTTATACGGCGGGGTTCCCCGCGGAGAACCGGGGCGGGGGGACGTCCTGTCGACGTGTACGCCGACCATAAACGTTGAGACGAATGTGGTTCGCCCTCCCCGCCCCGCCTTCTCGTAACCGATAAAAACAGGGGTTCCCCCGATCCCCCCGTGAGACTATGGTTAGGACCATGACAGAGCTGAACCTGATGAGCGCCTTCAGCGGGGAGAGCCAGGCACACATGAGGTACCTACTCTTCGCCAGGAGGGCGGCGGAGTCCGGATTCCCAAACATAAGCAGACTCTTCACCGCCGTCTCCCACGCGGAGAGGATACACGCGGGCAACCACTACCGGAACATATCGACGAAGGGGCCCCAGAACACCTTCGGAGGCGCCCTCTTCGGGAGCCGCTCCACCGTCGAGGACCTCCAGCACGGCATCGACGGGGAGAACCACGAGGTCCACGAGATGTACCCCGCCTACATGGCCGTGGCGAAGGACCAGAAGGAGTACGGCGCCGAGATCACCTTCCGCTACGCCTGGGAGGCCGAGAAGACACACGCCGGCCTCTACGCGAAGGCCAAGGAGGCGGCGGAGCAGAAGCGGGACGCCGACCTCGAGCAGATCGGCGTCTGCGAGGTCTGCGGCTGGACCACCGAGGGCGAGATACCCGACCAGTGCCCCGTCTGCAAGGCGAAGAAGGACAAGTTCAAGATCTTCGCCTAGCCCCGATTCCCGCCGCGGTCAGCTGGTGCTCGGCTTCGTTATGATCTCCCTGACGTAGAGGTCGAACATCTCGTTCAGGTGGGCGGGCCTTATGACGACGGCGGTGTCTGCGCCCCTCCCCGAGCCCGCTATGGCGATGACATCCCTGTCCACGGGGATCATCCCCGAGTCGGCCGCCATGTAGGTGATCTCGACGACGACCTTCATCCCCTGCCCGAAGAGGCGGAGGACGTTCGCCGCGAGCTCCGCCGGACCGAGCGTGTCGAACTTCCTCGCGATGGCCCGGCTGACCCCCGCGAAGGCGTGCCCCGTGACGAGGACCTTGCCTCCGGTCGCCCGAATCTTCTCCTGCACATCCTCGGGCATCTCGTTCTTACCCGGCTCGCGGAAGCCGGTGCTGTGGGCGACGACTACCACGTTGTAGCCCTTGAAGTACTCGGCGGCCTTGAGCCCCACGTCGCCTCGGGTCGAGGCGACGACGATGTCCCTAACGCCCAGCTCTTCTGCCCGTTTCCTCGCCGCCTTGAGGGTGATCTCGGTGTTCTCCTCGCCCAGCTTCTCGAAGTATGTGATCTTTTTCTCGACCGGCAAACCTTGCACCTGAGAGCCGATCGGAGCCAGGGCGGATAAACCTCTTTCGCCCACATGAATCCCTGTTCGATTAGAGTTTTAACCAGCGAGGTGTATTCCTCTCCAGTTGGTCACGATGCGCGCGGGTCGTATTACCCTAGTTGCTGTTATGTTACTCTGTTTGCTGCCAGTCAGTGTGGCGTTCTCGGCAGACTATACGCCGGTCAGCCTCACCGCCACCGTCTACGTCGACGGGATCGTCGGCGTCGAGTATGTGGTCGACGTTAACCCGACGCAGGCGCGCGTCACCGTCCCCCTCTTCGGGTCGACGTTCTCCGACCTCCTGATAGTGAACACGGAGGGCCTCCCCCTGGTGTCGACGCAGTCCGGGTCCTCGGTCTCGGTGGACACCCTCGGCGCGGCGAGGATGACCGCTACCTACACGACCCAGGACCTGACCTCCAAGGCGGGGATCATCTGGACGCTGAACGTCACCTCGCCGACGAACCTGATCATAAACCTACCGGTTGGGTCGACCATCGTCAGCCTGAATCAGATCCCACTCGACGTGAGGACCGTCGACGGCCACCCCTACATAGTGCTCCCGGCGGCGGATAATTCGGTCTCCTACGTCCTCAGCGCGGTCGGCACGAAGGAGCACTCCCAGGCCATCATACAGGACGCGGAGTCCGCCATAGCCGCCACGAAGGCGAAGGGCATCTCCACGACGTCGGCCGACACATTCATAGCCCAGGCGAAGGCCGCGTTCGAAGCCTCAGACTACCTGTTGGCCGAGCAACTCGCCACTCAGGCCAAGGGCGCGGCCCTCGACGCCGAGATGGAGTCTCAGGCGGCCAGCTTCGCCATACAGCGCGCCAACGACGCTATCCAGACGGCGACAAACGAAGGTAGAACATCGGACCTCGCCACTGCGCAGAGCCTAGTCCAGAACGCCCAGGCCTACTACGCCTCGGGTGATTACACCAAGGCGAAGACCACGGCAGACCGGGCGTACGATGCCGCGATAGCCTCGAAGACAGGCTCGGACAACACGCTGCTCATGATGGGCGTCGGCTTCGTCTTGGTCGCCGGAGCCGGCGTCGTGGTCTTCTACATGAGGCGCGAGGGGAAGATGGGGGGGAAGGGCCCGGTGAAGACGAGCAAAGCCGCCCCCACACCGGCGGTGGCCAAGGTAGACGAGGGCCCGGTAAACATCGACGCCATCTTCTCAAAGAACCCCGACCTAAGGGTCGACGACAAGGAGGTGGTCAGGTTCCTCACAGAGAGGGGCGGCGAGGCGTTCGCCAACGAGATAAGGGACCGCTTCGAGATTCCCAGGACGAGCGCGTGGAGGATGATTAGGCGCCTCATAGGCATGGGCGTCGTCGAGGAGAGGAAGATCGGCGGCCAGAGCCTGATCTACGTTGTGAAGAGGTACAGGGGGGTCCCGGAGGCTTGAAACGCCTGTTCCAAGCCGTTCCTACGGGTTCCTCAAGTAGGCTCGCGCACACGCATAAGGCAGGTGAAAAGTGGTTGGATAGGAAAAAGCTGATTGTCGCGCTCGCGGTGGCGCTCCTTCTGGTGCCCATGGCACCGCTGGCGCTCGCGACGCAGAGCCTCACGGTCGAGACAGAGTCGAAGTACTACAACGCTGGTGACACCGTGAAAATTAAGGGGACGGCGCCCGCCAACGCGACCGTGCACGTCGGCGTCAACGCGACCGCCGGCTCGGTCTTCACGGCGAACGTCAACGCAAACTCGACGGGGGCATACGCCACGGCGTACACTCTCCCAGCCGCGGCCCCGATAGGCATCTACAATGTAATCGCAAAGTCGGGCAACTTAACGGCTAACACAGTCTTCATGGTGACGAGCGTCTCCACGGGGGACATGGCGCAGCAGCTCATAGACATCGCCGAGATGTCCAGGGTCCTGGCCGAGGAGACGGTCCAGAGCGTCAGGGCCCAGAACGTGACATTGCCCCCAGCCGTCAACAACAGCATCACACACGGCATCGACGCCATAGCCAGGGCGAAGGCCTTCCTCGCAGAGGGCAAGAACGTAGCAGCGTCGGAGGCAGCCCAGAGCGCGATGAAGCACTTCAAGAACGCCATGAGCCTGGCGCTCAGGATCGCCAACGTCGAGGAGGACGCTGAGGAGCACCTGAAAGAGTCCCTCCAGCACCAGGTCGATAGGCTCACGAGTGAGGTAGAACGGCTCGAGGTCGTTCTAGGCAACCTCGTGGAGGCAGGCGAGAACGTCACGGCCATCCAGGTCATCCTAAACGGCACGAAGCCACACCTAACAAACGCCACCGCCCTCATCGGGCAGGGCAACTACACAGCAGCCGAAACCGAGATCAAGGCCGCCAAGGACGACCTGAGGCAGGCGACGCAGCTACTCAAGCCCCTCTACAAGGAGGTGCGGAAAGGCCTCATGGAGAAGTACAAGCTGAACCTCAAGGCGCGCATCGACTCCGCCGAGGACGACATCGGCAAGCTGAAGGACTACCTCAACGAGGCGGGCTTCAGCGCGGCGATGGCCCGTATCGGTAACGCTAACGGCTTCCTGAAGAGGTTCGAGAACCGGACCAACGACGGTGACGACGACGCCGTCACCGACCTGGAAGACGCATCCGATGAGCTCGACGACGGCTTAGCCTCGGTCGACGGGAACGGCTACGGCTACGGCATGGGTCAGCTCAACAAGATACGCGCCCAGATACAGGTCCTCCAGGAGATGGCCGACCTGCTGACCGCGCAGGGGAAGGACGCCACCGAGCTACTGAACAAGATCCAGGAGCTACAGGCGACCCTTGACCAGGGACTCAGCCAGATGCAGGGCGGCAACGTCGATGACGCCAACGACACATTCCGCGGGTCCGAGCAGAGGAACAACAGCGACGAGGAGCACGGCATGAGCGGCATAATGAGCAGGTGGGCCGGCTCCAAGGGCCACGGCAAGAACGATTAGGTCCTCTTTTCCTTTTCAATCATATCCTTTTTCCCCTCATTCTACCCGAAAGATAAAAGACCCCTGAGCCACATTCATTGCTAGATTCATATGGTCGAGTGTTGGCTCCCCTACGGCGACACCGAGGTTCACGTGACCGTCGACATGAAGGACCTCCTCAGCATAGCGGAGCCCGTCCGCCAGGATGCCCAGGCGCCCGTGAAGGAGATCGTCGCCAGGGCCCTCGCTGAGCCCCGGGGGTCGAAGAAGCTGGAGGAGTTGGTGGGGCCCGACTGCACAGTCGCGATCGCGGTCGAGGGGACGACCTCCCCCGCGTCGGCCGTCGCCGTTCTCTCCCCCATCGTCACGCAGCTCGTCAACCTGGTCGTCCCCAAGGACCGCATAACCATCATAGTCGCCAACGGCGTCAGGGAGAAGAGCGGAAATGATCTCATCAAGGCCCTCAAAGCCGCCGAGGAGCTGAAGGGCGTCGCCATCGTCGAGCACACCCGTGCGACGACCGGCCTCTCCAACCTCGGCGAGACGAGGCAGAGGACCCCCCTGATGCTCAACAAGGTCTACTCGGAGGCCAAGCTCAAGATCGCCGTGGGCGAGGTCGCCGTCGACCCGTACACCGGCTTCAGCGGCGCCCACACCGCCATCCTCCCCGGCCTCGCCTCGCAGGCCACGGTCGAGGCGCACAGAAAACTCGTCTTCAGGGGCGACGTCAAGCCTGGGGTCATCGAGCTAAACCAGGTCAAGGAGGACGCCCTCGAGGCGGCGATGCTCGCGGGGTGCGACCTCGCCGTCCAGCTCGTCGCAAACCAGCACGGCAGGCTCCTCTCCGCCCACGCGGGCGCCCTCGAGGAGACGTGGGGGCAGGCAATCTACGCACTGGGCTCAGGCTACCAGGTCAACGCCGAGGCGGGCGCGGACATCGTCGTCGTGAGCGCCGGCGGCTCGAAGCGCGACCACGACCT
>Ga0265292_1002570_pt1 | contig 12418 bp, 16 predicted proteins | sample Munlanlewell296A_FD_189080 | JGI IMG/M metagenome (GOLD analysis project Ga0265292, IMG submission 189080) | Leachate microbial communities from a municipal landfill in Southern Ontario, Canada - Leachate well 296A | ecosystem: Engineered > Solid waste > Landfill > Unclassified | place: Canada...
TGCCATCTTCTTTTACTCCTTCAGATTTTTCGTTCTTGGTTTTTAGGTCTTCACGTTCTTTCATTGCCGCATCGGACATATCGGGAACGATCGTTCCGTCTTCTAATTTTATAAATGCGCCGGGTTCATTGTTCATTATGCTTCACTCCAAATATTTGTACGGTATTTAATTTTAATTCTTACAATAGCGGATGCCGATAATATTTCTCCGCCCGCTTTTTTTAATTCATCATTTACGTAATGCGTCTGTATTGCATTGCCGCTCCAAGTATCATCCGTTCCAATTGCTTTTAAAACATCGTAAATTGCTTTGCGTATATCCGCCGCGCTGCTGTTGCCGCTAACGGTGATGTGGAATTCTATATTCAAGTATTGATCGATCCAGTTAGAAGCCAGCTCGTTTAAGTTTTCATTACCGGTCTCTACAATAGAAACGGCGGGCAGTTCGCTTTGCTGATAAACGGTTACGCGGAGTTCATCAACGTGGCTGCCGAGGTTAGTGTAATAACCGCCGGCGGTTAATATTGTTTGCAGTCTTGTTTTTACTGCGTTAATTATAGTTTGTCTTTTAATGGGCATTGTTGCCGCCGCCAGTGGAAAGTGGAAAGTAGAAAGTAGAAAGTTTTTTGCTTCCTACTTTATACTTTATACTTGTTACTTTATACTTGTTAATCAACATTGGATTTACTCAATATTAAAGTTGTTACACCAAGTCCGTCGGGTTCAATTCCTTTTATGTAATAGGTTACGGAGTTGATGACAAGCGTATCGTTATGCACCGCGGCGGAAACATCGGATGTTTTACAAAGAGCTTGCGGTCCGGCGGCTTCAATTTCTACAAGTCCGATAGTACGCGCTGCGCTAAACTCATTATCAAAAATTACGTTGATGCTAGCCGCAACGGCGGAATGCGTGTAAACAGCGCTTACAACAATATCTTTGAAAAATACATCGTTAAAATTTCCGTCGGTTATCATTTAGATTTTTTCTCAGCCGGTTTAACTTCTTCTTTAGCTTCTTCTTTAGCTTCTTCAATTGCGCCGCGTTGTAAAAGTTCTGCGGCGAGAACTGATTTTTCTTCCAATTCGATTACCGTGTCTTCGGGTTTCGGTAAACCTTCAATCATAATTCCGTGGATCACTTTATATTTTTTCATTTTTTTTCCTTTCGTATAACCTCGAAGGTTTTATCTTAATTAGATTTTAACCTTCGAGATTTGGTTATTTCAACTAACACTAAGAGAAGTTTGTTGTTACCGCAAAAGCGCCGGCTTGTTCAACGCCGATATCAACGTATTGATTGATAACGATTCTTTGCAGACCGGCAACTGCAAGCGTGCTATCTGTTACTACTTGTAAATCAACGCCGCCCCATAAGGCAAGAATGATTTTTGAAAAATCGCCGAACACGATATAGCCGGCGGATATTTGGTTACTAACCATAACCGGGTAACCAATAAGCTGACCGTCTTGCATAATAAATACCGGGTAACCGGAGATTTTTTCGCGTGACATCAACGCCGCTTTAACTGCCGGAGTGGTGCAGAAAGACATAGTCTTAACGTCAGCATTTGCAATTTCAATTTTGCTTAAGAATGAAAGCGCGCCGGCATAAGTTAATGCGGTTCCAACAACAGAACCGACACCGGAAGTAGCCGCTATTCCTGTAGGTTGACCGTTTGCGCCGGTACCGTGCAGAATTGCTTTATCTAATCCAAGGGCGCAAACATTCAAGAGATTGTTCATCAATATTGAGTCAATGCTTGGTTCAGATTGAATAAGTAATTGTTTATCAACGTCAATGAACGTTCCGCCGGATTTTGGCGAGAGTTCGATTTGAGTGGTTGTCGGAGTTGATTCAGCAAGAGCCGCATTAGTTGTAGCTCTCCAGCCGTAAGTTGCACCGGCAGAAAGTTTTGGTATTTTCAAATTGCCGCGTAAACCGGACAGCACTTTTACGCCAAGCGTTGAGCAGCACATTTTGTTTAGCAGAACATCTATAAACAAATCGCCGCGCTGTGTGGTTCCGATAAACTGCGAGCCGCTTCCGGCTGTTACGGCATCAAGATCACGGCGCTGCATTTTTGCATTATAATTTAAGAAAGCGCCTTTGGGAGATATACCGCTTTTGATAGATATTTCTTCGGAGACTTCTTTTTCAAAAGATTTTTCACCGGTACGTAGTGATTTGATTAAATTTGAGACAGAATATTCTTTCTGTTCTTTCGGAGTTAATTCTACCCCGTTATTAACCGGTAGAGCAGCGCTTGGATTAAATTGGTTTACTGCATAAGCGCGGAATTCTTCAACAGTTGCATTTGATTCAATTGCAAGTTTCGGATCAACTTTAAATTTTACTGCAATTGCTTTTATTTCATTCGTGCGTACAATGTTAGCATTTGCAAGCTGCTCAAAAGTTAATTTTTTTTCTTCGTTTTCCATTTTGTTTTTTCCTTTTTCATTTGTTTTAATAATTATTTTTTCTTTTATCTTTTCATCTTCAATGGGTTCAGCCGAACGACCGATTCCAACGGAAGTATCGGCGGGAACAGAGACAATCGAGACCTCGTAAGGCTCCCAATCTGTTACGCGGTAAGTTTGCACGCCTTCAACATCGTTTTCCAAAACCATATTGTGTATGCGGTAAGCAACCGAGATTTTTTGTCTAATACCATCTATAACATCTTGATAAATTTCTTCCGCCTTCATCGCTTTAGAGAAGCGAACTGAGGCGCGTAATTTTTTTTCAGCGGCATCAAGCCAAGCTTTTTCAACAACACCAACTTGATCATCTATTCCGTGATTCACCAAAAAAGCAGCTTTATCAGAGAGCCTTTCCATCCTGATAGATTGACTCTGGTGATCAAGAATTTCTATCCCGAAAAATCTTTCATACGGCTGCTCGGAAGAGAGGGATAGTTCTATTGTTCTTTCGTCCGTTTTTTGCGGCTGCATTACTTCCATCGTTCGGTGCATTGTTTGCGTCTTGAGTTTGTCCAGCAGTTCCATTATTATTATCTCCTAATTTTAAACCATATTTTTCTTGTAATTTTTTTTCTTCGGCAAGTTGTTCATAGGTATCATAAATATCTGAGCCTTGTTCAGCAAGCGCTTGTTGATTAGTTTTAAGTCCATTTTTAATCGCAAGGACATTTGCAGTAATATCTTTAAGCGGATCAACCCATTGCCAGCGTCTGCCGATCCAAAGCGGTTGATTAAATTTTTCAAATTTTGAGAGAGGTAGCGGTTTACCGGCAATAAGTATTGCGCCGAATGCTAAAGAGTTAGAAAGCCAATCGGAAAAAAGAGGATTAAGGAAAGCATCAACAAACCAAGATTGAAGGCGTTTCCAATTTTCTCTTTCGTCTAAAAGTCCGGCGCGGATAGATGAATAATTAACGCCTTCCAAATCATTCGCAAGAGTATTATAGCTAACGCCTAAGCCTGATGCTATTGCGCGTAAAATTGATTTTACAAAAGGTTCGTGTTGGTCCGATGGATATTTTGGATCATAAGCGATGAAATCCATTCCCGGCGGGAGTTGTTCAAACGTACCTGGTTCAGCGTTGGTAATAACATTCCCTTGCGCATCAGAAGTTTCGCCTTTATATAAAGCGTCTGTTTGCGTTTTGAAGAAACCCATTTTAGAGGCGGAAGCGCGCGCATTAACGAGCGATGCTTCTTCAAAACCGCTTAACATTCTAAGACGGTACATTGACGCGGCGAGCCAAGAGTAATAACGCGTTTGGTTAATACGTTCTGGATCGCCGAGGTGATAAATTTCTGAAGCGTCAACGCGGATATAATCATTGTAAGACGCTGATAGTTGATAAGAATATAATTCTTGCGATGCGGTAATATTCTTGATGTAATAAGCCACCGGTTTACGCCATTCATCGAGCTCAACACCCATCCGAACGATATTGCCGTTACCGAGCGTGCGGTTTAATAATTCGCTGATATAATCAGCTTCGATAAGTTGTATTTTAAAACCGTATTTAAAATTTTTGTTAAAAACTTTCCTGATAAAAAGTTCACCATCGCGGGCAACGGTTTTAATAATTAAATCTTCAGCTTGTTTAAAAGAAAGTAAACCGGTTACGGTGCAGTTTTCGGGTTTGCACCAATCATAAAAAGCGTTCTCAATAATTGTATTTGCAAGATTATCGAAAGTGCCATTATCATCTTTAGCTTTATTTTGCAGCACAAAACCATCTGCGCCAATAATATTTTGGATGCAGAGATTTAGGAATTTTTTTGCGTAATCATTATTCCGGCTAAGTTCACGGGCGCGGCGGCGGATGGTTGCAAGTTCATAAATAAGTTCCCCGTCCGGGCTTGCGCCTGATGTTACCCAATCATTAGTAAGCCGGTTGTTTTGCGCGGCGGCGAAATAAGAACGTTTAACAAGGCGCGATGCTTCGCGCTTTGTAATAAATCCAAACCGGTTTAACATTTTCTTCAGCATTAAAATCTCACCAATATTTTATTGCCGGTTTCTAACCCGGCGTTTATTTTTTCAGCGGCTTCTTCATTTTTTACATACCACGCATAATTTGATTTTGCTTTAATCAATTCTTCCATCGTGCGGTATTGTACGGTCCGTCCGTTGATTGAGATTGATTGAGACTGACCGTTTGCCAGCATTGCTTCAATTGCAGTTTCGATTAGCGTTAAAGTTTTTTTAGCGTGGCTGCGGTAATCAAAAGTTGTTTTTGCAGATAACTGCGTTTCGATAATGATGAACCCGTTTGCAACGATGTGGATGACGCTATCTTTTTCAACGTAACTTTGCCAAGAATAATCGCCGGCAGCGTAATTAGTTGATGTTGCAGTTACAACGTTTACTTTATGATCATTGCCGGAAGCGATTGAGGTTAAAGATATTTTAGTGGTGGAATTGATAAGCGTATATTTCAAAGTCCAACCGTCTGCGGCGGAATAATCTGAAATTGATTCTGTCCAGTCTAAAGTATCACCGGCAATTATTTTAGCGGGTTCGGTCATTTTTAGTTATCAGTCTTTAGTTATCAGTAAATGAATTATTGATCTTTGCGACCGATGTACAACCAAACTTTAACATTGCTGTCAGAGCGGTTATTAACAAGCGCGCCGTTTGCATCTCCAACAAAGCGTAAATGGTAGTAAGGTTTTTTGCTATCGTTAAGGTTAAATGTTCCGCTTGCAAATGTTTCAATTGAATCTTTTAAAAAAAGAGTGTCAATGGTTGTCCAATTTGTTGAGGCATCGGGTGAATATTGTATAAGTGCGGTAACGTAAGGCGTACCGAGCGCGCTTGTAATTATTCTGCTGTACGACATTGGGTAAGTGTAATAACTATCGTTATCGTATTTGCTAAGCGTAAACGCATCGGAGTTGTAGGTACCGGTACTATCAACAGTGAGGTTGAAGTAAAGACTTACTCCGTTATCAAACTGAGTGGCATCCGTATTGGTACTCCATTGTGGAAATATGTTTGTAGAAAAGAGAGCGAAGAAGAGCAACAGTGCGAAAAAAGATTTTAATGATTTCATTACAGTTTCCTTAAAAAAAATGTTTTTGTTTTCTTTCAGTAGAAACTTAAAACAGCGGGAGTTCATTTTTACTACCGAAGTATGGCAGTAACTAGGGAGTAAATTAATTAGGAATTAGGGATTAGGAATTGGGAGTTGAGGTGCAATAATAAAGGGTGGAGTGGAGTTTTTAAGGTTAGAATGTGCAACCTTCGAGGTTTGGATGCAGTTAGGGTTTTAACCTCGAAGGTTTAAATGACTTGGATTTTTTATAAATACCTCTTGGGCGTGTGAGTTTTATCCGGTCGCCACTTTTTGCTTTTTGCATTCCAGATAATCCGCCCTCTTGCATCACGATTAAGTGATGCAAGATTATTGTACACCGTTTCACGACTGCAATTTTTTAGCCGAGCAAAATCAGAAACATTGATTACGTGTTCAATTTTCAATATTTTTTTTCTTTTAGAACAATGCCAGACCCTGAATCTGTTTCATTTAAAATTACTTGTAAATACATTCCTTTTTTATCGTGTTCGCTAAAACGATCTATTGCAGCGATGCCGTCCGCAAAATCAATAAAAGCTTTTTTCTTAGATGTGAAACAATGTGTTTCGTTTCCGTCAGTTACTAAATAATTGTTTTTCATTTTATACTCCTTTTGTTTTGCCGGGATGTCTTCTTCATCTTAGCAAAATCTGTGATGTTAAATGTTTGTTCAATCTTCATACAAGATACCTTTTACAATTCCACCCTCGATTTCTTGCGCAACAAGATTACCTTTTTTGTCATAATAAACGCCCCATATTTCACCATTGGTTTTCAGTTCTAAAAATTTATCGTTGAATTTGTCCAGCCTCATAAATTCAACTATTTTATCGCTTTTTGCAGATTCACAAACCGCTTGCGTATCATTCCCAAAATCAAATCCGTATTTTTCGTTTATTTCATTAGCTCTCATTTTGAACTCCTTTTTTTATTTCGCGGCACATCAATTCAAAATTTGCAAAAACTTTTTCAAGCTGTGCTCGTTCTTTTTGCGTTGCTTTTTCCACGCGATAATTTAAAAGCACCCAGCTCGTTAAATCTAATGCGCCGCCGTCTGGCAGTACTAATACCGGCTGTCCGTAATGGCTTGCCGGATGATCGGTTGTAACAGAGGCGCGTATATTGCGCCTCTGCCCGTCTTTAAACAAATCGATATATGATAACATCATTATTGCGCCTCGTCAAAAGATGTCTCGACTATTGTACGGTGTAAATCGCAGATAAGCGGCTGGCAGTCTCCACGCCGCGCAGAATCAAACAATAATTGCTTTGATGCCATCGGGTTAACTGGGGTACCGTCCGCAAATCTAATATTTGTAACGTAATAATAGATACTATTATAGTAAGTGCCGTGTTCGCTCTCGCAGGGCATCCCTATCAATTTTTCCACTCGCTCCGTTTTTTTTATCCGTGCTATATCGGATATATCAACGATGCGATTAAGTTTCGCAAACCAAACGCCATCGCCATCTATCTGTTGGATATCGGCTCCATCGTGTGCATGGTAAGCGTTATTAATAGCGTTAGCTACATCGGCAATTATACTCGATGTGCAATTATCTATTACTGATTTTGGGATTTGAGCCAATATCGCATCTATTGTTGCGCTGCCTTTGTGGCAGTTAATTTTTGCAATTGCTCTGTTTGTTTTGGTTGTATGTGTCATTTTGTTTCCTGGACTGTTTTTTACAAGCTGTCGCCGCTTGGGTTTGGTATTAAAAAATAAGTCTGTAAAAGAACTACTCTAATATAAGCATCCTATACATATTTGTCAAGGATTATTTTCATTATTTTAAACTTTTTTTTTATAGTATTGGCACAATAGTTGTTATCTTTTCCAATCATTTACAAAATTACTGCCATTTTTTGTGCGTGGTTTTTGCGTAAGTACAGTTGTCTGTGTGTGTATGGAGACGGCGATTTCTTCCGGGAATTCTAAGTTTATCCGCGCTAAAATAAAATTACAAAACTGCGTTGGACTCATTTGCAGTTTGGCAGCGTTCTTTAAAACTCTTTCTTCAGCTTCGGGATCGGTTATTTCTACGCGCATTTTTGCTCCAAAAAGTTAATTTCGTTTTGCGCCGCAGCAGTTACAGTAACCATCGGCTTCAATTAATTTATCTTTTTTATTTCTTACATACTTGAATTGCTTATAAAATTTTACCGATTGTTTACTAAATACCTCATTATGTTTTTCTCTATTTTTCACGACAAAAGAACGGCTTCTAACTGTAACATCTTTTTCGTTCTGATAAACAATATCCGGTTGAGTGCTCATAAAATAATTTTCTTTTGTCCAACGGCAGCTTCCGGTTTTCCAATTAGCTATTTTGCCTTTTACCAAAACAACGTTGGCGAATATTTTGTGAGGGTAAACATTAAAGTCACTATAATATTTGTTCATTTCATTTCTCCTTCTGTTTCCATTCCTAATTACCACGAGCTTGCAAAATTTTTAACCGGGCGGCGGAAGACTTGCGGTTGTTTTTTCTCAACCGGCGCGGCGCTGCTTTCAAATAGCTGCTCTTGATTTATTTGCAGTGATTTCCGTTTGTTCGTTTCTTTTAATCTTAACCAATTCGGGTTAAGTAATTTCATTCCGCAATAAGCGTACACGTGTAAGTCTATTGCTTCATTTGCATCTTGCTTTTTTATTTTTTCAAAGATAATATATTCAGCATACTGCGTAAATTTGCGCACAGCTTGTTCGGCGGCGTATTGCTTGAAGTAAGTAGCATCGCAGTAGCAGCGTGGATAGTGGATGTAACGAGCGCCGGGTGTTTTAATATTTTTTAAGCGTCCGTAAATTTCAGCTTTAGCGGCTTGCGTTCCGATAACAATTAAAACGCTTTTGCCCTTGTTCACCGGTGAAAGTTTACGCGGCAGAAGATCGGCGCCGTATCTTGACGCGCCTTTTATTGCATAGATGCCTTCACGTATTCTTCCGGCGGTAAAATCATAAACCGTTTGCGTCTCATAACCGGCGTCAATCATCTTAACAACTTGTCCGAGTTCTACGCCGTCTTTACGTTTCCAAGTGAGTTTAAAAAATTCTTCTAATCTTTTCCAAGGTGAATTTTCGCTGTTCAAATCTTTTATATTGCCGGGGAAATTATCGCGGAAGATAAGCCAGCCTTCTTCTTTTTCACCCCATCCCCAAACATTTATTTCTAAACGCTGAGCCGCGCCGCGCATTCCTTCCTGCACATCAATTGAAGTTGTTAAGAGCTGCACGTCATCGGGAATTTTTTTATCTTCTTTCGTTATGTAATCTTCCACACGGTCCAGCAGTTCAATCGCTTCAATGGATTCGCCGCGTATGGGTTGATACGTGCGCCCGAAAACGGTGTTGAATAACGCTTCAACTTTTTCTTCGTGCGCGTCTGAAAAATCAAACTTGCCGTCTTTAATATCTAAACCGGCGTTACGGATTTGATCAACAACTTTTTTCATAGATGAAATCTGAGACGATAGTTCGTTAAGAAAAAATCCTTCGTGCTCGATAATCCAAGGGCGTTCGGCAATCCACCTGGCGTGGTGTTGCAGCATTGTTAAACGTTCTTGTTCGGTAAGCAGCACTCCACATTCAGCGCAAGCGTAGCGCGCAGTTTCGGGAAAGTGCCGTAAGACTTTTCCGAACATATCGAATTCTTTTTCCCAATAAAGATTTTCTTCCAGCAGTAATTGTTCGGCTTCGCAGTGCAAACATTTTACAAAAATTTTCTGTTTGTTGCTCTGTTCGTAAAGCGTTTCGATGCGGCTTTCTCCATACCGTGTGGGAGTGGAAATATTTATGTTAAGCGAATCGGGGAAAGTTGTAGAGCGTTTTATTAATCGAAGTATCGGATCACCTTCGCGCTGAAATGCAATAGGGATAGCATCAATGTCATCGCCTATCGTAAGTTTAGCGGAGCGCGAGCGCGTGGCGGATGGCGAATTGCCGGAAACAATTATGATCCAGCCGCCGATAAATTTTTTACGGAACATTGAATTGTCCGCATCTCTACTTTTTTTCTTAGCGACTTTTTTCCGCAAGCAAACGGTATCTTCCAGCATCGGTTCAAGTTTTAGTTGAACGTAATCCCGCGCGTCTTTTTCTGTAGGCTGCATCACCATTATAGCGCAAGGATCAAGATCAATTTTGTACCCGATAATATTATTTATGATCTCGGTTTTTGCAATTTGTGATGAACCCATAAAAGTAATTTGCCGGACTTCTTTTTTGTTTACACAGTTCATAACTGCGCGGGAAGATTCCATACGTGAAGTTCTCCACTGCCCGGGTTCGGCGGAAGTTTCCGGGAGCTGTCTATTTTTATCAGCCCATTCACTTACCAACATAGCCGGTGGCGGAAGGAGCGAGCGCCTTCCTTCGCGTACCAACCGGCGGATGTTTGCGGCAAGCCGGTGTTCGATATATTCGTTTGCAATGTTCATCAGAAAGTATTGCCCCATTGAGTTGCCATCGCAACGGCAATGCTGTTAAATGATTTCGATTTTTCTTTGGAAGTTTTATATCTACCGTCAACCATTGTATCGGTAAAATATCTTTTTTTCATTCTCCCGGTTTTTTTTCGGATTGCTATAAAACTTGGTTCCGGTTTATCCGTTGCTGTTTGTTTTTCAAAAAGCGTTTCACTTTTTGCATATTCCAATTTTGGTAGATTTTTTAACCACAAACAAGTTCGTTTCATTTCTCTTTCCCCAAAAAAATACGGGTGTATTTCTTGGTCCGGTTCCCGGAATATTTTACTCATAATTCCGCGCGGATTTTCCACGCATATTTTTTCAATTGGAGCTTCCCAAAGTTTCATAAATAATTCAGCAGCTTTAATTCGATTCATCGCTCTACCGTCATCATACCAATTATTCATCCCGGCATAAGTTAAAAAAGTGCAAGGCGGATGCGCTATCATCAAATCCCAATTTAGATTTAAGATTTCCAAAACATCACCTTGATAATGATTGCCGGGGATTTCTGTTGAAAGAATATCGCAACTCCAAGCATCGTGACCGGCTTTATTAAAAGCCTCTCTTACTGTTCCGCTGTATTCGCAAGCTATTAATACTCTCATTTACTTTCTTCCGCACTGCTATCTTCAACTTCTTTAATTATTTCTTCTTCTTCTTCCGGTTCGATGGTGATGTCGGGTTTCAAATCGCCGAGCATATTTAGGGTTTCAAAAATTAGTTCGCTTATAATGGTTTGGCGTTTGTGTTTATCGGTAACGCCTTCCAGCGCGGTAGTTAGTTTCGGGATTAGCGCAAGTGTATTTTTGCGGAAGATTGTAGTTTCGTTAAGCCAAGCAAGGCGCGCGGCATCAAAGGAAATTAATTCACCGAGCAGCCGCCGGAGTTTAAGGTCGTTAATTTTGTTTGCGGTTTTTTGTCCGTCCATTTTTAGGTGATGTAGTTTTTCATCGCCGGAGTTTTTTATTATTTCAATTTGATCTTCGAGAAATAAAATTCTGCTTTTCACAAATTTAACAAAGTCATACTGCCCGCGTTCAACTCTTGCCGAGCCGTATTTTTCTTTTAGTTCTTCATCCCACAGTTGTATGGTCCGTACATCGCGGTCGAAGAAATCGGCAAGGGTTTTGAGATCGTAATGGTTAGCGTTAGCCATTGTAAATCTTCTCCATATTTAGTTTGCGGGTTAAGCATTTTATTTCTTTGTCGGGATATAATTTGTGGTAGCGGTTTAGAATAACATCAATGTATATCGGGTCAATCTCCATACCGTAACAGATGCGGTTTGTTTGCTCGCAAGCGATAAGGGTGGAGCCGGAACCGAGGAAGAGATCGAGGATAATCGTTCCAGACTCTACACATAAATCCAAACCTTTTGTTAATAATTTTATGGGTTTTTTATGTGGATGCAAACTCTTTTCTCTTTCTGTTTGTTCCCTATTTATCGTCCACAGATTCCCCGAATAATATCTTTGGAGCGCTTTGCCTTTTATTGAAACAATAATCCATTCGTGCTGTTCAGCCAAGCCGCCGCCACTTAATCCAGCATTATTTTTATCCCAAACAATCACACTTCTTATTTTTAATTTCTCGTTTTTGATTATTGTTTCGACTTCTGAATAAGTTCTCCATTGCACAAAAATTAAAAAATGTGAATTATCTTTTAGCTTATCAATTAAGACGGGGATACATTCCAAAATAGTTTTTGTGTTTTCATCATTTATAATTCTTCTTTCACCTAATTGCCCTCTACCATATCCCAAATTATTACCATACGGCGGGTCAGTAAACACCATATCCGCTTTCTTTCCATCCATTAATTTTTCAACATCTTCTTTGCTGGTACTATCGCCGCACATAACACGGTGTTTGCCGTTAAGCAAAAAGACATCACCAAGTTTGCTAATGGGTATTTTAGGCGGCGGCGGTACTTCATCAAGCTGCTCTTCCGGTATTTCGTTAAGAAAAGTTGCTAAATTTATTTCTATAATGGTGGTGGTGCGGTTTATTTTTGCAGCGTCTAAATCAAACTTGCGTATAAAGAGGTCGCTGTAGCTCTGTTGTATTTTTGCATACTTAGAGTTAAAAACGTAAACAAGCTCGGCAGCCTCGGAGAGGGTTTGGCAATCAATAAAGTTTGTCGGAAATTTGTCCGGCAGTGTGTAACCCATCTTTTCTAATTTAGGAAATATTTTTTGTATGCGTTGGTGTCCGTCAACGCAATAGATTTTTCCATCAATTTCAGTGGCGTGGAAAGTCATTATAAAATTATTTTCAATTAAGCTGTTCGTTAGTTTTTCTTCATCTTCCTTGTTCAAGTCCTTAAACTTTTCATCTTGCAGCAGGATAAACTCCCGCCAAGCTGCCATTTCTTGTTTAACAATTCTATTC
>Ga0265292_1002571_pt1 | contig 12416 bp, 10 predicted proteins | sample Munlanlewell296A_FD_189080 | JGI IMG/M metagenome (GOLD analysis project Ga0265292, IMG submission 189080) | Leachate microbial communities from a municipal landfill in Southern Ontario, Canada - Leachate well 296A | ecosystem: Engineered > Solid waste > Landfill > Unclassified | place: Canada...
CGATGACGCTGCGGCGCTGCTGCATCTCGCGCGTCGCCGATCCCATCACGTCCTGGGGGACGTTGATGAAGACCTTCTGCATGGGCTCGAGGAGCGTGGAGCCGGCGGTCGTCATGCTGCCATAGATCGCGTTGCGCACGGCCGGGATGACCTGCGCGGGGCCGCGGTGAACGGCGTCCTCGTGGAGCTTCGCGTCGTGGAGCGTGAAGAGCACGCCCTGCACGGGCTCACCCGCGCGGGGGCCGCGCTTCATGGCTTCCTTGAACGCGTCGAGCACGAGTTCCTTCGTCTCCTGGAGACCCTGGATACCTTTGGTGGTGTCCACCATCAGGTTCGTGCCGACGACGGCGAAGAGGCCCTTGGCGTAGTCGCGGTCCCAGCCAAGCTCGACGAGCGTTGGCATGAGGGCCTTGACGTCCTTGACCTTGCCCTGCGAGTTCGTGATCTTGCCGTCCTTGATGGCTTCCACGAACGGGACGGGGAGGGGCTCGGCCGTGAGGTAGAACTTGTTGTGCTTGTTTGGCGACTTGCCCTCGAACTCGCCGGGCGACTTGCCGCTCACGCACTCGCGGTACACGACGATGGGCTGGGACGTCTTGATATCGACGCCGTGCTCGTTCCTGATGCGGTACTCCGTGATCTCGAGGTGAAGCTCACCCATGCCGGACATCAGGTTCTCGCCGGTCTCCTGGTTGATCTGGACTTCGATGGATGGGTCCGCCTTGGCGACGGTGCGGAGGACTTCGACGAGCTTGGGGAGGTCCTTCGTGTTCTTGGCCTCGACCGCGATCGTGACGACTGGTTCTGAGACGTGCTTGATGGACTCGAACCCTTCCATCTCGGGGAGCGAGGAGACGGTGCTGCCCGCGAGCGCCTCGCGGATGCCCTGCACGGCCGCGATGTTGCCCGCGACGACCATGTCGATCGGGATGCGGTCCGCGCCGACCATGAGGCCCACCTGCTGGGTGCGGCCCTTGCCGGGCATGCCCATGACGTACACTTCTTGGCCCTTCTCGACCTTGCCCGAGAAGATGCGGCCGAAGGCGACCTCGCCCGCGTGCGGGTCGATGATGATCTTCGTGATCATCATGGCGAGGGGGCCCTTCTCGTCACAGTTGACCATGGCCTGGCCAATCTCGCTGTTGATGTCGCCCTTCCAGATGTTGGGGATGCGGTACTTCTGGGCGACGTGCGGCGGTGGGTGGTGCCGGATGGAGGCCTCGAGGAGGACCTTCGTGAGTGGCGCGAGCTTGGCAAGCTCCTTGTTCGAGCCCTTCTCGACGAGCTCGTAGATCTGCTTGAAGCCCTTGATGCCGTGCTTTTGCATGTACGGCACGGAGATGGCCCAGTTGTGGTACGCGCTGCCCATGACGACGTTGCCAGTCTCGGGGCGCAGCGTCCACGCGTCCTTGAACTCGGGCGGGACCATCTTGTGGATGAGCTGGTTGACTTGCGTGATGATCTTCACGAAGCGCTGCTGCATCTGATCTGGCGTGAGCTTGAGTTCGTTGATGAGGCGGTCCGTCTTGTTGATGAACAAGATGGGCTTCACCTTCTCGCGCAGCGCTTGACGCACGACCGTCTCGGTCTGCGGCATGGGGCCTTCGACGGCGCACACGACGACGACGCAGCCGTCCACCGCGCGCATCGCGCGCGTGACGTCACCGCCGAAGTCAACGTGGCCAGGCGTGTCGATGAGGTTGATGAGGTACTGCTGGCCCTCCATGTCATGCACCATGGACGCCGAGGCGGCGTTGATGGTGATGCCACGCGCTGACTCCTGCTCGTCGAAGTCAAGGAGGCGCTGTTTTCCGGCGAGCTCCTCGGACATCATGCCTGCGCCGGCGATGAGGTTGTCCGAAAGGGTCGTCTTGCCGTGGTCGATGTGGGCCGCGATGTCGATGTTCCGGATGAATTCCGGTTTGTGCATGATCTCGCGCGCCTTGGCGATGTTGTCTTCCTTTCGGCCCATAGAAACACCGGGGGAACTTGGGGTCCATCACCACGTGGGCAATGACCTTGGTTGATGCGGCGGAGGCACCATCCCTTATATGAAGATTGGGCAGCGGCGGGACTATTGCGGAGCGCTCCTCCAGTGGCCCCGCGAGCCGATGTTCAGATGCATGCGTAGGGACTGATGGGTCTCATTGACGTCGGAGACCCCACGATGCGCGCCCTCGTGCTAGCAAGCGAGCAGGCCACCGCCCGAAGGTGCTGAACATGGCGCCCGCTACCGTCGAAGCGACCAAACCGGGCGGCATTGGGAAGGCGCGCACGGGCATCGCTGGTTTCGACGAGATCACGGGAGGCGGGCTTCCTCGTGGCCGCGCGACGGCGATCTATGGCAACGTCGGGTCCGGGAAGAGCGTATTCGCGATGGAGTGCCTCGTGCATGCAGCCCGTGAGGGGGATGAGCCTGGCGTGTTCCTCTCCTTCGCGGAGAGCGAGAAGGAGATCATAGAGAACGGGGAATCGTTGGGGTTTGACCTCAGCGCACTGGAGGCGAGCGGGAAGCTTGTCATCGATTCCGCGCGCATGGACCCGGGGGAGATCGCCGGCACTGGCGGATACACCTTGGACGGCCTCCTCGTGAGACTCGAACACGCCATCGACCGCATCGGGGCCAAGAGGGTGGTCATCGACGCCATCAACGTCCTGGCCGAAGCGATCCCTCACCCCGCCATCCTCCGCGCCGAGCTGCGGCGACTCCTGGATGGGCTCAAGGCGCGGGGCATCACCACGCTCGTGACGCTGGAGGTCGCCGAGCAGAGCGAGTTTCCCGTGGCGGAGTACCTCGCGGACTGCGTCATCCACCTCCGCTTCTCCCTTGAGAAAGGGGTCGCCACGCGGCGCCTCCGGGTCATCAAGTACCGCGGCTCATCCCACCGGATGAACGAGTACGCGTTCCTCATCGCGTCCCGGGGCATCACGGTCACCCCCGTCACCGGGGTGAGCCTCGACTATCCTTCGCCTGACGAACGTGTCTCGATGGGGATCCCCGGCCTCGACGACATGCTCGCGGGAGGCGTCTATCGAGGGGACACGGTCCTCATCGTCGGGGGAGCCGGCACCGGAAAGACGAGCTTCGCGGTCTCCATGGCGGACGCGACCTGCGCTCGCGGGGACCGGTGCCTCTACTTCGCGTTGGAGGAAGCGCACTCCCAGATCGTGCGTAACATGCGATCGATGGGGTTCGATCTCGCGCGGTACATGGAGACGGACCTCCTGAGGATCCGGTCGGCCAGGCCCGGTTCGGAGGGGTTGGAACCCTACTTGGCGTACATGATCGAGGAGATCGAAGCGTTCGATCCCCACGTCGTCGTCATCGATCCGATCACCCCGTTCCTTGCGATGGGGCTGCCCGAGGACGTCCGTGGGACCCTCACCCGCCTCTTGGGTTTCCTCAAGGCGCGCGGCGTCACCGCCGTGAACACGATGCTCTCGAGCGAACGCGAGGCCCTCGATGAGAACACGTACATCATCAGCCTCGTGGACGACATCATCATCCTTCGCAACGTCGAACTGGCGGGCGAGCGCAACCGCGCCACCAGCGTCCTGAAGGCGCGCGGAATCGCGCACTCCAAACAGGTGCGCGAGTTCCGACTCACATCTCATGGAGTGGACCTGCTGGAGGTGTTCACCGGCGCCGAGGGGGGCGCCGTGGGCGCTTCCCGCGCGGGGCTGGAGGCAGGAACCCAAAGCGAAGAGACGCGCCGACGCGCCGAAGCCCAGGACCGCCGGGCGGCCCTCGAAGCCACGCGGCGCGCGCTGGACGCGCGCATCGAACAGCTCCGCGCCGAATTCGCGATCAAGGAGCTCGAGACCCAAGGATTGCTGCGCGAATCCGAGGCGCTGGCGGCTCGTGCCCGCACGGGGCGCGAGTCCGTGCGGGAGGCGCGCGCAAGCCCGAGTAGCGGGGACGACCACGATGCAGAAGGATCGTGAGCAACATGCGACTCTCCTCCGGGAAGCCGACAGGCACCGAGTCGCCGCCTGAGCCCCGGTGGGAGTTCCAGGTGTTCGTCGTGGGGCGGGCGGCGCCCCACTCGCAACGGGCCGTCCTCAACCTCCAGCGCATCCTCGACCGCCACCTTCGCGGTGGGTACGACCTGAAGGTGATCGACCTGCGTGAGCAGCCGGAACTCGCAGCGCAAGAGCAGCTCATCGTCATCCCGGCCGTCGTGCGAAAGCACCCCCCTCCGTCAGTCAGGCTGACGGGGGACTTCTCCGACGAGGCGCGCGTCATCGGTGCCTTCGGGCTCGAAGCCACTCCCACCGCCAGCCCATCGGCGGAGGGGAAGCGCCTTGGGTGACGTGCGCTTCCAGAAGCCCTACGACCGGCTCAAAGACTCAACAGGACGCGCCGAGATCCTGCGATCCATGTCAAGCGAGGACGTGATCGCTGCCCTCGCCGCCGCCTCCCGGGAACAGGATCCCTTGCTCGCAAACGTGCTCGCGTCCGAAGCCCAGAATCGCGTCAGCCGCGAGGAGGCCGCCCTGGAGTGCCTCGGCGAAGGAGTCTGCATCGTCGATGCACAAGCCCGCGTCGTGCACATCAACCGAGCCGGAGCCGACCTGATCCACCGGCCCGCGACGGAGGTCCTCTGGCACCCAGCCCGCGAGGTCCTCAACCTGATCGACCCAACGCTGGGTGAGGCGGGCGGGCTGAGGCCCGAAGATGTCGTCCTCGCCACTGGCCGTGGGATCGAATCCGAGGAGGGCGTGCTGACTCCAAACGGAAGCGACCGGAAAGTCCTCGTTGGGTACTCAGCCGCTCCCGTGCGGCGCGAAGGTGAGGTCACGGGAGTCGTCATCGCATTCCGGGACATCACCCAGAGGCGGCGCGCAGAACAAGCGCTCGCCCAGAGCGAGGCCCGCCTCAGGCGCCTCCTCCAAGCGATCCCGGACGCGATCCTCGTCATCGACCCCAACGGCTGCGTGCGTTACGTCAACCCCGCCGCCGAAGACCTCTTGGGGCGAGGGGCACAGGAGCTGCTCGGCGCCTCCCTGGGAATTCCATCGGTGAGCGTCGGGGGCGCCGAGGTGGACGTATCGGGCGCCGGGGGAACGTGGCGACTCGCCAGGCAACGCACGATCCCGTTCGAATGGGAGAACGAGCCCGCGTTTCTCTCGATCTACTCGCAAGTCCGGGAGCCCAAGGCGTAGCAGCGCGGACAATCAATCGTCATCGCCAGCTTCGTCTTGCCCTCGGCCCTCGCCGACTTGCAGGACTCGCGCAACTACACGGGCACCAGCGTGGGGCTCTTGGGGCTCTGCACGACGGACACCACCGGCAGTGACACCGGGATCGCTTGCAACATGGTCTGTGACCCAGGATGCACCGTGACCGTCACGGACCTCGCGCTGGGAGCTGGTACGTACTACTTCGTCTGCGACTGGGACGGCGTGAACGACATGAACTGCAACGGCGACACCACCGCGCCCGTCACTGGCCCAACCGAGTGGACGGCGGCCACGGGCATCATCGACGTCTTCATCGTCGCTGGTTCCACGGGCACCGTCACGACGACGTGAAGGAGCAGCCACAGGAACGTCCCGGGGGGTAAATCCCCCCTACCTACCTTTTGGTCGTAACCCTTTAGTATGAAACGAGAAATCGCGCTCTTGCTCTTCTGGGGTTTTTTCCCGAGGACCAGTGTCACCATGGATGGGACCCAGCAACTCAAGACCGGCACGACGACCGTTGGGCTCGTGTGCAAGGACGGTGTCGTCATGGGCGCCGACATGCGCGCCACGATGGGAAACCTCATCAGCCACAAGGACACGCAGAAACTGTTCCGCATCGACGACCACATGGCGCTCACCATCGCTGGCCTCGTCGGCGACGCGCAGGTCCTCGCGCGCTGGCTCGAAGCCGAGGTCGAGCTCTACAAGGTCAAGCGCGGCACAGAGATGAGCATCAAGGCCGCCTCGACGCTGCTGAGCAACATCATGAACCAGCGCAAGTTCGCGCCGTTCTACGTGCAGCTCATCGTGGGCGGCGTGGACCTCGAAGGCAACCACGTCTATTCGCTCGACAGCGCGGGTGGCAGTATCCCAGACAAGTTCGTCTCCACTGGCTCGGGCTCGGTGTTCGTGTACGGCGTGCTCGAAGACCACTACAAGGACGGCCTGAGCGTCGAGGAGGGCCTCGACCTCGCCGTGCGCGGCATCACCGCCGCCATGAAACGCGACAGCGCGTCGGGCGACGGCATGAACGTCTGCAGCATCACGAAGAAGCACGGCTATCAATTGCTCTCACGCGAGGACGTGGACAAGCGCAAGAAGAAGATGGGGCTGAGTTAGATGGAGGACCTCCAGTTGCCCAGCGCCGCGCCTGTCCTCAAGACCGGCACCACGACCGTCGGCGTCGTCACGAAGGACGGCGTCGCGATGGGCGCCGACATGCGCGCCACGATGGGCCACCTCATCGCTCACAAGCAGACCCAGAAGCTCTTCCGCATCGACGAGCACATCGCGATGACCATCGCAGGCGGCGTGGGCGACGCGCAGGTCCTCGTGCGCTGGCTCTCCACGGAAGTCCAGCTTTACAAGCTCAAGCGGGGCTCGTCCATGAGCGTGACCGCGGCGTCCACGCTGATGGCGAACATCCTCAACCAACGCAAGTTCACGCCGTTCTACGTCCAACTCCTCATCGGCGGCGTGGACCTCGATGGCTCGCACATCTTCAGTCTCGACGCTGCCGGCGGCAGCATCCCAGACAAGTTCGTCACGACTGGCTCGGGCTCCGTCTTCGTGTACGGCGTGCTCGAGGACCAGTACAAGGACGACATGACCATCGACGAAGGGCTAGACCTCTGCATCCGCGGCATCAGCGCGAGCATGAAGCGCGACTCGGCCTCGGGCGATGGGATGAACATCTGCAGCATCACGAAGGAGCGCGGCTACCAGCAGCTCCAACAAGCCGACATCCTTGCGCGCAGGAAGCGCATGGGCGTCCTGTAGGAGCCCCTATGGGCGTTGAAGACGTACTCCGTGAGATCAGGGAAGAGGTCAAGAAGGAAGTGCCCGCGACCGTCGAGGTCACGGACATCGAGTTCGAGGCCGCCGTCCTCGTCATCTACACCAAACAGCCTGAGCGCTTCGCCGAGGACGAGGACCTCGTCCGCCGACTTGCAAAGAAGCTCCGCAAGCGCGTCGTGGTGCGCCCCGACCCCAGCGTCCTCGCGAACATCGAGGAAGCCGACAAGAAGGTCCGGGAACTCGTGCCAGCAGAGGCCGAGATCACGGAGGTCTATTTCGAGCCCGACATTGGCGAAGTGATGATCGAGGCCCGCAAGCCAGGCCTCGTCATCGGCCGCCACGGCACCACGCTGAACGATATCAAGAAGGCCATCGGCTGGGCGCCCAAGGTCGTGCGCACGCCCCCCATCCCATCGAGGACCGTGAAGGACCTGCGCGAGTACCTCCGCACGGTGAGCGAGGAGCGAAAGGAGCTGCTGCATCGCGTCGGTCGCCGCATCTACCGCGGAGGCGTGAAGGAGGACCAGTGGGTCCGATGGACCAGCCTGGGCGGCTACCGCGAGGTGGGCCGCTCGTGCCACCTGCTCCAAACGCAGGACACGAAGATCCTCATCGACTGTGGCGTGAACTTCTCGAACGACGACAAGGCCTCACCGTACATCCACCTCGGCGAAGTGTGGCCGCTCACGCAGCTCGACGCGGTGATCCTCACGCACGCCCACATGGACCACTGCGGACTCGTCCCGCTCCTGTTCAAGTACGGCTACGATGGCCCAGTGTACCTCACGGCGCCCACGCGCGACCTCGCGGTCCTCCTCTGCCTTGACTACATCAAGATCGCCGGCATGGAAGGCAAGAAGCCGCCGTATGAATCGGACCACATCCGGCAGTTCGTCAAGCACAGCGTGTGCCTGGAGTTCGGCGACACCACCGACATCGCGCCTGACGTGAAGCTCACGTTCAGCAACTCGGGACACATCCTGGGCTCGGCCGTCTCCCACTTCCACATCGGCGACGGCTTCTACAACGTGTGCTGCACGAGCGACATGAAGTACGAGCGCACGTGGCTCTTCAACCCCACGAACAACAAGTTCCCCCGCCTCGAAACGCTCATCATCGAGGCCACGTACGGCGGCCGCAACGATTTCCAGCCCACGAGGCAGCAAGCCACGGACCAGATGAAGGAGATCTGCCAACGCGTGCTCGCACGCGGCGGCAAGATCATGGTGCCCTGCTTCGCCGTGGGCCGCTCGCAAGAGATCATGCTCGTGATGGAGGAACTCATCCGCAAGGGGGACGTCCCCCGCGTTCCCGTGTACCTGGACGGCATGATCTGGGAAGCGACCGCGATCCACACGGCGTACCCCGAGTACCTGAACAACGAGCTGAGGAACGAGATCTTCCACGAGGGCAGCAACCCGCTCCTTTCCGACATCTACGTGCGGGTCGATTCGCACGAGATGCGTAGGACCGTGCTCGACACGGAGGAGCCGTGCGTCGTGCTCGCCACAAGCGGCATGATGAGCGGAGGCCCCATCATGGAGTACTTCAAGCACTGGGCGCACGACAAACGCAACGCGCTCGTGTTCGTGGGCTACACCGCAGGCGGCACGTTGGGCCGCCGCATCCAGCAGGGCTGGCGCGAGATCCCAATGAGCGCGGGCGGCGGCCGCAGCAGCGTCGTCAAGGTCGAGCTGGACGTCGAGACGATCGACGGCTTCTCTGGCCACAGTGACCGGCGCCAGTTGATGAACTACATCAACAACATCACGCCCAAGCCCGACCGCGTGATCACGATGCACGGCGAAGAATCGAAGTGCATCGACTTCGCCACGAGCATCCACAAGAAGTACCACATCCAGACGGATGCGCCCTATAACTTGGAGACCCTTCGGCTGAAGTGACCGAAGGTCACAACCAGGCGCGGCCCCGGAGCGCAAACCTTCCCAGGGAACGTGGGAGTCCAACTCACGGGATCCCGGGTTGTCCTGCTTGTGACGGCTCCTGATCCACGCCAAGAAGCCAATACTCCAAGAAGCCAAGACGTTGGGCGATCTGACAGGCGGCTTGGTTTCTTGGGTTCTTTGCTTCTTTGCGTGGTTCACACGCGCGCACCTGTGCCTCGATTCCAAGGGGGGAGTTGTGCTCCGGGGCCACCAGGCGCCGAACCTTGAAGCGCCCCGCGCGGTGTCCAGCGCACGTGCACGCTCCCCCACCCCACGCTGGCGCCTTCGGCAAGGACCTCGGCCTCGAAGTGCTATCAGAGAACGCGGATGGCAGCGTCGAGGTCGAGCTGGACATCACGGATAAGCACCTCCGCGCCAACGGCATCGCGCATGGCGGAGTGCTCTTCACCATGCTGGACAGCGCGATGGCGGCCGCGGTCGCCCGCACGCTCACGAAGGGCGAGTGGATCGCGAGCGTGAGCATCACGATCGACTTCCTCAAGGCCGCGGAGAATGGCCGCGTCGTGGCGAAGGGGTGGGTCGAACGGCGGGGCCAAACGACCGCGTTCCCGCGGAGCGTCGCACATGACGCCGAGGGGAACGTGGTTGCGCGGGCGAGTGGCATCTGGGCGATCCGCCCGACGCGGTGACGATATCAGTGGCGTGCATCCGCAGTCGGTCACGCGGATGTGGGCCTTCTCTGGTACGCGAAGGCGCGAAGAACGCGAAGGGATGATCCAGTTCCTTCGCGGTCTTCGCGGCTTCGCGTACAAGAAGCATGACGGCTGGGCCCCTCCAGCGGCCGCGTCACCGCCGCAAGACAGATTCGCTGCGCTCATTGCGGAGCTTGCTGCGGGGCGCGCCGTACGCAGCATAGATCATGAGCCCCGCTCCCAGCCAGCCAACGAACCCGATCCACGTGAGCACGCCCAAGTAGTAAATGAGGCCGAGACAAAGCGCGATGCCTACGATCGGTAGCCACGGGTGGCCGGGCATGCGGAATGGTCGCGCGAGCGCGGGCTCGTGCCTTCTCAAGTAGAGCACGGCGCCAAGCACGACGGCGAAGGCGAAGAGCGTGCCCACGTTCGTCAATTGCACGAGCACGTTGATCGGGAGCAGCGCCGCGAAGAGGCCCACGAAGAGGCCGCTCGCGATGGTGATGCGCGTGGGCGTGCGGAACTTGGGGTGGATGCGCACGAACCAGTGCGGAATGAGCCCGTCGCGCGCGAGGTTGAGGAAGATGCGACTCGTTCCGAGCTGGAAGACGAGGAGCACGCTCACGGTCGCGAGGATGCCGCCGAGGTTCATCACGAGCGCGATGTCAGGATGACCAGCGAGTGACAGCACTCTCGCCATTGGGTCGCCGACGTTGAGCTCCGTGTACGAGACCACGCCCGTGAGCGCGACCCCTAAGAGGATGTAGAGCACCGTGCAGATGCCCAAGCTGAACAGGATACCACGAGGCAAGTCGCGCTGCGGATTCTTGGTCTCCTCCGCGGCCGTGCTCACGGCGTCGAAGCCGATGAAGCTGAAGAAGATGAGCGCAGAGCCCGCGAGGATCCCGGTCACCCCAAAGGGCGCGAACGGCGTGAGGTTCGCGGTCCTCACGGCCGGGAACGCGACGGCAAGGAAGAGCACGATGATCGCGATCTTCGCGATGACGAGGACGAGGTTCATGCGCGCGCTCTCCCGCACGGGGCGAAGGAGGAGGAGCGTGATCAGCATCACGACGAGGAACGCGGGCACGTCGAACGCGCCGCTTGCCACGCAAGGTGGCACGACGCATGGCGCCGCGCGTAGCGCCGGCGGCAAGTGCCAACCAGCGGCGTCAAGCAGCGCACTGAAGTTCACGCTGAAGCCGCTCGCGACGGCCATGTTCCCGATGGCGTACTCCAGCACGAGCGCCCAACCAAGCACCCATGCTGCCAGTTCCCCGAAGCTCGCGTAAGCGTACGTGTAGGCGCTGCCGCCCATGGGCAGCATGGAGGCGAGCTCCGCGTACGCGAGCCCCGCGACGCCGCTCACAGTCGCGGCGATGACGAAGGAGAGGATGACCGCTGGGCCAGTGTAATTGCTCGTGATGAGGCCAGTCGTCGTGAAGATGCCCGCGCCGATGATGCCGCCGATGCCAAGCGCGGTCAGCTCCCACGGGCCCAGCGTCTTGGCGAGCCCGGTGCTCTCCGCGTCACGACGCATCGCGGCGGGTGGCTTGCGGAGGAAATAGCGCTCGCGGAACTTGCTCCAGAAGCCGGCTGCCACGCGCTCTTGAGTGGAGATGGCGTGAAAAACGTTTGGAGGCGGAAGGCCCAGGGGCGCAGACCTTCCCAGGGAATGTGGGAGTCCAACTCACGGGATCCTGGCTTGTTCTGCTTGTGGCAGCTCCTGATCCACGCGAAGACACCAATACTCCAAGAAGCCAAGACGCCGAGCGATCTGACAGCCGGCTTGGCTTCTTGGGTTCTTTGCTTCTTAGCGTGGTTCACACGCGCGCACCTGTGCCTCGATCCCAAGGGAGGAGTTGTGACCCGGGGCCGAGGCGGAACTGACGGCTCGTGGGAAGGACACGATGAACAGGACTCTTGACTGGCTCACGCGCCGGGCGTGCCGTCCGTCTTCGAGTGGCCGACGCGCTCGGCCTGGAGGACGATCTCGCGGGAGGACATGATCTGCGTGCCCTCCATGCGGTACTCGGTCGCCTTCAGGTTGTCCGCGGGGAGCTTCACGTAGCTGATGAGCGCGGTGATGCCGCCAGGCAACAGCTTGGGCGCTTCGCGCGCGATGACCTCGGCCCCGTGCGACATCGGTACGGTGAGCGTCGAGTGCTCGAGGCTGATGGTGTCCGTTATCTTGACGATGGCTTCGTTCTCGCCGAGCCCTTCCTCGGCGGCGCGGAACAAGCGCTCGCGTCCTTGCGAGTTCTCCACGATGAGCATCGTTTTCATCTGTGCAACAGCCAGGACATTGAGAGGGCTGCGCGACGCTATTAAGCGTTGTTCTTTGGGCAGAGAGTCACTCCAGTGGGATACCGAGTAGGCCGGCGCGCGGTTTCCCCCAAACAGCTTATGCCATGTGCGCGTGTGTGTTCCCGATGACTGGTGACGGCGACCGCGTCGGGGAGCCCCCCGCGCCAGGTTCCCCCGGACGCTCCCCCCCTATCCTCGTCCACAATTACAATGTGGAGGCGAGCCTAACGCGCAAGCTGCCCGAGCGCGTCGTCTTCTGGGACGAGACGCTGCGTGACGGCGAACAGACGCCTGGCGTGTACTACACTCTGGAGGAGAAGGTGCGCCTCGCCAAGATGCTTGACGAGATCGGCGTCGATATCCTGAATTGCGGCATCCCCGCGATCTCGCCTGGCGAGGTCGCCGCCATCAAGGCCATCGCGAAGGAGGGGCTCCGCGCGAGCGTGCTGGGCGCGTGCCGCACGGTGCAAAGCGACATCGACGCGTGCTTGAAGGCGGACGTGGACGAGGTATCGCCATTCAT
>Ga0265292_1002572_pt1 | contig 12413 bp, 7 predicted proteins | sample Munlanlewell296A_FD_189080 | JGI IMG/M metagenome (GOLD analysis project Ga0265292, IMG submission 189080) | Leachate microbial communities from a municipal landfill in Southern Ontario, Canada - Leachate well 296A | ecosystem: Engineered > Solid waste > Landfill > Unclassified | place: Canada...
GCCGCTTGCGTGTTCAGCTGCCAGCTGCCTCGTCGCACCATGATTAAAAGATTCCCTTGGTATCTGAATAATCTTTGCTCCATTCTTTGCAGCAACTTCCACTGTGCCGTCAGTGGAGCCTGAATCTATAAGGACTATCTCAACATCCTTCACCTTCTTTTGTTTTTTTATTTTATCCATAAGAGCTATAAATTGCTGCCCCCCGTTCAATACTGGGACTACTATTGAAAATTTAGCATCAGCACAGCCGGCATCAGATATGTTGCTTTTTATAGGATTGAATGTCATCAACTTGCTTAATGTCTTATTCAAAATGGCGCTGTTACTGGAAAGTTTATGGTTTGCATGGTCCAAAAGGCTGCTCAATTCCTTGCTCTTTTCAAGCTCGCTCTGATAGCGCTTATGCATCATATCTATTATGCTTACAGTCCCATCAAATGCCTTAGCCTTAAAAATATAGTCGCCACTGTCGGCAGTTGATTGCCCATTTGCAGGTTCAACAGAATCGGTTTTTTCTTTTTTATCCATTTTATCATCAGCGGCAAAAACAGAATCATCTACCATGATTTTTTCAAGAAATGAGTAGTCGACACCTTTTACCTTTGCAGCCATTTTCCCGCGGTTTGACATGTCTTCCACAGAACCATCGCACATGATGAGATTGTTTTTCTTATAGAAGTCAAAAAGAGTACTTCCCGGGACAGGAGTGTAAAGGGCTGGTGAATAATGGATAGGCTTAACTTTTAATACTCCAGCCACTGTCATTATATCATCTTCTTTATGCCAGCCTGTATCAGTGGGGATGCCTAAAATATAATTTGCCCAGATCTTTACGCCATATTTATGCAATATTTCTGCAGCTCTGAAATTGTCTTCTGGAGTTGCCTTCTTGTTAAACCATTGTAATATCCTTGGGCTGAAAGACTCAAAACCTATAATAAGAAATGCAAGGCCTGCTCCGGCCATTTTTTCTATTAAATCTTCGTTTTTGCAAATTACATCTGCCTTGGAAGATGTGACCCATTTGAACCCGCTCTTTACAAAGCCTTTATCATGAAGAGCCTTGGTGAATTCTTCTACCCACTCGCGGGACATTATGAACTGGTCATCATGAAACATGGCGGACCTGATGCCGTACTTATCCCTAAGCATCTCTAACTCTGCAATCACATTTTCAACACTTCTTCCCCTGATATAGGAAATGCGCTTGCCATCCTTATCAAGCCTTGTGTAAAGCTGGTGTTCTCCAGGTCCGCAGCAGAATGTGCAGTTAAAGGGACAACCACGGGTATTCATAAGTTCAGCCATAGGGAGAGGAAAATGAAATTTTTTCAGCCCAAAGGGCTCGCAGTTCATTCTTACATCATAATCCGACCAGATCTCCCTGTCAGGGAACGGTATCTGGTCTAAATCAGGAGTTTTTCCCCAGGAATATCTCGGGAACTTTGATGGGTTTTCAATAAGCTCTGGAAAACTTATTTCACCTTCTCCCTGTATTACATAGTCGAAAGCTCCTGTCTTAAGACATTCCTCGGGAAACATAGTAGGATGAATGCCGCCCGCAACCCTAATAGCTTTTGGGAGGATGGCAGCGGCTATTTTCCCTGCTTCTACAGCTATCGAAAATTCCACAGAATGGATTGAAAATCCTATTACATCAGGAGAATTTTTCTTTAACAAAGCCTTATATTCATCCCAGCCGGAAAGCATTCTGAAATCCACAAGGGAAACCTCATGTCCTTTAGATTTAAGCGCTCCTGCCAGATAGGCTAGTCCAAGACGTATGAACACACTGTCAGGAGATGGTTTTGTTAAATCAGCATTCCACGAACTATAGGCTAAGGCTGGATTGACTAAAAGAACTTTTGCCATTTTCCTCTCCAATATTTATAAAAATTTATTTTATCTGCGCGACATTTACAGGAAGCATACATGTTCTTTGGGTCTTGTGATGTTCCATAATACCTGGTTAAATGTGTTGCACCGGCACAACGGGATACAGTCATCAAAATCTATTTTTTCGAAGGCCTCTTTCCGCTCTTCCGAATTCCAAACCTCTGCAAGACTTTTTTCCTTTAGATCACCGATACAATATTTTTCATAGCCCCTGAGATGGCAGCAGATGTACATCTTGCCGGTAGCGGCAATAACCGTAGCAAACTGGTGACCATAGCATTCTTTGTAATTCCTTCCATAATCTTTCGAGTTCATCATGTCGTATTTATGTTTTGAATGAAGGACATCAAAGCCATTGCCACTGTATTTTATACATTTTGCAATTTCCCTAGTAACATCTTCCCAGTTATATTCAAAATTACCGCCGCGATGTATCTGCATTGGACGAAACTGGATATAGTCAACTCCCATATCCCTGCAAAGTATAGTTGCTTTTTCCAAATCCCCGCTTGTGTCCCTGCTGGTCAGGTATCCTACTCCCACTGTGGCGTTGCTATGTAATTCCTTTTTCATCCTTGTCAGCATTCGTATATTCTCTACAACCTTTTTAAAAGCGTTTGTGTCCCTTCCATGCGTTTTCAAAAATACTTCAGGCGTTGCAGCATCAAGAGAAACCCTTATCCATGTGCAATTTTTCAGAAGCTTCTCTGCTGACTCTTCTTTTAGAAGCTGGCCATTGGTGATAAAACCGACATCTATACCTCTTGATTTTGCACGCTCGACTATATCAGGCGTATCAGGATGACATAATGGCTCTCCGCCACCGGTGAATATCAATCCCCTTGCCCCTGCTTCTCCTAACTGGTCTATAATTGATTCTGCCCTTTCCCTTGAAAGGGAATTACTGTCGGTAAGCTGGTAATAGCTTACAACACATTCCGGGCACTTGTGATTGCATACATTTGTCATGTCTAATTCAACAGTGACTGGGGGAGGATTTTCGCCTTTTATCCAAGAGCTTACCCTATCTAAATGTTGCAGAATTTTCTCAGAGCTGAACTGTTTTACATCATTAAGCTTTTCCTTAAGGTCGGGGATAAATTCTATGATATTCTCTTTCTTTGGTGCTGCAGCGCCCTTCATAAAAAATCCTCCTTTTAATAAATAAAAATGCTTATAGATAAAAAATACCAAGCCTCTTTAAGCAATAATCCTGCCAAAGGTTTACATGGAGGAGAAAGGAGTATTACCAGACAATAACTATCTGATATTTATATTTTTTCTGAATCGGCACCTTTTTTCTCGATAGAGCATTCTTAAACAATTATTGTGGAAAAGATTGCCCATTGAGGAGAAAAATTAGCCTGCTGAAATGATTATCAGGAAATTGATTTCATGCTGAATACTTCTTAAGCTGTGCTATTCTTTAAGATAGAGCAGTAAATTTACTTCTTCAGGATTTATCAACAAGGTACTGAAAAGAGTATATCTGAAGGTTTTTTATAAGGTTTTGCTCAACCTCCTTGCATACGGTATGTACGGGGCATGTTGCCTTCCTTTTGCATACATCTTCCCCGTTAACGCATATATTTATAAGAGGCAATGCTTCCATTGCTTTAACAACATCAAAAAGAGTCAACTGACTAGGTGTTACGGCCAATGAATAACCGCCGCCTTTACCCCTCTGGGATTGCACTATTCCTTGCTTGTTCAGACGGTGCATTATTTTGGCAACAAACGGGCGAGGTATTTCTTCTTCGGCAGACAGGGCATCTATCCTGGAAAACCCATTTTCCTGTTTTGACAGGTTTAAAACACATCTTATTGCATAATCTGTATCACGCTTAATACGTAGCATAATTTATCTGTAAATAGCTAAAAATATACAAAGTCAATATTTTTTTTCAAAATATCAATTATTTTAGTAGGTTATTTTTTTTGCCATACGGTCAAGATGCCCGGCAAGTTTTAACTTTATAGACTGAAGAGTATCAAACTCATTTACAACTATGCGTTTAAGCATCAACCTGCTGTCACTGAAAGTATTCAGACCGAAAACTGTGGAACAGGCATTTTCATAGCCTGATGATGAAAAAACCTGAGAGTTAATATTTCTGAAGTATTTTTCTCCTCCAAAAGGCATGGCAAAGGACAATACTCTTTTTGATGTGACAGATTCGAGGTATTTCCTTGAATGAGTTAATTCTTTTCTGATTTCATTAATTCCAAGTATGCTGAAATCAGTGTGGGAATGGCTGTGTGAGGCAACTTCAATAAAAGGAGATATAATATGTCTGACATCCTCCACGGAAAGAAAATTCCTTTCAATATAGCCGAATAGCATATTTACATTAAGAATCTTCTCAACAAGAGTTCTTGTTTTTTCCTGATTCATAGAGGCAAGTATTGAAGTAATTGATCTTTTTAGCGCGAGATGATTTTTCCTTTTAGTGATATCCAATTCATTAAGAAGCATTTCGAATGAATCTTTGTTGTTTAACGCAGCCTCAATATATATATATAATGGAACCGCATCCCCTGAAAGTATTCCTGTAGAAAGAAAAAATGTGCAGGGTATATTGTTTTTATCAACTATGGGTATCACATTGCTGATCAATGAGTTGTAGCCATCATCAAACGTAATGGCCACAAAGGGCTTGTCCCCTTCAGGGATTGTACAATTGGAGATATGATCTGCCACTTTAGAAAGCGGAACTATCTTGAAATATTTTTTAAGGAAAAAGATATGCGATTCAAAATCCTTTACCGTGCAGCTTACAGTCCCATCATAATAAAAATTTTCATTTGAATCCTCGGCTTTTTCATCAATTATCCTGTGGTAGGCAAGTATAGGAAAACAGCTCTTCTTGAGCTTTGAGAGAGAAGAATCAAGTATTTTCTGCTGCATTTCCCCTTTGAGAAGGAAAGATAGTGCAGATGTAAGAATCCGTTCATTGTCTCTTAAGAATTTTGAAAATATCTCAATAGTATGTCCTTCCCATTAATTTATTTATTTTTTTTATGGTTTCAGCACTTAAGACATTGTTATCTTTCCTGACAGCCTGTATTCTTTTTATACCATGGAACAACCCCTTTAAGTAATGCTTTACTGATGATGTACGCATACTTTCCAGAAATATAAAAACGCTCCACAAAAGACTATGGATAATGGCATAGCGAAGAGGTAGATATTTAAAAGCAACGTTAATTCTGTTTTTTATGAGATAATATGAACGCTGATCCTCTGATTTTCCTGATGGCGACATAAAGTGTTTTATTTTTACATCCGGTATAAAGAAAATATCTATTCCCTTTTCCATCAGCCTGAACGAGAAATCAAGCTCTTCGCAACCAAAGAAATATTCTTCAGGGAGTAGACCAATATCTTCAAATACTTTTTTTCTGAAAGCGCAGGCTCCCCCGAAAAAATAGGAGCATGCTGTATCTGAATCAAGTCTTTTCCCGCGGCGGACAGGATAACCACCGTGATCTATATTTCTTCCTCTGCTCTCAGATTTTATATCTTCAATCTTAAAACTAAGAGCACCGGCAGAAGGGTATCTGTCAAAAGATCTGATGATGTTTTGAACATCTTCATCAGAAGAATAGCATGCATCGTCATCAATAAAAATGATAAATCTTCCTGAAGAGTTTTTTATGCCAATATTTCTTCCACCTGCAACCCCGGTGTTTATTTCAGATTTTACCTGTTTGAGATCCAGTTCATTGAAAAGTGCAATCAGTTCACTGCTGCAATTAACACCGTTTTCAACAAGGATTATCTCAAAATCCTTAAATGTCTGGACCTTAAGACTGTCAACAAGGGAGTGGAGTTCTTTTTCCCGTTCCATAGAAGATATCACAACTACTATACTGATTAAAGGCATGGTATTCTTCTTTAAAAAGTAAATAAAACTACTAATAAAAGATTTTTATTTCGATTGCCAGTCTAAAGAGACATGATAAACTTGTTTTTTAAAGTAATTAATAGCAATAGATATTTTAATCTTTAACATTTTATTGAAATGAAAACACAGACTAAAATTATTATCTTATTGTCCTTTCTAATATTTATCTTCATTTGCGGTCTAATATCGCTGCAGTATTTTCAACTTCAGAAGGCAGAGCACATTTCTAATGAAAGTAAAATCTACAGAGAGAAGATGTTTGATAAAATCATCAATATTAAAGGCAAGACACTGGAAGGCTTTACCAATGATTATAGCTACTGGGATGGTATGGTTAATTTGGTCTCCCTGCCTTTGGATCGAAAATGGGCGTATGAAAATATAGATATTGTAATTCATAATTACAATGTTCAGGCGGTCTGGGTTTATACGAAAAATTTTTCCAATGTATATTCTACAAACAGTTTTAATGATGAAAAACTGAAAGGAAACCTCCTGCCTGTAGAAGCGCTGGGAAATATTTTTAGAACAAATCTTTTTCCACATTTCTTTGTTAACACAAACCGCGGGCTAATGGAAATCAGGGGAGCCCCGATTCAACCTACTGCCGACAGCAAAAGGGAAACAACTCCGTCAGGATTTCTTATTGCCGGACGTTTATGGGATAGTATTTATATTAATGAAATTTCGGAGTTGGTGGACGGCTCTATAATACTCTCTGATTTTGCCGGTAATAAGAAGCAGGATACTGACCATCCCAATAAACAGGATGTTATAGAATTTTCAAGAAGTTACAATGGATGGGATGGTAACCCCCTGGTATTTGTTAATGTATCTGCCAATTCCCATATAATGACAGAGATCAACCAATGGTCCAAAAATGTGTTTTTCATATTCATGGTCTTTTCGCTGGCTATTTTAATTATTATCCCTGCATTCATTATCCGCTGGGTTACAACCCCTTTGAATAAAATATCGCAGAGTTTGAATCAAGATGCCCCGGATGCAATTGAGAGCCTGAGGCAAGAAAAATCAGAGTTCGGCAATATAGCAAAACTAATCACAGAGTTTTTCAGCCAAAGGAAAGAACTGAAAGCAGCAGTCAACGAGATGGAAGTAAGAGTTCAGGAGAGAACAACTGAGATAGCAAAGGTAAATGAAAATCTCCGTTCCGAGATCGCTGAGCGTGAAAAGGCAGAAGAGTTTATTAAAAATATCCTTGAGACCGTTGACGAAGGCTTTATCGTTGTAGACCGCGAGTACAGGATAATATCTGCAAACAATGCTTATGTAAAACAAACAAATAAGCCTTTGAAAGATATAATAGGCAAACACTGTTATGAAGTATCACATAATGTAAGCAGGCCATGTTATGAGGAAGGCGAGGATTGTTCCGTTAAGCATACTTTTTCTTCGGGCAAACCACATACTGCCGTCCATATCCACCGGGACAATGATAACCGCCCTATTTATGTGGAAACAAAAACTTATCCGATGAAAAACGAGTCAGGAGAGATAATTTCTGCGATAGAAATTGTTAATAATATTACTGAAAAAAAGAAGCTCGAGGCACAGTTGCGCCATTCTCAAAAGATGGAAGCAGTTGGCCAGCTTGCGGGAGGTGTCGCTCATGACTTTAACAACATACTTACTGCCATAATCGGTTACGGTAATATGCTGCAGAGGAAAGTTGGAGATAACAACACATCAAGGACATATGTAGATACCATTCTTACCTCAGCTGAAAGAGCAGCGAATCTTACTAAGAGTCTTCTTGCGTTCAGCAGAAAACAGATAATGGAGCCAAAGCCTGTAAACACCAATCAATTAATAAATGAAGCGAAGAAACTTCTTTCAAGGCTCATAAACGAAAAAATAGAGTTTAAGGTAACGCTTTCAGATCAGGATATGGTTGTTATGGCAGATAGCGGCCAGATAGAGCAGGTGCTGATGAACCTTGTAACGAATGCAAAGGATGCTATGCCTGACGGAGGCACTCTACAGATTACGACAGAGAGTGCAGATACCAAAAATGGTTATAGTAAAATCCCAGCCTTTATTAAACCCGGCAGATACGTTCTTATTAATATTTCGGATACAGGTATTGGAATGGATGATGATACAAGAGAAAAAATATTTGAGCCATTTTTTACAACAAAAGAACCAGGGAAAGGCACTGGACTCGGGCTGGCTATAGTTTACGGCATAATAAAGCAGCATAACGGTTATATAGAAGTTAACAGCGAATTTTCCAAGGGGACCACTTTTAAAATATATCTTCCGCTCATTGAATCCATTGCTGAAAAAAAAGGAGACAGCGCAGCATTATTACTGCCTAAAGGGAATGAAACAATATTGGTTGCAGAAGATGAACTCTCTGTAAGGGAAATTGTAAGAATGCTGCTCGAAGAACAGGGATATAAGGTAATAGAAGCTGTTAACGGCGAAGATGCGGTGAAAAAGTTCACTACTAATAAAGACAGTATCCAGCTTCTTCTACTTGACCTTATGATGCCTCAGAAAGATGGCAGGACTGTTTATGAGGAAATAAAGAAGATAAGACCAGGTATTAAGGCGATTTTTATGAGCGGTTATTCTGAAGAAACTATCAGTATATCAGGGATTATTAAGGATAAACTGCACTTCATCCCAAAACCGATTTCTCCTGAAAAACTTTTATTTAAGATAAGAGAGGTAATTTCTGATGATGGTCACCATGTCTGATAGGTTTGCAGTTTTCTGGACATAGATTACTATTTCCTGGCATTTCAGTTTAGTTTTTTACAGGTACAAAGAATCTTGGTTTCACAGGACCTTTTTCCCCTTCAGGAGTCTGCCAGACAAGCATGAACCTGGCGCTTTCAGAGTTTACTATTGATATATCAAGCAGGTGGAACCCGGCATCAGCCTGTATGATGTAAGTGTTGATACTATTTTCACTGGTTAACGGAAGTATACTGGATTTATCTATTGAAAATTCAATGTTGCCTTTGGAGAAGAGAGCGAACCTGTATGTCCCGCTGACAGGGAATAACAACATGGTATCTATGGATATCGATCTTATTTTTTCCGGTACAATCGGATTATCCCAGTAGCCTGTCATGGCAAGCCATGTTTTCCCCGGATTATCGCTGTATTCTCGCTGTATTGACATTAATACCGATTTACGTGAAAGTTCGACTGCCATCTCTTCGTCACGGATAATATTCTCAATTGATTTGTAAACAGAAATAAGCTGTACCCCTTCGGAGGAAACTGTGTAGTCAGGCATCATGTAATCATAGCAGAACCATTCAAGGCTTTTAAAAACTCCCTGTCTGCTGTTGAGCACCAGATAATCATAAGGCTTGCTGAATGAATAAGCATCAGTTGCGCTATATCCGTTTTCTATGAACGAACTGTCAATATATCCGTTTTTATTATAGAATTTGAGTTGTCTTAATTCATCAGGCAATGCGCAATAAAGGATCTTCTTCCCTTTGTAACGATCTTTGAGGACATAAAGAAAATCCTTATTGAAGGTATCTCCCCAGTAGGTAGTTTCAAGCTTTATCTTCTGCGCGCCACTTAACCCTCTGGTCAAAATGTTATAGTACGAAAGTTCGTATGGATGTATCATCAAGAGCGAGACAAAAGGGAATATGAGGAAGAAAGAACATGCTGCTGTCCTGTGCCATTCTTTTTTCTCATAGCGGTCAATAATCATAGCTGCACCTATGCCGCTTAGTCCTGCAATAAAAGTAAATGCCGGAAGGAAAAGCCGCACACCATCATATTTTGGAATACCCGGAGACGATGCTGCACCAAGCATCACTGCTGCATTGACTAGGAAAAGCAACATTATGCTAATTTTCTGGTCTGTAATTTTTCCTGATCTTTTCCCTTCTTTTATAATGTTTATAATACTTGCAATTGCCGCTATAAGCATTAATGGCGGAAGAGTAAAAATGACCATTACAGGCACATAGTGCCATGGGATATCCCAGGATTTTAATTCTCCAAGATAATAGGTAAATTTAAAATTTGTTGAAAGATCTCCTATCTGGTCCTGCTCAAAACCCATGGCACGATTGAATGTATTATGCCAGAGCCAGGGCCATGAAATAATGAATACAGGGAAAGTAAAAAGGCCAATTGAGAGGAAATTCATCTTTACCCGTCTGTCGCGGGTAAGAATATACCAGATTACTAAAGCTGCCGGTATAAGAAGGGCATGGATCTTTGTAGAAAGAGAAAGTCCAAGCAGTATCCCTGTTGCGAGCGCCCACCATCTGCTTTGAAGTCCGTAAACAAATGAGAAAACCGTTAGAAACCACATAGCTGAGATTGGGGTATCTAGGGCAAAGATATGCGCATGCCCGAAAACATGAGGCATAAGTATTAAAGAGGCGCTTGAAAGAAGGCCTGCCATAGCACCAAAATATTTTGAAACAAGGAGAAAAAGCAGCATGCTCTCAACGGCAAAAAAAACTGCCGAAGGGAGTCTGTATGCCCTGTATTCACCAATTACGTCTTTGAGGAAATACCATGAAAGCCCGCCCATGAATCTGGCAAACGGAGGGTGCCAGTTTACCCTGTTTCCACCTTCTACAAGGGCACCAAAATATTTGTCAGCAGTTTCCTCAGAGGCAAAACTCAAATCTCCTCTTTTAATATCTTGCACTGCAAGTTGAAGCCAGTCTGTATAAAGCTTAGCCGCATCATCATTAATATAGACCTCATCCCAGGATATTCCTATGTCAGTCAGGGTAAAGAGCACCGGCAGAAAGGAAAAAATAAAAACCAGCAAGCCTGATATTTTCCTGTTATCCTTTAACATGGCTAACATGGCAGCAAGGCTCTTCATTTCAATTTTATAACAGCGCCGTAGGGTGTAACCTCAATTTCTTTATAGTCTTCATCTCTTCTAATCTTCTCTGCTTCTATTGAGGCAACAAGCACTGCTCCTTTTTTTTGGAGGACACCGATGCTCTCAGAGGTTACATCCTCTATATCAACATACCAGCCTCTTCTGCCTGAAAGGTAAAAAAGTGACGGGACTGGGGTAACTGCTTCTGATCCTGCAACTATGATAAGATCATTCTGGCTGGTAGCTCCGGCTATCTGCTCAGAAGTTTTAAGCAGTCTTTTGTCAACATTGTAAAATCCATTTTCCATGTACATCTTGCCTTCGAGCGTATAATAGCCTGAAAAAAGAATGGCAGAGGCAAATATTAAAACAACCACTGCTTTTGCAATCACAGATGTTCCACTGGATTGCAAAACAGGCATCATCCCCTTTCCCGCAATTATTGAGAATGGTAAAAGAAAAGGCAAAAGATAATAATCATGAGAGTAAAATCCTTTAGCAACAAGGATTGCAACAGCAGGAAGGATTGTGAGCCAGATATAAATCCAGTTTCTCTTTGAATCTTTTTCTTCGATTAGCAAACCGACACAAAATGTAATAAGTCCTATAGGTGTTATCATAAGAATAAAAAGCCGCTTAATAAGCTTCTCATACAATAAAGAACTTCTCCAGTCATAACCTGATATGAATTTAAGAAATCCGCCGGAAAGTATTCCGAAGGTGAGGCCTGTTTCCTGATAAATAAAATAAGCATATACATACCAGAAAATTGGAGGAAGGAGAGCTATAGAACTGAAGAGCAAGATATTTTCCCTGAATTTTTTTAAATTGGATGAATCCCGGTATATGATTAATGCAAAGACAACTATCAGATAAAGGACAAGCAGCTTGACAAGCAGGGCAAGGGCAAAGAATAGCGCCGAGAGATGAAAATAATATTTTTTCCTTCCTTCCTTCCACAGCAGCAGCATATAAAGTGACAACACAATGAAAAAGATGAGAAGCATTTCAGGCATGAATGTCCTCGAATAATAGATAGAGAGAGGAGAGAATGTGAAAAAGAACAGGGAAGCGCAGGCACAATCTTCTCCATACAGTATCTGGACTATCAGGTAGAATATAACCGCAGACAAAGAAAACAAAAAAACAGAGAATAATCTTCCCAAAATGTCATATTGCCCTGCCAACCTGTACAATAAAGAAACAACATACTGAAAAAGCGGGAATTCGGATTCAACAAGGCCGGAAGAATCTCCTCCCCAGTCTATCTGGGGTGAAAGAATAGAAGTTCCGTTAAGATAAAAGTTTCTTGCCATTGATGCGGTGTCGCACTGTCTCCAGTTCTGATGGTCGGCAAGAGGAGAATCTATTTTATAGAGTCTTACAGCTATTCCGGAGCCAATTATAATGGCAGCTAATAAAAAACACAGCCGGACTTTTTTAAGGTTAGTTTTACTGTTCATAAAAAGTTAAAAAAGATATAGTCAATCTACTTATACTACAAAATCCTCAAAGTGATATTATATAAAATTTAGATGAAGATTGCCTATATAACCCACGAGACTTTCTTTCCTCCAAAAGGAGGAGGTGCAGTACGGGTATTGAATATAGCAAAGGCTTTTGCAAAAAAAGGGCATAGGGTTATATTATTTGCGCCTTATGGGGAGTTATATAGCGGAGAAAAGGAAATAATCCCTGAGGTAGCTTTCATCCCTGTCTCTAATATTGAAAGGTTTAAAACAAAAAACAAGGAAATTGCT
>Ga0265292_1002573_pt1 | contig 12402 bp, 9 predicted proteins | sample Munlanlewell296A_FD_189080 | JGI IMG/M metagenome (GOLD analysis project Ga0265292, IMG submission 189080) | Leachate microbial communities from a municipal landfill in Southern Ontario, Canada - Leachate well 296A | ecosystem: Engineered > Solid waste > Landfill > Unclassified | place: Canada...
CTGGTCTGGATTTACTTCGGCTTCTTTTGCAAATTTCCCCCAATTGCTAACGGCCTCTTTAACTTGCTGAATTAGCTCCGTGGCTTTTTTTATGTTCATCTTTTTTGCCAGTAGCAATAAATCATTGCGGTCTATATCATCACGTTTACCATTAACACTTAATTGGTGCGCTTTCATCCATCTATGGAGTGGGTCATAAGCATAAGTCATATCGTATGCCGGGGCGAGTTTCCATTTACCGTCTTCATCCATCAGGAATGAAATATTTTTAGTATGGTCATCCTGATTTCTTGCAATTACATTAAAAACCATACGCCGGTATAATTCTTCCATTTCCGTATAAGGCAATTTTAACTGGCGCATAGTTTGAAAAGCCTGCTCATAAGAATATGCGCCAGGGTCATTATAATCAAAATGCGCCAGGGCGCATAAGGTTTGCATGTGGATTTTTTTTGTTCCTTCCCGGTCAAACCGCCTGGTCATGAAATGCGCTCTTTTGTTTTCATGAAGTAATATTGATTCGGACATGTTAATGTCACTGTCTTTTGCCATAAGATAGTAAGCATATTCTATTTTACCATATCCTTTGGGGTCTCCGAGTTCTTTGTTTATTATTCCATCAAATTTTATTATCCAATATCCGAAATCTTTTAGTCCATCAATCTGGCCTGAGCGGACATCTCCCGTCTTATCATTATATGCAATAATAGCCTTAGCTCTGGCGCCCCCGGCGGATGTTCCTACGCGTAATATTTCTAATATACCTTTATCTGTTTTTTTATGAATGTTTGTTTGAAGATTCTTTCTTTCAGACAGAACATTTTTGGCTAACCGGACAAGTTCCTTTATTTCTATTGGGTTTGATGTATCACCTGCCGGAAAAATAACCGGTTCATATTCTAATGCGCCCATACCACGTTTTCCTGTATAACATAATCTCTCTACCGGATTCAAACTATCCGTATCACGGCCTTGCTGTGCGAGCCAGGCTTCGATCAGCTTGTTGCCAAACCTATCTGGCAGGCTGTCTGATAATAAACCAGGAAGTCCTCTGTATGTCTCCTTATTTAGCTCAGGAAAAGAAAATATTTTTTTACCATTTATTACTTCTTCCAACGGCATTTTTAAAGGTGATAAATTCAATCCTCTTTTTAAAAACGCAGTATCAAATTCAAAAGTAGCGGCTACACGGTTTTCATCCCATGCTATCGCACCTGCTTGAGTTCCCCATATATTAACTTTAGCAACTGTTGTCATTTTCCGGTTTTTTTCTTAATGGGTTTTTTCTTTGGCGATGCTTTCCTGCGTTGCTGCTCCTGAAGCCTCAATAATTGCATTGGGCTTATTTCAGGCTCTTCCCAAAACAAATTAAAGACATCCAGCTTATCTAAAGCTCTAAGCACTTGAACCAGTGTAAGCAAGGTCGCTGCTCTTCCTGATTCCATGCGGCTAATGGTGGTGCGGTTAATACCTGACCTTTGAGCCAGTTCATCCTGCGACAGATTCTTGTTTAATCGCATTTGCTTGATGCTGTTGCAAATTTCTTTTACAATAGCTGGGTCTGCCATAGCCGACCAGTTTTTATTGTAGCTTTTAGGACTCATTATATGCAAATATTGGTATTATTGTAGCTTTTAGGCTACAAATATAGGAATAATTTTAATACAAACAAATAATGTGTGGCTTTTTTTTATCTTTGCATATATTTTAGTTTATGACACATAAAGCCGGTTTTGTTAATATTATTGGTAATCCGAATGTGGGTAAATCCACACTGATGAATGCACTGATCGGAGAAAAGTTATCTATTATCACACCGAAAGCGCAAACAACAAGGCACCGGATCATGGGGATTGTAAGTGAAGAGGATTACCAGATCGTATTTTCTGATACTCCAGGAATATTAGAACCACATTACAAACTTCACGAATCCATGATGAAATTTGTAGAAAGTACATTTGAGGATGCTGATCTCTTTTTACTTGTTACTGAAATTGACGAAAATTTTAACAACAAGATTGTACTGGAAAAGCTTGATAAATCGAACATTCCGGTTATAGTGCTGATAAATAAGATCGATCTTTCCGATCAACCGGCTGTTGAAGCTAAGTTATCAGAATGGAAGCAAAAACTCCCAAAAGCTGAAATAATGCCCATTTCGGCATTAAGAAAGTTTAATCTTGAAAAAATTATGAGCGCTGTAATTTCTTTTTTGCCGGAAAATCCGCCTTATTTCTCAAAAGAAGAACTTACCGATAAACCCGAGAAATTTTTTGTCGCCGAAATAATACGTGAAAAAATATTTTTATATTATCAGAAAGAAATCCCTTATTGCGCCGAAGTGCTTATTGATTCATTCAAAGAAGAGGAAGTAATTTATAAGATACGTGCTATTATCTATGTCGCAAGAGAATCGCAAAAAGGCATCGTAATAGGAAACAAAGGCGCTGCGCTGAAGAAAGTAGGCACGATGGCAAGAAAAGACATGGAAACTTTTTTACAAAAAAAAGTATATCTCGAATTGTTTGTTAAAGTCAGCAAAGACTGGCGCGATAGTGAACCACAACTCAAAAAATTCGGGTATATTTTTAAATAGTGTCTGTCAATAAAGTCAATACAAAACGTCATTGCGAGGAGTTCGCCGCGGCGAACGACGAAGCAACTTAGCGAAGCTCACGAACACCTTATAAAAATATAAATAATTGTGAGTAATCTATTAACACATAATGATTAGATTGCTTCACTGCGTTCGCAATGACGACTTTATATACAAGCACTAAATGGCTTTCAGCTCTAAGATATTAAACGGTTTATATTCTTATCTTTGCAAACCTTTACGGATTAAGAATTATGGGAAATATTGTTGCGATAGTGGGAAGACCGAATGTAGGCAAATCAACTCTTTTTAACAGGCTTGTCGAAAAGCGTCAGGCTATTGTGGATGCTACAAGCGGTGTTACACGCGACAGGCATTATGGTAAAGCCGACTGGAACGGCAAAGAGTTTTCGGTGATCGATACCGGCGGATATGTAATGGGGTCAGATGATATATTTGAAAAAGAAATACGCAAGCAGATTACTTTAGCTATTGATGAAGCGAGTATTATTCTATTCCTGGTGGATGTGAACGATGGCGTTACCGGTATGGATGAGGATGTGGCAATGCTTCTCCGCAAATGCCCAAAAAAAGTTTTTTTAGTCGCAAACAAGGTTGACAACAACAATAAAATTCCTGAAGCTGCCGAATTTCATACACTGGGCTTGGGGGAAGTATATTGCCTTTCTGCTGCCAGCGGATCGGGGACAGGTGAACTTCTGGATGATATTGTTAAGGAATTTGATATTATTGTTGAAGAAGAAGCGCCTGACGTACCGCGGTTTGCTGTGGTTGGGAGACCTAATGTCGGGAAGTCTTCGCTGATCAATTCGTTATTGGGGGAAGACAGAAACATAGTAACTCCTATACCCGGAACAACCCGTGATTCATTGTATTCCCGTTATAATCAATTCGGGTTGGATTTTGTGCTGGTGGATACTGCCGGTGTGCGCAAGAAAGCAAAGGTACATGAGGATATTGAATTCTATTCTGTAATGCGGTCTATCAGGGCAATTGAAAATAGCGATGTTTGTTTATTATTGATAGATGCCACCCTTGGATTTGAGGCGCAGGATATGAATATATTTCGCCTTGCGGAAAAGAACAGAAAAGGAATTGTGATCCTTGTTAATAAATGGGATATTGTTGAAAAAGGCACAAACACTGCAAGAGATTACGAAGCATCTATTAAAAAACTTACAGCCCCATTCTCTGACGTTCCCGTTTTATTTATTTCGGCTATTCAAAAACAAAGAATTTTTAAAACGCTTGAAGTAGCAAATCAGGTGTATTTAAACAGGATTAAAAAAATTCCGACTTCAAAACTTAACGAAGTTATGTTGCCTATAATTGCAAATAACCCGCCTCCTGCTACCAAAGGAAAATATATTAAAATAAAATACATTACACAGTTGCCTACCCATTCTCCGTCTTTTGCTTTTTTCTGCAACCTCCCGCAATATGTGAGAGACCCATATAAGCGTTTTGTTGAAAATAAGCTACGGGAGAAGTTTGATTTTTCGGGGGTGCCACTGCAATTATTTTTCAGGCAAAAATAATTTTGAATATTAAAATTTTCGTTACTATTTAGGTATACAAGGTATAGGTTATAAGGTATAGAGGTGGTGAAAATTATAGGTCTTTTCCCTTCGCGGCGGATTCCCTTCTTATACCTTATACCTCTATTTCCCTATACCTAAATAGTTACAATTTTCTAAAAATCATGTGCTATTTCTTTTAATGATACCATTGTTTCTGTTTTTTCAATGCCCTCAATTGCAGTAAGTTTATCTTGTAATATTTCTCTAAGTTGTTCAGAATCCTTGCATATTATTTTCTGTAAAATTATTTCTCATATAATGGGCATTTTTGTGAATATTTTTCAATAATATCGGCTTTAATATAAATTATATTTAATAAATGCTTGACTTTCTCTAAAAAATGTTGTATCTTAGTGAACAAATAAAGGTTATGGTAACAAAAAGTGGGTTTTTTATGTTTTTGTGCATTTACCATACATTAAAAAACCGTTTAAAGTCATGAGGACATACTTTTAACATATTATCATTGAAGTTTTACTCTTGTTTTTTTCTGCAGTTTTTTCTGCTGAATGAGTTGACAATGGCAGAAGGGACAAAGGAACTTATGCCTTCCTCTTCAAATTTTGGGAACCTTTTATATAGAATAGTATGCTCTTTATTGCTGAGTTTTTTTACTGTTTCACCGGTTTTTTTAAAATGCCAGCCTGTTAACGATGATATATGTAATGCCATTTCCCTTGCAGTAAATTCAAATTACTGTTACGATGGCACCAATGTTGGCGCAACTACCGTGTCTTCTGATAAAATTGGTTCCTGTTGGATAGGAGGTACGAAGAGCCATACTGTATGGTACACATTTACTGCTCCTGCTTCGGGTAATGTAATGGTTACCACTGATAATTCCGGTGGCACCTTAACCAATTCACAGCTTGCCATATTCAGTTCATCCGACAATACCTGTAATGGTACGCTTACTGAAGAAGAGTGTGATGAAAATGGGGGTTCGGGCTGTGATTTATGTGCTGCGGCTGTACTTACCGGTTTAACTCCAGGAAAAATCTATTTTGTAGAACTTGATGGATATTCAACCGAGAATGGCACGTTTTGCATAGATGTACATGATGGTGGTGATATTCTCACCAACGATGATTGTGCAAATGCAATGAATATGTGGGTTGGTTCGTCTTGTAATTTACAGAATCAATGTACATATACCACTTATCCGAATTCAATCAATACAGGCGCTACCGGAGAAATATCATGGGAAACGGCTCCTGCTTGTTGGACACAGGGAACAACCCTTAATACCGTATGGTATAAATTCACTGCGGTTAATACTACTACAAATATCCAGATTGAATATACCGGGGGAGGAGCCCCCGACCCTCATGTTGCAGTATATAGTGGCGCTTGTGGAAGCCTGGCACTTGTGGCGTGTCAGGAAGATAATTCGGGAAAAGAAGTGAATCTGAGTTTCTCAACAACTGTCGCACAAACCTATTATATACAATATGATAGTGATAAGGAATTGGGTTGTAACAAGATATGCCTGAACAGCTCAGGCGGATCAGCTGTTCCGTCCAATAATGCCTGCGCTTCTGCTCAAACACTCGTTCTTAATACTCCTGTAAACAGTGACAACTGGCTTGCCACCGATGATGGTTCATTTTCCTGTGGCACCACGGAAAATAGTGTTTGGTATAAATTTACCCCTTTAATAAGCGGCATTCATTATTTTACTTTACTTAGTCAGGAAGGTTGTTACAACTTTAATAACTCTGCATCCACTCATACCAGTTTTTACGGGGCAAGTTTACAGATGGTTGTTTATAATACATCCACGTGTACACCTTCTTCTTCTTCTGAATTTGATTGTGTATCCAGCGAAAATTCAAATAATATTGACATTTCAGCCAGTCTTACAGGAGGACTGACCTATCTTATTATGGTGGACGGTTTATACGGTGCGTCTTGCGAATTCTTTATCGAAGCCTCCGATTATAATGTATTACCTGTAAGCCTGATTTCGTTCAATGGCTATAATAAAGAGGATGTGAATATTATTGAATGGATTACGGCTTCTGAAACAAATAATGATTATTTTACAATAGAACGTTCAGCAAACGCAAAGGATTTCGGAGAAATCGGGCATATTAAAGGCGCAGGGAATTCTAATACATCTGTTAATTACAGTTTTACTGATTATGAACTTGAAAATATTGTTAATTATTACCGGTTGAAACAAACTGATTTGGATGGCAAAATCAATTATCCCAGTACTATCATTGCAATAGGCAACAGTAAGCAGGATCAGAATCCCCTTACTGTATTTCCAAATCCGAATGATGGCATAGAAATAAAGATTAATGTTAATGGTTTTAACAGTAATGAAGTAGTAATAACCATACAGGATATTCTCGGAAGAATATTGTATGCTAAAAAAACCGACACTGAAATGGATAAGAGCAATACTATACCCGTAATGTTTGATGATAAATTAAACTCTGGAATTTACTTCGTAAGCGTTTCAAATGATGAAATTTCTTTAAATAAGAAAATTGTAGTAAAATAATAAGAATTAAAGAAAAACAAACTAATAAAATATAGGAGGGATACAAAATGAAAAAAACAATTTACACAGCGGCAATAGGCTTAATGCTGATACCCGGATTCCGTGGCTCAGCCCAGAATCTATACAGTTTAGACCTGAGTAATCCTTCAACATATTCTATAGATTGCGGAACTGTGAATGCAGGACAGTGGCGTGTTCGAAATAACCATTGTTCATTGATAACTTCTTATATACAGATACCCGGCAGATTGGGCTCGGATACGAATATGGTAGTTCCAATCACGGTTACAATTAAAAGTACCGGAAATCTTAGCTGTGGCGAAATGTTCCCTGATGGTGCATTTATCAGGTATTCGGTAAACTCCGGTCGTTGGTATGTTATCCGCAGGATTACTGCTTGCGAGTTTGTTAGCAATATTAATGTTACAGCCAATCATACTGTATGTGTGCCTGCCGGTTCAAACCTAAGAATAAAAGTCAGTTTGGCAAATGATGACTTTATAGAAAAGTTATGGGTTTTGGACAGAGATATTGTTGTAGGCGCTGCTGCAATAGCTGATTCAACAAACTGGTATTTCAGAATGCTTAATCCTAATGCACAAAATCCTGAAATCAGCAATGATGAAAAAATTGCATTATATCCTAATCCTGCAAATAATGTTGTTACTTTAGAAGTATTACAGCCAATGCTTTTACAAAATGGTGATGTTTATATTTATAACATACAAGGGCAATTAATAATGCAGCAGGTAATTAATAATGAAAAAACTGAAATTAATATTGCTCAACTGCAACAGGGAATATATTTTGTAAGACTTGGCAGTTCCGAAGGCGCTATTATAAAGAAATTTATTAAGGAATAAACATCCGGGTCAGAAGGACTGAAAGTCATATAAAAAGGAAGCATTGCTGCTTCCTTTTATTTATAGTTATATTTATTCTTATACCGATTAGCAATATAATAAGTCCAAAGCGGGAACTATTTAGTTGCAGTACTATCGTTTTTATCGTAATCTACTTCTTTTAAAAGTTTTCCGCTTTCGTCCCAGAATTTCCAGATTCCGGATTGATTTCCTTTATTGTAGTACCCTTCGTAGCGCTTTTGTCCATTTTCAAAATAAACAGTTCTTTTACTATCGTCCAGTCCGTCAACAAAGGAGCCTTCGCTCCATTTATTTCCATTTTTATAGTAATATATCCAATTTCCATTTCTTTTGCTGTTCTTATAATTTCCTTCCAATTCTTTCCGGTGATTGGAATAATATCTCACTTCTTTAACCATTTCCTTATTAGCGCTCTCTCCTCTGTAATATTTTTCAATTTTTGGAAAACCATCAGGATAGGTTTCTTCTGTTACTTTCTTCTCTTTATTGCAGGCGGCAATTACAAATAAAATGATGATGAGGTAAAATATCTTTTTCATAATTCGGCGTGGTTCTATTTTCCCGGTTATTTGGTTTTATATTCGTTACTATTTAGGTTATAAAGGTATAGGGGTGGTGAAAGTTATAGGTCTTATACCTTTATACCTCTATTTCCCTATACCTAAATAATTACTTATATTCTTTGTTCAGTCCTTCTAAAATCTCTTTGGTAATATCAAGGCTGTCATTGGCAAACAGAATGCCGCTACCCTTTGAAAATCCAAGTATATAGTCGTAATTATGCTTTCTGTTGTATCTCTTCAGGAAATTCATAATGCTGTCCTGTAACGCAATATTCATTTTTAATTCTTCCTCCGCAAGTGTTTGTGAAAGCTGGTCTTTCAGATCTAATAAAGTTTGTTGTTGTTGCCCCAGCAGCTTTTCGGTACTTTTGGCCTGGTCGATGGAAAGCGAATTGGACTGCATTTTCTTCTGGTATTCGATTACCTGTGTCTCGAATGATTTTTGTTGAATGGAAAAATTATCTTCGGCTTTTTTTTGTTTTTCTTCAAGATCGGTTTTCATTACCTTAACCAGCTCATAATTTACCATGATCGAATCAGAGTTTACGAAACTTATGACCATTGAAGATTTTTTTGCGTCAGATGAATAAGAACCGGGCTGTCCTGTAAAATAGAGAACAAAAAGAACAATTACTCCTATCAGTGCAATAATGTTCAGTATATTTATACAGCATTTGCATTTTTTTTCCCTGCCTTGCCGGTAGGCAGGCTCACAGGAATTACCTGATGTTTCAGGAGTGGATTCAACTTCGGGCTGCTGCCGGTCGTTTTTTATAATTTCTTCTTCCATAAAAAATAATTATTTTTTGCAAAAATAAACAATTATCTGAAATTTTGTTAAAAACCCTGTATTGTTAAGAAAGTATCCGGTGGCAGTCAGGCATTTGATTGTTAATTACCCATTTCCGACATAAATTTGATACGCAGAAGCCTTATTTCTTCGGGTTTGTAAACATTTTCACCCAAATCCAGCAAGGCATCCGCAATGGAATCAGATTCGGCCTGTTTAAAATAATCAAATATATCCTCCTGATTGTCTTTATCGATCGATTCGTTAATATAATAATTTATATCGATTTTGGTGCCTGATGCGACAATGCTTTCGATCTCTGTAAGTATATCGTCAAAAGTAAGACCTTTTGACCGGGCAATATCTTCCAGTGGAATTTTCCTGTCAATATTTTGTATTATATAAACTTTAATGCCTGATTTGTTGACAACAGACTTTACGATCATATCAATCGGGCGTTCAATTTCGTTTTCCTCAACATACCGGGCAATAAGATCAACAAAAGGTTTCCCATAACGAACAGCTTTTCCTGAACCGACTCCTATAATTTGCTTCAGTTCTTCGATGGAAACAGGATAATGTATAGCCATATCTTCTAATGAAGGATCCTGAAATATTACAAAGGGCGGGAGATTTTGTTTTTTTGCAATTTCTTTGCGGAGGTCTTTCAATAATGAAAAGATCACTTGATCGGTTGCACTTGTTTTTTGGCCTCCTGTAAAAAATTCATCGTCGGCTGCATTTTCATAATCATGATCCAATGTCATAAGGATGGAATGCGTGTTTTCAAGGAAATTTAAGCCTTCCTTGCTTACCTTCAACAGTCCGTAATTGTCAATATCTTTTAAAAGCAATCGCTCAATTAGTGTCTGCCTAATAATGGAATTCCAGAAACGTTCATCTTTATCTGCGCCTTTTCCAAATATTTCAAGTATATTGTGTTTGCAAGATTTGATTGTTGCTGAGTTTTTTCCGATCAGCACGTTGATAACATGTTTCGCCTTAAAAAGTTGCTTGATAGCAAGAATTGTTTCGAGCAGAGTAGTCACATAGCTTTTGGCTTCGAATTTTGTTTTCGGATGGAGGCAGTTATCGCAGTTCTGGCAATTATCCTGCTTCATAATTTCACCGAAATAATGAAGCAATTGTTTTCTACGGCATACAGAAGATTCGGCATAAGAAACCACTTCGAGCAAAAGATGTTTCCCTATTTCCTGTTCCGCCACAGGTTTGCCCTTCATGAATTTTTCAAGTTTTTGTATGTCATCGTAACTGTAAAAAGCAATACAATTGCCTTCGCCATCATCTCTGCCGGAGCGTCCGGTTTCCTGGTAATATCCTTCTATGCTTTTGGGCATATCATAATGTATAACGAAACGTATATCGGGTTTATCGATACCCATGCCGAATGCAATAGTGGCGACGATTATATCCACTTCTTCCATCAGGAATTTATCCTGGTTTATAACGCGGGTTTGCGAATCAAGTCCTGCATGGTAAGGCAGCGCTTTGATACCATTTACCTTCAATGTTTCTGCAAGTTCTTCAACTTTCTTGCGCGACAGACAATAAACGATACCCGATTTTCCGTGATGTGATTTAACATATTTGATTACCTCTTTGTTTACATCTCCTGATTTTGGCCTCACTTCATAATACAGGTTTGGCCTATTGAAAGATGATTTAAAGATAGAAGCATTCATCATGTTCAGGTTCTTCTGTATATCTAATTGAACCTTGGGAGTGGCAGTAGCTGTTAGCGCGATAATTGGAACCTTTTTTCCAATGGCTTCTATGATAGGTCTTAGTCTGCGGTATTCAGGGCGGAAATCATGACCCCATTCAGAAATACAATGTGCTTCATCAATGGCAAAGAAAGAGATATCAATTTCTTTAAGAAAATCAACGTTTTCGTCTTTTGTGAGCGATTCAGGCGCTACATAAAGAAGCTTTGTTTTTCTTTCCTGCAAATCTTTTTTTACATGTGCAATTTCCTGCTTGGAAAGGGATGAATTGAGAAAATGAGCAATACCTTCTTCATTACCAAAGTTACGTATGGCATCTACCTGATTTTTCATCAGCGAGATAAGCGGAGAAACAATAATAGCAGTTCCTTTACTGATAAGCGCAGGGAGTTGATAACACATGGATTTACCACCGCCGGTGGGCATAATGACAAATGTATCGTTTTTACTCAATACATTTTTTATAATGGCTTCCTGATCTCCTTTGAACGAATCAAAACCGAATATTTTCTTCAATAACTCTTTCAGTGAACTATCAACCTTCGATTTCATTTATTATTTATACTTTATTAATGCAATGTTTTACAAACCTACATGAATTTTTAAAAATACACAAATACCTGATGAAAATTCATGTACGGTTCCCTCTGACCTTTAAAAAAACAAAACAATTTACAGAGGAAATGTAAATATATAGTAATTTTTTTGGATTTGTTATGCAAATATAAAATTTTTAACAAAAAACCCTTGAAAAACTTTAAAAAATTGAACGAAAAATAAATTCAAAATTGATTATAAAAAATAAAATACAGCTAATATTGTAAATATTGAATGCTGAATTCAAGTTTGAAGTGCAACGAATTTAGAAAAAATTTCATTAGGAGTTGAAAAACATAATTTTTTTCTTAGTTTATCCTGCCTTGCCGGCAGGCAGGTATTAAGCAACTCCTAAACCTTAATAATACCGATTCTCAATATATAATAGTCCAAAAGCATAGACTAAATATATTATAGATCGGCATTAACCATTGTAAAATTCAAAATAGTCCAAAGGACATTTTGAATTAACAATTGGTATAATATCGCTATATCCGAAAGCATCCCTGCCTGACTGCCAGCCCGACAAGGTCATTCTGGCGGGCGTCACGCAGGCAGGAAAGCGATTTCCGATTTACTTTTTTCTTCTTTTAATAAAAAAGCTATCAAAACTCTTTCATCGTAACTGATTTGTTTATATTTTTGCACTTCTATCTTGAACTTAGCAATACTTAATTATATGCTCCACGAAAAAACCATAGCAGTAGTAATACCTGCATATAACGAAGAAGGACAAATTGGGATGGTAATAGAAACCATGCCTGCTTTTGTTGATAAAATAATTATCGTTAACGATTGTTCTAAAGACAAAACTGCGGATATAGTTAAATCGTTTTGGGATACTGATTTAAATATAGGTATAGAAATATTGAATACTACATTAAAGCCAATAGAAGGACATTTCCATCGTTCAGGAAGAGTTTTGCAGAAACAAGCTATCGATGAATTAGATTTGTTTTTGCCTTCAAAAGTTGAAAACAGAAATCCAGAGAATGAACGTGTGATATTAATAAATCAATTAAAAAACGGAAAAGTTGGATCTGCAATAGCCAGGGGATATAAATGGTGTAAAGATTATGGCATTGATTGTACTGCGGTAATGGCGGGTGATGGA
>Ga0265292_1002574_pt1 | contig 12401 bp, 6 predicted proteins | sample Munlanlewell296A_FD_189080 | JGI IMG/M metagenome (GOLD analysis project Ga0265292, IMG submission 189080) | Leachate microbial communities from a municipal landfill in Southern Ontario, Canada - Leachate well 296A | ecosystem: Engineered > Solid waste > Landfill > Unclassified | place: Canada...
AAACATGAATGACATTAATTTCGTAAAAAAAATATTTCCATCTATTTCTAATCCTTTTGACTTATCCATTCTATTAACTTGTTTGAAATCTTTCTTATTAGTGAAACCTGAAACATTTATCACTCCATTTCCTGTAAGCCTATATTCAAGTCCCACAGTAAAATTCTTAAGTTCATATGCATTTTTTTTCGCATCTCTTCTTTCTTCATTATCTTCAAAGCCTTTCTTGAAACTTCCAGTTAAATATAAATTTTGAAGTATTGCATATTCGCCATTTGCTTCTAAAAAAAACTCATCGAGGTTTTTTGCAGTTTTATAATCTTTATTCACTACCCCTCCAGTAAAAAACAATTTCAGTTTTTTAAGTTGATCATATGTCAAACCACCTTGGTATGACATTAAATCATAATCAGATGCTATACTCTGGTTTACTGATTCAGCAATAACTTTTCCAAAAATAGAAGTCTTATTTGAAATTATTTTATTCAATTGAAGTGAACCACCCACTGTTTCTTTATTATTGATTGAATCAGAATTAATCTTTATATCATCATAATAGGCTTTAATTTCTGTGTTAATTGTTGCAGTATAATCCCTTAGATATGACAAAGAAATATTGAAATCATTTTTTCCAGTAAGGTTACGATTTCTGCCTTTAAAGCGATCTGGTTCACGTGTATCTATTGGAATTTCGCTGTAATTATCTTTCAAAAATAACACAACATTATTTAGAGGAACTATTTGTAATCGAGAATCTAGGGTATGCCTTATCTCGTCATTAACATAGGGTGTGCTTTTCCTATGAAATATTGCCTCACCTGAATAGCTAGTTTCGAAATAATTTTTTTCATTAATTCTGTATTTGAGATCAACAACGGGTCTCACTCTAGTAATGAAATCATCTATTTTTTTTGAACGAAGCAGAAAAATATTATCATTATATTCTTCATCAACTCCAATAGACCCACGTAAATCAAAATCTCCAGCACAACAATAGTTAGCATTCACCATTAAACAGAGTAATAAAATAATAGCTAATAAAAAAAGTGAATTTGTTTTTCTTATACAGTTCACAAAAATCCTTTTGGCACAATTACAGTATCACCAGGCTCTACAGGAATATTTTTATCTATTTCTCCATCTTCCAATATATCAGCCATATCGACTTTAATTACTTTTTCTTCCCCATCAGCCTTCCTAATTACTTTTGTACCAGAAGAGCGCGCAAAATCAGTAACTCCTCCACTTTCCAAAATGACATCAACTAAAGTAAGTCCTTTCCTATAGCTAACAATACCAGGTTTCTGTACCTGCCCTATTACAGTGATTCGAGAAAAAAATTTATCCTGAAAAAAAAATGTATCATTCGGTTTTAATTCTATGTTTTGTGTCAAATCATTATCATCAATAAGCTTGTTCATATCCACATCAATTTTTTGATTATCACGAAGAATATAAGACTGTTTCAAATCAATATCTTTAATACCACCGATTTTCGCGAAAAACTGAAGAAGATTTACATTTCGTTTAAGAGTAAATTCCCCTGATTGACCTTGACCGTTATATATAACATAGACTTTATATGAGTTGATTTCTCGAAGAGTGACTGTAATATCTGGGACTTCAATAAATTTTGTTAGTTTTTCAATTAGTTTATCTCTCAATTGAAGCGCTGTCATACCTTTAGCCTGGATATCATCTATAAGTGGCAATGAAATCATTCCATCAGGTCTCACGACAACAACTTTACTTAATTCGGGATTCTTCCAAACTGATATTTCAATAATATCTTCTTCTCCAATTATATATTCGTCGGATGCACACAAAACACCCACTAAAGACAAACTAAAAAACAATAAAACAAACACAACTTTTTTATAATAATTCATCTAATACCTCCAATTACAGGTGTAACTTTTATCGTGAAAAAATATCAGCTCATTAATATGAACATTTCCAATGATTGAATCTTAATATATAAAAGAATGTAGTCAAGCTAATTAGTTGAATTTTAAAGCAGAAGGTTAAAAGATTGAATATGGAATAATTGGAATGAAAAATTCTACAAAACTGGTTTTATAGGTTATTCTATTAGAATAGATGAAGGATTATCTGAAACACCAAGAGCATTCTTTGCAATAAATGTCAATTCACCCAATGTACCACCATCATTTGGAAATGTACTTACACCAACCTTAACTTTTATTTCACCAATTTTACCTGAAAGCAATATCAAATCCTGAACTTTAGCCTGAATCTTTCTTGCAAAAATAAGGGCTCCATCCTTTTCAGTATCTGGTAATAAAAAAGCAAATTTGTTTTTATCATAAGCCGCCATTATATCTGAACGTCTTATAAGTTTTTTGGCTTCATTTACCGTTGTTCTCATCTTATCCTCTATATTAATTTCATTTACACCATTTTCTTCACCAAAATCTAATAGCACAATAGAAATATTACGGTTATATCTCTTTGAATTTTCAATGGTATTTTTTGCATACTCAGCAAAATATTTTTTGTTATAAATACCTAATGTTTCATCGACATATTTGAGATTTATACTTCCTAATTCTCTCTTACAAATAGCTCTCTCTATTATCAGTGCCGCCACTTTTATTAAATCCTCTAATGCTTCAAAATACTCTTCATCTAAATTCGACTGATCAGTTATATCACTCAAATTTACAACACCAAGAGATGTTCCATTATTTCTTAATGGAACACTTGCAAAAGCACGTCCATTACAGCCGAGATGAGCCATTTTAGAAAATTTCTCATCACTCATTATATCTCTAACAAAAATGGAAGTCCCAGATTTAAAAACATGATTACTGATGCTGTTTTCAGAAAGGTATTTAACATTATTTATGATATTCTTATCTATTCCACGTACAGCCTTTAACTCAAGCCTACCAGCTTCTTCATCAACTATTGCAATTGAAACTCTTTGAGCATTAAAATACCAGCCAATTTTGTTAGCAACTGTTATTAAAAGTTCATTAACATCATTATATTTTTTTAAATCTTCAACAATTTTTTTAAAAACAACTTTTTGCTGTCCTATACTTTCTATTTTTTCCTTAATTAAAAACTTTTCAATTCCTTGTTTCAAATTAAGACAGAACTTTGAAATATCATCCATTTGCTCATTGTTCGAAATAAAATCAAAAACAAGAATCATTCCCCACATACCGATTCCAGTTATAACTGGAAAAATAGAAAGTGATTGAGTACCCCACTTAATACCAAATTCCTCAAGCTTACTGGTATCAGTTACTACCAGATATCCAGTTTCTTTGTTCTTTAATTGATTAATAAGTTGAGAAGTAGAAGATATACTAACCTGGGAAAAGATACCTTTGCTTTTAAAATCTCTTATATCCGCTACTGTTTCATATCGATTTTCATTAATTACTAATAGCGATGCATCTTTTATATTAAAGTTAGTTGTAATAAAGTTCAGGATAGCAAAATAAAATTTTTCTAATGAGTCAATTGAAGAACAAATTTCCTCCATAGCATCAAAACTTTTCTTAAAAACATATTCACTACGTTTAAGCTCTCTCAAATCTGAAAAAGCAGAAGCAGAACTATTACCAAACTTTTCAATCATTTTAATATACGAATCAATTGCAGAATCCTTCATAAACTTAAGCTCATTTATTGAATTTAATACCTCTTCTAAATCTAAACCATATCTCTCGCAGAGTTCAGTATAAGATTCTCTATAGGGAATTGTTGTTAATACTTTACCTCCTACAACAGCTGCAATTTCACCGTTGTCTAGCAATACTGGAACTGCAAAGTATTCTACTCCCATGTAGCAAGATATTCTCTTTACTTCACGCTCTTCTATGCATTTTAGTATGAGATCATGGCAGGATTTGGAACATTCATCTACAGTTTTATTGAATCTTTTCAGATATGAACATATTGTCCGCTGATTAAATGGCTTAGAATAAGAAACCCCATTCTTACCAATTAACTGCAAAAATATTCCATGTATCTCAGATAAATTTTCTAAGAAATCTTTCCAAAACTCGATAGAGGTTTTATAATTTGCGTTCATATATTTTTTTGTTTATATTTTAAATTACATCCTATAAAAACAAAGCAACATTTATGCCAATTTTCAACAGCACGGTTAACATATTGATTTGTTAAAGAATAAATATAGCTTTTTTTTTTAAAAAATTTATTTTAAAAAAAAATGTCTAAAATTCCGACACTTTTTTGCTACAAATATGTTCAAGTTATAAAATACTATAGATTATCAACATGTTATAATGTATAAAAGTTCGACGTTCTTACCTATAAGTGTCAAATAGCAACATTATCCAAAATAACGTTTTCTTAAAATGAGATTCTAGATTAAGTGTAAATTAAGCTTGAGGATTTGCCTGCTATTGTATAAGTTTAAAAAATCGTATTGAAAACAGGAAGTATAATAGAACATTTTTTAAGTATTGAAAAAATATATCAAACATATAGCTTAGATGTTTTACATATTATTTAAAAAGTACGTTATCATACCCGATTAGTGAATTAAAATTTCAAACAAAGATAATGGACGAAAAAAGAAAAGTATTGATACTTGGAGCTGGACCCTGTGGATTAAGCGCAGGGTGGAAGCTTGCCATAGCAAATAATCATGTAATATTTGTTGAAAAAGAAGCACAGGTCGGAGGTCTTTGCCAAACAATTAGACATGGAGAATATCATTTTGATCTTGGTGGGCACAGATTTATAACTCAAAATGTAGAGCTTGCAAAAGAAATTTATAATTTGATGTCTGATGAAGTAATAACACGTGATAGAAAAAGCACTATAAGACTTCAAGGCAAATATTTCTCTTATCCTCTAGAAGCAAAAGATCTCGTAACAAAACTTAAATTGTCTGTTTCAATAAAATGTTTTTTTGATTATATAATGGCAACTGTATCAAGAAAGCTTTTAAACAAAAAAGATGTTTCATTTGAAGATTGGGTAGTTAACAGGTTTGGAAGATCCCTTTATAATATATATTTTGGTCCTTATTCAGAGAAATTATGGGGGGTAAAACCAACTCTCATATCTTCTGATTGGGCAGCCCAAAGAATTTCTCTTCTAAACCTCTGGGATGTATTTAAAAGACTGTTAGGAAAGAAAAAGAATACGCCTAAAACTTATGCAACAAAATTTTACTACCCTGAGAAAGGGATTGGTAGAATTCCTGAAAAAATGGCAGAAATTGTAAGTGAAAAAAAAGGAGATTTTTTTCTTTCTTATAACGTAAAAAAAATAAAACGAGATGGAAACAAAATTACTAGTGTAATTATTTTCTCAGATAACGAGGAAAAAGAAATTTCAGCAGACTTTATAATATCAACAATTCCACTACCTGAATTTATACAAAAGCTTGATCCTCCAGCCTCAGATCATCTCATTCAAGTCTCAAAGAAGATGACTTTCAGGGCGCTAATATTTCTCAATATACTCCTTGATAAGGAAATTGTTTCTGACAATACATGGATATATATACCTGAATCGGAATACCTATTTATGCGTATACAGGAACCCAAAAACTGGAGCCCACACAGTTCACCTGCTCATAAAACTTCTCTAATACTTGAGATAGCATGTAATATTGGAGATGAAATATGGAATGCAGATAAAAAAACTATTTATGAAAGATGTATAAATGATCTCTCAAAAATAGGATTCAAAGATATAAAAGAAAATACCATAGAATATTTTATCACTAAAACAGAGCACGCTTATCCTATTTATCGACTTGATTACAAGGATCATCTTCGAGCAGCCATACCATTTATAAATTCATTCGAGAACCTAATCTGTTGCGGAAGACAGGGGCTCTTTAGATACAATAACATGGATCATTCTATCGAGATGGGTCTTCTTGCAGCGGAACATATACTATTTGGCCTCCCAAAAACTGAGATTTTAAGGATTGCAAGTGATGAGGAAATTTTTGAGCATGATGCAAAACAGGCCAAAATAGAAAGCTTAGAATGAAAATTGTTTTAGCGAGACCATCTTATCACACTCATTTAATTACTCCGCCATTGGGATTGGGATACATTTCAGCATATCTGAAGAAACATGGATTTAATGAAACAAAATTGTTGGATGGTTTAAATTATGCCCTTTCAAATGAGAAAATTTCAGATATATGTCAGGAATACGGGTGCGAATTACTTGGAATCAGTGTGCTAACCGATTATTATTCTGAAGTATGTGATTTAATAGGGCGTTGTAAAAAAAAAGGTATAATTACAGTTATTGGTGGTCCACACGTTACTGCAGTACCAAAGAAATCTCTGGAAGGAAGCGGGGCTGATTTTGCAGTAGTCGGCGAGGGAGAAGAATCTATGCTCGACCTTGCAAATCATCTATCATCAGGAACTAAAGCTCCTATAGATATTAAAGGTGTTTACAAACTTAATAACGGGAATATAAAAGATCGAGAATTTATAAAAGATATTGATTCCCTCCCATTGCCTGATTGGGAACAGATGAATCCCAAGTCTTATGAGAAGGCTCCGCATGGAGGACTAATAAAAAACTTTCCAGTTGCACCAATCATTTCATCACGTGGTTGCCCTTTTGCATGTTCATTCTGTGCGAGCCCTTTTATATGGAAGCAAAAGATAAGATTCAGATCTCCTAAAAATGTAGTTGATGAAATAGAGTTACTTGTACAAGAATTCGGAGTTAAGGAAATTCATTTTGAAGATGACAACCTGACCCTTAAGAAAAGCCACGTAGAACAAATATGCCAAGAAATTATTGCTCGCAATCTTAAAATATCTTGGGCTACCCCTAATGGTATTCGTGTTGAAACAGTTACGCCTGAATTATTATCACTTATGAAAAAAAGCGGATGTTATTATTTAGCATTCGGAATTGAATCCGGGAATCAGAGAATCCTGGATAATATTCATAAAAAAACAAATTTGGAAATTATTGAATATGCAGTAAGAGAATCCAAGAAAGCAGGTATTATAACTCAGGGATTCTTTATTTTTGGACTTCCAGGAGAAACTGAAGAAACTATAAACGAAACTATAAGATTTGCAAAAAAGATCCCTCTCGATAGGGCTCAATTTCTTCTCTTAGATCTTCTCCCAGGATCAGAACTTTTTCATAAACTCGGAACAAGTACTAATCTCTCTCCTTCATCCTATAGAAGTTATCAGGATGTGACATGGATCCCTGAAGGTTTATGCAGCAAAACACTTCAGAATGCTCCTTCAAAAGCCTTTAGAAGTTTCTTCTTCAGACCGCGTCAAATGCTGACGTTGCTAAAATTTTTCAAGCTTTCACAGTTGAAATTTATTTTACAACGAATAAGCGATTTTAATATTTTTAAAATAAAACACTGAGATATCCCGTACCTGAAAATCAAAAGGTAGCAGTAAAGTGAAATTTAACATTAAAAACCTAAATACTTGGGATTGGCTTAAAAACGCTTCAGAGACACACAACAGAATTAGTAATTCCGCAAGAAACATACAAAATAGATTCTACCTAATAATCTCAACAATTGTCGGAGCTACCGTAGGGATTATATTATCATATTTTCTAATTAAAACCGTCCCTATCGAAAGTGCTGGCTTGATAGAAGCCAAAAAGGTGGGAATAATAAGCAGTGCCGTCAACGCATCGTATCCAAAGGACTTGGAATCATTCTATTATTTTTCAGGGTTATTGATAACAGCCTTAATAGCATTAGTATCTGCTTATATTTGTGCTCTATTACTTTCTAAAAAGAAAAATGCATCAGCTATAATCACGTTAAATATACCAATGGAAAGCGATAACTTATCTCCAATTGGTTCCAGCATTATACAAAAAGACTTGTTTTATTATCTTCTTATTCCAGTTGTAATATTTTTTCTAAGTTTCGACATAAATTTCTTTTTTAAAGCATGGTTCGCACCATGGGGCTTCTTCGGTGAGGAGGGTATGCATTATGCGTGGGCAAATGAGCTTGCAAGGGGAAAGGTTCTTTACAAAGACACGTTAAGTTTTTACGGACCACTAATGTCATACAGTCTTTTGTTAATTATAAAATTGTTTGGTCCTTCAATACTTATTTTCAGAATATTCTGCTATTGTCTCTATTTTTTGGGTTTTATAATTGTATATTATCTTTTTAGAAATATCTTCCAAAGTAAATGGTATTCTATTTTAGCTTTGACTATTTTCATAGTAATGTACTTCCCTGTATTACCAGCCATTCACGATACAACTTTCAGAGCAGCATCAGGACTAGCCTCTCTCCTTTTTATTTACAAATATATCGATTCTGGGAAAAAGATAAACATTCTTTTTGCAGGAGTCATGGCGGGAATTTCTCTCCTTTTTAGCAATGATGCAGGAATAATCGCTGTTATATCTTGCATGTTTGTTTTGATGCTAAGCAAGAACTTTCGCAGAATTCCACGATTCATTTTTGGTCTTATGATTCCACTAATACCTTCCCTAAGTTTTTTTTATGTCACCGGAGCATTGTCCTTTTACATCAGATATATGATAGATATCCCCAAATATTACAGTATTGGACTATTCTCAAGACCATTCCCTAACTTCGAGAACTCTGTAACAGTTTTCTTAAATTCTCCAAGTTACAAAACAGGTGAAGAATTATTAAAAACCTTAACAGCATACTGGCCAATTATTTTCTTTTTAATTCTATTAATCTCTTTATCAGAAAAATTTGTTTTTCGTATGTGGGAAAAAAAAGACATAAAAGTCTTTGGTCTTTTGTTTTTTGGCATTTTATACTTTAAAGTAGCTTTTGGGATGTCAGGTCTCGACAGGAATCTTTTTTGTCTTCCTCCGGGAATGATTCTTGCGGCTCTTTCTATGAAAGAATCAACAATGCTTGCTAAAAATATCATAAATTCAAAAAAAGTCAGAAATAGAATCCAACTTTTTTTTATATATTCCTTATTTTTACTTTTTTTGCTTTCAGGAATTGTTGGCTATATAATATGGCCAGGAGTCGCCCCCAGGTTTTTCTTTACATCTCTAACAGAAAAGTTTTCATTAAGTTATTTGAGTAAAGAGTCAAATATTATGGAACCTATCAATATTGAAAGAGCTAATAAGATAGAAGCACCTGATGAATGGGCAGAGCATATAAGAAACATAGTAAATTATATCCGAGACAATACTTCAGAAACTGATTATATTTATGCTTTCCCAAGAGAACCTGTTTATTATTTCCTCTGCGACAGGTCTAATCCTACAAGATTCATAAATGAATTTAACGCAGTAACTTCTGATATGAGAAAAGAACTACTTTCAGAACTTGAAGCAAATAAACCGGCGTTTATTATTTACAGCTACCATTATGCATTGGAAGCACCAATACCTATTGAAAAAAGAGTCCCAGATGTGATTGAATTTATTAATAAAAATTACAACATAGAAAAAGATTTTGGAAAAGCAAAAATATTAAAACTGAAGGGAAGATCATAAGGTGAAATACCGAAAGCAGATATTAGTCATCTTAATTATCACATTAGGATTCTTTCTCCGATTCTGGCTCATAAGCAAGGGTCCGGAGTTTTTGATGAACTGGTGGGTAATGATAGATGACTCATTTTATACATTAAAAATTGCAAATAATGTTGCTGATGGAATAGGTCTAAGTGTCGACGGAATTCACCCAACAAATGGTGTACAACCTTTATACTTAATGATTTTGATTCCAATATTTTATTTTTTTGGTAATAACCTGTTCACTCCAATTACTATTGCAATTTCAATAACCAGTATCTTCAACCTTTCTTCCGGTTATTTCATATACAGGATAGTAGATTGTATGGTCGGATTCAGACCTGCTATCTTCTCGCTTTTTCTTTGGAGTTTTTCAATGACCGTAATTAATATGGGAATGAATGGTCTTGAAACTTCGATATCTTGTTTCTTCTTTGTTTTATGTGCATTTTATTATTTACAGAACATAAGAGACAATCCACAGACAAGTTCAAAGAAATTGCTTATTCTTGGAATTTTGCTTGGACTTTTGGGACTTGCTAGAGTCGATGGAATGTTCCTTGCTAGTGCAATTTTTCTAGATTTTATTTTTTCAAATAAAAAGAAAAGACAAATAGACTTACTGCCATATTTTATTGCAGGTCTAATGGTAACCCCTTGGTTGTTTTTTAATTTTATAAAAATGGGAGACATAGTCCCAATAAGCAGTCAGGCAGCACGACTAATATCCTTATTAAACGGCATACGTCCTTATTTTTCCGTTCCAACCGCACCACCTGTTTTTTTCCCTATAGAATCTCCTCCAGTTCAATTCTATCTACTTCATATACTTGGCTCATTGACTATATTGAAAATGTACGCATTCTTCATATATCCAATAGATTACATAAGAACACTAGTTATGAAATTATCTACATTATCTGGATATTCTTATGAACTACTTCAAGTCATTTCATTTTTCATTCTAATCCTCTTAACGGTTCTTATCTATTTAAAGAAAAAGACATCTATTAAACAGGAGATCTCGGAGTTTTTGATTAAAGCTGTGAAACTGAACTTTCTACTTTATTTCGCCTTTATTCTTATTTTAAATTATTCTTTGTATGTCTTTGGAATGTGGCACTATCCCAGATATTATTTCCCTTTTTCTGCAATAGCAGCCATTTATACTGGACTTTTTTTTAGTCTTATCTTTGATAAACTGCTACCGTCAATCAGTGTCAGTAAAAAGATAGTTGAAACACTCATAGTTCTAACTTACATTTTCTTTTTGAATTTTTTTATATATGGAAAAAACTTGGATAATTTTTATGGGTTAAAAACATACACGAAACCACATAGTTTCCCTTTATTTTATTACGAAACTGCTGAATGGATTAACAAAAATATTCCCAAGGGGTCAAAAATAGGAGTATTAGAATCAGGAATAATTGGTTATTTCTGTAAAGACTATATAATTATAAATCTTGACGGAGTACAGAATAAAGATGCTTTGGATGCAAGTAAAAACAGCTCGATGGTAACATATATTAAGAGGGAAGGCATTGAATACATAGTTGGACAAGAAGTTTTGATAAGGAATCAAGTTTGGCGTAGAAGCAAAATGGATATAGAAAATATTAAGGTACATCTGTTAACTACAGCAGGTGACGAAAGAGGCTTAAGGATGAATATATATAAAATTGATTCTTGGTAAAAATATACCCTTATTTATTTTCAAAAAAAATCATTTTGATTTATAATTATGATGAAATTTAAACTAACTAAAAAAATAAACGCGATTTAACCTATGGCTAATCAAAAAGACGACAGATTTACATTTTCCAGACCATTAAACATTTTATTGGCCATAATTATTTTTTCAATGATAATGGCTTTTTATGATTGGAATTGCAATTTATCAGTATTAAAATACTCCAAACCGCTTTTAACTAGCCTTACAGCTTTATACATACTTATTGGGTTTGCAAGTGGCGCAATTATCTCAATTATTGCAAGCATAATTATCCCATTTTTCAACATAAAACCAATTATATCTTTAAAAAGATTTTATGTTTATTATTTTTTTTCAAAATTTCTCCTTCTTTCTCTGGTTGCAATAGTTGTAGCTGAATCAATTTTTGTTTTTTCGGGACCAACACCTGGTGAACGATTCTTCTTTCCACAAAAAAATGTTACAAAAACAAAGAAAAATTTGATTATCATATCAGTGGACTCATTAAGACCATCTAATCTAGAATGTTATGGATATACGAGAGTAACGGCTCCTTTCATTGATACAGTTGCAAAAAATGGAATTTTGTTTAAGAACTGCGTTTCTCAGTCTTCAAATGCGTTATCATCTTATGCATCAATATTCACTTCAAAATATCCTTTCGAACATAAAGTTAATAACTCACCAAACGGTATAAGATCACCTGAATGCCCTGATATTAAGGCTAATCCTCTTTCTGATGAAGAAAAAACATTAGCAGATATTCTTTCTGAAAAAGGATATTTGACAGCAGCCTTCATCAGTAACAATTGCCTAAATACGAATTCCAAGTTAAATAAAGGTTTTGATTTTTATAATGATAATTTTCCTCCTTTCATAACCCCCTATATCAACAAACTTAGCTTTCTTAATTGTTTCACTTCCATTGGGTTTATAAGGACGGAAAACGCTATCAGAATAATAAATAAGATACTCATCCCTCTCGTAAACAAACTTTATAGTGAATCTTTTGGGCTGCCTCCAAGTATTGAAATTCCTGGAGGGAAAAAAGCAGAAGAAATAAATGCTGTTGTTTTCAACTGGCTACATAGTTATGGTGAATACAATTTCTTTCTCTTTATAAATTATGTAGACCCTAGCTATCCATATGATGCACCTGAACCTTATACTCGTAAAT
>Ga0265292_1002575_pt1 | contig 12396 bp, 7 predicted proteins | sample Munlanlewell296A_FD_189080 | JGI IMG/M metagenome (GOLD analysis project Ga0265292, IMG submission 189080) | Leachate microbial communities from a municipal landfill in Southern Ontario, Canada - Leachate well 296A | ecosystem: Engineered > Solid waste > Landfill > Unclassified | place: Canada...
AATTGCTTTTGAAACCCAGCACATCAAAATAATATTTACCCGTTTTTGTTGCGTTTCGTAATCAAAACTTTTTTTAATTTTGTTATACGCTTTAAACTCTATTATTATGAAAAAAATTGTTGTCCTATTTTTGATCGTTTTCTGCAGTACTGTTGTCTTTGCTCAAAACACTCCCAGGAAAGACAAAGCTATCTTTAAAGAATACAAAGCCGGATATTATCAGAACTCCATTCTAAAAGGAATAGAGACCTATGAAAAGAAGGATACTCTACCTCCTGTTACCAAAAAATTTAAGATTGATTTCACCGGTATGGACATTCCAACCTCCGTTGATCAGTTCACCAGATCATGGTATCAACCGCCCATTTCACAGGGAAATACAGGCACTTGCTGGTGTTTTTCAACCACATCTTACTTCGAATCGGAAATTTACAGGCTTTATAAAAAAGAGGTTAAACTATCCGAAATGTACACAGTATACTGGGAGTACGTGGAGAAAGCAAAACGTTTTGTGAAAGAAAAAGGAAATTCCGCTTTTGTTGAAGGTTCCGAAGCCAATGCGGTAACGCGTATGTGGAAAAAATACGGTGTTATTCCGGAATCAGATTATTCAGGAATGTTGCCAGGACAAACTTTTTACAATCATGAAAAAATGTTTGCTGAAATGAATACATACCTGAAATCGGTTAAAACAAACAGCGCCTGGAACGAAGAAGAAGTGATCGCTACTATAAAGTCCATCATGAACGACTATATGGGCGTGCCGCCTTCCAAAGTTACTGTTGACAGAAAAGAAATGACTCCTCAGGAATACCTGAAAAATGTTTTAAAACTGAACCCCGATGATTATATCGATGTGATGTCGTTGATGGAAAAACCTTACAATACAAAATGTGAGTACAAGGTTCCCGATAACTGGTGGCATTCCGAAGATTATTACAATGTTTCACTTGATGATTATATGAACATTATTAAGTATGCAGTAAAGAACGGTTTCACTGTTGCTCTGGGTGGCGATGTTTCCGAAGCAGGCTTTGAACCATACTCGCAGACGGCCGTTGTTCCTACTTTTGATATTCCATCAGAATACATTGATGAAAATGCCCGCCAGTTTCGTTTTAGCAATCAAACGACCACCGACGATCATGGAATTCATCTTGTTGGTTATTACGAAAAAGACGGAACAATATGGTTTTTAGTGAAAGACTCCGGATCCGGTTCACGCAATGCAGGCAAGGAAAGCAAAAACTTCGGCTTTTATTTTTTCCATGAAGATTACGTAAAATTAAAAATAATGGATTTCATGCTGCATAAAGATGCAATGAAGGAGGTTTTAAAGAAATTCACCAAGTAACGCCTGAAATATCAAGGTATTTTGAAAAAGATAATCAAATTTGATTATCTTTTTTATTTACTACGTCTCCCCCTTAGAAAAGGGGGCCAGGGGGATTGAGTGATCCTCAATATTGGAAATTATTTATACATTTGAAAATAATTTCAAACAATATGTAGTAACTACTCAGCCGATGAAAAAATAAATAGAACACTGATTCGCCATGGCTAACGCTGATGATTATGATAAACACAGATAAAATAAAATCATATTTAATCATAAGCAATCTGCGTCATCTGCGTTCTATTCCATTGCCTGAGTAGTTACCAATATGTAAACAAATGATTTTACTACCATTTCTGCATTTTTTCTGCCTTCTGGTGTTTGCTTACTTGGCGGGTTTGGTATTATATAAAAACCCCAAGTCCATACTTAACAGGTCTTGTGCTGTTTTAATGGCTTGTTTTTCGGTATGGCATTTTGCTGTTATTTTTCCGGCAGGTTATGGTCATGATACTGTGAATCTATTTCAGAATATTTTTTCCATATGAGGCTTAGTTTTTTAGAAAACTAAGTTATACTTTTGTGTCATTAACTAATAGACGTGTTGCAAAATTAGAGTTTTCTGGATTTTGTCAAAAATTTAAAATCGTAAATTGTTTATACTCAACAAATAATTTTTTATGATTTTGTGAAAAATTATGAGTTTTTTTATTTCGCAACATATCTAATTATTAGAAGCGCCCATAATAATAAAAAATAATGAAAAAACGAGTAGCAAATATTATAATAGAGCATTTATTACAGGAAAATATAAAATATATTTTCGGTGTAACAGGAAAAGCAATATCTCCTTTTATAGACGCTATTCTTGATTATGATGCTATTGAATTTATTTCTTCAAAACATGAGAGCGGAGCCGCTCTGATGGCTTATGGCTATGCTCAGGGGAGTGGAAATATAGGTGTTTGTTGTGGTACAACCGGTGGTGGTTCTACTAATTTAGCCACGGGCGTTGCAACAGCTTATATGAATTCCATCCCTTTATTAGTCTTTACAGGACAAGTTTCTACTGTTGAGTTTGGAAAAAGGGCTTTTCAGGAATCTACCGGATATGGACAATCAATTAATACAGTTGATTTTTTTAAACCTATTACAAAAGAAAGTTTTGCTTTAATTAACCCCACAAAAGTAGCTGAAACAATAAGGTATGCTATTAGAAGTGCAACTTCGGGCAGGATGGGTCCTGTGCATATTAATATTCCAATGGATATTCAATTGGCTGAAATTGAATATCAACTACAGGAAAAGGAAAAACATTCTTCATCCAACGAATTGCATTGGGAAAGTGCTGCAATGGAAGAAGCCCTGAGTCTTATTGATGAAGCAAAAAATCCGGTATTTCTTATAGGATGGGGCGGCGTTCTTTCAGGTGCGAATAATGAAATAATTGAAATAGCTGAAAAATTAAAAATACCTGTTGCAACAACAATACAGGGTAAAGGGGCTATCCCGACCAACCATTCTTTATGTCTTGGAATTATGGGTATATGTGGACATCCAACTGCTTCTGAATATATTTTTGAGGAGTCGGATTTACTAATAGCTGTTGGCGCTTCCTTCGGTGAATTTACCACATTTAATTGGGACGAACGATTTTTGAAAAATAAAAAAATAATACAAATTGATATTGATAATAGAGAAATCGGGAAAAATTATCCTGTGCAAGTTGGTCTTGTTGGCGATGCAAAAGTTATTATCCATCAATTAAAACTAATGATTGATAAATCAGATATTAAATTTAAAAAATCGGGAGATGAAATAGAAAATTTTATTAAAACAACAGGAATGTATATTAATTCAGAGTCAATGGAAGATAATAGTATTCCCATTAAACCCCAAAGAGTGATGAAAGAGGTAAGAGACAATACGCCCGGCAATACAATATTTCTCGCAGATTCAGGTTCTCACTGTGCATGGGCGATGCATTACCTCCCTATTTACCATGGTGGTGGTTTTTATCCAGCTATAAGCCTTGGTTCAATGGGAGCTTCTATATGTTCTTCAATAGGAGTAAAATTAACTAAACCTGGTAATCCTGTAATTTGTATATGTGGTGATGGTTCTTTTTTAATGTATGGAAACGAAATTGCAACGGCAGAACAATTTAATATCCCTGTAATATGGGTAATTTTAAACGACTCAAAATATAGTATGCCGGCATTTTCTTCGAAAAAGATGTATGATAGAACAATTGGCGTGAAATTAAGTAAAACTAATTTTTCAAAATTAGCTGAAGCGTTTAATGTAAAAGGGTATAGAGTAGAAAGACCAGGTGAATTGCCAGAAATTTTAACAGAAGCGATAGCTTTGAATAAACCTGTAGTAATTGATGTTGTTATAGATCCTGACGAAATTCCGCCTATTGGGCAGAGAAAATAAAATCAGGGTATTAAAAAATTAAGGTTTATCACTGATGTTACGCAAATATATAAATGATTACTAAATTAACGGTCAGGCAGAGCCGTCCCCGTTTCGGGACGTGTCGAAGCCCAACCAATACATAGTCACTCTTCGACACGGACGCTAACCCACAAATCTATGCTATGTCCGGCTCTGAGTGACACTAACAAACAAATATATAATATGCGTAACATCAGTTAATCAGTAAAATGAATACCTACTATGGAAAATTTCGAGAAATCAGACATTATAACTAAAGTTGCTTATAATAAAAACACGGAAAAATTTCTTCCGCGTAATGAACAAATGCTTATAAATAACCGGTTGAAGCAAAAACTTTTTCGTTTTGTTAGTGAAATGACTACTGAAATAAACAGGCCCGAAGCAATGAAACTATTTGATGCCATGATGAATGATATGCATGGTAAAAGAGTGAAAGATTTATATGCTTTCAGAAGCGAAGGAAATCATGTTGTCGCTTTACTTTGTTGTTCTATACCTCCTGAACTTATTTATGCAATAGATAATCACATACCTGTTAGTGTGTGCATGGGCGCCGGCGAAGTAGAGAGTTATACCGACGAATATACGAAAGGAATGTGCCCGTTATCACGTTCAATGGTAGGATTTCAGAGTACAGGAATGTGTGTGTTTTTTAACGTCGCTGATTATGTAATTGTATCGGATTTCTGTAATTGTATTAAGAAATCGTCAAATATTATACAAAAGATTTCGGGTGATTTGGAAGTATTTTCAACAGAATCGCATCAAACTGACAATAAAATAAATATCAATGTTTCAAGTTTCCAGGAGTGGATACTTAAAATTACACAAGGTAAAGGTTTTAATAAAGAAAAATTTATAGAATATTGTAAAATCTATTCCGAAATCAGAGATGTTTATAAATCAATTATGAGTTTAAGAAAAATTCGTAATTCGCCTATAAATGGAAGGAACAGCTTATGGATACAACAGCTTTTTCTTGTTGAAGAACCAAAGAAATTGCTTTCGGCGCTTAAAAAACTTGAAGATGAACTAAATAATAACGTAAATAAAAATATTGGTTTTAATTCTACAGGCGCAAAAAAAAGAATAATGTTAATTACACCACGTATTATGCCTCCGTTTACTGAAATTTTTCGTATTATTGAAAATAATAATGCTATAATTGTATGTGAAGAATGGTGTATGGGAATTTCTAACATAAATTATAATATTGATGATTTAATTGATATTGTTAATAATGAAAATTCAACAATCGAAAATTCAGTAAAATATATAATGGAAAATATTGATAAAACTGTATGTGCTTGTTTTAAAGATTTTGATATTGAAAAAATTATAAAGAAGATTGAAGAATATAAGGTTGACGCGGTAATTAATTATTCATTTAAAAATTGCCCCAATATGGAAGATAAAACAAAAAAAATAAGTGAATTATTAATTAAGAATGGGATTCCGTCAATGACTTTGCAAACAGATTATTTAGAAATATATGAAAAAGAAGATATGTATATGAAAAAGATTAACGACTTTTTTGAAACCTTAAATTAAAATTTTTAGTATCCACTCAAAAAAGCAGGGAAAATAGAACGCAGATAACGCAGATAATTATGATGAGCGCAGATGAAAATCTTATGTAATCATAAAAATCAGCGTCATCAGCGTTCCATTATATTTTGACAGGATACATTTTAGTTCACTTTTACCCTTGTCTTTTGAGAGGATACAATTTTTACTTTTAACCAATGTATTAACCAAATAACCTAAAATTATATATTATGGACTTACAAAAAAAATATGAAAACGCTCAACAAAAAATCAACATTCTTGAAAAAAGGGTTGCGGAAAATTTGGGAAAAGCAAATGAGCTGCTAAAAATGATAGGAACTTTAGATAACCAAATATTTTGTTGTCAAAAGAATAAAAACGATGAATATATTATAATATTTAATGAAGGAAAAATAGCAGAAGAATATAATCATAGTACAGAACAGACAAAAGGAAATAAATTACGGGATTTAATCGGAGATGAACTGTACTCAAAACTGAAACCTTATTACGATCAGGCATTCAATGGCGAAATTGTAAAATATAAAGGGTTTCAATTCGAAGAACGATATGTTTCTACAATTCTTTCGCCGTTTAAAAAAAGACAAGACGGTACTGTAACAGAAATTATTGGTAACACTCAAGACATTACTGAGCTATCCAAAGAACGATATTTTTCTACAATTCTTACACCGTTAAAAAAAAGGCAAGACGGTACTGTAATAGAAATTGTTGGTAACACTAAAGACATTACTGAGCTATATCATATAGAAGAGAAATATAAGGAAACGATGGAGATTCTTGATAAAATTATTGAACTCAACCCTTACAGTATTCAAATATTAGATGCAGACGGACATCATATTAGTGGAAACAAGGCATTCATAGAACTTTTTATAGCTGCTCCTCCCAATGAATGGACTATATTTAATGACCCACTTCTTAAAGAAAGATTTGGTGAAAAATTAATCTCGCTCATAAAAGAAGAAGTTGTAACTACACCTCAAACATGGTACAATCCTCATTTTGTTGATCCTAATTGCCCTGATAATCCTATTTGTATAAGCTCAGTTAGTTTCCCTGTATTTTTATCAGACGGCAAGCTTGAATGTATTGTGGTTATGCATGAAAACATTACAGGCAGAATGAAAGCGGAAGAAGATCTTAAAACAAGAATAACAGAACTTGAAGACTTTCACGATCTGACAGTTGGGCGCGAACTTAAAATGAAAAAGATGGAAGAAGAAATGGAAGAATTGAAAAAGAAAATAAAAAATAATAACAAGTAATACCGGTAACTACACAGCCGATGAAAAAATAAATAGAACGCTGATGACGCTGATGATTATGATGAACACAGATAAAATAAAATCTTATTTAATAATAAATTTTATGATGAACAAGATAAAAATCATATTTAATCTTAGGCAATCTGCGTCATCAGCGTTCTATTCCATTACCTGAGTAGTTACTAATACCAGAATTTGAAACAAAACATTGATGGAAGCAACAACACTTAAACAATTACAAATCATTGTTAATAATGCACGGGATATTACTGATGCACAATTAACTGTTTTATTTTTATTAAATGAAGAAACCAATAAGTTTGAATTTAAAGTAATTGATCAAAAAAATACTTCTACACTGCAGACAGCTATTGAAGAAGCTAAAAAATTTGCTCCTGATTTTAATCTTCTGATTTATGGCTTTCCTGCTGATATAAATCCTTATGGTAAGAAGATAGTAGATAGTAAAAAGCATTCAATTACTGATCTGTATGGTGCCGTAGAAAATATGATCCCTAAAATAGCAGTTATTGCTGGTCAAAAAATTCTTAATATAAAAAATGTTGCTGCCTTCCCTGTTATTATAAATGAAAAGGTTAAAGGCATAATAGCCTACCTCAGTAAAAAAGAGCCTGAAGAAAAAGATATAAAAGTTATGCAGGCTTTTACTGATCAGCTTATGTTACTTATTGAAAATATCCAAATATCCGAAAGTCTGTATGAAAAACTAAAGGAAGAAACCTTCAAGTTAGGAAAAGAAAGAAATAATCTGGATTCGAAGGTAAAGGAAAGAACAATGAAATTGGATAATTCCAGGAGTGCATTGTTATACATGTTAAAAGATATTGATAAAACAAACAAGGAGCTGGCTTCTGCAAAGGAATATACGGATAATATCATCAAATCAATGATAGACACCCTTATTGTGGTTAATTCTAATGCTATAATTCAAAAGGTTAATCAATCAACCTTAAACCTATTAGGTTACGAAGAAGATGAATTGACAGGAAAACCGCTTGGAATAATTTTAAAAGAAGAAGCTATATTCAAGGGTACGGAAATAGAAGATTTAGTTAAAAAAGTTTGTGTTTCTAACGTAGAAAAAACATACTTAACAAAGGATGGCAGAGAAATTCCTGTTTTGTTTTCAGGTTCGGTTATGCGTAATGATAAGGGAACTGTTTCGGGTATAGTATGTGTTGCATCAGACATCACCGAGCGCAAGCAGGCGGAAGAAACCCTTCGGAGAAAAGATGAACATTACAAAGCAATGATTGAAAATATCTTTAAGTTTATTCCTGAAGGAGTTCTCGTGTTTACAGAATCAATGAGTCTCCTGAAGCAGAACAAGGCGTTCGGTGATATTATCCGAAAGTACGCGCCGGTGCTGGGATATACAGAAGATGAACTTGCTCAAAAGATAATTAAGCAGTTGAGCAGCGAAATTCTGAGCGGTGAAAAAACTGAGATACATATTTCCAGAAAGTCCCAATGAAAAAAAAACATCGTAACTACACAGCCGATGAAAAAATAAATAGAATCCCGAAGTTTCGGGACTGATAATTATGATGTACACAGATAAAATAAAATCTTATTTAATCATAAATTTTATGATGAACAATATAAAAATCATATTTAATCTTAAGCAATCTGCGTCATCAGCGTTCTATTACATTGCCTGAGTTACAAAAAATCATCTCCTTATGCATGGTTCAGCAATAGCAAAAATAACATTATCGAAAATTCTTAAAATGTCAATGAATCAATACATAGGCTTCGTAGAAAGAAAAATTAATGGCTTCGAAAATTACAAAGAAAAACGAGTTTCTTTTTTTGCTAAGGTTATTCCGGCAAATGAAAATATAAGGGAACCTCTAAAAACTAATTTTCAGATGTTTTTTACCCCGTCCCTAAAGGGTGAAACATCTGAAAATCAGCCTCCCTTTAGGGTTAGGGGTAAAGCTGATTTTCAGTTTTTAGAGATGCCCATAAGTTTTTCCGAAAACCCCGGTCATATATTCAACATTGAAGTAGCGGACGAAAGATTAATAAAGCAATATCCCTTAAACGGACAGAATAATGAAGTTATAGTAAAAATGATTAATACGAGAAACAAACTCTCGGAACATATAGTCCGCGGAATTATTGAATTTCAGAAAAAGTTTTGGGAGACAGGGGATGTATCGTATATCAAACCTTTGACATTGAAGAAATTCATTTTGCTTTATCCGCATCCTAATCTTGATGAATCAAGACTTTCAAGGCTTGGTTCCGTTTTGTTACTTCAGACCTGCCTACCCTGCCTACCGGCAAGGCAGGCGAGCAGGCAGGTGCAAAGCGGAAAAACTATCATCTTGAAAAATCTTTTTATTTCAAAAAGAAGATTTTATGCTAATGTTATTAAGAATTTTATTGATGAATCCGACAAAGCGCTAACCGATAAGGATATTCAAACTATTCTGAAAAAACAATACGACATCCACATCTCATCGCGAACAATCTGTGAATGCCGGAAACTGCTTTCCATACCCAACTTCAGAGAACGAAGTGATTGCTACTATCCAAATGGGGTTTCATTCAGCAATCCCATTGCATTAATTTCAAAAACCATTAATCGAATCCCTGCTGAACAGGGAATTTATGAACTGTGTCTTTCAACGAAGATACCTTACCCGAAATGCAGCAGTCGTGTTATTTACATAGGTTCTTCTGAGAATCTGCGCCGGCGCATTACAAATTATAAAGGAAAAGTGTTAAAGAATAAACGTATAGCGGAATTCATTCGCAATGATAATGTAAGCGTACGTCATCACCTTACTGCCGACTATATTAAATTGGAAAAAGAACTGTTGAAAAATTTCAAAAAGCATTATGGTCAACTACCTAAAGGAAACAAAATCGGAGCAATATTATGAAAGAAAGTGATGAACTTATTCTTCAGTTTAATGTAGCAAGAATGTTTCTTGCAGAAGAAGAAGAAGAAGAAGAAGAAGAAGCTCGCTTAGTTGTGTCTTTATCTGATATTACCGCACGCAAACAGGCAGAAGAAACATTGCGCAAAAGCGAACAACACTACCGTTTGCTATACGAACAGGCGCTATTTGGATATTATTCGCTCAGTATGGATGGAACCATCCTTGATGTAAATCTCGCTGCACTTGACACATTAGGATATTCAGACAAAGAAAAAATTGTTGGGAGAAATTTTGCAGATTTTATTGCTCCTGAATTTAAGAATATGTTCAGGGAAAATTTTCTGAAATTCATTAAACAGGGCTATATTAACGATATGCAATTTGATGTACTACGCGGGGACGGAAAAATAATGCATGTATATTTCGGAGGAAGAATTTCTTATGATAAGCATGGTCGTTTTCTGCAATCCCATTGCGTCGTAAGCAATATCACGGATAAGGATAACGATAAGGAGAAGGACTATTACAGTAAGAATATTGCCTTATTGACGGAATCAGCTATGAAGTATGTTGAGATCACTCATGAAGAAAATATCTATGATTATATCTCAGAAATCTTAAGAAAACTAACGGAAGCAAAATATGTTATGATCAGTTCCTATGACAAAAGAACAAAGGAACTTAAGGTTGAATCATTTTTCGCTGAAAACACAATCATCGATAAAATACAAAAAGTATTAGGCAGAAGCCTAATTGGAATGAAAGCGAAACCAAAAGATGAAATTCTTTTTGCTCGTCAGTATAAAGAATTATGCAGTAAAGAGATAGTTCAGGTTCACGGAGGCTTATATGAGCTCACCGGAAAATCCATTCCTCGTTCCGTTTGCCTGGCAGTTGAAAAGATACTCAAGATGGGAAGCATCTATATGATGGGCTTTTCAATAAACAATGAATTGTATGGATCTGCTGCATTTATATTGCAAAGAGGCGAGGAAGTTAAAAATAAAAATGTCATCAAGGCATTCATAAACCAGACCTCTGCGGTATTGCAGCGCCGGATTTCCGAAAAAACAATTCGCGAAAGTGATGAACGGTATGAACAAATCACCGAAACTGTCGGAGAATGGATATGGGAAACAGATGTTCAGGGCTTATATACGTATTCAAGTCCTGTTGTAGAAGATATCATGGGGTACAAGCCTGCAGAAATCATTGGTATAAAACACTTCTACGATCTTTTTGAGCCAAAAGTCAAATCTGAGTTGAAGAAAAAAATCTTTAAACAGTTATCTGATAAAAAGTTTTTAAGGAATCTGGTTATTGAATATATACATAAGAAAGGTCATAGCGTATTCCTGCAAACGAATTGTTTGCCGATATTGGATAAGAAAGGTAATCTTTCAGGAATCAGGGGCGCAAATAATGACATTTCCTCACAGATAAATGCAGAAAATGCACTAAGAGAAACGCATACATTATTGAATGCGCTGCCGGAAGGTATAGTTATGATGGATCTGAAAGGTTGTATTACAGAAGTGTCAAATATTACCCTTGAAATGATGGGAGATGAAAACAAAGCTAATTTTATAGGAAAACATTTTTTACGCTTCATCCCCCCTGAAGAAATTAAAAAAGCAAAAGAAATGATAGAAAGGACAGTGGACGAAGGCTTGGTTCAAAATGCGGAGATCAGATTGACTAAAAAAAATAAATCACAATTTATCAGCGAAATCACTTCCACTCTGATCCAGGAAAGCGGTGGCAAACCAAAAGCGTTTATGGCAATAATCAGGGATATTTCTCAACGAAAGGAAATGGAACAGAAACTGATTCATACCGAACGCATGGCAGGCTTGGGAGGAATGGCTACCGGTATTGCCCATGAAATCAATCAACCGTTAAATACCATTTCTTTAAGCCTTGAAAATATTCTCCTTGAAATTAAAACAAAAAAAACTGTTGACGAAAAGTACCTTCAGGACAAATCCGATAAAATATTTGAAAATATTTCAAGAATCGAAAACATCATTGATCACATAAGGGTTTTTTCCAGGGATCAAGACGATTATATACTTACTTCATTTGATATAAATGACAGCATTAAAAACGCCATATCAATGGTGTCAGAACAATATAAGCACAAAGCAATTGATATAAAGATCTCCCTTGACAAAAAAATCCAGCCTATTCTCGGAAACACATATAAATTTGAACAGGTAATTCTGAATTTACTGACAAACGCCAAAGATGCAATGGAAGAAAAAAGGGAAACATTAAAAAATGATTTTCAAAAGGTGGTTAATATCAGAACGTATCAAGATGATCAAACCCTGCCTACCTTGCCTACCGGCAGGCAGGCCGGACAGGCAAGCATTTATGTTGAAGTTAAAGATAATGGAACAGGAATTAATTCTGACGAAATAGACAAAATCATGCTCCCGTTCTATTCCACAAAAGACGCAGGAAAAGGGACAGGGCTGGGACTTTCCATTTCATTCGGAATAATTAAAGAAATGGGCGGGAATATCGAAATACAAAGCGAACCTTTGATAGGAACAACCATACGGATTATCCTTCCCGTTATTCATTAACAGCAATGAACCTCCATCTATTGAGGTCTCTTCAGCTGTATAGTTAAGTTCTATATGCTTTCTTCTTTCAGTTATTTTATGCCAAAACAATAAATTTATTGATTTTTATTAAAATTACATTTCGGGCAGAATATTATTTTGATGTGCTGGAAATAAATAATCATAAACAATAATAAGAGTTCAATTTAAACTTATTTGTCAGGCAGAGCCGTTCTGCAATGTCGTTTGTTTACGCATAGGGTTTGTCATTCTTC